>Ga0210389_10000332_pt1 | contig 45991 bp, 43 predicted proteins | sample IncBWH28OmetaG_FD_160127 | JGI IMG/M metagenome (GOLD analysis project Ga0210389, IMG submission 160127) | Forest soil microbial communities from Barre Woods Harvard Forest LTER site, Petersham, Massachusetts, United States - Inc-BW-H-28-O ... | reverse complement strand
GCCGGCCCCACCCCTCGTTGGAGGCCGCGCAACGTCTATTCGGTGCCGTTCGCGTTGCGGATGGACGCGGCCCGCTCGACGTCCCGCAAGCTCGCCGAGAGGGGCACAATGAGTGGGTGAGCAAACCGACGGCCGAAGCGCACGCGGAGCGCCGTCTGCGCGTCCTGGTGCTGGGCAGCACCGGCTCGATCGGCACCCAGGCGCTGGAAGTCATCGCCGCCAATCCGGACCGCTTCGAGGTGGTCGGGCTAGCCGCCGGGGGCGCGAACGTGGAGACGTTGCTGCAGCAGCGCGCCGAGACGGGGGTCACCAATATCGCCATCGCCGACGATCACGCGGCGCAATTGGTCGGCAACGTCCCCTACCACGGTCCCGATGCCGTCACCCAGCTGGTCGAGGAAACCGAAGCCGACGTCGTCCTCAATGCGCTGGTCGGCGCGTTAGGTCTGCGACCCACCTTGGCGGCGCTGGAATCGGGCGCCCGGCTGGCGCTGGCCAACAAGGAATCACTGGTCGCGGGTGGTCCACTGGTGCTGCGCGCGGCGCGGCCGGGTCAGATCGTGCCCGTCGACTCCGAGCACTCCGCGCTGGCTCAGTGCCTGCGCGGCGGAACCCCCGACGAGGTCGCCAAGCTGGTGCTCACCGCCTCCGGCGGGCCGTTTCGCGGCTGGGCCGCCGCCGACCTGGAGGGCGTCACGCCGGAGCAGGCCGGTGCCCACCCGACCTGGTCGATGGGCCCGATGAACACGCTGAACTCCGCCTCGCTGGTCAACAAGGGGCTCGAGCTCATCGAAACCCACCTGCTGTTCGGCATTCCCTACGACCACATCGAGGTCGTCGTGCACCCTCAGTCAATTGTTCATTCGATGGTCACCTTCGTCGACGGCTCGACGATCGCCCAGGCCAGCCCCCCGGATATGAAGCTGCCCATTTCTTTGGCGTTGGGTTGGCCTCGGCGGGTGCCGGGGGCGGCGGCGTTCTGCGACTTCAGCAAGGCGTCAACCTGGGAGTTCGAGCCGCTGGACGGCCAGGTTTTCCCCGCGGTCGAGCTGGCCCGGCATGCCGGTCAGGCCGGTGGCTGCATGACGGCCGTCTACAACGCCGCCAACGAGGAGGCGGCAGAAGCGTTCCTTGCCGGCCGGATCGGATTCCCCGCCATCGTCGGCACCGTCGCCGACGTGTTGCACAGCGCCGACCAATGGGCCGCTCCACCCGCTACCGTGGATGACGTACTCGAGGCGCAGCGCTGGGCCCGTGAGAAAGCGCAGCGCGCGGTTGCGACAGCAAGGCGTGGAAAGGTCACCGAAATGGCCTTAGAAAGGTCCTGACAGCGGAGATGATGTTCGTCCTCGGCATTGTGCTGTTCGCACTCGCCATCCTGATCTCGGTGGCCCTGCACGAGTGTGGCCACATGTGGGTTGCGCGCGCTACCGGCATGAAGGTGCGCCGCTATTTCGTTGGCTTCGGCCCCACGCTGTGGTCGACCCGGCGCGGTGAAACCCAGTACGGCGTCAAGGCCATTCCGCTGGGCGGTTTCTGTGACATCGCCGGGATGACCCCGGTAGAGGAGCTGGCGCCCGACGAACGTGACCGCGCGATGTACAAACAGAAGACCTGGAAACGTGTCGCGGTGCTGTTTGCCGGTCCGGGCATGAACTTCGTTATCTGCCTGGTGCTGATCTATGGCATTGCATTGGTCTGGGGGCTGCCGAACCTGCACCCGCCCACTAAGGCTGTAATCGGTGAAACTGCTTGTGTGGCACCGGAAGTAACTCCCGGTAAGGTCGGAGACTGCACCGGTCCCGGCCCGGCTGCGGTCGCCGGAATTCGGCCCGGCGACGTTGTCGTCAAAGTCGGTGACACCCCGGTGTCCACCTTCGAGGACATGGCCGCGGCGGTGCGCAAGTCGCACGGCACCGTTCCCGTCGTCATCGATCGCGACGGCACCACGATCACCACCTACGTCGACGTCACGCCCACCCAGCGCTTCATCTCCAACGGGCAGGGCAGTCGACCCGAGGCGGCCACGGTCGGTGCCATCGGCGTCGGTGCGCCTCGTCTCGCGCCGACCCGCTACGGCGTGGTCTCCGCCGTGCCCGCCACCTTCGCCTTCACCGGCGATCTTGCCGTGGAGGTGGGCAAGTCGCTGGTCACCATTCCGACCAAGGTCGGCGCGCTGGTGCACGCCATCGGTGGTGGTCAGCGCGACCCGGCAACCCCGATGAGCGTGGTCGGCGCCAGCATCATCGGCGGCGACACCGTCGACCATGGGCTGTGGGTGGCTTTCTGGTTCTTCTTGGCTCAGCTGAACCTCATTCTGGGTGCCATCAACCTGTTGCCGTTGCTGCCGTTCGATGGCGGTCACATCGCGGTCGCGGTGTTCGAGAAGATCCGCAACATGATCCGGTCGGCCCACGGCAAGGTGGCCGCCGCACCGGTGAACTACCTCAAACTCATGCCCGCGACCTACGTGGTGTTGGTCTTTGTGGTCGGCTACATGCTGTTGACCGTGACCGCCGACCTGGTCAACCCGATCAGGCTGTTTCAATGACCCGCGCCGGCGACGATGCAGAGCGAAGCGATGAGGAGGAGCGGCGCATATGACGATTGGCCTGGGCATGCCGCAGCCTCCGGCGCCCACGCTCGCCCCGCGGCGCACGACGCGTCAGCTGATGGTCGGCAACGTCGGGGTCGGCAGCGACTATCCGATCTCGGTGCAGTCGATGTGCACCACCAAGACCCATGACGTCAACTCGACGTTGCAGCAGATCGCCGAGTTGACCGCCGCCGGTTGTGACATCGTCCGGGTGGCCTGCCCGCGGCAAGAGGATGCCGACGCGCTGGCCGAGATCGCCCGGCACAGTCAGATCCCGGTCATCGCCGACATCCACTTCCAGCCGAAGTACATCTTCGCCGCCATCGACGCCGGGTGTGCCGCGGTGCGGGTAAACCCGGGCAACATCAAGGAATTCGACGGCCGGGTCGGCGAGGTCGCCAAGGCCGCCGGCGCGGCCGGTACTCCGATCCGCATCGGCGTCAACGCCGGATCGCTGGACAAGCGGTTCATGCAGAAGTACGGCAAGGCCACGCCCGAGGCGCTGGTCGAATCGGCGCTGTGGGAGGCCTCGCTGTTCGAGGAGCACGGCTTCGGCGACATCAAGATCAGCGTCAAGCACAACGACCCGGTGGTGATGGTCGCCGCCTACCAGCTGCTGGCCGCCCAGTGCGACTATCCGCTGCACCTCGGCGTCACCGAGGCCGGTCCCGCTTTCCAGGGCACCATCAAGTCCGCGGTCGCGTTCGGCGCACTGTTGTCCCGGGGCATCGGCGACACCATTCGGGTGTCGCTGTCGGCGCCACCGGTCGAGGAAGTCAAAGTCGGCAATCAGATCCTCGAGTCGCTGAACCTGAGGCCGCGAACACTCGAGATCGTGTCCTGCCCGTCGTGCGGTCGAGCCCAGGTCGACGTGTACACGTTGGCCAACGAGGTCACCGCCGGCCTGGACGGGCTCGACGTGCCGCTGCGCGTAGCCGTGATGGGCTGCGTCGTCAACGGTCCGGGTGAGGCCCGCGAGGCTGACCTCGGCGTCGCATCGGGAAACGGCAAGGGCCAGATCTTTGTGCGGGGTGAAGTAATCAAGACGGTCCCCGAAGCCCAGATCGTCGAGACGCTGATCGAGGAGGCCATGCGGCTCGCCGCTGAAATGGGTACAGCGAATGGCACGGGTGACGGACCGGGCACAACAACGAGCGGTTCGCCTATCGTGACCGTAAGCTGATGGGGGCCAGCGCTTTTACAATGGCCTTTTAAAGGCCTGCAGTTCGCACCACAGAGAGTTCTTCAGATGTCGGCTCCGCCCATCCTTCGCCTTGTCGGTGACCGACGGGTGTCCGTGGTGCGCGATGCCGCCGCCGCGTGGCGGGTGTTCGACGACGATCCGATCGGATCGTGCATGGTCGCTGCCCGGGTCTCAGACCATGGCGTCGATCCCAATTCGATTGGCGGGGAGCTATGGACCCGTCGCGGGGTGGAAGAGTCGCTGTGCTTCGCCGGTGCCAACTTGATCCCATTGCGGGGCGGCCCGGCCGACCTGAACGCGTTCGCCGACGAGGCGATGAGTGGGTCGCGGCGCTGTTCGTCGCTGGTCGGTAGGGCCGACTTGGTATTGCCGATGTGGCGGCGGCTCGAGTCGGCCTGGGGTCCGGCGCGTGACGTGCGCGACGACCAACCACTGATGGCGCTGGCCACCCACCCGAAGTGCGAGATCGACCCCGGGGTGCGCCAGGTCCGTCCGGACGAGCTGGATGCCTACCTGGTGGCCGCCGTCGACATGTTCATCGGCGAAGTGGGCGTCGATCCGCGACTCGGCGACGGCGGTCGTGGCTACCGTCGCCGGGTGGGCAGCCTGATTTCGGCCGGGCGTGCCTGGGCCCGCTTCGAGAAGGGTGAGGTCATCTTCAAGGCCGAAGTGGGATCGCAGTCTCCGGCAGTGGGGCAGATCCAGGGGGTCTGGGTTCATCCCGAGAGGCGCGGCCTGGGGTTAGGCACTGGCGGCACCGCAACGTTGGCCGCCGTCATCGTCGGCACCGGGCGCGTCGCCAGCCTGTATGTGAACAGCTTCAACACGGTGGCCCGTGCCGCGTACACCCGCATCGGCTTCACCGAAGTCGGCACCTTCGCGACCGTGCTGCTGGATTAGCCCGAGTCCGCGAGCCGGGGCACCACCCGCTTGCGGGGGAAATGCCATCCGCGATTCCGGGCTCATTTTTCGCGGTGACGTTACGTACGTGTGCATAACGGTTGGGCCTCGGTGTGTCTGCGCCGGTGCCTAGGCCCGAGTTCATAACATCAGTAACGATGACAACAAAAACAACTCTGACACCACTGGCCCCAATGGTCGCAGGTCTCGTGCTGGTCGCGGTTATCGCGCTGTCGGGATGCACCCCGCGGCCCGACGGTCCCGGGCCGGCCGCTGAGAAGTTCTTTGGGGCGCTGGCCATCGGTGACACCGCGACGGCCGCCGAACTCAGCGACAACCCCAACGAAGCCCGCGAAGCGCTCAATGCGGCCTGGGCCGGCCTGCAGGCCACCCACTTGGACGCCCTGATTCTCAGCTCGAAGTACGCCGAGGACACCGGCATGGTCAACTACCGCTTCACCTGGCATCTGCCCAAGAACCGGACGTGGAGCTACGAGGGCCAGCTGAAAATGGCGCGCGACGAGGGGCGCTGGCAGGTTCGGTGGGCCGCCACCGGGCTGCATCCCAGGCTGGGCGAGCATCAGACGTTCGCGCTGCGCGCCGATCCACCGCGGCGGGCCTCGGTGAACGAACTCGGCGGCAGCGATGTCCTGGCGCCGGGCTACCTGTATCACTACACCCTGGACGCGACTCAGGCCGGGCCCGCCCTGATCGGGACGGCACAGGCGGTGGTGGAGGCCCTACACCCGTTTAATGACACGCTCAACGACCCGCAGCTGCTGGCGGAAAAAGCCAGCTCGACGACTCAGCCGTTGGATCTGGGGGTCACGTTGCACCCCGACGACAACGACAAGGTCGCCCCGGCGATCGGCAGGCTGCCCGGCGTCGTGATCACACCCATGGCCGACATTCTGCCGACGGATCCGCATTTCGCGCCGGCCGTCGTCGCCGAGGTGAAGAAGTCCGTGATCAACCAACTCGACGGTCAGGCGGGCTGGCGGGTGGTCAGCGTCAACCAGAACGGTGTCGACGTTGCGGTGCTGTACGAGGTCGAAGGGTCGCCGGCGCCGTCGGTCTCGATCACTCTGGACCGCGTGGTGCAGAACGCCGCTCAGCACGCGGTGGACACCAGGGGCGGCAAAGCGATGATCGTCGTGATCAAGCCGTCGACCGGCGAGATCCTCGCGATCGCACAGAACGCGGGGGCAGACAGCCAGGGTTTGCTCGCCACCACCGGCCTGTTCCCACCCGGGTCGACCTTCAAGATGATTACGGCCGGCGCGGCCGTCGACCGGGATATGGCCACGCCCAATACGATGCTCGGCTGCCCCGGCCGCATCGACATCGGGCATCGCACCATCCCCAACTACGGCGGCTTCGACCTCGGCGTGGTGCCGATGTCACGCGCGTTCGCCAGTTCGTGCAACACCACGTTCGCCGAGTTGGGCAGCAGGTTGCCGCCCCGTGGTTTGACGCAGGCGGCCACCAGGTACGGGATCGGGCTCGACTATCAAGTGGACGGCATCACCACGGTAACCGGGTCGGTGCCGCCGACGGTGGATCTGGCCGAGCGCACTGAGGACGGCTTTGGCCAGGGCAAAGTGCTGGCCAGTCCGTTCGGGATGGCCCTGGTGGCGGCCACCGTAGCGGCCGGCAAGACCCCGGTGCCGCAGCTGATCGCCGGTCGGGCCACGACGGTCGAGGGCGACAGCACGCCGATCACCCCAAAGATGATCGACGCGCTGCGACCGATGATGCGCCTGGTGGTGACCAACGGGACGGCCAAGGAGATCGCCGGCTGCGGTGAGATGTACGGCAAGACGGGTGAAGCCGAGTTCCCGGGCGGATCGCACTCGTGGTTCGCCGGGTATCGCGGCGATCTGGCGTTCGCATCGCTGATCGTCGGGGGTGGCAGCTCGGAATACGCGGTCCGGATGACCAAAGTGATGTTCGAGTCATTGCCGCCGGGCTACCTGGCTTAGTGCGGGTCCCGGCTCCGCGACCGCGGTAAGTTGCGCAGTAGGCGAAATTCGCCCTTGAAGCAGTGGGCAGGACATCAGGAAAGACCATGACGGAGACCGGTGGGGACATGGTGGCGTTGCGGGTCTCGGACGCCGACCGCAATGGCACAATGCGCCGACTGCACAACGCCGTCGCGCTGGGGCTGATCGATATCGACGAGTTCGAGCAGCGCTCGTCGCGGGTGTCCTACGCGCGTACCCGAAGCGAGCTGGACGGGCTGGTCTCCGACCTGCCCGGGCCGGGAGCCTTTGTCACCTCCGCGGCAGACCGCGTGGAACTGCGTGGCTGGGCAGGCTCACTGAAGCGGCACGGCGAATGGATGGTTCCCACCCGGCTGGCGCTGGTGCGCCGGCTTGGGTCGATCGAGCTCGACCTCGCCAAGGCCCGTTTCGCAGGGCCGGTTGTGATCATCGAACTCGACATGAAGTTCGGTTCGGTGGAGATCTGGCTGCCTGAGGGCGCCAGCGCCTCCATCGACGACATCGAGGTCTACGTGGGTAGCGCGAGCGACCGCCGCAAGGACGCCCCGGCGGAAGGGACGCCGCATGTCGTGTTGACCGGTCGGGTGGTGTGCGGCTCGGTCGTCATCCGGGGACCGCGGCGCTCGTTTCTGCGCCGGCCGGGAAGGCGTGATTAAGCTAGCGGACATGCCTGCTCGCACAGCTCTTTCTCCCGGAGTGTTGTCCCCGACGCTGCCGGTGCCCGACCGCATCGCGCGCCCGGAATACGTCGGCAAGGCGACCGCGCAGGAGGGCACCGAGCCGTGGGTGCAGACACCGGAGGTGATCGAGAAGATGCGTGTCGCCGGCCGGATCGCGGCCGGCGCGCTGGCCGAGGCGGGCAAGGCGGTCGCGCCGGGCGTGACGACCGACGAATTGGACCGGATTGCACACGAGTACATGGTCGACCACGGAGCCTATCCGTCGACGCTGGGCTACAAGGGATTTCCGAAGTCGTGCTGCACGTCGCTCAACGAGGTCATCTGTCACGGAATCCCGGACTCGACGCTGGTCGCCGACGGCGACATCGTCAACATCGATGTCACCGCCTACATCGATGGTGTGCACGGAGACACCAATGCCACCTTTCTGGCCGGCGATGTCTCGGAAGAGCACCGGCTGCTCGTTGAGCGGACCCGGGAGGCGACGATGCGCGCGATCAACGCCGTCAAGCCCGGGCGTGCGCTGTCGGTAGTTGGTCGGGTCATCGAATCGTACGCAAATCGATTCGGGTACAACGTGGTTCGCGACTTCACCGGTCACGGTATCGGCACCACGTTCCACAACGGGCTGGTTGTCTTGCATTACGACCAACCCGCTGTCGCGACAATCATGCAGCCGGGAATGACATTCACCATCGAACCGATGATCAACCTCGGGGCGCTGGATTACGAAATCTGGGACGACGGCTGGACGGTGGTCACCAAGGACCGCAAGTGGACCGCGCAGTTTGAGCACACCCTGCTGGTCACCGACAGCGGCGTCGAAATCCTCACATTGCCGTGAGCTTGTTGGCGCGAGCAGACACAGAATCGCGCGATTGCGGCCGCACACGTGTGAATCTGCGTCTGCTCGCCGCACAAAGGTGAGCGGGGCTCTGCTGGTCGCGGGCACCAGCTCCGACGCCGGGAAATCCGTTGTGGTAGCCGGCCTGTGCCGACTGCTGGCACGCAGCGGCGTTCGGGTCGCACCGTTCAAGGCGCAGAACATGTCCAACAATTCCGTCGTCACCGTCGAGGGCGGCGAGATCGGCCGAGCCCAGGCGATGCAGGCCCGGGCGGCGGGACTGGAACCCAGCGTGCGGTTCAACCCGATCCTGCTCAAGCCGGGCAGTGACCGCACGTCGCAGTTGGTGATCCGAGGGCAGGTCGCGGACTCAGTGACCGCGGCCGGCTATATGCAGCACCGCGACCGGCTGGCTGGCATTGTCATTGACGAATTATCTTCCCTGCGTGATGAATTCGATGCAGTGATCTGTGAGGGCGCCGGCTCCCCGGCCGAAATAAACTTGCGTACCACAGACTTAGCCAACATGGGACTGGCCAGGGCCGCGAACCTGCCGGTGGTGGTGGTCGGCGACATCGACCGCGGCGGTCTGTTGGCTCATCTGTTCGGGACCGTTGCGGTGCTCGAGCCCGACGACCAGGCGCTGATCGCGGGCTTCATCATCAACAAGTTCCGCGGCGACCGGGCGCTGCTGGAGCCCGGGCTGCGGCAGTTGTTCAGCTTGACCGGGCGCCCGACCTACGGGGTGCTGCCGTACGCCGACGACCTCTGGGCCGACGCCGAGGATTCGCTGTCGGTGCTCGCCCATCATGTTGTCGGCGCGCCGGCGCCCCCGCGGGGCGACGAATGGCTGCGGGTGGCCGCGGTCCGCCTGCCCCGGATTTCCAATTCCACCGATGTGGAAGCGCTGGCGTGCGAACCGGGCGTGCTGGTCCGCTGGGTCACCGACCCCGCCGAATTGGCCGACGTCGATTTGATTGTTCTGCCCGGCAGCAAGGCCACCGTTGCCGACCTGTCATGGCTACATGACCGCGGCCTGGTCGACCCGATCGCAGCTCATGCCCGGACAGGCAAGCCAGTGCTGGGGATCTGCGGGGGCTTTCAGATGTTGTGCCGGCGCATCGTGGATGGGATCGAGTCGGCAGCCGGGGAAGTCGCGGGGCTGGGTCTATTGGACGCCGACATCGTCTTCACCACGGACAAGGTCCTGCGCCGCCGGCCGCCTCCCCTGAACGGCTATGAAATCCATCATGGGCGGCTCACCCGGTGGGGCGAGACCAGCTGGTTCGACCTGGAAGCCGAACGAGACGATGAGCCAGATGGCCCTCAGGGCTTGGTGCGCGGCGCGGTTTTCGGCACCCATTGGCATGGCCTGCTGGATAACGACGATTTTCGCCGTGGGTGGCTTGTCCGGGTGGCCGAGGCGGCTGGGCGGAGCGGGTTCGTTGTGGCTGATGATGTCGATGTCGCGCAGCGCCGCGACGGGCAGTTGGTGTTGATGGCCGATCTGTTGGCGTCTCACGTTGACGTGGAGGCCGTGGTTGGGCTGCTTGATGGGGCGCCGCCGCCGCGTCCGCGCGTTGTCAGTGGTTTGCGGTCGTAGTGTGGGTACCTGTCGCGGGTATCGCCATCGGGTCAAAGTGTTGCTGCCGCAATAATTCTGGACTACGACCTGATGAGGCGGCGTGCGCGCGCGCCGTCCCAGCATAGAGTGGACTGTGAGTGCCGCCGAAAAATGGCCCGTATGCAGGCCGATTAGCTGTTAACGTGCGAAAGTGCCCTCGATGATGACCACGCTCGACGGGTTTCCAGTCCCCGTGGCCGTGACCGGTCCCGAGAAAGGCGTCGTCGTCGTCATACTCGGCGCCGAGCAGCGCGCGCCCGCCGCTTACGACGCGGTGTGTGAGCGCCTGCACACCGCGTCGCTCCGGACCGTGGTTATCGGGCCTGACCCGCGGCTGACCCCCAAGTCGGTGGTCGGCATCCTCGACGCCCTGGGGATCGGGTGGGCGGTGGTGGTTGGCGACCGCGCCGGCGGCGAGCTCGCTTGGAGACTTGCGGCAACCAGGCTGGGCCGGTTCGTTGGGCTGGTGGCTATCGACCGCGGACATCCACGGGTGGCCGATCTCGATGGCGTAATTCGCGATGAAGACTGCCCGCCGGTCGAGGTCGCCACCACCGTTTTGGTCAGCTCCCCGGCCGCTCGCGCAATCGCCCGCGACAGCCAGCGGTTCGTCTATGCGGACTACCGGATGGTGGACCTGCTTGGGCGGCGCAACGCGCAAGAATCGACCGCGCAGTTGGCCGCCGAGATCGTGCTGCGCACCAGCACCTGGTAACAGCGCCATGGGAGTGCCCCACCGCGTAGCGGTCTAGGCTTGCGCATGCTGCTGAGGTCGGGTGCGGGAAGGTTGACGGATTTGGGTTCTCCGATGTTGTCGTTGGCCGACCTGGAACGAATGGTCGCGGCGGGCGATATCGACACTGTCATCGTGGCGTTCGCCGACATGCAGGGCCGCCTGGCCGGCAAGCGGGTGTCGGGCCGGGACTTCGTTGACGAATTCGCCGCCCATGGCGCCGAATGCTGCAGCTATCTGCTTGCCGTCGACGTCGACATGAACACCGTGGCCGGTTACGCGATGTCCAGTTGGGACACCGGATACGGCGACATGGTGATGTTGCCGGACCTCAACACCCTTCGGCTCGTGCCCTGGCTGCCCGGCACGGCGCTGGTGATAGCCGACCTGGGCTTGCGCGACGGCAGCGCGGTCGCCCCCGCGCCGCGCAGCATCCTGCGCCGCCAGCTCGACCGTCTCAGCCAGCACGGGTTAGCGGCGAATGTCGCGACCGAACTCGAGTTCGCGGTATTCGACGAGACATATCGCCAGGCCTGGGCCAGCGGCTACCGCGGGCTCACCCCGGCCAGCGACTACAACATCGACTACGCGATATTGGCATCATCGCGGATGGAGCCGCTGCTGCGCGACATCCGGCTCGGCATGCAAGGCGCGGGTCTGCACTGTGAGGCCATCAAGGGTGAGTGCAATCGGGGCCAGCAGGAGATCGGGTTCCGTTATGACGATGCGCTGGTCACCTGTGATAACCACGCCATCTACAAAAACGGCGCCAAGGAAATCGCCGACCAGCACGGCAAGAGCCTGACGTTCATGGCGAAATACGATGAGCGCGAGGGCAATAGCTGCCACATCCACCTGTCTCTTCGCGCGGCCGGGGGAGATGGCTCCGCGGTGTTCGCCGACAGCAGCCGACCGCACGGCATGTCATCGATATTTGGTCGCTTCCTTGCCGGCGGGTTGGCCACCATGGCCGAACTCACGTTGTTCTATGCGCCGAACATCAACTCCTACAAGCGATTTGCTGACGGCAGCTTCGCCCCGACAGCGCTGTCTTGGGGCCTGGACAACCGCACCTGCGCTGTACGGGTCGTCGGCCGCGACCACAACATCCGAATGGAGTGCCGGGTGCCCGGCGGCGATGTCAACCCGTACCTCGCGGTGGCGGCCCTGATCGCGGGAGGAATGCACGGGATCGAGCAGCAGCTCGAGCTACCTGAGCCGTGCAACGGCAATGCCTACGAGACCGCCGGCATGGAGCGGTTGCCCGTTACGCTGGCGGAGGCCGCCGCGCTGTTTGAGAAATCGGCCGTGGCGCGGCAGGCGTTCGGCGACGGCGTGGTCGCGCATTACCTCAACAACGCCCGCGTGGAGTTGGCGGCGTTCAACGCGGCGGTCACCGATTGGGAGAGGATACGTGGGTTTGAACGCCTCTAAAGCGAGTCGGCCGGTAGTAGGCCTGACGACATACCTGGAGCAAGTGCAGAACGGCGCCTGGGGGTTCCAAGCGGGTTATGTGCCCGCTCCATACATCGAGGGCGTCATCATGGCCGGTGCCGGCGCCCTATTGCTGCCGCCGCAGCCGACGGACACCGAGACCGTCAGCTGCGTGCTCGACAGCCTGCACGCTTTGGTGCTCACCGGGGGTTATGACCTGGACCCCGCCTCCTACGGTCAGCAGCCGCATCCGAGTACCGACGAGCCTCGAACCGACCGCGACGCTTGGGAGTTCGCGCTGTTGCGGGGTGCGCTGGACCGGCGGCTGCCGGTGCTGGGCATCTGTCGCGGCGTGCAGGTGCTCAACGCCGCGTTCGGCGGCACGCTGCATCAGCACCTGCCCGACGTCCTCGGCCACAGTAGGCACCGGGCGGGCGACGGCGTGTTCACCAGACTGCCGGTGCGCACCGTGCCGGGCACCCGGCTCGCCGAGCTGATGGGGGAGTCGGCCGACGCGTCGTGCCTTCACCATCAAGCCATTGACAAGGTCGGTGATGGTCTGGTGGTCAGCGCGTGGGATGCCGACGGCGTGGTGGAGGGATTGGAGCTACCCGGCGACACCTTCGTGCTCGCGGTGCAGTGGCATCCGGAGCGGACCCTGGACGACCTGCGGCTGTTCAAGGCGGTGGTGGACGCCGCGCGGTCGTATGCGGACAGCCGATGAGCTTGGAATGACCCAAGTGCAACTTATCAACCCCGCCACCGAGGACGTGCTGCGTTCGGTTGAGGCGGCCGATGCCGCCGTCGTCGACGACGCGGTGGAGCGGGCGCGGGCCGCCCAGTGGCGGTGGGCGCGGTTGTCGCCGGCGGAGCGGGCAGCCGGCCTGCGAGCATTCGCGGCCGCCGTCGAAGCCCACATCGACGAGCTGGCCGCCCTCGAGGTAGCCAATTCGGGGCACCCCATTGCCTCGGCCGAATGGGAAGCCGGCCAGGTCCGCGACGTCTTGCAGTTTTACGCCGCGAGTCCGGAGCGCTTGTCCGGCAAGCAGATTCCCGTTGCCGGCGGACTGGACGTCACGTTCCACGAACCGCTGGGCGTGGTGGGCGTGATCACACCGTGGAACTTCCCCATGCCGATCGCGTCCTGGAGCATCGCCCCTGCCCTGGCCGCGGGCAATGCTGTGCTGGTCAAACCCGCCGAGTTGACGCCGCTGACCACGATCCGGCTCGCTGAGCTGGCCGTCGAGGCGGGGCTGGACGCAGACCTGCTGCAGGTGCTGCCGGGAAAGGGCTCGGTCGTTGGACAGCGCTTCGTGACGCATCCAGACGTTCGCAAGATCGTATTCACCGGGTCCACCGAAGTCGGCAGGCACGTCATGGCCGGTGCTGCCGCGCAGGTCAAGCGGGTGACGCTCGAACTCGGCGGCAAGAGCGCGAACATCATCTTCTCCGACTGCGACCTGGAGCGCGCGGCGGCGACCGCGCCGGCCGGGGTGTTCGACAATGCCGGCCAGGACTGCTGTGCACGCAGCCGGATCCTGGTGCAGCGCAGCGTTTACGACCGGTTCATGGAGCTGCTCGAACCGGCGGTGAAACGCGTCGTCGTCGGCGACCCCGGCTCCCGCGACACCGAAATGGGGCCGCTGGTGTCCGGCGCGCACCGCGACAAGGTGGCCTCCTACGTGCCCGACGACGCCCCCGTCGCGTTTCGGGGCACAGCACCGTCTGGACGCGGATTCTGGTTCCCGCCAACGGTTCTCACTCCCGCTCGCACCGACCGCACGGTCACCGACGAGATCTTCGGCCCGGTCGTCACCGTGTTGATGTTCGACGACGAGCACGACGCGATCGTGCTGGCCAACGACACCGCCTACGGGCTGTCGGGATCGATCTGGACCGACGACCTGTCCCGCGCGCTGCGGGTGTCACGGGCGGTCGAGTCCGGCAACCTTTCGGTGAACTCGCATTCCTCGGTGCGATACAACACGCCCTTCGGCGGTTTCAAACAGTCCGGGTTGGGCCGTGAGCTCGGGCCGGACGCGCCGCGGCATTTCACCGAGACCAAGAATGTGTTCATCGCGATCAGAGAGGTACCGTGATGGACCTGACTCGACGGCTGGCGGGCCGGGTGGCAGTCGTCACCGGCGGCGGCAGCGGTATCGGTCTGGCTGCCGGCCGGCGGATGCGTGCCGAAGGCGCGACCATTGTCGTGGGCGACATCGATCACGACGCCGGTGCGGCTGCGGCTGCGGAGCTTTCCGGTTTGTTTGTGCCAGTTGATGTTTCCGACGAGGGCGCGGTCAACACACTGTTCGACACCGCGGCACAGACCTATGGCTACGTTGACATCGCGTTCAACAATGCCGGCATCTCGCCGCCCGAGGACGACCTGATCGAAAACACCGAGCTGCCGGCCTGGCAACGAGTCCAAGACGTCAACCTCAAATCGGTGTACCTGTGCTGCCGGGCGGCGTTGCGACACATGGTGCCCACCGGGAAGGGCTCGATCATCAACACGGCGTCGTTCGTCGCGGTGCTGGGGTCGGCTACCTCGCAGATCTCCTACACCGCGTCCAAGGGCGGGGTGCTGGCCATGTCGCGAGAGCTGGGCGTGCAATTCGCCCGGCAGGGCATCCGAATCAACGCGCTGTGTCCCGGGCCGGTCAACACCCCGTTGCTGCAGGAGCTTTTCGCCAAGGACCGTGAACGGGCCGCCCGCCGGCTGGTGCACGTACCGCTCGGCCGATTCGCCGAGCCCGACGAAATCGCCTCTGCGGTAGCATTTTTGGCCAGCGACGACGCGTCTTTCATCACCGCCTCGACGTTCTTGGTGGACGGTGGCATCAGCTCGGCCTACGTTACGCCGCTCTAGGCAAGCCGCGGCCATCCGCTAATGGGATAACGGCCACATTGGTTGCTCAGCGGCTTCGAGTAAACGGGCCAGTTCGCAGACCCAGCCGCCTTGTTGCCCCGCGGTGGCGGGAATCATCGCCGTCTCCATTACCCAGCCCCGCGGGACCGACAACGTCCCGATCGATGTCCCGCGCCCGAAACCCGCAGTAAGTGCCTCGCCGGTAGTACCGTGTGGCCCCGGTAACAGGGTGCGCAACGCCGCCGCCTTATTGAGGGAGTTCAGGCGGTTGATCGCGACGTCCAGCGGCGCGGACAGTGAACTCAGTTTCGACAGCGAGGAGGACACCGAGGACAGCGACGCATCGAACGTCGTCAGCGGTGACGAGGAAAGCGCCGCCAACGCCTCGGGGATGGTTGAGACCACTTGGCGGCCGGCCGATACCATCTCCGGCGCCGATGTCACAGCCCAGGTGCTGGACGCTTGGATGACGGCCGCGCCCTGGCGAGTCGGCCCCGCGATAATAGGCGGCGAACTGAACGGTGTCATCGTCGACGCAGCGGCCGAGGCGCCGGCATAGGCGTACATGGCGTCGGCGTCCTGGGCCCACATCTGTTCGTAGTCGGCGTCGGTGTCCGCGATTGCCGGGCTGGCTTGACCCAGGCAGTTCGTCGTGGCCAGCGATCTCCGCAGCGCGCGGTTGGCGTCGATCACCGGCGGCGCAACCACCGCCGCCAACGCCGTTTCATGGGCACTCACCGCCACCGCGGCCTGGGTTGCCGCGTGCTCAGCTTGTGCGGCAGCGGCGTTGAGCCAATCTATATAGAGTGTCGCGGCGTGGGTCATTGCCGTCGACGCTGGGCACTCCCATAGCGCCGCCAGCTTTGAGGTCACGGCCCTGTAGTCCGCAACCGCGGTGTAGAGCCGGATAGCCAGCCGGTCCCAGGCCGTTACCGCTTCGGTCATCGTTCCCGAGCCGGGTCCTTCATACATTCGCCCGGAGTTGATTTCCGGCGGTAGCGTCGCAAAATTCATTATTGCCTCTGCCTAACTACGGCGGTATTCGTCCATGAAGCCATAGACGCGGGGGTTACAGACCTTGGCGCTGACCTGTCAGCGACGGGCTACGCAGAGCTGGGTCAAGATATCTTGGCCGGCAAAGTCGGTCACGGGTGCACCGGAGGGGGCGCCGGCCGGCTGAAACTCCGACACGGCAAACGAAGCCGGCAACGCCGACCAGGTCGAGTGTGGCGACATGCGGGTCCACGTGGGCGGCCGATCACGGGTCATCCACGCGTTTTTGGTTTGCTTCTGGTGCGTCGGTGAAGAGCCGTGGGCAAGATAGCTCGCGGGTTGGGTGCGATCACCAGGTTGCACGTGGCCGGTTTTCACGTCGACATGGTTCGTGTGTGACAAAGCCGCTGGCAGCGGCGACGCAACCTGGGCGAGCATGGTCCCTCGCGACGCCCAACCTGTGGTGACGGCTGTTAACAAGCTCAGTGCGGCAACGATTGCGATAGCTAACTGCCATCGTCGAGTCTTACCGGCGCCCCAAAGTGTCACAGTGTCCCAACGGTACAACAGGACATTTGGTAAACAATTGAAGCGAGCTGTGAAAACGATCGGAGTCCGGTGTGTGTGGTGCAGCACACCCTCGTCAGCCGCCGAGGCAAGATTTGAAAACGATTAAAGGAATTGCCATTTCGGCTGGCGTGGCGGCGCCGTGAAAGCCTATGAGGCGAGCCGATTCCGGAGGCTCGTGTTCGGTTGCCAACACCGCCGCGTCACCGGTGCAGACGACGACGACATCGCCGATCCGCGCCAGGTGTGTCGGGTTGACCGGCCCGAACATCCCTGTGGCCACCGCCTGTTCGCGGCTGTACACCTGGGCCCAGCCGTCCACCACCTCGCTCCAGGCGGCCTGTACGTCTGCCGCTGCTCCCGCTTCGGTGTGTAGGTAGCGCACCCGCGGCTCGCCGGCGACCACCCGTATTCCCTCGCCCAGCCGGGGGTCGACGTCGATGTCGACGCGTGCGTCCGCAGGGACGTTGAGGCCGCCGTGGTCCGCGGTCACCAGCAGCGCCGCGTTGACAGGCAACGCCTCGACGATCCGGGTCAGCAGGGCGTCGACACCTGCCGCCGCTTCCTGCCACTGGGGCGAGCCGATACCGAACACATGAGCCGCGGTGTCCAGGTCGGCGGAGTACGCGTAGACCAGTCCGGGCGCGGCACGCAGCTCGTCGACCACGCGCTGGGCGTAGTCCTCGTTGTGCTGCGTCGGGACGAATTGCGCGCCGCGATATGCCGCGTCGGTGAGTCCGCTGCCCATGAACGACGCCGGCAGCACGGCGCGCGCACTGACGCCGGCCCGCTGCACCCTCCCGAACCAGGTTGGCAGCGGCTGCCATTGGATGTATGGCGGGTCGTCGCGCCACCGAATGTGGGTGAGCACCCGGTCGGTGCCGGGGATGTTGAGCGTGAAGCCCAGGATGCCGTGCTCGCCGGGCTGTGCGCCGGTGCCCAGGGACACCAGGCTGGTCGGCGTGGTCGACGGGAAGGTGCAGGTCAGCTGGCTGAGCCGGCCGGCGCCACCGGTGAGAACCGAGGCGAGCAGCGGCGCATCGCCGGCCAACTCCGGTAGCAGGTGCCAGCCGAGACCGTCGACGAGCACAACCAACACCCGATCGACCTGTTCGGGATCGCCAACACACTCCGCCAACTGCAACCTGTCGACCGCGCCCGGAACCCCAAGCAGCGCGGCCGCGGCGGGCAGCACATCGCAGATCGAACCCGGCATGGGGTCAGGCATGGTGACAGTGTGGCACGAGGCTAGGTGTGTCTGACAATCTCGCGACCATGGGACGGCGTGGTGTGGTGGGTTAAGCCGCTGCCGTCAAACGGGTTCGTCGTCGTCTCGGTCGCCTAGGAATCTTTCGGGGTGGTGACAGGGGTTGGTTCGTGGCTGTCCGTTGTCGAGGTGTGGTGGTGGTATCCATTCGGTGTCGCCTTTGGCGTTTTTGCGGGTGGTCCAGCCTTTTTCGGCGAGCCGGTTGTCAAGGCCGCAGGCGAGGGTGAGGTCGTTGATGTGGGTCCGTCGGGTCGTGGTCCACCCCCGCACGTGGTGGACTTGGCTGTGGTAGGCGGGTGCGTCACAGCCGGGCTTGGTGCATCCGCGGTCTTTGGCGTAGAGCATGATTCGCTGTGCCGGGGAGGCCAGCCGCTTGGCGTGGTAGAGCGCCAGTGATGAGCGTGACTGGCCATGCGGATCAGATCGGACATGGGCACCCGGGAGCCCCCGCCGGTCAGGCCCTTGCCGGCGGCGGCCTCCAGATCCTGCAGCGTGGTGCTCACGACGATCGAGACCGGTAGTCCGTTGTGTTGGCCCAGCTTTCCCGACATCAGTAGGCCGCGCATGCCCGCCAGGACCGCGTCGTGGTTGCGTTGGGGTTCGGTGCGGGTGTCGCGGCGCACCGCGTCGTCGTCGGGTGTCGCATCGACCACGGGGGTCTCATCCTCGGGGTTGCACGCCCCAGGTGCGGCCAGTTTGGCCAGAATGGCCTCCATGGCGGCCCGCAGCTCCGGGGTCACCAGGCCGCTGAGGCGCGACATCCCGTCGAATTCCTGCTTGCCCATGGTGATCCCACGCTTGCGGGCACGCTCCGCGTCGCTGAATTCCCCGTCAGGGTTGAGCCAGTCCATGATCCGCTGGGCATATCTGACCAACTCATCGGGACGGTACCGGCTGGCCTTTCCGGCCAGGTCGGCTTCGGCCGCTTCGCGGGTAAACAAGTCGACCTCAACGGGCAAGTGGTCTAAAAAGCTGCGGATAACTTTCACATGCCCGTCACCGATCAGGCCCTGGCGTTGTGCGGCCGCGGTCGCGGTCAACTGCGGCGTCAACGGCTCACCGGTCAAAGCGCGCCGCTGACCTAAGTCCGCGGTGTCGTTGATCCGCTGGCCGGCCTCAGGTTTGGTGATACGCAGTCGGTCGGCCAGCGCCCAGCGCAGCGTGCCGCCCAGTTCTTGTTCGCCGGCTTGGGCGTCGAGTTGGTTGATCAACGTGTGCTGGGGGGCGCGTAACCGGCGTGCCACGCGTTCGAGGCGCTCTAGGGCGCGCAGCCGTTCCGGGGTGGTGAGCACGTCAAACGACAACGCGCACAGGCGGTCCAGCTCGGAGTCAAGCGCGTCGAAGACCTCGACGATCTCCTCACGTGCGCTCGAACTCATGCCTCAAATTCTACGAAGGGCCACCGACACAAAAGGCCCGCTGTGACTACTGAAGCGGAAGTGACACAAGGCATTACAGACGTTCCGCTGGCGTGGGCGGGCTGCCCAAACCTCATCTAGACGCTCGCCAGCCGTTGGCTGGTCACGCGCAGTTGGCGATTCGTGCTGTCGGCGAGCGCGCGAACCTGATCCGGCTGCAGCCGGCCGCACAGTCGACCCCAGTGCACCGCGACCTCGTCGCCGACAGCGACATCGGGCACCGCGCTGTATCCGTCGGCCCACACCTCGAGTGCGCGCGCCGAGGGTTCGGACAGCGTAAGCGCCTGACCATCCCAGATCAGCTTCTGAGACATCACCTCTATGTCATCGCCTGCACGCGAAATCACTGTGCCCCAGGTGATCCGGCAATTATCCAGCACACCCATTGGGTGTTCGTCGAGACCGCGACCCAGGAACCGCGTCCACGGGTAAACGCCGAATACGTGGAAGCCGTGATTGCCGGCCGCCTCGCACCCCAACTGTGGCGTGAGATGCGACCAATATCGGCCCGCCTGGGGGCCGATGATGGCCAGTAGCGCGTCGAAGAAGTCTTTCGGGTCGAGGTCGGCGCCGACGCCACCGCCGAGCCAATACGACTCGACAAGCCGGTAATCCAGTGGGTCGGCGATACCGGTCAGTGTGGACAGCACCCGCAGGTAGGGCCAGGCCCCGGAGAACCTCGTCGCAGCTCTGCGCACCTCGTCGACCGAGCCGTCACGCAGGGTGGCGCCCAGCGGCGGACCGCAATAGCCGAGCGCATTGGGCGCGTAGGCGTAGCGGGCGAACATCTCGACGCCGCCGGTGTCCCGCTGCATGCTATTCGTCAAGCGCGCCCCACAAGCTTGACGGCATCGCGATGCATGCGGCCGAAGTTGTAGTAGGCCGCGCACGCCCCCTCGGGGGACACCATGCACGTGCCGATTGGGGTCTCCGGGGTGCACGCGGTGCCGAAAACCTTGCATTCCCAGGGCTTGAGCACACCCTTGAGCACCTCGCCGCACTGGCACGCCTTCGGGTCGGCGACCCGCACGCCGGGCATCGCGAATCGCAGTTCGGCGTCGAACTCCGCGAAGTCGTCGTGCAGCCGTAACGCACTCTGCGAGATGAACCCCAGCCCACGCCATTCGAAGTGCGGGCGCAACGCGAACACCTTGCCCATCAGCGTTAGCGCCGCGGGGTTGCCATGCTCGGGCACCACCCGCTTGTATTGGTTCTCCACCTCGCACCGGCCCTCGCGGATCTGGCGCAGCAGCATGGTGACCGCCGCCAGGATGTCCAGTGGCTCGAATCCAGCCACCACCAACGGCTTTCGGTACACCTCGGGCACGAACCGGTACGGCCGGTTGCCCACCACGGTCGACACATGCCCCGGGCCGATGAAGCCCGACAGCCGCAGATCCGGTGATTCCAGGATGGCCTTGATCGGCGGCACGATCGTGACGTGGTTGCAGAACACGCTGAAATTGGGAAGGCCGAGGTCGCGCGCCCGCACCAGCGTCACGGCGGTCGACGGTGCGGTGGTCTCGAAACCGATGGCGAAGAACACCACTTGTTTGTCGGGATTGTCGATCGCGACTTTGAGCGCGTCCAGCGGGGAGTAGACGAACCGCACGTCCGCACCTCGCGCCTTGGCGTCCAGCAGGCTGCCATTGGAGCCGGGCACCCGCATCATGTCGCCGAAACAGGTGAAGATCACGTCGGGTTGGCCGGCCAGCCACATCGCATCGTCGATGCGGCCCATCGGAATCACGCAGACCGGACAGCCTGGGCCGTGCACCAGTTCGACATTGTCCGGTAGCAGGTGTTCGATGCCGTGCCGGTAAATGGTGTGAGTGTGCCCGCCACACACCTCCATGAACTTGAAGTGTTCTGGGCCGGTCCCGGCCAAGCGTTCGATGGCACCGAGCAGTTTGCGGGCTGCGGCCGGGTCACGGAACTCGTCAACAAATTTCATTTGTGTCCCCTTACACTATGGCCGACGAGTCGAAGGCTTCCAATTCAGTGGTGTAGGCCTCGCCCAGCTTCTTGACCGCGGCCAGGGTGAGCAACGCCTCGGTCTCGTCGATCTTGGCCATCGCGAAGCCGACGTGGACCAGTACCCAGTCGTCGAGCTCGGGCATGTCGTTTTCCAGCAGCCGCACGCTGATCGTACGCTGCACACCGCTGACGTCTACCTTCGCCAAATAGTTAGCGGGATCTGTGATCTCAACGATCCTTCCCGGAATCCCAAGACACATCCGCGGTCTCCTCCCATCTCAGCAGATTCGCGGCAGCGGGTCGCCGACAAGCATGTCGACGATCCGGGTGCCGCCGAATCCGGTACGCAGCACGACGCTTTCCGCCGGTTCAGTGACGATTTCCCCGACTTCGGCCGCATCGGCGCCCAGCGCATGCGATCGCAACGCGGCCAGCCCGGCCTCGGCTTCCTCCGGTGCGACGACGGCGACGAACTTGCCCTCGTTGGCGACGTAGAGCGGATCGATGCCGAGCAACTCGCACGCGCCATTCACCATGGGCCGCACCGGTAGTCGCTCCTCCTCAAGCAGCACTCCGAGACCGCAGGCTTGAGCCAATTCGTTGCAGACGGTCCCGACCCCGCCCCGGGTCGCGTCGCGCAGCCAGCGGGTGGATGGCGCCGCCGCCATGAGCAGTTCCACCAGCGGGCTCAGGCAGGCGGTGTCGGAGTGAATATCGGCCTCGATGGCCAGGTCGCCGCGGGCCAGCATGACCGCCATGCCGTGATCGCCGATCGACCCCGACAAAAGCACTTTGTCGCCGACGCGTACTGCCCCGGCCGAGAGCTTGCGCCCCGCGGGAATGACACCGGCCCCCGTGGTCGTGACGAACAGTCCGTCGGCGGCGCCCTTCGGTACCACCTTGGTGTCGCCGGTGACGACCTGCACCTCCGCCCTTGCGGCCGCGGCCGCCATGTCGGCGACGATCTCCTTCAGTTCCGCGATTCCGAAGCCCTCTTCGAGCACGAAAGCCGCCGCGATCCATGACGGCACCGCGCCGGCCATCGCCAGGTCGTTGCACGTACCGTGCACGGCGAGTTCGCCGATGGAGCCGCCGGGAAAACGCCGGGGCTGCACCACAAATGAGTCGGTGGACATGGCCAGCCGCTCGCCGCTGGGCAGGGTGAGGACCGCGCCGTCGCCGAGTGACTCCAGCAGCGGGTTGCGAAACGCCTCCATGAACACCGCGTCGACCAGCGCGGCCGAGGCCTTTCCGCCCGCTCCGTGCGCCAGGGTCACGTGGTCGTCGAGCAACCGGGGACGGCGTCTGCGGAACGACTCGATCCGGTCGATCACCTCACCCTCGGCGAATCGCGGCCCCGACGACAGGTATTCACCTGCTGGCTTGCTCATGCGGCCCCCAAACCTTGATCGTCGGCCCGTTCGTGGGTTGCCAACCACAGCTGATAGCCCAGCAGCGCCTGGGATTCCTGAATCCGATGCACACTTTGCGAGCGAACAACGAAGCAGGCGTCCACGTTTGGGTTGTTCGCGAATGCGCCGCCGTCATATCCGGCGAAGCCGATGGTGTATAGACCGCGCTGCCGCGCCTCGGCCAGCGCGGTGAGCAGGTTGGGCGAATTGCCACTGGTCGACATGGCGATCGCGATGTCACCGGCCTTCGCGCGGGCGATCAACTGCCGAGCGAACACCAGCTCGAACCCGACGTCGTTGCCCAGCGCGGTCAGAATCGCCTGGTCGGCGGTCAACGACCACGCCGGCAGGGATTTTTCAGGCCTGCCGATCGGCGGCCGGGCGAACAGCCTCGCCAAGGTGGTGGAATCGGTGCAGCTGCCGCCGTTTCCGAAGGTGAACATCCGTCCTCCCGCCGCGAAGCGGCGTGCCATCTCGGCAGCGGCCCGGTTCAGCAGGTCGGCATTGGCCTCCAGCGTGGTGCGCCGTAATGCCAGGCTCTCGGCCGCCTTTGCCTGCGCTGATGCGGCGAGATCGGCAAGCAACGACTCAGGGTTGTCTTCCTGTGCGTCAATGAACGGGTACAGGAAGTTGGTGGGTTCATCGCTCATCAGACGTCCTCTTCCACTCGCGTGATCGCCGTACCAGCGTGAACCAGCACCAGCTCTCCCGTGGCGACCGGGTCGATCAGCGTCGTCACGACGTTCTCCACACCGCGCGCGGTGCGCACCGTGGCCATCCCGTCGGCCGAGGCCGTCACGACTTCGCCGAGTCGGCCTTCGTCACTGCAGGTGACGCAAACTGTTTCGGAGCATTCGGGCTTGAGCAGTCCCGAGTGCTCGAAACACACGTGGGTCAGCTCCCACAGCAGGTGATAGAACAGCACGAAGCCGCCCGTCGCTGGCACTCTTGGATCGGGGTCGTCGAGCCACAGAACATGGTCCGCCATACCGGCTTCGGGTCGCTCGCCGCTGCCGATCCAAATCGTGGTGGCGCCCCATGCCGGGCTTCGGCGCATCACCGAACGCACGTCGGGGTTGTCCGCGCCGGCGACGGCGACCACGATGTCGCCGGGCCGCACCGACACCCGCACCAGATCAACCAGGTCCGGTCCGGTCAGCGCCACCGCGGGCAATGCGCGTTTCCCCATGATCACCGGATGCACGAACTCGACCGCGATATGCAGCGCGTGGGGCTCCCACGACGGCGCGATGGACCACATGGTGGCGCCCGCCGCGAACCGTTGGGCCAATGTGAAGGCGGTCTCCGCAAGGTCGGTAGCCAGCTCGGCGCTCAGCCCGCGATCGACTGCGCTGGTAGTCTTCACGACTCAGCCTCCTCTAGCGCGGTCAGCACGGAGATCGCGGCTTGCCCCAGCGCCAGCCCGCCGTCGTTGGGCGGAACCGTGTGGTGGGTCAGCACCTCAAATCCCGCTAACTGCAGCCGATCACGACATGCGCGCAGCAACAGCACGTTCTGAAACACCCCGCCGGTGAGGCCCACCAGCCGCACGCCGCCGGCTACCTGACCGACCACCTTGGCGACGGCGTCCGCGACGGCCTGATGGAAGCTCGCCGCCAACGCCGCCGGTTGCGTGCCGGCGTACAGAGCCGACACCATCGTTTGCACCATGGTGGCCGGATCGATCACCCCGTCGGCCCGCACCGCCAGCGGCAGCGACGGGCCGGGCCTGACCGGATTTTCGCGGGCCGAGCCCGCGAGCGCCTCGAGCTCGATCGCCGCCTGACCTTCGTAGTCGATGCGGTGCCGCACCCCGAGCAGAGATGCGACCGCATCAAACAGCCGGCCCATGCTCGAACACGGCACACAACCCGACCCGCTCTCCAATTGAGAGCGGATGAGCCGCAATTCGTCCGGAGTTGCCGCGCTGACCGGCGCCAGATCCGGGGTCCAGTCGACGTCGGCCATCCACAACTGAGACAGCGCCATCCGCCACGGGTTGCGCACGGCGGCGTCGCCGCCCGGCAGCGGTACCGGCAACAGGTGGCCGACCCGAACGAAGCGGTGACTGTCGTGCCCGAGCTTGAGAATCTCGCCGCCCCAGATCGTTTGATCGCAGCCGTAGCCGGTGCCGTCGAACGAGACGCCGACGATGGGTTCGCCGATGCGTGCGTGCTCGGCCAGCAGCGACACCACATGCGCGTGATGGTGCTGGATCAGATCCAGCGGTCGATCGCCCGCGTGGCGCTCCGCCCAACTGCGGGTGTGATACTCCGGATGCAGGTCGGCGGCCAATCGCAGTGGGTTGCCCCGTATTTCGCTGAGCTGACCCACCGCGCGCTCGAACGCGCGCAGCGTCTCCCAGGTAGCCATGTCGCCGATGTGCCCGGACAGGTAAGCGCGCGAGCCGTCGGTAAGACAGAAGGTGTTCTTCAGTTCCCCGCCGACGGCCAGGACGGCCGGACCCTCGCGCCCGATGCACCCCATCTCGACGGGAAGCGGCGCGTAACCGCGGGACCGGCGGATCGGCAATTCCCTGCCGTCGATGACGCGTACCACCGAGTCGTCGCACGGCACGTGGATTGGCCGGTCGTGGTCGAGCAGCGCGTCGCACAGGGTTGAAAGTCGTTGCGTTACATCGTCGTCGGTAAAGCAGATGGGCTCGTCGGAACGGTTGGCGCTGGTCAGGACCAGCGCGTCGGGGACCTGCCCGCCGGCAGCGGGCACGGGCGCCAGCAGCAGGTGATGGATGGGTGAGTAGGGCAGCATCAGCCCAAGCAGCGGGCTGCCGGGCGCGACGGCGTCAGCGACCGGCGCAATGTTGTTACGGGGGCGTCGCCGCAGCAATACGATCGGGCGCGCCGGACTCGATAGCACCGTGGCCTCGGTGTCGTCGATGCACGCATATCGGCGCGCGACGTCGAGGTCTCGGACCAGCATGGCGAAAGGCTTGGCACCCCGTGCCTTTCGTGCCCGCAGCGCCCCAACCACCGCCTCGTCGTCGACGACGCAGGCCAGGTGGTAACCGCCGATTCCCTTGATGGCGACGACTGCGCCCGCCGCCAACGCCCGCTGGGTCGCCGCCAGCGCCGCATTCGAGCCGATTATCCGACCGGCTGCAGAGCAGAACCACAGCGACGGCCCGCAGCTCGGGCAGGCGATCGGTTGCGCGTGAAACCGGCGATCCGCCGGATCGTGGTATTCCGCGGCACACCGCTCACACATGGCGAAAGCCGACATGGTGGTGGCCGGACGGTCGTACGGCAGCTCGCGGATGATGGTGAACCGAGGCCCGCAGTTGGTACACGTCACGAACGGGTACCGGTAGCGGCGGTCGTGCGGGTCGAACAGCTCTGCCACACAGTCATCGCACACCGCGATGTCAGGCGGAATTGGAGTCTTAGGTACCTCACCACCCCACACCGTCTCGCTCGCCACGATCCGGAATTCACGCCCGTGCACGGTGGCCGCCGTGTCCAAGGGGATGTCGGTAACGGAGACGGTGCTGATCCGCGCCAGCGGCGGGGCTTCGGCACGCTGCCGACGACTGAATTCGGCCACGCGCGCGCCTTCTCCCTGTACCTCGAGGAAGACCGCGCCCGAATCGTTGCCGACAAACCCGCCCAGACCCAGCTCGCTTGCGATTCGGTGGACGAACGGACGGAAGCCAACCCCCTGGACAACACCGGTCACGGTGAAGCGCTGCCGAACTTCGTCAGACCGCAGCAGCAGGGGGGTGTCGGTCATCTCAACCGCCCCCTGGGCTGACAGCCGGGTCGATGCGGCCCCGTCCCATCAACTCCAGGCCGGCCATCGCCTGCTCGGCCCCGGCTCGGTCCGTCTTCTCGACGGCGAAGCCCATGTGGATGATTACCCAGTCGCCGGGCTCAAATGTCTCCTCGGGCAACATGCCCACATTGACCTTGCGCTGCTCGCCGGTGACGTCGACCAGCGCCAGCTGGCCTTCGTAACCGTCCAGCATCCTGATCACTTGACCGGGTATACCCAGGCACATGATTCAGCACTCCTGTCGCAACGCTGTGGGCGAGATCTGCAACGCCGCCACGATCTCCTCGACCGCTCGCGTAGCGCGGGGGACAGCCTTGGCCACGGGTTCGGTGAGCCCCATGCCTTCCTCGACGCTTCCCGCCTCGCACCCGACGACGACCGTGTAGGGCGGACTGCCTCCCAGTGCCCGAAGGCTGGCGAACACCGCGGCCGGATCCATGCTATGAGCATCCAGAGCCGGTGTGCCGGAGCCAGATTCATGGTCTGCCTGGAAGACGTGCAGCGTGCCCGGACTGCCGCGGCTGGGTATCGCGTCGACGAGAACCAGCGTGTCCCAATGCTCGAGCAAGTCGTAGGCCAGGTGCATGCCCCCGATGCCATAGTCGATGACGCGGACATTCGGATTATCTTGCGGGAGCTCGGCATTTCGGACCACTTCGGATCCGAACCCGTCGTCTCCCAGGAAGATGTTGCCGATTCCGGCCACCAGGATGCGTGCTGCCATCAGGCTGCTCGAGCCGACTACATGCGGCGGAGCTTGAGGTAGCGGCGCGCATCCGGCAGGGATATCAATCCCATCGCCACCGCGACCAGGAGCACCAACGCGACGATGGCAATGAATATCCAACCTAGAACTTCCATATCGAACTCCTTTCAGATGATGTCTTTTTCGACGCTGAGTTGTTGAGCCTGCAGTGGCTCGACTTCGTCGGGTGAGAAGTAAAGGTAGCGGCCGTACCAGTCGTGCAGATCGGCGGCCGGGTCTTCGTCGACGACAACCCCGACGTGCTTGTTGCCTTCGACGTCCTCATGCACCGACGTGACGCGGGCGGTCTTGCCGGCGACGAAGATGTCTTGCGCGTCGGCGTTGCGCCTGGGCCGCAACCGGACCTGGCTGCCCCGCGCGATTCGGATCCCGTTCACCAGTACCGCGTCGATCTCGGGACGAACGGCGTTGTCGGCCAGCGGATCCCACCAGTCAACTCCCTCCGGTATCTCGGGGACCAGGCCGGCAGAAATCGTGGGCACGTGCGGATCCCGCAGCACACCGTGCAGGCGCGCCATGGCCTCGGGTGACATGGCGTCACACTGGTCGATGATCTGCGCGGCCCGCGGATCGGTGGCCCGGGCCTGCGCCTTTTCCTCGTCGGTCATTGTCATCACGCGCAGGGTCAGGATCTCGTCGATCTCCGTGCAGTCATAGAGCGCGGTGTTACTCTGTTCGGCCACCTCGGGGTGGTCGTAGAGAATGATCGGCGAGATCAGCAGCATGTCTTGAGTACCCGGAGGGCCGGCCAGCACGGGGAAGCAGCGGTGCTGGGTACAGCGGGACACCGCGTCGGCCGCGGCGGACGGTGGTTCGAGCAGCGAGACAAACTGGCCGCCAACAACTTCGGCGATGATATGGGTTCCGATCATGGACCGCGCGATGACTGAGTCTTTCCCGTCGGCCTTGCCGCAGACGCTTTCGCCGACGTTGCTGACCCGTACCGAAACCCGGCGCAGGTCGCCGTCCGGTTCGCTGGATACGGTCAGTAGGCCCCGCACCTCCTGGCGTTCGCGGACCAGGCGACCGCCGTCGACCGGTTCAATCTCGGTCGCCGCGGGTGCGACCATCGGCATCGTCCACGGCTTATCGTCGAATGCAATGGGGCCGAAAGACATTTCGCATTCGACCGCTTCGTCCCAGGTCAGCCACGACCCAGAGGGGGTGTTTAGCTCGTCGACGGGCTCGAACGCGCCGCCGGGAAGTTCGCGTTCAGCCCGCCGGTGCTGCAACTGCAGGAACCGAACCACCATGGTGATCGCCTGGTCCGAGTCGACCGGAAACTGCGCCGCCAGGGTGTCGTCTTCGCCCAGGCCGGCGTCGGCCGCACCGGGTGGGCCTAAAACACCAAACTGCCAACGGGATTGGTTTTTGCTTGAGGTCCCGCGATACGGGTACAGCAGGTAGCCCTCGTAGAGCACCGCGTCGGCGACGGCGCGGGCCCGGTCCCAGCTCGAGGTCATCGTGCCGTCTCCCGGTCGGCGTCCAACAGCGAGGCGACCGCGTGGTCGAGGTCGAGCAGCCCCTGCGCTGACTTATAGGCGGCCAGCGTCGCTATGGTTTCGTGACTCAGCCGCAACCAGCCGGTGTTCGGATAGTGCTGAGTGATCAATTCCCGCCACACCGCGACCGGCATGTCGTAGCGAGACTCGCAATCCCATGGCACCTGCTGAACCGAGAACCCGCGTTCCGAGTTGACGAAAATCGTTCCGCTGAACAGGAACTGGAGGGGCAGCGTTCCGTCGCGCAGCGCGTGCAGGTACTTGGCGGCGGCAACCTCGAAGTCGTAGGTGCAGTCCAGCGGGAGCGCCACCGTCGTGTTGCCGGCGAAGCCCGGCACCATTGCGGTGCAGTGCTGCCAGAGGAAGGTGCGCTGGGTGGTTGCCCAGCGTTGGCGGGGCCCGAACAAGTCGATCAGCCCGGCCGCTTCGGCGTCGGAGTAGGTACGTCGCAGCGGCTCGATGCGGACTTGGCAGCGCAGCGCGATGGCGTGCACCGGGACGTCTGCAGTGGTGGCGACACCGACGCGGGCGGTCAGCACCGGGCTGACGGTGTACGGTTCGGGCGCCACGTCGAGAACGGCAAAAGCGACGTCCAAATGCCGGTCGGTCATGGCGGCGTCTCCACCGGTGTTTCCCGGGAGCGGGCCGCGATCTGCGAGAAGAAGCTGTCGATGAACGCCCGAGCCTCCTGGCCGCCGTCGAACCCCCGCCAGAGCATGCGCAAGCGTCCGACGAACTCGTAGCAGGCGTCGATCGGAACCAGATAGGTTTGCGGCCCAGCGTCTTCGCTCTCGGGAACCCGGACCAGCAGCGCCTCCACGTCGTCGGCCAGCAGGCCCACCCGCGAGTCGGCACCGCTGATGGCGTTCCACGCGGCCAGGTCCAGCTCGGATTCGCAGGCCCCGGCCGGGCCGGGATAGAAGGCGACGGTGCGCCCGAGCGTGGAATTGGTGAAGAAGAAGGCCACGCCGACCGGGATTTGGAGTGCCTCCCACGCGCGGCGGTCCAGCGCGAAATCTCCGAACGCCAGATACCGGTCCGGCACCGCCCGGTAACGCAGCTCGGCGTTACTATCGGTGAACAGCAGATAGCAGCCGCGGCAGACGCACATCAGTTGTCGGCCAGTCACATCCACCACGTGCTGGTGCTCGTCGGCGATCGCCTCCGAGCACATCTCGCACCGCTCACCGGCAGGCTCGGGGGCGCGCCGGTTGCTGGTGATGCGTGTCAGCACGTCGTAGGGACTCGTCATGCTGAAGCCCCCATCGCTTCGCCCCGCAGGGCCACCGACAGCACGCCGTCGCGGGTCAGCAACGGCAGCGGCTCGAGGTGAGCCCCGGCCGGGACATTCAAGCCGGTACCGGCGTGCACGACATCGAAATCCGTCTGACAGCGCGAACACCGGAGCAGGGCGCCATGCAGCGCCGAACCCGCCAGCGTGTCGTCACACACCGGGCAATGGTCGCGGTAGGCGAACGTCTGGTCGCCGACGCTGCACGCCAGGACAGTTGTTTCGGAGACGGCGAAACCCCCGACCTCGCCGGGCTCCAGCTCAGCCAGTTCGGGCACCGGGTGCCAAGTGGTCGGGCCGTGACCGTTCGCATGGCCGTGCCCATCCGAATGCACGTGCGCCAGCAGCGATTCGGTGGGAATCACGCTCGGGCCGGTCGAGGCTTCCGCCGCCACCACCTCGATTGAGGAGATCTCCGGCGCGGCCGCCCGGACCGCGTCTTCGACCGCGAGCTCCAACGTCACCGCCGACGACGGGCAGCTCTTGCAGCTACCGGTGAACGCCAGCCGCACGGTATCGCCGGTGACTTCGAGGAGATCCACATCGCCACCGTGCGAGCCCAGGTACGGCCGCACCCGGTCCAGCGCGTCGGACACCCGCCGGTGCACATCGTGCGGATGCAGGCCGTGGACCAGGAGCAGGCTGGCCACCAGGTCGTCGGTGGCCAGCCGCTCGGCCATCCCCGGGTCGCCGGCTAATTGCATGATCCGTTCCAGCCCGGCTCCGTACAGCCCGACTACCTCGCGGACCAGCTGCTGGGCGCGTTCGTACGCGGCCGCCCCACTCGCCGCGCAGGAATCCAGAAGTGTCTGGATCCGATCGCCCGCTGTACGCCATTGCGCTTCTCCTTCTGCGCTTCGCGCGGGTTCCTCCGGGCGATCCGCCATGCGTCACTCCCCGACAGGTGACTGTGTTGGCGAGTGCAATCTCTGCAGGGTCTTGCCATTCCCCAGATACATGTGCACACCGCAGGGCAGGCACGGATCGAAGCTGCGCACGGTGCGCATCACGTCGATGCCCTTGAAGTTCTCCCGAGTGTTCTCCTCGAAGATCGGTTGACCCTGCACCGCATCCTCATACGGGCCTGGCGTGCCGTAGCTGTCGCGCGGGTTGGCGTTCCACGGCGTGGGCGGGTACGGGTGATAGTTGGCGATTTTGCCGTCCCGGATCACCATGTGGTGACTGAGCACACCGCGCACCGCCTCGGTGAAGCCGCAGCCGATGGCCTCGTCGGGCACCTCGAACTTCTCCCAGGTCTTGGTACGCCCGGCGCGGATCTCCTCCAACGCCTTCTCGGCGAAGTGCAGTGCGCACGCCGCCGCGTAGGCCTGGAAGTAGGTACGGGCCCTGTCACGTTCGATCGTGTTGCTGCCGTGCTTGGGGATCTTCCACTCCAATTCCACCGGACCCTTGAGGACGGTCTTGGGCAGGTTGATCTGCACGCTCTGGCCGGTCGCCTTGACGTAGCCGATGTCGACCAGGCCGGCCAGTGCGGTCGCCCACAACCGGGCCAGCGGGCCGCCGCCGGTGTCCAGCGCCAGGTGATCCTTGCCGTCGAACCAGCGTGGCGACATCACCCAGCTGTACCTGCCGCCGTCCATGTCCCGCTTTTGCGGGTGCGGGTTGGTGTGCTGGTTCCACGGGTGGCGCCGGTCCACCGTGTTGCCCAGCGGATCGGTCTTGACGAACATCTCCTGGTCGGTCCAGTCGTCGTAGTACGAGCTGCCCAACAGGATCCGGATGCCGAGGTTGATGTCCACCAGCGAGTGGGTGACCAGCTTGCCGTCGACGACCACGCCCGGGGTGACGAACATCGCGTTACCCCAACGCTCCATGTCCTTATAGTTGAAGTTGCACACCTCGGGATCCTGGAACGAGCCCCAGCAGCCGAGCAGTGTGCGGCGCAGACCGACCTTCTCGTAACCGGGCAGCGCCTCGTAGAAGAAGTCGAACAGGTCGTCGTGCATGGGCACGACTTTCTTCATGAACTCGACATAGCGCATCAGCCGTGTCATGTAGTCGGTCATCAGTTGGATGGTCGCGACGGTGCCGACCCCGCCGGGGTACAGCGTGGACGGGTGTACGTGACGACCCTCCATGAGGCAGAACATCTCTCGCGTCCAGCGGCTGACCTGGAGCGCTTCCCGGTAGAACTCGCCACTGAACGGGTTGAGCGACCGCATGATGTCGGCGATGGTCTTGTACCCGTGCGCATTGGCGTGCGGGGCCGCGGTTTTCTCCGCCTGGGCGAGCACGCTCGGGTTGGTCTCGGCGACCATCTTCTCGCAGAAGTCCACGCCGACCAGGTTCTCCTGGAAGATGTTGTGGTCGAACATGTATTCCGCGGCCTCGCCGAGGTTGACGATCCATTCGCCGAGGTGCGGTGGTTTGACGCCGTAGGCCATGTTCTGCGTGTAGCACGAGCAGGTGCAGTGGTTGTCGCCGCAGATACCGCAAATGCGGCTGGTGATGAAGTGGGCGTCGCGTGGATCCTTGCCCTTCATGAATATCGAGTAGCCGCGGAAGATCGACGACGTGCTGTGGCACTCGACGACTTCCTTGTTTTCGAAATCGATCTTGGTGTAGATGCCGAGGCTGCCCACGATCCTGGTGATCGGATCCCAGGCCATTTCGACGAGCTGGCCGGGTTCCCGCTTGGATGTTGACGGCTCGGGAATGATGGTTGTCATCGCACTACTGCTCTCCGCCCTAGGGCTCTCTGTCTGAAGTGAGGATGGAGCGCGCCGCGACCTACCAGGTGCGGCGGGCTCCGGTGGTGAGTTCGGTGCCCGTGTGGCGCCAGCGCGGCTCCTTGTCGAGGGTGCGACCCGTGATACCCCTCAGGCTGCGGATCACGGTCCCGTACAGACCCGACGCGGTGCTGGAGAGCTTGCCGCCCGGCGGCTCGTCCATGAACGGCATGAACTTGTCCGGGAAGCCGGGCATCGTGCACCCGATGCAGATGCCGCCGACGTTCGGGCAACCGCCGATGCCGTTGATCCACCCGCGCTTGGGCACGTTGCACTTCACCACCGGGCCCCAACACCCAAGTTTGACAATGCATTTCGGTGACCCGTACTCGGTGGCGAAATCACCCTGCTCGTAGTAGCCGGCGCGGTCACAACCTTCGTGCACGGTCGCCCCGAACAGCCACTTGGGCCGCAGCGCGTCGTCGAGCGGGATCATTGGTGCCTGGCCGGTCGCCATGTAGAGCAGGTAGGTCAGCGTCTCCGACAGATTGTCCGGCTGGATCGGGCAGCCGGGAACGCAGACGATCGGGATGCCCGCTTTGCTCTTCCAATCCCAGCCGAGGTAGTCGGGCACGCCCATCGCCCCGGTCGGATTGCCGGCCATTGCGTGGATGCCGCCATAGGTGGCGCAGGTCCCGACCGCGACGACCGCGGTAGCTTTGGGCGTCAGCCGGTCGAGCCACTCGCTGGTGGTCATCGGCTGACCGGTGTCGGGGTTGTTGCCGAACCCGCACCAGTAGCCCTCGTCCTTGATCTTCTCGTTGGGAATGGATCCTTCGACGACGAGCACGAAAGGTTCCAGTTCGCCGCGTTCGGCTTTGAAGAACCACTCGAGGAAATCGTCGGCCCCTCCAGTGGGTCCGCATTCGAAGTCGATCAGGGGCCAGTGGACCGCAACCTTGGGAAGACCGGGGAGCGCTCCGAGCGCGATCTCCTCGACGCTGGGCTGGGTGGCGGCAGTCAACGCCACCGAATCGCCGTCGCAACTAAGACCCGCATTAATCCATAGAACATGAATCAATGTTTCTTCTGCCTTGACTGCCGCTTCTGTTGGCATGCTGCAGCTTTCCGGGGCGGGCTGAAGCCCCTACGCTGCCGGAGTCGACCGTCGGCCCACTTGCACAGCGCTGTTTTTGGGTCTACGCCTGCCATCAAGCGTTGTCAACGGTACCCTAGTCGCGCTTAAGTAAACAGGTGTTATATGCGTCTTTGTCTATGGTTCTTTTTGCCTGTGCAGCAACCGATTTCGAGCGTTCGGAGGCAGCGTCACAAACCGGTGGGGGTGGCTTAAGAACTATCGCCGGATCATGGTTCTCATGCAAGTCATTTGCAGAAAAATCCATACCATTTGGATGTCTCAGTCTTCGAGATCGGTGGCGAACCGTCGCAGCCAGCCGAACCAGGCGCCCATGCCGGCTCCGGTCCGTGCACTGACCGGGAGGATTGTCGCGGTCGCGTTGACTTCGCGAACATGGGCGATATACGAGTCGACGTCGACATCCAGATGAGGCACCAGGTCAATCTTGTTGAGTAGCACCACATCCACCGATCTGAACATCACCGGGTACTTCAACGGCTTGTCCTCGCCCTCGGTGACGGAGTAGACCATGGCCTTGGCGTGCTCGCCGACGTCGAACTCCGCCGGACAGACCAGGTTGCCGACGTTCTCGATGATCACCAAGTCCAGTGCGGGAAGGTCGAGGCCCGGAAGTGCGCGGTTGACCATGGGCGCGTCCAGATGGCATTCGCCGCCAAACCCGTTGCTGGTGTTGAGCAGTGACACCTGGGCGCCGCGACCGCTGAGCTTGGCCGCATCCAGGTCGGTGGCGATGTCGCCTTCGATGACCCCGATCGCGAACTCGCCGGTGAGCTCGTCGAGCGTTGCCTGCAGCACGGTCGTCTTTCCCGACCCCGGTGAGCTCATCAGGTTGAGGGTGCGGATCCCGTTGCTCTCGAACGCCGCCCGGTTCGCGTCGGCGAGAACGTCATTCTCGGCGAAGATCGCCTCTAGCACGTCGATGCGCTGCTTGCCCGTCTGGTAGCGACTGTGATCCCCATGGTCATCATCATGGTCATGCGGATGGTGATCGTGATTGTGGGTGTGCACGGTTCCGTCGTCGTGGCGGTGAAATCTACCCATCACGAAATCGATTCATAGTGACCACCTTTTACGAGACGTCCAAGGACGCCACCAGGAATTCGTCGCCACGCAACACCTCGACATCGCAGCTGTCGCACCGCGGACACCAGATCGACCAGGCCGACGTGATCTCGGACTGCTCACCGCACGACCGGCACTTCACCTCGGCGCCGACGCACTCCAGTTCCAGCTCCGCGTCGGGCATATCCTCGGATTCCCGGACGAGCGTCCAGCAGAACGACAGCGATTCCGGTACGACCTGACGAAGAGCGCCGATCCGGACCCGGACGACATCGACGTGGCGGCCGTCGGCATGCGTTTTGACCACACCGGCGATCGCTTCGCACAGCGACAGCTCATGCATCGGTGGTCACCCGCGGAGAGGGCTGACGGCTGAGGCGGCCCATGAAGACGTTTCTACACCCGAGGTTATCCTGAAGTGCACGGGGCGCACTGTGAAGGTTGACGAGTTATACGCCTCGATCGAGGCGAACCGCCCCGGTCGCGATGATGTCGTGTACCTCGAGCGGCGTGGCGATGAGTATGACTGGTGGGTGGTGCCGCCGGACGGCGCGGCCGGGCCCGTGCGCAGCGACCAACCCGATCCCGACGCGTGGATGTCGTTTTCCGGGGCCTGGCCGGCCCAACCCGAACGGTTGCGCCCGTTCTTCGATGACCTGCTCGCCGAGCTGGAGTCGATGGCCGCCGGCGCGGACCGATGCCGCTGGCCGGTTGACGAGCCGTGGCCGCATTCACACTGACCGAGGACGACCGCGCCCGGTTCAAGCGCTGCCTACGGCAATGGGATTTCGCGTCGCGCCGGGGGCTCGAGCCGATCGCGAATGTGGATCCGGTATTGCCGGCCGTGATCAAGGACGCGCTTGCCGTCTACTACTACCCGGGCACCTGGGACTGGCAGCCAGAGCTGAGGCAGTCGCTGGTGCACAAGGCACTGGCCCGCGCGCTCGATGGAGTCACCGCGGCCGGCGCCGCCCTCCCCGCCGCGGTGGCGCTGCTCGACGCCTACGACGCGCTGGCGAGCACGGTCGACGACTTCGCCCCCGTGAGGATCGGCCACGACGTCTCGGGATTGGTGCCTGATCCGCGCGACGCCGAGCGCGGGTTGACGACCCCGGACGGATCCGCGGTGATCTACACCTGCCGGATCGACCTGCTGGCGGTCGACGCCGCCGATGAGTATTGGGTGGTGCGCCACCAGGTCCTGGACGAATTCCAGGAGTTGGACGCGCTGATCGGCGACGAGGCGACGGTGGCGGCCTGCTGGGCCTGGGAGCAGGAATACCTGGGCATGGAGATCTCGGGCACGATCCACAACCAGGTGCGCCTCACCGGTCCGCTCGACCCGCCTGCCGCAGAGAGCACCGGGAAACGCGCGCGGGTTCTGCAGAGCGAACCCAGCGGCGGCGGACGCGCGATTCCCCAGCACCGACGGCTCTCGGCGCGTACCTCACGCAGTGACGAGACGGCCCATGTCGAGCAGTTCACCGCGGGTCTGCTGCGGCGGACCCGGATCCGGCGAAGCCGCGCGGAGATCGGCGCCGTTGGCATGCTGATCGGTGCCGAGGCGATCGAGATGAACAGCGAGCCGGCTATCACTCCTACCTTCGCCGCTCATTGTCAGACGTGCGAATTCCGCGCACCGTGCCAGGCCCTTGTCGAGGGGTCGGACCCGGAACCTATGCTGGCGGCCAAGTATCGCCGGCGTCCGGCGCAGGATCAGTCCAAGCCGCGACTCGGCCAGTCGACCTGGGGGTTCGGCCGGGGAGCCGCACCGCCACAGTGGTGATCGTGCTTTAGCCGAAGCGTTCGCTCGCAGGCGTCCACTTCTCCTCAATGCGGCCATAGCGCCAAACCAGCAGGGCGATCGCCCAGGTGGCGACGAATATCCCGACGACGACGAAACCGACGGCGTTGAGGTCCAGGCCGCCGAGCCAATCCCAGAACGGGCCCCGCCACTGCAGCTGGCCGGCGAACAGGCCGAGCAGCTCGATGCTGCCGATCAGCAAGGCGACGGCCACCGACAGCCCGGTGATGGTGATGTTGTAGTAGATCTTGCGCACCGGGTTGGAAAAGGCCCAGCCGTAGGCGAAGTTCATGAACGAGCCGTCGATGGTGTCCAGTAGGCACATGCCCGCGGTGAACAGCACGGGCAGGCACAGGATGGCAAACCAGGGCAGCCCGGCCGCCGCGCTGGTGCCGGCCAGGACCAGCAGCGCGATCTCGGTGGCGGTATCGAATCCCAGTCCGAACAGCAACCCGACCGGGTACATGTGCCAGGACTTGGTGATCGATTTGGTGAAGCGGCCCAGAAAGCGGTTGAGCAGTCCGCGATTCTCCAATTGTTGTTCCAGTTCGGCCTCGTCGTAGTCCCCGCGGCGCATCCGGGCGAAAACCCGCAGGATGCTGACCAGGACGACGATGTTCAAAATGGCGATCAAGTACAGGAACGCACCCGAGATGCTGGTACCGATCAGGCCGGTGTAGTGGTGCAGCGTGGAGGAATCGTCTTCGACCGGTCCGATGATCGCCTTGACCCCGGTTGCCAGCAGTACCGCCAGCGCGAAGACCACGGTGGAGTGGCCCAGTGAGAAGAAGAATCCGACGGCAAGGGGGCGCTGCCCGTCGTTCATCAGCTTGCGGGTGGTGTTGTCGATGGCGGCGATGTGATCGGCGTCGAACGCGTGCCGCAGGCCCAGGGTGTAGGCCGTCAGGCCGACGCCTATGCCAAATGCCTTGCTGCCCAAGCTGAGTCGCGCGGGATCCACAATGAAGACTAAGGTCATCCAGCCAACCAGATGCAGGCCGAGGATCACCGCCAGCATCAATCCGAGACGCGACCACTCCGCGGGCGAAAGGGCCCTGCGCAGCCTGGACCACCGTGACCCCCCCGAGTCGAGGCGCGATGCGAGCTCATTGCCGACCATGTCGGTCCTTCCAACAGTGGGCAGAACGCAACAGCCACGACTGTAGGTTTGTTCACAAGCTCGATGCAACTGACTTGCAGGAATCACGTGTGGGTCGGCAGCTGGGCACTGGCAATCCCGGGTGTCGGGCGGGACACTGAACGGGTGACGACAAAGCTGTCGGCCCTGGATCCGGCCGTCACCGAGCGCATCGGTGAGTTCCTGCGCGCCCGCGGGCTGCGGCGGATGGCGTCGCGGATCCAGGTATTGGCGATGCTTGAGCCGGTCAACGGGCACTTGCCGGTGGCCGAGATTCACCAGCGGCTGCGCGCGTCCCTGCCCCCCGGGGCTGCGCCGCCCGATCTGGCGACCATCTACCGCACGGTGACCACCCTGGTCGACCAGGGGGTGCTGCACGCGTTGACCCTCGACGACGGTGTCACTACCTACGGGTTGGCCACCGCCCCGCACCACCACGCGGTATGCACGCAATGCGGCTCGATTATCGAGGTGCCGGCACGGCAGTTGAGCTCGGCGCTTGAGCACGCGATGGCGGGCAGTTCCTTTGCGCTGTCAGAGCGGGCCGGCCTAACGCTGCATGGCCTGTGCCCGCAGTGCCAGAACGGCGAGCGCGATCCAGGGCAGGCTCGACGCTAAAGTCCCTGCAGACCCAGTAGCGCGTTTTCGACCACCTCGGGCAGGGCCGGATGAATCCAGTACTGGCCGCGGGCCATCTCCTGCGCGGTCAGTCCGAAGCTCATCGCCTGGATCAACGGCTGGATGATCGACGACGCCTGGTGGCCCATGATGTGGGCGCCCAGTAGGCGTCCGCTGCCGCGCTCGGCGATGAGCTTGACGATTCCGGTGGTGTCCTCCATCGCCCAGCCGTACGCGACGTCCCCGTAGTCCTGGATCTTGACCGAAATATCGAGTCCCTTTGCTACAGCTCGATTTTCGGTCAAGCCGACGGTTGCCAGCTGGGGATCGGTGAACACCGCCGACGGTACGTACCGGTGGTCGGTGACAGCCATTGACTCGGTGTCGTCCCAGTCGCACAGCAGATTGTGCTGCACGACGCGGGCCTCGTGGTTGGCGACATGCTTGAGCTGATACGGCGACGACACATCGCCGAGCGCGAAAACCCCACGCGCGGAGGTCCGTTGGTACTCGTCGACCACCACCCGGCCACCTTCGACATCGACACCGGCCTCGCCGGCATCCAGCAGATCGGCATTGGACACCCGGCCGGTCGCCACCAGCAGCAGGTCGGCGTGCAACGTGCAACCATCGTCGAGTTGCAGGGTGACGCCGGAGCCGCGGTTCGCCGCGCCGACGACGTTGCGTTGGGTACGCAGTTCCCATTTGCTCGACGCGATACGGGTGAACCGTTCGCAGATGGTGTCGTCGCAATGCCGCAGCATCCTGCCACCCCGGATCACAATCGTGACCCGCACCCCGAGCGCGGAGAAGACATGCGCGAATTCCGCTGCGACGAAGCCGCTTCCGATGATCACCAGATGCTCGGGCAACTCGGCGATCCGCATGACGGTGTCGCTGGTGTGATAGTGGACGGCGGACGCGAGGATGGCCGGCGGGATTACCGGCCGCGAGCCCGCCGCGATCACCACCTGATCGGCGGTGAATTCGTCGTCGGTGTCGGTGCGGAGCAGATAGCGTCCGTCAGCCTGAACCGGCCCGAAGCGGGTGTGCCGGCGGTACACGTCGATGTTGCGGGCGGAGCGCCGAAAGTCCTCACCGCTGAGCGCGATTGGATCGATGCGCCCGAAGACGCGCGAGACGATGTCATCCCAGCGCACCCGCTCGATGTGCGCATCGATGCCGTAACGCGCGGCGCCGCCAATCGTCTTGGCGACCTCGGCGGCGTACACGAACATCTTCGTCGGAACGCACCCGACGTTCAGGCAGGTGCCGCCGAAGGTGCCCTGCTCGCAGATCGCCGCCCGCTTGCCGGCAAAGCGATCATCGAGAATGCTGTTGCCCGAACCGGTTCCGATGATCGCGATGTCGTAGGTTTCCATTTTGTTGGGCCGTTAGCCTTTCCCCGACGATGCCGAGGCGTCGGTGCTGTCGCTTGTCTTCAGGTAGCCATCCAGCCAGCGGTCCAGTTGGTGATAGGCCATCTGTCGCGGTTGCTGCAGCGACAAGAACACGTCGTGTTTGGCATCCGCCACCGGAATGATGGTGCTGTGGTTACCGATACAGCCGGCCCACCGGGCGATCTGGGTGACGTCGAGAACCGCATCGCCGCGTTGCAGGGCGGCCGGACCGGCGTTTTCGCGCACGCTGTGATCCGAGCGCAGGATCAGGTTGGGCACGCCGACGTCGAGCCCGCGGTGCAGCCGGGTCTGGCCGCGGCGCACGGCGTGTAACCAGCCGAAGGTAATCGGGAAGCCGCCCAGCGGTTTCCATTCCAGGTTGTAGTCGAACTCCCCGTAGTAATCGCGGTGCAGGCTGGACCCGTAACCACCGTCGCCCTCCCAGCGGATTGCCCCCTTGGTACGCAGTCGCGATAGCGCGGCGATCGTGGCCGAGGTCAAACCCAGGCGCACAATCGCCGGGCCATGCAGGTCCAGGAACGGGCTGTTGAGCACCAGGCCGCCGACGCCGGCGCGTGCCGTCGCCCCGCGCCGGCGCAACCGATCCAGCCATAGCGACACGATGAGCCCGCCCGCTGAATGCCCGTAGACCAGCGTCTTGACCTGGCGATTCTGCTCGCCGATGACTGACAGGGCGCGTTCGAGTTCGGTATGGTAGTCGGCCAGGTCTGTGGTGAAGTGCGGAGTCTGGCCCGGCTGGCGTGACCGACCGCACTTGTGCAAGTCCAGCGCATAGAATTCGAAGCCGCGCTCGGCGAAGTGATCGGCCAGCTCGGTGTGGAAGAAGTAGTCGGTATAGCCGTGTACCGCCAGGACCGTGTGTCGGACAGCTGCGGCTTGCCCTGATTGAGGCCCGCGCCGGATCAGGGTTGCGACGATGTCGCCCTCACCGTGGGGATCGGGCCCGAGCGGGATGGTGTACTGCCAATAGCCGGGCAACACATCGGGCACCCAGCCAGTCGCCCAGCCAGTCACGAGGTCAGCTTAGAGCGTGGTCAAGGCTTTTGCTGAATGCCGCACAAATGTGGTTGGCGGCCTTCGCTCGGCCTTTGGTCGGCCCGCCACACCTGTCGGGATAACCTGGGGACCAGCACACAGTTGAGGAAAGGACCAACGATCCGGGTGTCAGGGCTGGCCAGAGCCGACGTCGTGCTGGTGGGCGCGGGCATCATGAGCGCCACGCTGGGTGCGTTGCTGCGGCGGCTGGAGCCGGATTGGTCAATCACCCTGATCGAGCGGCTGGACGCCGTTGCCGCCGAAAGCAGCAGTCCCTGGAACAATGCCGGCACCGGGCACTCCGCGCTGTGCGAGATGAATTACACGCCCGAGAACTCTGACGGCTCGATCGACATCACCAAAGCGGTGCGCATCAACGAGCAATTCCAAGTGACTCGCCAATTCTGGGCCTACGCCGTAGAGAGCGGCATCCTGACCGACGTACGCAACTTCCTAAACCCGGTCCCGCACGTGAGTTTCGTGCGCGGGGCCCAACGCGTCGATTATCTGCGACGGCGGCAGCGGGCGCTGGCGGGCAACCCGCTGTTCGCCGGCACCGAGTTGGTCGACGACCCCGACGAGTTCGCCCGTCGCCTTCCGCTCATGGCCGCCAAACGTGACTTGGCGGAGCCGATTGCGCTCAACTGGGCCCACGACGGCACCGACGTCGACTTCGGTGCACTGTCCAAACAACTCATCGGCTTTTGCGTGCGCAACGGCACTACCGCGCTGTTCGGTCACGAGGTCCGCAGTCTGTCCCGTCAGTCCGACGGCAGCTGGACGCTGACGGTCGGCAATCGCCGCACCGGCGAAAAGCGCAAACTGAACGCCAAATTCGTGTTTGTCGGGGCCGGTGGCGACGCGCTGCCGCTGTTGCAGAAATCCGGCATCAGTGAGGTCAAAGGGTTCGCCGGCTTCCCGATCGGCGGGCGGTTCCTGCGCGCCGACAATCCGGCGCTCACCGCCGCCCACCGGGCCAAGGTGTACGGCTTTCCGGCGTCGGGCGCCCCACCGCTGGGGGCGCTACATCTGGACTTGCGATTTGTCAACGGCAAGTCGTGGCTGGTGTTCGGGCCGTATGCCGGCTGGTCGCCGAAGTTTTTGAAGCACGGCCATATCACCGATCTGCCGCGGTCGGTCAAGCCGAACAACCTGCTGTCAATGTTGGGCGTCGGCGTCACCCAGATGGGGCTGCTCAATTATTTGATCAGTCAACTGCGGCTCTCCGAACCCGACCGGGTCCACATGTTGCGCGAATTCGTCCCCGGCGCGGTGCATTCGGACTGGGAGCTGACCGTGGCGGGTCAGCGAGTGCAGGTGATCCGGCGAGACAAGCGCAAAGGCGGGGTGCTCGAATTCAGTACCACCGTGGTGGGCTCGACAGACGGCAGCATCGCCGGACTACTGGGCGGTTCCCCGGGAGCATCGACCGCCGTGCCGATCATGCTGGACGTGCTACAGCGATGCTTTGCCGACCGGTATCAGTCCTGGCTGCCGCTGCTCAAAGAGATGGTGCCGTCGCTCGGGGCCGAGCTTTCTCGTGAGCCTGCGTTGTACGACGAGGTGTGGTCGTGGGGCACCAAGGTATTGCGGCTGGAGGCCTCATGACCGAAGCGCTGCGTCGCGTGTGGGCCAAAGATCTTGACGTCCAGACCCTTTACGAGCTGCTCAAGCTGAGGGTGGAGGTTTTCGTCGTCGAACAGGCCATTCCGTATCCGGAGCTGGACGGCCGCGACCTACTGGCCGAAACCCGGCATTTCTGGCTGGAAAGGCCCGACGGCGAAGTGATCTGCACACTGCGGCTGATGGAGGAGCACGCCGGGGGGGAGAAGGCGTTCCGGATCGGCCGGCTGTGCACCAAACGCAACGCTCGCGGACAAGGCCACACTACCCGGCTGCTGCGCGCAGCCCTGGCCGAGGTGGGCGACTACCCGTGCCGGATCAACGCGCAAACCTATCTGGCCGACATGTACGCCCAGCACGGGTTTGTACGCGACGGCGACGATTTCGTCGACGACGGCGTTCCGCATGTGCCAATGCTGCGGCCCGGCTCGGGTCTGCCGGAGCAGCCGTGAAGCCGTATCCGTTCAGCGCGATCGTCGGGCACGACCAACTGCGGCTCGCGCTGTTGTTGTGTGCCGTCCGCCCGGAGATCGGCGGGGCCCTCATCCGCGGCGAGAAGGGCACCGCCAAATCAACGGCCGTGCGTGGGCTCGCCGCGCTACTGTCCGCCGCGACCGGCAGCACCGGCGCTGGTCCGGGGGCCGGGCTGGTCGAAATGCCGCTGGGCGCGACGGAGGATCGGGTGATCGGTTCGCTGGATCTGCAGCGGGTGCTGCGCGACGGTGAGCACGCGTTTTCCCCTGGACTACTGGCCCGTGCCCATGGCGGGGTGCTCTATGTCGACGAGGTCAACCTGCTGCACGATCATCTGGTCGACGTGCTGCTCGACGCCGCCGCAATGGGACGGGTGAATATCGAGCGCGACGGCATCTCTCATTCGCACGAGGCCCGGTTCGTGCTGATCGGCACGATGAATCCGGAGGAGGGCGAGCTGCGGCCGCAGCTGCTGGACCGGTTCGGTCTCACCGTCGAGGTGCACGCGTCACGTGACGTCGACGTGCGGATGCAGGTCATCCGGCAGCGAATGGACTATGAGGCCGACCCGGACGCGTTCGCCGAGCGCTACGCCGACGCCGACGCCGAGCTGGCCCGCCGGATAGCCGCAGCGCGGGTACTCGTCGACGATGTGGTATTGCCGGACAATGAGTTACGTCGCATCGCGGCGCTGTGCGCGGCGTTCGACGTCGACGGAATGCGGGCCGACCTGGTGGTGGCCCGGACCGCCGCCGCCCACACGGCCTGGCGCGGCGCGCTCACGGTCGAGGAGCAGGACATCCGGGTAGCGGCCGAGTTGGCATTGCCGCATCGGCGTCGCCGGGATCCCTTCGACGATCCCGGCATCGACCGCGACCAGCTGGACGAGGCGCTGGCGCAAGCCGGTGCCGATCCGCAGCCCGATCCCGATCCCGACCCGCCTGAAGGCGGTCAGTCAGCCAACGACAATGCGCCGCAACAGAACTCACACCCTGCTCGCGCGCTGCAGCCGCCGAGGCCCAGCGCGCCACCGTCAAAGACCTTCCGGACCCGCACAATGACCGTGCCGGGGGTCGGTGAGGGCGCACCGGGACGACGGTCGCGGGCCCGCAACGTCTCCGGCAGCGTGGTGGCGGCCGTCGACGGCAGCGACCACACCTCGGGCGCGCACGGACTGCACCTGTTCGCCACCCTGCTGTCGGCCGCCGAGCACGCCGCAGCCGGGCCGCTACGCCCGCAGCCCGACGACGTGCGACGTGCCGTCCGCGAGGGACGTGAGGGCAACTTGGTGATCTTCGTCGTCGACGCCTCCGGTTCGATGGCCGCCAGGGACCGCATGAGTGCGGTTAGCGGCGCCACGCTGTCGCTGCTGCGCGACGCCTACCAGCGGCGGGACAAGGTCGCGGTGATCACATTCCGCCAGCAGGAGGCACGGCTGTTGCTTCCGCCGACGTCGTCGGCGCACATCGCCGGCCGCCGGCTGGCCCGCTTCGACACCGGCGGCAAGACTCCGCTCGCCGAAGGCCTGCTGGCCGCCCGCGAGCTGGTTATCCGGGAAAGGGCGCGCGACCGGGCTCGACGTCCCCTGGTGGTGGTGCTCACCGACGGCCGGGCCACCGCCGGACCGGACCCGTTGGGCCGCAGTCGAATCGCGGCGGCCCGGCTGGTCGCCGAGGGCGCGGCCGCGGTGGTGGTGGACTGCGAAACGTCGTATGTTCGCCTGGGATTGGCCGGGCAGTTAGCTCGCCAGCTCGGCGCTCCCGCTGTCCGGCTGGAGCATTTGCACGCCGACTACCTGATGCGAGCCGTGCGCAGCGTGGCCTGAGCCGGAAGGGTAAGCGCTTATGCCACAAGGTCGTCCAGCCCAAGTGCCCGATGATGGCCTGACCACCCGGGCCCGGCGCAACACGCCGGTGCTGGCGGTACACACCGGTGACGGTAAGGGCAAGTCGACGGCCGCGTTCGGAATGGCGTTGCGGGCGTGGAACGTTGGCCTCAATGTCGCGGTGTTCCAGTTCGTCAAGAGCGCGAAGTGGAAGGTGGGCGAGGAGGCGGCCTTCCGCCAACTCGGCCGGCTGCACGACCAGCACGGGGTCGGCGCAGCCGTCGAATGGCACAAAATGGGTGCGGGCTGGTCGTGGTCGCGTAAGGGCGGCAGCGACGCCGATCACGCGGCGGCAGCGGCAGAGGGCTGGACAGAGATCTCGCGCCGACTGGCCGCTCAGCGCCACGACTTCTATGTACTTGACGAGTTCACCTATCCGATGAAGTGGGGCTGGGTCGACGTCGACGACGTGGTGGACGCGTTGTTGGCGCGGCCGGGTCATCAGCATGTGGTGATAACCGGACGCGATGCCCCGCCGCGGCTGATCGAGGCCGCGGATCTGGTTACCGAGATGACCAAGGTCAAGCACCCGATGGACCAGGGCCGCAAGGGCCAGAAGGGCATCGAGTGGTGAGTGTCCCCGCGGTGGTCATCGCCGCGCCCACGTCAGGCAGCGGAAAAACCACGGTCGCAACGGGTTTGATGGGGGCTCTGCGGCAGGCGGGCCATACGGTCGCGCCGTTCAAGGTGGGCCCGGATTTCATCGATCCCGGTTACCACGCCCTGGCCGCGGGCCGGCCCGGGCGCAACCTCGACCCGGTATTGGTGGGGGAGCAGCTCATTGGCCCGTTGTACGCCCATGGCGCCCTCGGTGCGGACATCGCCGTGGTCGAAGGTGTGATGGGTCTTTTCGACGGGCAGATCGGGCTTGGCGCGGCGACCCGGGCGGCGGGCTCCACCGCGCATGTCGCCGGTCTGCTGGGCGCCCCGGTGATCCTGGTGGTCGACGCCCGCGGCCAGAGTCACAGCATTGCCGCACTGTTGCACGGCTTTTCGACGTTCGATACCGCAATCAGGATGGCCGGTGTGATCCTCAATCGGGTCGGGTCGGCCAGACACGAGCAGGTGCTGCGACAGGCGTGCCAGCAGGCCGGCATCCCGGTGCTGGGCGTCATCCCGCGCACCGCTGAATTGGAGCTGCCAACAAGATATCTGGGTCTTGTCCCTGCGGTGGAGTACGGCCGCCGTGCCATGCTCGCGGTCGAGGCGA
>Ga0210389_10000331_pt1 | contig 46132 bp, 58 predicted proteins | sample IncBWH28OmetaG_FD_160127 | JGI IMG/M metagenome (GOLD analysis project Ga0210389, IMG submission 160127) | Forest soil microbial communities from Barre Woods Harvard Forest LTER site, Petersham, Massachusetts, United States - Inc-BW-H-28-O ... | reverse complement strand
AAACACAATCTGACGCTCAACGTCGACTGCCAGCCCAACCTCACCATGAACTCCTATCCCGGGCCCTACGGGCAGGTGCTCACCAACCTGTTCCTCAACGCGGTGGCGCACGCCTTTCCGGACGGCAGGCCGGGCGCGGTCGATATCAAGGTGCGGGAATCCGGCAAGGACAATGTCGAGATCCTGTTTTCCGACAATGGCTGCGGCATGAGCCTCGACGTCCGCCGCCGCGCCTTCGATCCGTTCTTCACCACCCGCAGGGATCAGGGCGGCACCGGGCTCGGCCTGCACATCGTCTATTCCATCGTGACCAACCGTCTGGGCGGCCGGCTCGACCTTGATTCCGAGCCCGGCGGCGGCACGCGGATCCAGATCATCCTGCCGCGGGTGGCGCCGCTGGAGCAGGCGGCGGAGTAGCCGAACTGAACTGCAGGAAAGTCTCGCATGGAGCCGCCCTTAAACAAGCCTGAATCGCAGCGCTCGCCGACCGACTGCCCCAAATGCGGCAAGGAAATGCGGCTGGTCGAGAGAAGTTCGATGTCGGGCGACGACATGCAGACTTACCGCTGCGATGATTGCGCGCAGGAGCACATCATGAACTTCGGAACCGCGCTCTGGAAAGTGCTGTCCGACGCGCGCAAAGGCGATGAGTGACGGTCCGGGCGGCGCGCGGTCCTACCCGACGTCGGCCAGCTTGCGCAACGTCGCCTTGAAGATCTGGCTGGCCTTGCCAACCAGCGCGGTGCCGTCCATGACCGCGGCGTTTTCGGTGAAGGTGCCGGAGACGCCGATGCCGACCGGACTTGGGCCGCCGAACAGCGGATTGGCGTCGGGACTGGAGGTATGGCGCTGCACCAGCACCTCGCCCTTGAAGGTGTCGCCCTTGCTCGTATAGCTGCCGGTGTAAAACAGATAGGCGTCGCCGCCGAGGATCTTGCCATCCCGGAACACGATCACGCCACTGCCTTTGCCGGTTCGTCCATCCTGCAGGCTGACGTGGATCGAATACAGACCGTTTTTCATGACCCAGCCGGTTACGACATCCGTCACGGCGGAGTCGGCACCCTGTTATGCCAAAGCGCGGTGCACAGCGTCAACGCGGCAGGTTGACCGCGGAGACCGCGGCCGATGCCGGTGCGCCCCGGGAATCCGGCCGTTCATGACGTCCGGATGACACCCGTCAGGCCGGGCGGAAAGCGTTCCCTAGGCGTATTTCTTGTCGCGCTCGAGGAGCTCGATCGAGATGCCCTGCGGCCCGCGGATGAAGCAGATGCGCACCCCTGGCCTGATCGTCGTTGGCTCCCTGGTGAACTCGACGCCTTTGGCCCTGATTTCGGCGGCCACCGCATCGATGTCCTTCACCGTCAGCCCGAAATGATCGAGCCCCTGATAGGGGGTCACCGGTGGGGTGTTGACGCCGTCGCCTGATGTCACCGGCGCGATGAACACATTGGCGCCGCCGAGCTTGACGTCGATCCGTCCGGGGCTGCGGATGATCACGCCGCCCAGAATATCCTCGAGCCAGGCCGCGGTCGCCTCCGGATCCGGACTGCGCAAGTGGACATGGTCCCAGGTGACTATCGGCATCGTTGCTTCTCCCCTTGGCTTCTGATGCGCCGCCTGATCCGGCGCCGCTATTTGGCCGCGGAGTGCCGCGGCCGGACGATTTTAGCTGCCGCATCCCCGCATGGCCATCCCCCCTCGCTTCCCCGAACCGACCCGGACCGCCGCGGCATGCCAATATTGTTGCACACGGGCGGAACCATTCCGGGGCTTCGTCCATTGATGGGACAGGCGGCGGAACCGCGCAATCGGCAGTCGTTGTTAGAAGCCGCGCGGTGTAATGCCCGCGCGGCTTTTGGCTGTGCGGGCGGCAGGCATTGTTGGTTCGCCACCGGGCGGAGATGACGATGAGCACAGGCCTTTCTCGCATCGGATTGACTGGGCGCCTCGGGTTCTCGAATGGGCCCGAAGGCCCCGCGGGGAAATTCTTCAGGTCGGGATTCGTTTGGCTCCCGGCTGCCTTGATTGCCGGCTTGGGGGCATGGACGCTGCTGTCCAGTTATGCCAGCGAGCCGGCCGAGAGCGAACCGGCGCTGCGGCTGGCCACGGCCGCGGTGACGGTGCCCCCCGCGCCATCGCCTGCCGTCGCCTTCGGGCCGAGGGCATTCGATCCGCCGACCGCCGAGGGCGAGGCGATCGTGCCCGAGGAAACCGCACCGGTCGACGGGCTGAAGATATCGTCGCAGTACTGGCGAAGGGGTGGCCTGGGATCGAACGCGCTAGTCACCTTCACGGTCCGCAACGGCAACGACTACGCGGTCAAGGACCTCGAAATTACCTGCGCCTTTGCCCGCCGGGACGGCAGCCATCTCACCGACCGCACCCGCACGGTTCACGACACCGTCAACATGAAGAGCCGGAAGACCTTCGCCCGCATGCATGTCGGCTTCGTCAATATCAACGCCAGCAAGGCGAAATGTTCGCTGGTGGCGGCCCGCCACATTTAGCGCCTCTCGATTCCCGGAGCGCGGTAACACGGCGGTAACTTCGTCGTTATGTCGCCGGCGCGGCACTAGGAACAAATCCCGCCATGCCCAGTTAAGCGAATAGGTCCGCGCGTTCGCGCGGATGGAGCGACGCTGATGCCCGTGGTGCGATATTTCTTCTTTGTCGGTGGAGCGTTGCTCGCACTATTGTTCATTTCGAATGCGTACCTGCCGAAACCACCGGACGTGGCGACGGCAGGTGCTGATCTGCCGGTGATAAGGATTCATTCCGACCGCAAATGGCCGGAGCGCGTGGTTTTCGATACCAGCCGCCCGACCATCGTTCCCATGCAGACGGCAAATACCGGCGCCGGCGTCCCGGCCGCGGCGACGGTTGCCGACCTCTCGGCCAAGGCACGCCTGGGCCAGGCATTTGCGCAGCTGCAACCGCCCGCTCCCACACAGGCGCAAACTTCCGTGCCGGCAAAGCCGGAACCGAAGCTGCCGCCGAAACGCAAGGTTGCGAAGCGGCGCACCGCCCCGCCGGTGATGCTGGTGGCGCAGCAGCCGCAATTCGGATTTTTCGGCAACAACACCTGGTGACGCCCTGACTCGATCGCCGATCTGGCCGCCGGGATTTGCTCAGCAGCCGCGGCAGATGCTCTTGATCCGGGTGTTCAGGAGTTTGTCGCGCTCCTCCGATGCGGCCTTGATATAGGTGTCGTTGGCGTGGCGCCGGTCGCCCGCGAACGGCGCGCCGTGCATGCCGTGGCCGCCCATACCCCGGCCCAATCCGTGGCCGCCGCGCGCGTCGGCGGTGAGCGCCGATGACGCCAGCAGCGCCGTTCCCAAGCCGGCCGCGACCACGGCAGATCGCGCCGCGTCGAGCCATTTTTGCCGCAGGACCATGCCGCCATGATAGCGGCGGCCGAGGCGAAATCGAGGCATCCGGGATAGATTACCTCGTCAAAATGCCGGTCCCATGAATCGAGACGCAGCTGTAGGCGTGAGCGCTGTTCCGCCGGCTCATCAGTCAAATGAAGGTATCCGCCGTTGCCGCTGGGCGGCGAGCAAACCGCGCGCTCCCCGGAGGAAGCGCGCGGTTCGGTAGGCTTAGCGGGTTGGTAGGCTTAATCGTCGTGATGGATGACGGTCTTGCTCTCGACGCCGTCACCATGCTCCTTCTTGATGACGGTGGTCCGATCGCTCGGCTCGTGCTCCTTGATAACCGTCTTCTCGCGAACGCGATCCCGGTCGTAATCCCGGTGTCCCTCGCCGACGGTTACGCCGGCGCCGACCGGGCCAACACGAACGCCCACCTCATCCGCCAACGCCGGCGCCGCGAGGGCGCCAACGGCCGCTGCAATCAACAAAAGCTTCTTCATTGTCTCCTCCTCCAGATGGAACGGGAGAGAAACGGCCGACGGCCGCCGTCGTTCCAATGGAACTCGCATAAACAGACGCCTGCGGTTGGCGCAGGCCGTCATGCGAATCGATTCGAAATTGGAACAGGAGGCGCAAAAAACTGCGCGCGGCAACACGTAGCATTTTCTTTGATGAAGCTGGCGCGCTCGGAGAGATTCGAACTCCCGACCCTCGGATTCGAAGTCCGATGCTCTATCCAGCTGAGCTACGAGCGCGTGAGTCTTTTCAGTGGGTTAGCAACGGCGCCAAACTCTTTGGCTCTTTTTTGGCTCTGGTTGTTGCCAGTACGTTCAGACTCGTGAGGCAACAGGTCGCATTTAGCGGATGCCTTTTCAAGACGGGAAATCGCTTCCGCGTCGAGCGGCTCAGGCGACCTCGCGCTGGTCCTGGAGCTGAAACTCTAGCTCCTCAATCAACTGTGCCAGTCGCTCGCGCGTGAGGGGGTCAGCCGGCTCCAAGGCCAGTCTGCGGGCCTGCGCCAGCTTCCTATTGATTTCTTCTCGGTCGGTGCGGCTCATTCCTATGCTCCTGTCCAGTAGGACGCATGGGCCTCTAAAATGTTCACAAACAGCTTCACACGGCGTTAACGGTTCGTGACCTGCCGCACACCCGAACTTTGGGGTGTCCCGGTGGCGGCACACATTCCCTAGCGGCTTGCCAGTTCGTTCTTGGTATGTTCCTATCGTGACATGGGACTAGAAGCCATCCGGAAGGAAATCGAGCTGATGCGCCGCCAGATCGCGCGACAGCGGAATGAAATCCGTGACCTCCAGCGGGCCGGCATTTCCACCAGATCGGCCGAAGAACTCCTGTCTCGGATGCTGGCGAAAGTTGACGGGCTGTGCGGCGACCGCGACCGCCTGATAGGCGAGCAGCGTAGGAAGTACGCCGGGACGAACAAGGTCATCCACGGGCCGACAGAACGGCGATTCCGGTGAAATGGTACGACGACAATGCGGATAACCCGCCGTGGATCAAGGCACTGGCTGAAGTCCGGCGCCGGGCAACGCGGGAGGGCTATTGTTACCACCACGTCCAGGCGATCATTGTCTCTATCGACCAATACGCGGAAACTGCCTTGGGCAACCGGGAGTACTTTTTAAACAAGCCGCATGGCATCGGCGGAAAGAGCGACAATATCCCCTAGATGAATAAAAACTTTCCCATTTGTTTTGGCATCGGGTGATCCCCATAATTACCGTCCGCGTGCATATTGGAATTTGGCTGAGTTGGTCATTGGCGCGAAGTAATTAGATGAAACTCCTAGCTCTCTCCGACATTCACAACAATCTCATAGCGGTGCGGAAGATGCGTGCCCAGGAGCGCAACGTATTCGATGCAATCGTAATTGCTGGCGATCTTGGTGGGGATGCCGTGGAAGGGTTATTCGGCATCCTAAAAACGTTTAAGTGTCCTATCATGTATGTTTATGGAAATTGGGATGAGTCTCTTGGCTACGACCGATCCTTCGGTACCTCAGCCCGTCATCTGCATATGAATGCTGTCGAACATGAAGGTTTCGTTTTTGTTGGTTACAGCGGTTGTCCTGCGAATTGGGGTTTTAATCCGATTGCCTCCGAACTATTGGGTGGAAAACCATTGCGCATGAAACCTATTGCAGACGATCTTGAAGCGGCATTCTTAGAATATCGCCAGCAGAAAACTCAGATTGACCGCAAGCATGAGCGCGCATTGGCACGCTTGAACGCCTCGACTGTTAGCCGCCGGGACACTTCGTACAGGCAGCAACTAAAGACATTGATTGAAAAACAGATGTCTGAAATCGCTGAAGCAAAAAAGCCCATGGCAAGGATTTCCAGTAGCGCCGAATTCAACCGCCATCAAACGGATACTCAAAAGGCGAACGGTCTTAAGCGCGAGGTACTGCGGCTTAATAGGGAGAGACTGCTCGAAACCATACAACAGTCCGGAGCAGCAAATCATCAGTTAGTAATTGTTACCCACGAACGCACTCCATGGAGATATCTTGGACAAGCATCGTTGCATATGTTTGGCCATCGGCACGGTTTTAGCGACCACACCTACAAAGGAACGAGATATCTCAATGTGTCGGTTCTTGACGACCCCATCACTGCGAGGCCGAGGAATAAGCGTAGATGGTCGTATGAGGATTGCCGGAATATAAACGGTGGCAACTACGTGATCGTAGAGATGGGAAGCTCTGACATTGAAGCAGTTAAATCAGTGGCAGTGCAGCGTGAATACGAGAAATGGGTGCCATTAAAAAACAGATTCGTCGAAGGGCTAGAATGCATCCCGGAAGAGAAAATTTACGTGTGAGGCAGCACCGCGCGACCGCGTTGGACTTATCCGCGCAGGTGGAAGACGAAGTAACCTACTTTTCCAACCAACGGGCATAAGCGCGAACGTCTATCATCGGCACGGTCGCTAGCTCTTGAAGTCGTGCGATCAATTCCAGCAGAAACGACGTTGCAGCCTTCTTTTCCGGAACAAGCGAGTAAGAGTCGCCTCTACGATAGAAAATGCCGTGCGCGGCGATGCAGCCGAGGTCTAGATGGTCACCTTGATCGCCTGCTTCCAACGAGGTCGCAAGCGGCTCGCCAAGGGGTGGAGACCAATCACTCTCAAAGCTCAGAATGCCTGCAAGAATTGAATGGAGTGGCTTAGGCTCATAGGTGCCACCGGCATAGGGGATAGGCAGGCTTGTTCGCTTAAGAGCCCTCACACTTGCAGCTTTGGCTCTCGCATAAGTAACGAGTTGCGCATTGATGGTCTGTTTTGCTTCAAAGACGGCATACACACTCTCCGAAGGAATAATCAGCTGTCCCTCAAACCTGAAGATAAAGGGCGTGTAATGACGATCGAAAATGACAACGTCGATCTGGTCGCTGAAATTGCCTTCGCTGTCCACTACGTGGGCTGTTTCGGCGCTGTAGCGCTGCGGGAGGTAATTCTTGAAAAGCTCAAGCCACACATGCTCGCTGGCATCGCCTTTAGTCGGAGCGTGCGCGAACGCTTTGCGCGCGAGACTTAGGCGCGCTTCGATATCCTCGTGCAGCCCAGATAAAAGTTGGGGAAGAGACCAGCTCATACGACAATCTGATTCCAGTTTGAGGCCGCTAGTGCTTTCTCGGCTTCGGCTTTTATCTTGGCTCTTCCAGAAGCGGAAAGATCATCTGAAATTATGTTGTTCGAATTAGCCGGATCAACGAACCGAGCGGTCGTAAATGTATCTTTCAAGTATTGAAACACGGCCCAGACGTTGACCGAGAGTATACGACCTTTGCCGGCGAGCGCCGCAAGCACGACAAGCTCCAGATAAAAGGACGGAAAGTCCAAACCCTTTTGATCTCTCCAAAGCTTAATGATCCTAATCTCCGATGTGCGATTGCTACCTTGAACTTTGGTAATGTGGGTCAGAACGTTCGTTTTCGTCCAAGTGTCGGCGCGCCTCCTGTACAGGCTGTGATCCTCACCCGTGCCGCCCTGGTGTTTTGCCGGCACAAGATCAACATCATAGGTACCGACTCGGATGTTTATAGAGACGTTTTGTTGTTTGGGGGTATAGCCCTTTTCCTTGAGCCTATCGAAGAGCTTTGTGTAGATCTCCTTCAATGTCTCCGTCACGCTATTTGACAGCGAGATAAATAGATCGATGTCTGTTCCACTATGATTTGCAGTGCCCTTTGCGAACGATCCGCTCGGGTGAACGTCTCGGAGCATCACCCCGGCCCACTCCGTCAGTAGGGGATACAGTGTGCTTTGGACTTGTCGAACGGGCGACATAGATGACACATCGACGGCCTCGCGAGCTAGAATGTTCTGGAGATATTGATCGGCCGTCATGGTGAAATCCGTCGATAGGGACCGGCCAATAATACGCCTAGATGCACTAACGCACCAGTTGTAAGAAAGCTGTCTTTAACTCGACAACGGATCGGCACTTTGGCCTAGAGCCGCAGAGGAGATGCTGATGGCCAATAGCCATTTTATCAAGTCACGTATTGAACCGGCGATGCGGGAGGTGCTTGAGGTGAAGCTTGGCGTTCAGCTGAGCGAGCGTGCGATGCCTTTGCGCTGGGATGGACAGGGTACCGGGTCGTTTAAGTTTGATGCCGTAAGTGAAGACGGGACCGTTCTCGCTTGTCTGAGCACGGCACGAAATGTGAAACCAGGTCAGAGGCACAAGTTGATGCGGGATGCGACGTTCATGTGGCTCGTGCCGGGCGCAAAACGTCGCGTTCTCGCAGTGGCGTGCGAACGCGTCGCGGACGCCTGAGCCGTTGAACTGAAGGGCGGTCGTCTTCCACCAGAAACGGAAATCGAGGTCGTTGCTCTTCCGACAAGTTTACTAATGGAACTCGATGCATTCAACCGGGCCGCGGTCATCGAGGTTCGAGGCGTACCCAAGATAAAATCAACCTGATCCGCCGGACAAGGATGCCCACCCGTGAGTCTGAACTTATACTCTGCCGAAGAACACCAAAAGCTGGTCAACGCGGAGGAGCGGTACGGAAATGCGTTCGTGAACGCGTACAACACCACAATCATGCTGTCGAATATCATGATGTGGCCGATCGTCGACTGCGATCTGTTCATCCGATTTTATTCTCAAATGAAGAAATACCATACGCTTTCGCTTGTCTCTACCGTTAGGCTTCATCGTGTGCAGGCAAAAATGGACCTGAGGTATTTTCTGGAATCAGCAGTGAACGCTGCATTCACGCTCGCACATACTGACACACAAAACTACCTTGATTACGCCGGAAACAAAATAAACAACGCCCAGAAAGCTACGTCGCTGGCGTACAAATGGATCGAAAAAGCCTACGCTGGACACTCAAAATTTATAAAAGACCTGAAGGATGAAATCAACGGGCAGACCGCGCATGCACATGTCGTCAACAGTCAGCATAATTTCGATTTCGTTCCTGGCCCGCAGGCCGAGATCATCACGTCATATTTTGATTTTGAAGACGACACTCTAGTGAAATTGGATCTCTGGTTATGTGCCAAGGCCGGTCTGTATGCGATCGACCTGATTCTGGCGGTTCAAAAGGATTTCGGCGGGTTTCTGCCGTCAAGTGACATAGATGAATTAAGTCAACTTATGACAGACAATGACGCTGTGCAGCACGAAGTAGAAGGTTTGAGCGCGCGCGGGTAGGACAACATGGACCAAGAGTTCCTGAATAACATTCAGAATTTCATCGCGAATAACTTCTCGATTTCAACCATACGAAAGATGGCGGGGGCTGGGGCGCTCAAGCGTATCCAGCGATTCATGAAGGAAGATATTGATCTAGGCGATCTCAGCAAAAGCAATCCATCACAGTATGGAAATACATTGAATGTTTTGACTACAAAACTTTTGATAGCGCTTCCAGAACCGGATCGTGCGAAGTGGGGATTGGCGCGCAAATGTCTAAATCTGTTTTTCCGCGATGCATTGTATAACTTCTATCTGAGGGAAGCATATGATCTTGGGAAATTTGAAGCAGAACTAGAGATTCCACTCGACAGTCATGTGGGGAAGGAATTGCGACAGCGAGATCGTGCGCTGCCGGGTTGGAAATCCGTTATTGGACTCACACCCGATCAAAGCGCAAAATTTCAAGAATCTGCGCTGCGGATCGCCCGGCGCGAAAGCACTCACAGAGTTCATCTTGATGTTGTTTACTGGCGAGGGTCACGCTAACGGGATCCGCGTTGTCAATCTCGTTCACCGTTGATAGCGCCGTGACGTGTTGAGGAAAATATGCAAAGCGATCTCAGATTTATTCGCCGATCCGCCGAATTTCAGGAACCGACCGAAATCAGTCACCTAAAGAACGGGCTTCGCGGCAGGGCGGCTGGCAGGTTCAAGTTCGAAAGGAATTGGTTGAGCGTAAGAGGGCGCGGAGAGGCCATTGGAGAGACTCACTGGAGATGTACAAGCATACGCTCCATCGCCCATTGAGCCAAGTTCGCTTAGTGCGCTTACTTTGGTATTGGCCGCGGCGTGGCGGCCATGATTGAGCAAGAAAAACCCCGCCGAGTTAGGCGGGGTCGTCTTCGTCGTTAGCGTCGATCACTTCATGCTCATCGAGCTCGATCTCTTTGTTGCAGCTGGGACAGCGATCGTTGCACAGACAATCCCATTCATCCCACCACTCGGTCCCGCAGGGGCACGAGTGGTGTTTGCGATACCAGGCCATTCTTAATGCATCCGTTCGCACGTGCCATCGATGACGGCATGAAGCCGCTTGGTCAGGTCCGGCCTTTCCGCGACTTTCCCTGCAAGGGCAAAGGTCGCGGCGTTGAAGAGCCGCCAAGCCGTCTTATCCCCCCAGTCATGGGCAGGACGTTCCCACTGCTCCAACACGTCAGCGATACGCTGCACGCCGATGATGTCCTTGCGGTACATGGTGAGGATCGCGTGGTCGGCCACCTCATCCGTGATGGGTGAGGCCTGGTAGGACAGAAGCTTCGCGTTCTGGGCGATCCGCTGTGTCTGGAGCGGCTGCACGATCTCCGTCACCAGTCCGGGCAATTCTCGCTTAGCCTTGATAGTGTGCTTGCGCCTGATGACGTGATCGCCAATGAAGGCGAGGTTGTCGCAGACAAACACCCGGCTCCCAAAGGCAATCCCGATCGGGAAGCTCTTGTCGTGCGAGTTGCGCAAGCCCAACGTGTCAGTGTATTCGCCGTAGGGGCTCTTGAGCGACATGAGGCCGAAGTACCTGGCACCACCCGGTGTGACGGCGTGGGCTTCCTCGGTGATCTCGTGACCGAAGAAACCAAGCGTATAACGTACCAGCTCAACGATTTCATGGTGAGCCACGGGAACGTGGGTGTCCGTACCTTCGGGGGTAGGGACGGCTCGAAGTGCATCGTAGTCGAGCGCGTTTGCGCCCGCATGTATCATGAGAGACATATCCAACCTCCTGTAAGAGGCGAACGCCCGCGCACACGGCGCGAGCGCCGCTGCGTTTTGCTGGGTTCAAGTTGATGAGGGGCCGAGGCCCCATTTTAGTGGGATAGCTCCGCACTTTGCGGATCACAGACTCTCAACGAGGCTTCCTAAGTCCCTTCACCTCGCCAGCGTTCCTCCCCGCTGCCATAGGGAATGTTCGCACAGAGCAATCCGAGTTTAATTATACCAGACAAAGAAAAGGCCTACGTAGGGGCTGGAAGGTCATTGATGTCGAACGCACGAAACTCCAACGCGTTCATCGGGTCGCTCTTAAAATAGCGGCCGAAAGCAAAGAAGAACGCCGAGTACGTCGGCATCACTTTCTTGGTGATTTTGCAACGACGGCGGTCAGCTGGCCCTCCGACCAGAAAGCGATTAACCAGCCATCGGGGCCGGCGGAACTTCGGCGTCAGTTTTACTCTTGAATCATTCTGCCGATACTTGCGCTTGCTCTGGAGGTCCAAGAGTTCTTCTTAGTTGATCAACATAACTGGACGGCAATGTTCTTTCGGGATCAAGTGAATACCGTTGCGAATATGCTAGGAGTTCCTCCAATACCTGCTCGTCACTGAGCCGAAGTTTGTTTGCTATAAAGGGCATTTTACGAACCGCAACAGAATGGTCCACCGCTCCGGTCGTGGTGGTATGGCCAGAAGTGCCGATGCGGGTGCCCTCCAGCAAGTTGTCGGTGAATGCGAAGTCGCAACCCGCGATGAGAGCGGATGATACCAGGTCGAATTCAATTTCGTAGCTTAGAGCCGTGAGGGAAACCATGTCCAACACAATCCCACTAAAACCCCAGCATCCAGCCTGCGCATCTAGTAGAGGAGGAGCAACCGGCGTGCCCTTGTTTCTGGTATGCCAATTTTCCAAGAGTGAATTTTCGAATAGCTCGACCCGCTTTCGCTCGGCGTGGCCCATGAACCACGTGTCTCCTGTCCGGAGTCCCAAGGCGACCGGGCACTGACCAACGATCAAAGTGTCAAGCACCTTATCTATGTTTTCTAGGAGAAACGCTCCACTTCCATCGATCTGCACGATATATGTGTGATGGCGATTGGAAACTCCGCCTGTCGAATTGTCGATAAGATCGAGGATCGCAGTCAGACAAATACGGATAGCTAGACCCTTAGGTACCCGAGACGAGCGCCCCTTGGGTGTAGAGTAGCTCATTATTGCTCCACCCTTGAGCGTCAGGTGGACCCCGGGGGCAAGGAGCATGGGGATTAGTTCCGCGTTGTACTTTGATTGAATATTGGCTGCATTGGCCGCGGACCATCGCAAGTAGGCCACAACCCGATTCATCATAGAGTCGTCCTCTGGGAAAACGGGGACGATAACGAAAACGCGGTTGGTCAATGGCATCACTAGCTCCTCAAAAAATAAAAAGGGGGAGCTGAAAACAGCTCCCCCTACAAAAGTTATCGGTGCGGCCAGGTGGCGCTCAAGTGCGCAAGATAAACATTAACGTCACTCGTTTTACCGCCTATGAAGATGGGGTAAGCCCTGCTAATCGGGTCCCGTGCGTCGTCCAATATTTCAACGTCAACTCCGAAACGCCTTTTTATCTCCTGCGGAGTTTCGCCATTTAGCGGTTCGTTATTAAAATCCGGCATGTTGATCGCGTACTCGTAGGAAAGGATAGGCTTTAGCGCATCTTCTTTTTGGGATGAAGAGTAAGCCATAGTGAGAGTCTCCTTAATAGCAGGAGCGCGCGAACTTGCCTCACCGTCGAAGCGCTCGTGCGCTTCAGCAGGTTTCGTTTTATTGGAGCCGCCGAGTTGAATATCCCAGCCCAGTGAGGGTTGTTCGTGGGATCTTACCCGATCATAGGAGCTTTCCGCGATCTCCGCGAATTTTGAAACGCTCTTGTCAGAGATCGATTGGAACGCTCTATCCACTATAACTTGGGGGGAGACCTCCAAGTTACACTTTTTAGCGAAGGCACGTCCTTCGGAGACTATTGCTTCTCCCCAGAGGTTTCTAAAGCCAGCTATCTTGACCGAAGTGAAGGCCGTAAGTGCCTTCTCAAATGATTGCCATACACGATCGGAAACTTGTTCTTCATCAAGCCTATTAAATGGAATCCATTGAGCCAAAGTCTTGGCGTGTAATTTCTCTTTAAGTCCAAACTCCTCTGAACCAAATGCAGCTTCATATCGGTGAAATTTATCGTCCAAATACTCGACGGCGCGACTGTTCAACAAATCAGCCTTAAAGGCTGGATGTGTTCTCAACCGTTGCCAATCGGCGGGCTTGATCCCGTAAGCGTTTAACATATTGAGCGAGGCATCTTCAAAAGTCTGTGCCCATTTCACGCTCGCATACGGCGATTCTAGAGTCTGGTTCAGAACGAGGAAATTTGTGGAGAATCTCTTTAGCTGCATCAAAACGAATAGATCGGTGGCATCTCTGTCAAAGATACCTAGACTGTGCGTCATGAAAACTTCAGCCTGCTGTGGGAAAATGCTTTCCCAGCCAGCAGCGTTTTGAATGGCTTCCGAGGCACCTTGTAGCCAGAATCTGCCGGTCCTCGCCTCTGCCAAGATTGATGAGATGAGCTGCTTAACGTAGGCGTGTTGGTTGGCTCCTCCATGCCGATTTCGCAGTGCTACTTCGTATGTCAGCAGAAATTGCCAAGCGAGGAGCGCGGCGCCAAAAAGAACGATATCTCCGCTCGAATAGGCCCGGACCAACCTGACAGCGCTCATTAACAACGGGTCACTTAGGGCGAACCTTTTCCAGGTTTGCTTATTTCGAATCAGGGCGGCCGTCATGGTCCTCCAAATTAGATCGAGAACCTCCTTGTCGGGTTTGGCGGCTAGGTCAAACGCGTGCTCATGGATGCCGGCAACTGCGTCTTCGTGATCACGTTGAGCCAAAGGGGAAGATGAACCGAGAGCATGAATGTGCGCCAGGGCTGGCAATGCGCGGGCGCGAAATGGCCATGCGCTGTACCCAGCTGTGTGTTCCGCTTCATTGGCCAATAGAGTAAGCTCTTCTACCGCTCTTGGGCTTCTATGGACGCGCCAAAAAAGCTGATAGATGGGCATTAGATCTGCAGGTCTTAAGGACCCAAATTCGTTGATGATTTCTAGGGGCGCGGCATTTAACCGCTTTGGGCCGATCGTCTGCCCGAGTTCGGGCTGATTGGTGAATCCTAGTTGTGCTGTCGCGACATCAACGACCGCGACGGTACCAATGGTTCCGGCGGCTCCCAGAGCTGACATAAAATCCCGACGCGATAGGTCGAGATCGTGGGCGTTCTCAGCAGATACCAAGGGTCATCCGTGCCACTCTTGGTTGCGAAGGTAAATTGATGCCTTCTCTTGAGCTGAAAAGCAAGGGCAAACCGGACGTATAGTGTCGATCGTCGGCCTAGACTAGACAAGATCGTCCTTCGGATGTGAATAGCAGCCTTTTTTCCTTGGGACGCAAAAAGAGAGCCCCGCTTTACGCGAGGCTTCTTGTCTAAAACATCTCTATGGTATCGCAGTTTTTCGCCGCCATAAAGGCGGCAAGCATTTCGACTTGCAGCGCGGTGATCTCGGTAAGAAAACATACGCAGTTGGCGACGCCGGCCTCGTGAGCCTTCAACACGTCTAGAACGTCGCGTACGAGGTACAGGGTGCCTTGCTCGACGCGGTCGCCACCGAAGATGATCTCCTGCAGGTTGATCCCGTTGGGGATAGTGAGCGAGGGCTGCTCGTCGCTAAGCGCCCGGCCGGCGAAGCCCAGGATATTTCCATCCCGGTCGTGCAGGGCGATCGCGAGCCTGCCGCGGTTGGAGCCGGAGTTTGAGTATCCGGCTTTCCAAGCCTTGAGGGTCTCGGCCGAGATACCCAAGGGGGCCAGAGACGCATGCGAGGCATCAAGACGCGCCGCATACGCCTCTGGGTCAAACGCCGGTTGCTTTCGTGCTTCCTGCGCTTGGGGAGCTGTGGCACGCAATTTGCTAACTGTACCAGTACTGTTCTGTACAGTCCCGAAGGCACGGTTGAGTTCGTCGGCCGCGTCCTTTACAGAGATGCCACGTATATGCGCGGTGAGCGCGATAACGTCACCGCCGGACTTTTTTGCAAAGCAATAGAAAAGTCCTTTGGCCGGCGTAACGATCAGCGCCCGGTCGCCACCGGATTTGCAGGCAGGGCAGGATCCCCGGTACTGGCTGCCGTGAAGCACAAGATTGAGGCCAAGCATTTGCACGGCCTGTTCGATCGAGACACGGGTTTTCAACTCCGCAAAATCCACGAAGGGCATGTGAGCGTCCTTTAATTGAGTGGGGAAGGGCTTCCGTGGCTAATTCTACCACCTGGTATACTTGGGGCAGATGCAGGTCGTGTGTGGAAAACTGGAGTTCGCCGTGGTCCGGCCTCGTTTGAGTTGGCGGATGGTAGTTTTGCGATCCGGTTTCCCGCACATGAACCAACAGCGGGAAGGAGAGTGAAATGGACAGCAGAACTGAACGTGCACCCGCCGATACCCGCCGTGGACGCGACGACGATAGGCGAGAAGTCGAGTTCTACGTCCGGGCGAAAACAGGTCCGGGCAGGCGCGATTGGACGACTATCGGTGTGGCGCTCAAACGTCGGAACGATGAGCCCGGTTACTCGATCAAGCTCAACACGCTGCCGATCAGCAAGGATTGGGATGGCGGTCTGGTACTCGTCCCGCCGTACCAAGAGGCAGACGAACCTCAGGACGATTAGGAAGCAAAAGCCCGGCATTAAGCCGGGCTTTTTATTACAGTGCATTTGGCGGAGGCTCTTTCGGCTTGTTTGGTCCGCGCTTTCTCCTGACCTTGGTTTCGACGGGATCCGATCCCAGCAGCTGCTCTATCGCTGCGATCTGGTCGTTAGTCCTGTCTCGAAGAGCGTACAGGTCTTGCAGTTTTGCTATCGCCTCCATTTAAACCTCCTGGCTGATGATGAAGTTGTCGTGTCCCACTCGCCGAAAAGGAAGGTCGAGTAGTTCGATTAGGGGCTGGGGATAAGTGTCCCGCGACCCCAAGACGTCGATGCCCATGAACATCATCGATGATGAGGACATTGCGAGTTCGTCGTGCATAAAGGCCATGATGTTGTCGGCATGGGTAGGGCTGGTCGTGATATTGAGCACTAGCATGTTAGGAATCAGCTCTTTGTAGGAACCAGATTTCAGAACCGCTCGGTATTGCAGGATCTTCCGCAGATAGCTTGACGTGGACAGAGTGGGCCTGGTGATCGGCTCGCTCTGCCGGTCGGCCTCCAAAATGAAATGGGTATTGTTGATGGCGAAGAGTTCATCGGGTTGCAACACGCCCGAGTAGCGGTCCGTGTGCTTGGGGAACTCATGCGTAATCGAGGTGGGGAAGGAGAGCGGGGCGGCGCCGATGATGTTCTTACGGTGGCGAAACCGGAGGCCGCGTTTCTTGCACGCAATTTCTATCGACATGACGATATCGGCGACCATGAGCTGGTGCCAAAATTGACGCTCTCCTATCCAATGGGTCGGTGTTATCCCGCTAGCGAGGAGTGCTGCCTTACCCTTGGGTGACAGCTCATATACGCGGGGAGTATAGCGATAGTTGGCGGAGTTCTTTTGTTGGGGCGGGCTCGACAAGAGGCCTCGGCGTTTAAGCGTGCCCAGATCACGCTTGCGATGCTGCTGAGAGCCACCGTGATATGCTGCAACGAAATTGCTCCGCAAATATCGGTAGCGGTCGAGGGCCTTAAAGGTTTCGAGATTGTAAGCGTCCATACATTGAAGATATGCCAACTAGACATTGGCGTCTAAGGCCGCCATGTGCTCCTAAGCCGCGCCATGACCCGCATTCTGATTATATCGCCCTAAAAATCTTCAAGCTGAGCGATTTCTAGCTCAATCCACACGTTGCCCATACTGCCATCCGGCCGGCGAATTTGGCTCTGGCCTTTGATGCAAAAGCGGTAGCCGTGCTTGGTGCCGGCCGGAATATTTTCCAGATGGCTTCGCTTGTTCGGCAATATCACCGTTAAAACAGTTCCGCGCTTCGCCTTCGCCGGATTTAGGTTTTGTTGCCAAAGCAAATCGTAGCGATCGTCGTACTTGGTGTCGTCAATCGGCGCATCTTGCTTTGGGCGCTCCCGATGCGACTCTTCTTGTTTCGGGCCGTCCTTCCGTTGCTCCTCGTGCGCTTGTTGCGCTTTGGCGCGCGGTGCTAACCTCTCCAATTGGCCAAACGTAAGGCGGAACGTATCGGCTGAATGCTTGCCTCGAAAGTAAACGCCGAAGTCAGCATAGCGGGGCTTGGTGCCCCTTTCGGCATATTCCCGGCGCCATGCGTGCACCTGTTCCTGTTCGACGCGGAACTTAGTGCTGATTTCGCGCACGTCGTTGGTATTGGTGTTGGTCGTCAGGAGCGTTCCGACGCCCAGGAGCGCATCGCGCAAGGTTTGATCGGGTACGTCGGCAAGCCGCTGGTGGGCAAAAATGCAGGCGACGTTGCGCTTACGGGCGAGATTCAGAAATGGGATCATCACTGACGCGTCAAAATACTGCTGCACCTCGTCAACGATAAAGAGGAGAGGGTGACTATGCATCTCCCGGCCGCCGATTTGTCGGTCCAGCATCTTAAAAAAGAAGCGACCGAAAAAGGATGAGCCGGCAGGGCCAAGCAAATGGCGGTTAGTATTTACCAGGAGCATGCCACCGTTTTCGATAGCGTCAAGGATATTGAGCGTGCTGATTTGCTTTTCGAAAAGGGGCCGCAGAGGGGTAAACGGTCCGCAGATGTTGGTCAGCCGTTGCAGGATTTCCGAATGGCTTTGACGGTAGTTGGCATATTGGCAGTAGTACCACTGCTTCACGTCGTCATCCATCGCATCAACAGCCTTGTGAGCGCGCGGTGTAAGCTCCAAGCCCTTCTTTGCACCATTGAGGTAGTCTTCAAAATCCTCGATGGTGGCGTGCTGGCCAAAGGCCCGCGGGTATCCAATCAGCATCAGAGCGATGCCGTAGGAAAACGGGGTATATTGCCGGTCTGTCAGCGGCTGTGAGCCGGCTTCAAAAAGATACTTGAAGGTGTCGAGGGTGGGAGCAAGCGAGGGACTATCGTCAAAACCGTTGGGGGCAAACAGGTCCAGGCTTGGCGGATTGCTTTCCGGATCGATCATTACGGCTTCGGGAAATTTGCTCTTTATTTCCTGCAGCATTTTGTTTTGGCTATCGATAATGACGAAGCTCGGCGGACGCGTCTTCAGCATTTGCTGTGCAATGATCGTCTGCAGAAGCTGCGTCTTACCGCCGCCGCTCTCAGCCAACAGATAGGCGTGCTCGGCCCACATATATTCGGGGATTATGTCGAGCGAGAATTCAGGAGGTGGTGCCGGTTCGAAGTCGCCGGTCGTTTCGATGCCGCTGGTCGCATTGGCTTGCAGCGCCTCCCTGAAGCGCTTCAATCCCTCGAATAGTTTCGCATGGAAGTCCTTTGCCTCAAGCTTGCTGTCGACGTGCCAGCTTGTTCGGCGCTGGTAGAGGTGAGAAAAATAGATGTTGTTGTCTTCCTCGACCTTTTCCTTTTTGCCGTCCTTCGAAATGACAAGTGTATAGGTTGGCTCAGCCTCAACAATAGTGAGGCGCGCCATGTTGTTTTTGCGGATGATCTCCTGCTCTTCGGGCGTAAACGCCAGATGCACAATGAGATTGGCGCCGCGACGGAAGAGCGGTTCTCGGTGCTCAATGCGGTGCTGCATCGAACTCAACTCGGATGCTGGAGCCGTTGGCAATTCCGGTGATCGTCGCGCCTACGTGAATGATTATGGGTGGGTCACCCGGGCCAACTATCCTATTGAAATGTACGAAGGGGTTACAAATCTGGATCTGACCGGAGCGAACGTACACGTAGGCGGTGCGGCGGCTTGAAATCGTAAAGAGATTTCCGGCAAAGAGTGTGTAGTTACCGGCCGTATACATGGGAATACATCCGCCAAGGTGGTCGATAAAGATCGCGTCGTCGGGGCAGTTGTTTTTCGTCCCGGCGACATAGATGTCAGTTGTCCGGCGATGACCTGGAATGCAGCCGGCGAGATGCTGAACGAAAATAGTGCCCGCTGGGCATCGCTCAGTCGGGATGGCTGGCGGGGCCGGCATCGGTACAATTTGTTGGGGCGGAGGTGAAGGGCTCGGGTTGACGTAAACCGGGACCGAATGGGCAGGCGGCAGTGTGGGACTGTGGAGCGAGATTGCGAGCCCAACACCTAGGATGAAGATAACGAAGATGTAGATGCCGGGAGGCGTGCGAATCCAATAGAGGGCATCGCCCACCCAGACGTGCCAGTCGGGGTTTTTCCTCACGGTCATGAGAGGGCTCAAAGCGGGGGATACGGGTAGGAAGACCAATCCACGTATGTGCGCGGATCGACGTACTCGGATGGTATTGAGAACTCTGAACTCGAATACACAATAACCTGATGATCGATGCGTTTGAGCGGAGTGGGGTGGTGGCCCGGAATGGCATTCCAGAAAGCTGCAAAGAAAGCTCGAAAACGGCGGTTTATCGCTTTTGCAAATCGTCCACGTCCAACGGTCATAGTTTTTCTCCAAAGGTTTCTATCGAATCAGCTTGTTGCCGGCCGCCCATGTTGGCGGCTATCGCTGTGACTGAAATCTTTTGGATGCTCTCACGCCGCCGAGATGCGGGATGCGCAGGCTGCTTGGGCGATCGATCGAACGCTGAAATGAAGATTCACGCCGAGGATGAACCGTGATGTTGGGTCTCGCCGGCTCGCTCGGATAGGCGGGCAACTCGCCGAACGATTCTCCAAACCGGACCGGCCTGGTGATATCGGTGCACCGCTGGGGTGTCTGGCGATGCAGCCGGATATATCGAAGAAGTCCGATTTCATCTGCAAAATCCTCGCGGAATTGTCGTGCGCTCGTTTGGCGTCGCCAAAGATCCTTTTTGAATTCATCGGAGCTGCAGTGTTGATTCATGGTCGGAACTCCCTCTGAGAGAACCGCCCTTTGCCGGCCGATTTGCACCATTAGAGGTAGTATGTTACTATATAACATGCCTCTAAACGGGGTGCACAGCGGTGAAGCGCTGGTGCGGGCGACAGGCTCTCACCCCTGTCGCCCTTTCCTTTTCGGCCTTTTTTAGAATGAGATAAATGTAATCATTTCAATGGTTTGTGAGCACCGAAACGCGCTATCCGTGTGCTCGCCAATTCAGTTCTGCGGAAACAAAATCGGTCAAATATTCTTGCCAGGAACAAATTTCGGGAAGTGTTCGCACAAAACAACCAAACCGTTGGAACAGGGGAGCAAAAACGGCCTATTCTGCACGCATGGGTTGCTGGGGGATCGACAATGGACCATCAATTACGAGCGGAGATCGTAGGGGAAGCAGATTATTGGTTGGGGCTTTCGGCCCTATTCTTCGAATGCTTTGGAATAGAGGAGGAGCCCGGACCTTCGTGGTTCGTCGTCAACATGCTCCTCAAGTACGCGGACGACACTTTCAGTGTGGGATCTGCAGCACAGGCGCTGGTTAACTCACGCGTAAGTCGCTCGAAGGCACAATACGATGCTACTATGTGCGCAAAGCATCTCCATTCTAAGGGTCTCGTGACGCTCCCCGAGGGAGTCGACATCTCGAAACGCGTTTTTCCCAGCAACACTATATTGTCGATCGGTCCCGAAATGAACGTCGCGGTGGAGCGCTACATTGGTAGCCTTCTAAGAGGGTTGTTTAATTTGAACGTCGCGCGTCAGTTGAAGGACACTCCTCGTTCGGTAATGGTCAAGACATATGCCTTCATGATTGATACTTATGTTGCTGCATGGGAAAAATTTCTCCATCAGATCGCATGTATAGCTGTTGAAAATACGACAGGTATTGAAGACCCCATAGAGAGACGGCTGCGTGGCAACAGTGAGTTTTTTGTCATTCTTCTTAAGCTTTGGCAGGCCCGATTAAACGAAGCAGATAAGTCCGGATTTTCGGTTGAACAGATTACCGCCATGCATCCTCGTGTCCTGGTAGCCGAGAGCGATGGAGTACTCGAACATGTTGCTTTCCTAGACGGAAACGGCATCGTCGAAAATGTGTCGGAGACTAAGGTCCCTAGATATGCTTTAGCAAAAAGATTTTCTCCGGCATTCGACGCCTATGCGCCGATATTTGTAAAAATGCGAACAGCTCTGCGCTCCCACTTGCAAGGTAAGTTCCCAAGTTTTGGAATGACACATAGTTCAGATGAAAGCTCGGATCGCGCGTCAACGAGCCTCTTTTAGCGAGCCACAAATGCTGGTTGGCTGAAATAATTGACAATGGCACGTTCTACCGTTTCGCGCGTTCTGGTGTGACAGGCATGCGTTCGCCTTTTTAAAGCTCGCAAGCGGTGCAAGTTCGGTGGTGCCTTGGGGTAGAGTAAGCCGGTTTGGGTCCGGACTTCCTCATGGTCAAGTTCGACCAGCACTCTCGGGTTAAGTAAGCGAACGTAAAAGGCAAGCTCCTCAGCGTCCCTCCTATTAGCCTTGAAGACGTACTTTTGTTCGATGCCAAGAACCTCCTGGCGCAACCGCGGCGAAAGCTCGTCCAAAAAATTGATAGTGATTGTAAAACGGTCCTGCGGAAATAGAGATGCAAGCCCGTCCGAACCTGATGCGAAGAAGCCAAAGGAGTGGATGTAAACTGGCCCAGTGGAACGGGCGATCAACAAGCCGCCAAGCAAGCGGGCGGTTAGGTCACCGAGACGCGCCCGATCGAGGTTTGCTATCAGGATAGGGACGCGGTGGGTAACGGTCGAGCGAGATTGGCCTACAATGTTGCGGATCATCGGCGAAAGTAAGAGTGTTCCAATCTTGTTTTGTAGCGGTGCGACCGCAGCCTGGTGTTGTTTCTTGTCCCAGCCATTAATGATGCGCCAGTTTGCCAACAGCACGGGATCGGTGCAGCGGACTAGATGCTGTTCCGCAGCAAAATTGTTCGAAAGAAGTTTGAGCACTCCGAGCAATGTTGATCCAGGGATCTCCAGGAGCAACCGCAGGCAATTCGCGAGGATGAAATTGGATTGGGCGCCCCATCCATTTGGCCACATTGCTTCGAAATACTGACAAAGTTGCTCAGTAACCTGATGTCTGTGGTCAGGAGGTATATTCTCAAGAACATTGAGACCGATTGGGTTCCTTAGGTCTGCGGGATCAAAGTAAAGTGCCCGTTGGGTTAGGGAGACAGGAAGGCGATTGGCTGCAGCCTCTGCCAGGGCGCCCGTGGGGTCGATGATGGTTAAGCCATCCGGAAATTCATTTTGCAGGAACTGCAAAAGCAAATTTGTTTTATCGGCAGTGCCGACCAATAAGCGGTTCATGTTGCGGAGTCGCAATGCCAGCCCTGACACCACCTATCTGTTGTTCGGTGGCGCGGTGTCGGACATTGCGACGCTAAAACATGAAAGAACGATCCTCAATAATTGTAGCGTAAAAAAGCAAAATCCTTCCGCGATAGAGCGGAAGCATTTTGCAGGAAGCGGTGCGCGGTAGTCCTTCCGCGCCTGTTTCGGACTGTTCTGTTCCGCATCACTGTCGTCTGGGCGAAGCCTCGACTAAATCCATTGAGCCGATAGGGAAGCTGAACGATAGAGAAGTCCGAAAGGGATTTAGTCGAGGCTGATAAGCTGAGCGACAGTGTGCGGAAATGTATGTAAAATATGTGGAATTTGAGTTTTGTGCCCTGACAAGCAGGGAGTTAGTGCATTGTCGGTCTGCTTGTCAGTCGAAATGCGGTAACGCCGGCAGTCGGCAGCGATAAGGGCGCCTCATAAAACAGGAAACCCGCCGTTTGGAGGCGGCGGGGTGCTCCTATTCAGAGCTTCGGCGGGCGAGTGGCTGCGCGGCCATCAATCCACTCGATGACTTCGCAGAGCATCCAGACCCTCGGCGAGTTGCGATGTTCCGCGAGCTTAAAGCTCTTTGGAAACGTCGCAGTCTCTTCCAAACGTCCCAGGTGCATCTTCGAATATCTAATTCCGAGTGCCTTGAGGCCTTTGTAGTCCACCAGTTCCTTACCTGTCATTGCTTCGACTCCTGTTTGGAGCCGTTGCAACGGCGGGGTTACCGGCCGAAACGGTATCTTACCGTGTCTGGTGTCCGTTAGGCAATACGAACATGGCGTACGTGGGCACTAAACAAAAGGCGAGAAGGGCTAGTTATCGATAAGTCCTATGTCGCGTTTCCATGTTGCGAGCGTCAGAAAATCGCCGTTCGCATAAGCTTCGCGTACCTCCTCATCGAGATGCGTTCGGACGCTGAGGGAGCTTGGTCGACGTACTCCAACAAATGTTTCGCTGCTGTGTCCTGGAGATCGCTTGGCAATTTTCGCAACTTGGCGATGGCGCGTTCGAGGCGTCGGCTCATCCCTCAATTATACCACAGGCGTTGCTTCAAAGTTCGGACAGCCAGGGCAGGGAATGGCTCAACAGAGCCATATCGCCCTACAATAGCTCTCTAAACTCGTCCTCGGTGAGGCCTATGTCCCGGATGATCTTTTTAAGAAGGGGCCGCTTCACGTCGCCCGGGTGCATTGGCAGAGTGGTTACAACTTTGCCTGTGTCGGGACTGGCGTAGTAGCAATGGCTGCCTTTCTGATGCACCAACCTAAAGCCCCCTCGTCTGAGTGCGGCATCCACATCGCGAGCTGTACAGGACGGTAGCCGTCCGGTCATACAAGGGCGGGAATACTCACCATCAGGCCCAGCGAAACATCGCTCGGCGGTTGAACTTCTCGCGGAAGAGTTTGGCCGTTCATTTGTAGGGCTTCTAGATACCCGACTAGCGCCTCTTCTGCGTTCTTGATGGTCTCCTCATACGTGGCGCCCCAGGTGTTGCAGCCCGGCAGCGCTGGAAAGTAGGCCAAATAGCCGGCTTCATCGGGATGCGCCTCGATCATGAGCGAATATGTGAGCGTCTTAGTCATGGTTAGATTGTAGCACGAGTTGCACTTTTGCGCACGGTCGCTCCTGTTGGTGTTGTGAAGGACGAACCCAAACTCACCGACGATAACATGTTACGACAAATCCACGAGTGGATGAGAGTTAAGATGAATTCAGCAAACCGGTGGTGCTACGCCAGTCTCCGACAAGCAAAGGAGGTGGTGTAGCGAGTGTTTTTGGGTGTGCTATTTATGATACATATAAACTAAAACGAGCTTGGACTATTGTTTTCCCGTCTAAGGTGATCTCACTATGGCTTCGACCGGCCTGACGGTTTGGGGGGTAGCGGGATGTGGCGATACCTGCGTGATCGGGCGTACTCGTTATCGTATTATCTGGGCAAGACTCCGCCCAGTCCGACCGAGATTTCGGCCCAGCTCGATCGCCTGGCGACGACCTCTAGTAAAGCGGCGAATGCCGACTTGTGCGATTGCCAAGTACTGGCGGCCGGCAATACGATCGACTGTAAGTCAAGCATAACAACATATGCCTGTGAATTTATCGGAGACAACAATCCGGGTCTGACAAGCATTCCGCTGCCGCTCGGGAGCTGCAAAAATCTGCCGAAGAGTGGTGCGCGATGACAGGCCTGTGGCGGCGACCAGTCTTCATTTGTTTCGCCTTATCTTTGGTGCTTCTCGGCGGTTGCGCGGCGGTCGTGCCGAATTTCGACATTCCGGCCAATGAATCTGGCCCGACGATCAAATCTATTTCCAGGCGGATTACCTGTGAGTTGGCTGGGCTGATCGAGCGCGACAATCGATTAAGAAGTGCATTGCTTATCGCCGACATTGACGTTGCTCTGCAGTTGAATCTCACGGTCAATGATACAGGGGGGGTCAGTCCGTCGCTGTCATATATCAGCGGTCCTTTCGCCTTCGGGCTGGGTGGTACGCTCAGTCAGTCGAGGGAGCAGAATTTTACACAGAAATTCTATTACTCCTTGAGGACACTTCAGCAGGAGGCATATTACGCCGCAACACAGAATAGCGATCTCGCCACTTGCTGGGCGACCGACACGAATCTCGCTGGAGAATTGGGCCTCAGGAAAACGGTCGAGCTCGCTTTTACGGCGCAGCATGTGGCGTGGGATTCTAAGCTGGCGGACGACGGCGCGTTCGGCGGCTACGTCAATTTTGTCGTGACGAAAAGCGTTAACGGCGGGCCGACTTGGACACTAACGAGTTTTACGGGACCCGGGAGCAATTTGGGGTCCTTCTCGGAAGTCAACACGGATAAGCTCACCTTCGCTTTTGCACGCGGGGACAAGGCAGGGACGCCGTTCGGCGTCTCCGGGCGAGAGAAGGCCGACCTCCTGATCGATCAGATCAACCTCAATCAGCTTTCGACGCAACTCTCCGGGGTTCGTCTAATCAGATAGGAAATTGCTGAAGTGTCGGAGTTTCACCAATGGATGACGTCTACTTCACCTCTAGAGGGCCGCGGAAAGCTTCGCAGATTCGGCAGGTCCCAGGCGGAGCGCGAGTGCGCCAAACGGGCCTCGGCTGGGAGATGCGCACGATGGATACGGTATCCTGGACATCGATCGATCAGGCGCCGCCAGTGACCAGCACCGTGACACCTGCTGGCGGCTGGCAATCCTGGTGCACCTGGACGAACCGGAGTTTGCAGCCAATTGGTTCGTTCGAGTCGCGGTGGACCGTTCCGGTTGCACCCGCCGCCGCTAACGGCCAGACGATCTACCTTTTCAACGGACTACAAGACGCCAATGGCAAGCATATCGTGCAGCCCGTGCTGCAATGGGGCCGGTCGCCGGCCAAAGGCAGTACGAATGCCTGGGGCCTGGCGAGCTTCTGGGTGGGTGGACAGAACGATTTGATGTTCACGACCGACTGGGTGGAGGTTGCGCCGGGTGCCGTCGTGACCGGCCGCATGACGCTCAATGCCCAAGATAACGGGCTGGTGAGCTGTACGACCGAATTCGACAGCTTCCCGGCGACGCAGTTGACCGCTGAAAATCTTCCTCCCCTCGTGGAGTGCGTCTTGACCCTGGAAGCGTATTCGACAGGGCCAGCGGCTCCCTTTCCAGCCGTCCCCTTCACCGAATTCAGCGCGGTGACGGTCGCTCCGGATACAGTCGCTGCGAAGGTGGCTTGGGTGCCAAACGGCCGCGCAGTGATCAAGAAGGATGGCGGGAGCGGAGCATGCATCGATGTCGTTTATCCGACGGCTGGCTCGTAAACGACGGTCGTCCGGAGCTGAACCTTGTGATCGGAAGGCACCGTCGAGGCCGGGGGAGCGTCACGGTGCCGACCCGGTCAGTAGAAGACTCGCTCGGTAGTTTGTCTTCCGCTTCAATCCGCGCCTCAAGCGTGAAGCAAGCAGTTCGCCAAAGCGGCTGATGCAAGTGCTCGGTTATGACCATTGATAGGAGAAGATGATGATCAAGTTTGTTAGTCTACCTGCAAGGTCTTGCCGATCGCCCCATCGACCTACCATGCCCATGCCGCCAGGCGCGCCGATCCGGAGAACCCAGTCATGCAACGTTTGTGGCGTACAACCGATCTTCGCTGAGATCGAAACAACCGCCGCCCAGCGCGATGCATGGTCGCCTTCGTGTTCCTGAACCATCCGTACCGCACGGGTCCGAACTTCCGGAGAGAACTTGTTCGTTGTCTTGCTTGTCATGACTCCACCTTCTCAAGAGTTGGAGCCTCCGGCAATCCCGGGGCGGTTCATCCTCAAAATCTTTCACCTTCTTATTCAATTTGTGGACCAGAGTGAGAATGCTGGTGACATTGTTCGATCCGTCTGGTTCAAGGTGTTCGGGCAGCCTGGTCGCGAAAGTGAGACCCATCAAGAAGGCGGCGGCCTCGTTAAATTTGTTGTCGTCTAGTAGCTTGCAGAGTTGTGTAGAAAAGTCATGGAAGGCCGCAATGCTCTCGTACATCGAGCGCGCAGCGGCGAAAACAAGCAGCGGCCGTTGTTCGTTGTATTCCTGAAAGCCGCCCTCCAGGAACATGAGGAGCCGTCTGAAATGGCATTGAATATAAATCCTGACGAGGCTGGGGAAGCGTGCGCCCGTCTCGGGATCGGCAAGAGGGATGCTAGAAATCTTGAGGTTGTAGAGTTGCTCAACGACGGCGTTTGCCGCGACCACTGAATCAGGTTCGGTGATTTCGTCCGTCAGTTTGGAAACGTCGAACTGGATCATTGCGTGCCATCCTGAGTATCTTGGACAGGCCTGTGCCGGCTACGCGCGCGGGCTGCATCTACCTTGCCTTGCCGCACCGCCCGGTATTCCTCCTGAGTAAACATCACGGTAGCGATAGCCGCTTCGATATTGCTCTGAAACCAACCAAAGTCGTGCATGTGACGCCAATGGGCATCGTAATCTGTTTCTCCGTCGCGCTTAACCATCGGTGAAGGCTTCAGGTCGACAAACGAGGTTAGGGCCATTCGGTAAAGTAGGGCGGTGTAGAGATGCAGGGGACGTTTTCCGGGCGCCACGATTAGCCGCATAGGGTCTATCGGGTTGCCATGGATAAAATCATTTCGAGCGTGGTTCATGGCTCCGTAAAGCCAAACCGGTAGCGCTCTTTTTGGCTGACCTGGCTTATATTTGTGAGGCTCGTAAATCGGGTCCGTATTGTCAGATAGATTCCACTTCGTACCTTCTAAAAGCTTGCAGACCGCATCGCATGTGCCGTTCTTCGTCAAAATCTCGAAGGCGCTGACGCAAAGAGCGATTGAACGACCGAGGTCAAAAATTGTCACCTCGACGTTGCCGGGAAGCATGGCAGCCGATAGCGCCATATTCAACGAGCGGAAGAGGGTAACGTCTCGTTTCGAAGGGGTAGGCGTGTTGAAGCGCGCTACCCAGCGCTCCAGCAGAGCGGGCAGTATAGCCTTGTCGATCATATTGGACGCAAGGGTCATGTGGGAAATGCCGGGACTGGTTTGTCCCTTCATTGCTTTGACTTCGTGCCAACCCATCTGGGCCATGCTCTGCATAACCAGGCCTTCAAATTTGTTATCAACGACCCACGGGTATAAAGCGAAAGCCAGTTAGCGTACTTAATGTTGTGGTTGTTCTGGAAAACGGAGCACCTGAGACCATGCATAGGGGATGGTCGAGATTGCGATGGCGTCTCGAAAGCCTGCCAAAGCCTCCGCTGGTCTGTACTGGTCGAATTTGTCGGCCCTAACCAGGATGAGACTCGGACTGATCTGTTGGCCAAACTCTGACGTGAACCGATTGAGGTACATGGAAAAGCGCTTATGCCGACGCGCGAGTGTTTGCGCGCGTTCATCGTGTACGGATACCATCGCGACGCCGTCGATCTCGACGGGTTCATCAATCGAGATGTTCGGGAGCGTGAACATCTGAATCCACTCGTCGGGCACTTTGCGGCGCGGCATTTTGCGAGTCCGGTTGAACGGCTTGCCAATATCACTTTTCCCGTGTGCATAACAGGCGGCTCAACTGTTGGTCACGGGTAGAATGCGGTATTGTTTACCAGAGGCTTGGACTAAGGCTGGGCTCTTTTTGGGGTACGACATGACCGAGAGCGTCTTGGACAGGTTGAGGGATATCGTTCTTTTCGTCACTGGCCTATTGGCGATTGGGGCGCTGATTATGGCTGCTTTCGAGGGGTTCAACCAAAGGGTTGCGTCGGCATCTTTCCTTGGCACGCTCGGTGTAGTCTGTACCTTCTTGGTTTTCATGCCCAAGCTCGAAGTCTTCAAAGTATGGGGCGTGGAAGCAAAACTCCAGCAAACCGTCACGGAAGCTGTCGCGACGCTGGCAAGCTTAAAGCGGCTGGCTGAGATCAGCGCCAGGGCGAGCTATTTGACGATCGCATGGGGAAACCGGATGGGGACGCCGCCTGCGAAGGACAAGCAGGCCGTACTTGATGAGATCGACAACCAACTCGCAGAGTTGAAGGTGTCCCCGGAAGAGATTGCCAGAATCCAACTTCCATTTGTGAAGATGGTCCGGCTCGATTTCTTTTTCTTATTCCAAGGCGTTCTCCACCAGTACGCAACGATCATAGCCACGAAGATGACCGACGATGTTCATTCAGCCCAAGACCCAAGCGCCGCGAACCGCATAGTCATGAGGCATTCGGAACTGATTACAGCTTGGACGGCGCGCACGCAAAAAGAGAATCCTGGTGCCGACCTTGAGACGCAGTCGCTTGAGGATGTGCTGAACAACTACGTGCCGAAAAGTGGGGAATGGTTAACCGATAGAGAGCTGGTTGTCGTGCAGAAGTTTAAAGCGGAAATTATCAGGCTGAATGGTGATTGCGAAAAAAAGGGCGGTTATACAGCTGAGGCTGTGACTTATTACGATAGGTATTCCGGCGATCACAACATCGATAAGGCCAAGCAGTTGCGAAATGAGGTCTTACAATAGGCTGCTTGCCAACAAGGATCCGCCTGTTTGCATATTCACCGTGGCTGCATCGCGTGATACTCTATTCGCACAGGGAATGGCTCAACAGAGCCATATTAAATACGTTGCGCAAGATTAGTTTTGCGGTCTGTTCTTACTCCAATCGTCGTCCACGCTGCCTTCGATGTATTTTGTTGGATGTGTCGGACCAATGTCTGGTGTAAAGTACCCCACGATCACCAACGCCATTCGAGCTTGTATATGTCTCCGAGCTTCGGATTATCAATTTCCCAAACGATTGCCGGCTGCCCGAACAACTCAGCAATTGCGGCGCCGTGTCCTAATTGTTTATGTGCGAGTCCGACTAATGTTTTTGATCGGACCAATTTGGGCGGCCGCCCGCTAGGGAAGTGGACACGCACGGTAAGGTGTTTCGTTGGAACCGCGATCTCTTGAGTCCAGTGCTCCTCTTCCGCGAGGAAGCAATCTTCGAGCTGAACCCGAAAGACATTTCTGAATCGAACTCCGACTTCGAAGACGGATCCGAGATCAATCCGCGAAACAAGAAAACCGTGTTCGGTCGTGGTCTGGACAATGGCGCCGAGTTCTGTCGAAAAGCCACTCGCGGTTCCTGAGGCTGTAACACCTTCATAGTACAAGTTCAAAGGCTCCGCATTTACGACGTAGTCTCCGGTTTTCTCATACGTTGCACTTCTGCCATCAGCCGTCGTTAGGAAGATATCTGCGACGGTCATTTCGCTCGCGAGTTTCTCCGCTTCTAGCGGTGGCGTCTGGTTCCAGGGCAGGCGGCGCGCCAATGGCTGAAAAAGCCATTTAATTCCAGCTGAGGCCTGCGAACGGAAATATGCGAGCAGGGAAGCAGCCACAGCAGCGATAATGATCGCCGCGATGCGGTTGACCTGGCCGAGTAACGCCGTGATTAGACTCATACCTCCGACGAAGGCCTGTTCTGCTGCGGAATGGGTGAGTCATTTGACCGCATTCACTTGCGGAGAACAATGGCCGAAGATCCGTTGCATTACGAGCGAGAACCGAAAATGTCGGGCGGCGGAAAAGGTTAGTGCGGTATAGGCCAGCTGTCTCTCTGGAGGGCAGGGGACCTGTTTGCGCCTAGTTAATAGTAACACTAAATTAGAACTCGCGATGCGCCATGAAAGTCATTCATCGACAGGTCCAAGCAAAAAGCGCCCCGTGATGGGGCGCTTTGTTTTGGTAAATAGCAGGAATCAGAAGCGGCGGCGGAATGGGACCACAGCGGGCGGCTCGACAGACACCTCCTCCGCGGGCGTCACCAACTTGGCAAGATCGCCGAGCGTCAGGTCTGTGACCTTGACCTTGGACAGCGCCAACTTTTGCAGCTGATCGGAGAGCGTCAGACCACACTTTTCCAGAATCTCCGGCGTCAGCTTGGAGCCGAACGCGGCCCGGAACATCTTGGCGACCTCATCGTACGAGAAATCGACCTGCATGCGGTAGTCGCCGCCGAGGTGGAGCGTCTTGTGCCAGGCCACGCTGATTTCGCCGTCCACGTCGAAAATGCCGGGCCTGTTGAACCCGACCGGTTTATTCGACTCGCGGCGCACCCCCAGCTCGCTGAGGTCGATGTCGGCGATCGTCTTAATTCCCATATTGCGGCCCCAGCCGCGGGCTTTCAGTTTCATGGCCGAAGTTCCTTTCTATGCTGCGGTTGTTAACCATTTGGTAAGGAAATGCGGTTGTTCAAAGGCAGAAAAGCACTTTTTGCGCAATATTATTACGCGCGGAACGCTTAAGCTCAGCATAGGGGTTCCAAGTGCTACTGGAGTACCTTTCGGTGTGTGGGGCCAGGCGTTAGTGTTGGGTACGAGCCCGGAATATCCGCAAACACCTCGGCAACCGTCATTCATGAGCACGATCGATGGCGGGGGAATAGCGCAACTCACCTAATCTAGGGTGGCTGCCCGAATGTCGTGGAGCACGGCAAGCGTCATATCACTCACGTTACCTTCTTTGCTCTTGACCATTTCCATGTGGACGCCAAGCGCATCAGGAAACTGTCCGGGGAGAAGTGCATCACTCTCTTCAAGGCAATTGATCAGCACCTGAAACGCCGCAACCACAGCGGCGCCGTAAGCCGCTATGACTTCACCTTCGGATGTAAGTTTTCCCTTTGGCATCACGATCTCCGTCCTGCGCGTACTCGTTAAGCCGGCGCTTCCAACCGCGAACAGCCGCGCATAGGCCATCGGCAGGTCGTCCCTATGTCGGAAGCGGGGAATGGCTCAACAGAGCCATATAATATACGTCGTGCAATATAAGTTCTGCGACACATCAGTCATTTCGTGCCTCAACAGAGCCATATTTTGATTTTGAGCGGATGATTTCGAAGCTATTGACGGAAATGTATTGTTGTGTCGAAACGTTGATGCAACACACGCACGACGGTAATTGCTTGAGGCGTTTGCTTATAAAAAATGAGGTGTGGATTTACAGGGATAGAATACAAGCCCGCAATGAGTTCGTCGCGCTTGTGACCTAGCTTCGGATCGTCGCGAAGCCGCTCGAACATATCGTCTATGTTCCGGAGATGCCGGTCCGCTTGTTCGGGGGACCATTCGACAGCACCGAAATGCCAAATCGAAAGAACGTCATTTTCTGCCTCCGGCGATAGCAACACCAGCCGGCTACTGCCCCTCATATTGCGCGCGAGCGGTTCGGATCAACTGTTCGATTTCAATTTCCCGACCTAGGTCATGATCGAATGAGTCGATTCCCTTCTGCAATTCTGCCCTCAGATGCTCAACACTCTCCACATGGGCAATAAGCTCTTCAGCAATGCTTTCCTGCGCTGCTTTGGGCAGCGCCGATACTCTCTCGATGGCTTCCTGAAGCAGTTTTGTCATTGGTCAAGTATACCATATCCGCATTTCCCGCGCAGCCTTGGTCAAGGGTTTTCCGGGAGCGTCAGCTGCTGAATTACCGTCCGGCAAGGGACGATGCTACCGGAGCTGTCACGCGAAAGTGCTAACAAACTACTGCCCTGTTCTGAGCCGTCAAAAGACAGGTCGAGGAGCGCCGCGCTCTCCATGAGAAACAACCGTTGGTGCACAGCGGTGGTGTCATCATGATCAGCAACCGCATGCCCTATCCGCGAGCGGCCGTGCCGATGTCCGCAACTAAGATAAATGCGAGTACAGGCTTCTGGCAGGTGCTGGCCTAGCAGTTCGATAACCTGATGACACTCGCGAGTTTCGTGCGCCAAGAATGCCCAACGGTCTAGGTTCACACGCCAAAGCGGTCCATGCTGGTCGTCTGTTTCTTGGACCCAGCCGCAGATCGGATGATGCATCAAAATAATCAGGGTTTGGGCGGTACAGGCCGCGACGATGTCTTTGAGCCGCTCAAGTTGTGAGGTGCCAAGCCGTCCAAATCCGCTTCCGAACAACCCTGGCTCGGGCTCATTCGAGTTGACGATCACGAATTCCACCTGCGAGGTTTCGTCGACCACTCGAAGCGGAAAGCAGCCGTACCAAAAGCGTCGCCAACGGAGTCCCTGCTCGGTTACAGGGTCAAGGGTAAACTGCCGTCGAGAGCAGAGATAATCGGCCAAACTCTCTCGCGCCCAAGATAAATCTTGTGATCCCAACACAGCTGCAGCGCGGTCAAGCACCGACTCCAATATCTGGGCGGCTTGCGCCGGATCGGACCTCCGAAGGGCAGCCAAAGAGGCTGGATGTGCATCAGATGGGGTGCGCCCTTTGTTCAGGTATGTAGCCGCGGCCGCCGCGGCAGAGCGCCACGTTTCGATGAATGTGGTGAACTGCTGTTCTTCCTCTCGAATGAGTTGCGCTACTGGACGACCGTCGTAAGAGACGAGTCCAGGCTCAAGCTCAGCCGCAATAGCGAGATAGTCCCTTATCCGGTGTGTATCCACCACGCGTAAGCGCCTGGAACTCTTAGCCATCAACGGATATGCCACTGCGTGATCATATGCAGTCGCAAGGTCGTGGTTGCCTGGTGCCAAAATGACGCGGATGCCGGACTGTTTAAGCTGAATAAGCAGTGGGGATACTTCCCGCCATTCCTCGGCGCGACCGCGGTCGATAACATCGCCTGTCAAAAGCACGAATGTTGGGGCGACGCTGCGGTCTCCTTTCCAGCGGTTCACGACCAGTCTAAGCTGCTTGTTGCCCCCCGTTCCTCCTTGGATGAGGTCCGATCCTTCCATAGTGTAATGAACGTCGGATACGTGGATCGCATATGGCCGCTTAACGCACGGGAGCAGGGCTAGAGCAGAAGCGCGGGGCGAGCGCGATCGCCGTATGAATGCCACCAATCGTATGCCGTTGAAGTGTAAGATAACGGCCGAAGCCAATGCTGCGAATACCCCGAAGACCGCGAGCGGACCCGGCCACAATATTGACGGCAGCAATAAGCAGCAGCAAACCAGCATTAGCGTCGCGTGCTGCATGTGGCGCGCAAGTTTGACATCTTCGCCACTCGTTAGCCCAACGTTCAAGATTGCTGTCCCTCCGACGCCAGCGAGGCCGGATGTCATCCACAAAAATAGGCCAAGGGTTGCGAAAGTCTCGGCCCAGTCTCGGTCCACTGAGCCGGGCGACGGAAACTGGAAGAGGAGGTCGGCGTTACCAGTACCGACGATGACGATGCCGCATAGGATCACGGCCCAGCCTAGGTACGGCGCGCCGAACGCCCACATGCGATCGCTCGCTGCCGCAAACACGCTGACGCCCACCCGCCAGGAGGGCCGGAGGGCGGCAGTCAAACGCGCAATGATCTCAAGTGCCGCCGCGGCAGAGAGCAGGAGAAACCCTATATAAATCACGAATTGAAACACCGCGACAAAGAGCGGTGCCCGAATCCAGTCGGAGAGCAAAGCCATATGATGGGCTCTCGTCGAAATTGCCAAAAAGTTGTTCGTGTTCTAGTTCGCTAGGCCTATCACATTTCGAAACCTACCGAAATTCCGCCGGCTTTGCGCAATTACCTTTTGTTTGCGGTTGCGAGATGGAAACAGCGGCGGCTCCAGGAATACGGGCTCTGGTCGGCAAGCTCATGCGCCGGCAACGGATGAAATTCCGGAGCCAGTATAGCCGCATCACTGCTCGATACTCGAAAGACAATCAGCACGGGTGAGGCGGCGATTTGCCCGACCTTGTTTAAGATCGGTGCCGCCGCTTCGGTCCGGAACCGCTGGTCGTAACCGGCAAACTCCTTCCGCCAAAATCGGGCAACGATAGGGTCAGTTACACGAGCAATCGCGCGGTCGCGGAAAGGATCATCGAAATACAGGCGCGGCAGGTCGATATTGTGAGAACCGGCAAGGACTTGCGGGTTCGTTGCAGGTCGCAGGGGGTACAAACGGATAAGTACCGGTGTTTGTACCGTCGTCGACCTTCCTTTTCCTTCAAAGAGAACACACAGGCGCTGCCCGTGTGTAGAGATTATATGAGTATATATGGGCGGTTGGTCGCTCGCTTAAAAAGCGTTGTGCGGCTTGGTAGAATCTTCATCTCGGGGTCCCGAGTTTTCGGTCAAACCACCCATTCTTTTCGGTCAAACCACCCACCAGTTTCGGTCAGAACACCCGGTCTTTCGGTCAAACCACCCAGTGCAAATCTAGGTGCTTTAGGCTGCGCGGGAGACTGACCACTGGCCAAAGTCGGCAACGCTGCCCGGATGCCGCTCGATGGCGAGTCGGAGCTTTTCTACACGTAATAGGGTTGGTGCCATGAAATCGGAGATGGGGCCTCCAGCGCTGAGTTTCGCGTGTGCTAGGGCCTCGATTGCGGCCTTCTCGTCGGCGGGGAGGCGATCGAGCAGCCGCTGGGCTTCGGTGCGGCGGTACTGATCGTAATCTAAGCGCAGCCGTGTCTGCCGCTCCTGCGATTGCCGGGCCGCTGCTGCCGCTTTACCGGCAGTTCGGCGGTCACGGTCCTGAAGATACCGGCTGAGGTATTGCCGGACCCCGCCAAGGGTCTGGGGGTCAAACCGGGTCTTCCCCGCCTCGGCCAGGGCATAGTCCAGAAAATCCGGAATCTCGGTCATACTGAGCTTGCCCAAGAGTTCCTTAGCGGTGTCTACCTCCTTAGACGACACGTAGGCGGTGGCCTCCGGCTTTCGGCCGGTACGCTTTTCCATAAAGAGGTAGGCAACCCGGTGTGGGCCCCCCATTTCACGGTTCTCGTCATGGAATGTGAATCTGACTTCACCCGGAGGGCGGCGTGTGTAGAAGGTGCGGTAGTCGGCCTTAAAGCGGTCACCGGGCCGAAAAGTGAGAACGAAGCCGCCCCGGCTCTCTGCCGGCGACAGCGTGTAAGATCGCAGAAACCCTAGGTTAACGAGTTGAGCAAGATGGATTCCTAGCTGCTCGTCTATGATTCTTGAGCGGTGTTTGTGGACGGTTATTCCGCCGAGCCATTCATTGCAAATATCATCGTAGCGCTTTTTGAAAACGACGCGCTCCAAATGGTGTCCATCGAAATGCGGAGCGAATTGCGCAAAGAGCCGCATATAAAATGCTGTGCCGATCGTACTGAGTTCCTGCATCAGCGCGTGGTTGAGGCAGGTAAAATGTTTGTCGTTCAGAGATTGAATGATCGGGTCGGCGATGACGATCGTGCAAGCAACGATAGGATCCGTGGGAGAGGCCCGGCGCTCGATCAGCACTTCATTAAAAATGCTGAAGTCGTGCTCGACAAATCGGTCTTCTTTTTTGAAGTGTGCGAGCACATGGCTGTAGCGAATCTGTTTCAAGGCCAGCGCTAGCTCTTCGCTTTGCCTGCCGCCCCAATTCTTTCGGCCGGTCATCCGAACTAGTTCGCGTTGCGAAAACGATATCGCTTTTTGGGCCGGGCGACCGAAACCGGATTGCTTGCGGATCACAGCCATCGCAACCTTGTGCGCGAATGGGCCTGGCTGCGCATACTCAGGATCGAAGCGAATCGTAATTCCCTTCTCAACTACGCCGCGATTGATTTCAATTTTTCCGGTTCGGTTGCGTGCGCGTTTTGGGTCATGACAAAACAAAACACCGAACACACGAAGCAGCGTGCTTTCAAGATAGACCGGCTCGGCCCGTTGTCGCTGGTTGTCGGTGCGTTGTGTCGCTTCCATATCGTGTCGTCAAATTATGACACGGAAACGGGGCCTGGGCCCGCTAGGTCTGTGGACTGTTTGTGTGGCTATCCGTCTCGCCGCTCATTTGGACTCCCCAACGTCAATATTTTTTGCAAGCCGGCGAGTAAGTGATTTGTTTCGCGTGCGCGTTCTGTCAACTCGCCAATCTGAGTATCTTTCACAACAACCTGACCACGCAGAAATTCGTTCTCGCGTTCAAGAGCCGCGACATAGCGCGAATCTTCGGGTGGTGTTGTCGCGACTGGTCGCGACTGGTCGTGAGTTGTCGGTACTTCTTGTCGCAACGTGTCGTCCTTATTTTCTGCGGCGACATCTGTCGCGACAGGTCGCGACACGTCGCGACTGGTCGCAGGTGTAACCTCCTTGATGTACGCGATATGCTTTTCGACGGACGCACGGGTGATCAAATATTTTTCGCCGAATTCGGTTTCGATACGGCGAGAGGAGAGATGCTGTTTTGCACAGTATCTTTGGATGCTGCGTGGAGTGCGGGGGATGCCGGCTGTTGCGTAGAGGGCAAGGGCATCCTCAATTGTCAGGGTAAAATCGCTGTCGCTGCCGGTCGCGACAAGTCGCGACGTGTCGATGGTTTCCATGGGTTGATGATAACGCGGCGCCCCTCCACCTGGCGGCGGTTATCCCCAAGACTGAAAGGCGACGTGTGTTAATCGTGCGGAGCCAACGCTGTTTCTTGCTCCCTTAGAAATCTTCGGTTTTGAATTCGCATTGGGTGGGTCGCCCCCAAACGCAACAGACCTGGTCGGCGCGAAGCCTCCGCTATTTACTTGATTTCTTGAGCATTTTTGCGAAATATTTACCATTTTTCTTCAACGTCCCTTCCGTCCTAACGACCGGCCCTCATGTCACGTTAAGTCTGTCCGTTGGCGATCAATTGTCATGGCCAGGGCCGTGGCTCCCTTAGGACGTGGTAAGCCGTGATCTGCCGCCGATTCTGTAGTAATTAGAAAGCCTGTGCGGAATGGATTTTGACGGAGCGCAGCTAGGGTCGGAGCCGGTTCGGTTACAAACGGGTCGTAGCGACCTTCAGCAATTCGAGGAAGCGGCATTTCATCGCTGGTATAGCTTTGTTCTTGGTTTTTCCGACCAGCTCGTAGGAAATATCCTGGATCAATTTGCGGTTTCGGCCGATCAGACTGTATTTGATCCGTTTTGTGGTACGGGAACGACGATGATTGAGTGTGCTAAACGCACCATTCGATCGGTCGGAATGGATGCAAATCCGTTTGCCGCGTTTGCATCGCGGGTAAAGTCTCGCTTTGATCTGCATCCGGAAACGCTAATGCGCGCGGCGGCCCGCGTCGAAGAGCGATATCGCGACATTGTAACAAGCAATAGGAGATTGACGGACGGACCCATACACTCATATTTGCTCGAAAGCGGCATGCTGGAAAGAGGCTGGATCAGCAAGCGCCCGCTTCGGAAGGCGCTTGCGCTGAGAGAAGCAATACAACGTGGACAAGATGCTTCCTTGGTCGACGTATTCATGCTTGCGCTCGTTGCAGATCTTTCCACGAACATCGGAAATATGAAATTTGGCCCTCAAATCTACCGAGGAGCTGCAAAGGTGGACGCTGATCCGATGCCGTTGTTCAAGGCGCGCGTCAACGCGATGGTGAAAGACCTCCGCGGAGCAGTCGGAAGGGAATCTTATGCCCAACCGATCGTCATCCATGGAGACGCAAGAAGCCTTAAACCCACGCTGCGCAAACATTTCAATAGCGCAATTCCACGGATTGATTTTGTAATCTGCTCACCGCCGTATCCAACTGAACATGACTACACGCGACACACCCGTCTCGAATTAGCCTTTATGGAAAATGTCTCGACGCTAGATTGTCTGCGCAAGATCAAGCGCTCAATGATTAGGTCTCATACAAAAGGAATTTATAAAGGTGATACCGATGAACATCGTGTTGTGGGAATAACTTCCATCGAGAACCTGGCCAAGGAGGTTGAGAGGGCGGTTAAGGACAAAGAGAGTGGATTCGAGAAGCTGTATCCAACCGTCGTACGATCCTATTTTGGAGGGATGAAGCGGCATTTTGGCAGCTTGTTTCGTCTAATGAGGTCTGGCGGGAGAGCAGCCTATGTTGTTGGTGATCAAGCAGCGTATTTACGTATTCCTATTCGGACGGCAGTTCTATTGGGCGAGGTGGCGGAAAGCGTAGGATTTGAAATCGACGAAATTAAGCTTTGGCGCCGGCGCTGGTCGACCGGGATAAGCAACTATCTCGACGAAAATATCCTGTTCCTTAGAAAACCTTAGATTGCAATCAGCATTTTGAGCTAGTATCGCTCTTGTCGGGTGGAGGGTAGGGTGGCAAAGGCGACAAAAAAAGATCGCGGCGACAGTGGAGAAACCCGCAAGATCGTTCTGCACGAGAAAGCCTTCGCACATCTAACGAGGGGCATGTACCGCAGTCCTGCGAGCGCCATTCGAGAGCTCATAAGCAACGCGTGGGATGCCAACGCTCATACTGTGAATATACGGACAGGTTACCCGCATTTCGTAGAGATGACTATAACGGACGATGGGGACGGATTCGATAAAGAGGAATTTCTTCGCATTGTTGAAGGCGGCCTAGGAAATAGCGAAAAACGCCTCCGTGATGAAATTGCGCCTTCTGGTCGTCCGTTGATTGGACGCCTGGGTGTTGGCATGTTCGGAATTGCGCAGATTTGCGGGTCATTCGTCATCATAAGTAAGCCTAAAACCGGCGCACCATTCAAAGCTCGTATTCGCCTCTATAGTTTGTTGAAAGAAGAACTTGATAAGAAGGAGTCAATACTGGTTCACCGTGACACTGAGGGAGAGGACGGGTTTCTGACAATCGATGTAGGTGAATACGAATTATTGAAATTTGATCCGGATGAGATCGACGGCACAGGAACACGGATTGTTGCGGACGTGATGCATCCTGTCTTTTCGCGCACGTTTCGAGAAGCAGTAAAACTAAAAAACGGCGTCCCACATCGAAGCTGGAAAGACGCTATTATTAAGCAGGTCAAAAAGCACCACTCTCTGCAAGAGATAGGTGAATATTTTCGATTGATGTGGGAAATTTCCGCGTCGGTGCCTATTCCCTATTTTGACGATACCGCGATCCCACAAGGGCACATCAAGAAATTCCAAGATGATTTGCTGCAACAAGAGTTCCACGTATTCGTTGACGGAATTGAATTGTTTAAACCGGTTTGGCTCAAAGGAAATCCAAATGGGTACACTGTCGTCAAGATACCAGAGATAAGCGACACGCCGTACAATCGGAGAATTTCTTTTTCGGGCTATATTGCTGTTCAAGAGGGGAAGCAGCTTCAGCCTGACGAGATGCGGGGAATTATGATCCGAGTGAAGGGGGTTGGTATCGGTTTGTACGATCCTTCTCTCCTGGACTATCGGTTTAACGAAGGACCTCGAACACGTTGGGTCACCGGCGAGATTTATGTAACCGAGGGTCTCGAAGACGCACTAAACGTCGATCGGGACAGCTTCAATCGCTTCCATCCTCAGTACAAATTTTTGCAGGCTGAGATACACGATTTGCTCCGATCCAAAGTGTTTCCGAGCGTCTATGCGAAACTCAGTAAACGATCTACCGAAAAAGCCGAGACACGCTCTACGGAGCGTTCCGAGGCGCTGACCCAAGCAGTAAGAGAAACGTTTACGGCAAAGACTAGAAAATCTGCGACCAACGAAGCAGGGATAGCGGTCCGCTCTATCGTGATAAATGATGTTGAGCAAGACGTCGAAATAGCTGCGGAAAAAGCGGAAGATCTCGACACAAAGAAGACGAACAAGCAGCTTGCTGCGAGTATTCTAACAATTTTTGATCTTGCATCTCTTCAGAAGTCTAAGGCCGAGATGCGAAAGGCATTTATGGAAGCCCTGCTCAAGTTATTGCGAGAATGGTGATATTCGCTTATGACAAAATTCAAATTCGATAACTGTACATCGAAGCAATACATCCGGGAAAAAGGATGGATTCCGGAGGCAATGCTTCGGGTGAGGCGCATGATTGCAAATACGAAGGCAAACAATAGCAAACCTCGTCGTCTGCGTTACCTCACCTTTTGCGCGGAAGGAGCAATTGATGTTCTTGCTCTTCGAAATGCAAAAATTATCAAGAGGTCCGCCGCCAAAGAATACGATACGGTAGTCTTTTTTGATTTTGCGCCGCAAGCCGTCGATAGGACGCTGGCAATTATTGAAGGTGCAAACGGTTTTCCAACTGATTTTTTCAATCTGGTAAATTTGGATTACGATCATCTCCCTGACAGCGACCAGATCGGCGACATGCCGCGCGACAAAGATGAAACCGATGCAACTTTCAAAGCGGAAAAAAATGCTACACTGTTCACGCTATTTAGGGAAAGCTTCCCGTTTGACCTTATCAATCTAGATGTGGAGCGCTATGTCATTCGACCGAGCGAGCAGTTGCCGGGTCATCTTTTGTCGGCTTGGGATAAAGTGCTCGATTGGCAAAAGCGCTCACGTCAGCATGAGAAATCTCAATATTCACTCGATGAATTCACATTGTTTTTTACCACGAAACTCGGGCCGGCCGAGTTGCCCGAGCCACATAGGTCAAGCTTGATCGATGTCTTGGAGGAAAACGTTACTCAATTTCCCGGCTTGAAAGAAATATTGATCACAAATTACGCAAGTGAATCTGCTGCGTCGCTATACGCTACCGACTTCGAATCCTTTCTGAAACTAGCGGTCCCCAAGGCTTTGGTATCTCGAGCGCTCGCTCGTGACTGGATCTTGGACTTAGATTTGAGCTACCGCGGATACAAGTTTGATCGAAGTCCGCCAAGTAGTCCGGCATATACTATGATGCATTATATTCTTCATTTTAAAAGGTGTTCGCCTTCTATTGCTGCTCAAATAAACCCGCATGTGTTGCCGGCTGCCATTCGAGTAACATATGGAAATTGTGTAGAGAGAATTTTTGTTACACCCTGTGAGGATGTTGATGTTCTGAAAGTTCCGCTTGAGCAGGAATTAAGAGAAGGTCTTGCTAAGCTAGGTGCTCCTGCTATTTCAGAATAATTGGAAGGCGTGTGAGGGGCGAGCTTGGCAGCGGGACTGGTTTCTTCTATAGGTCGGCTAAGCTGCCTGCAAAACATCCGACGCATGGTTGTCGATGCACAGGCAACGCAGAAATATTTCCCACTTCTCCATCGCATCCCGCATTTCGGGCAGATAAGTGTAGAGGTCGTAGGTCTCTTCCATATCTGTACGAGCGGAAATGTGGTTGACCAACCGCTCAGCAATATCGGGCCGAACTTTTAGCCGGCCCAAGTTTGTGCGGAAGGTTCGGCGAAGATCGTGCAAGGTCCAGGGCGCGATATTGGCAAGCTTGTCTAACGCCGTCTTGCATTTGCTCCAGCCGCTGAACGGAAGTGTTGAGCCTTTAGCCTGAAAGAGTAGGGCGCTCTCGCGCTCCTGCTGAACGCGCTTGTGAATAATTGCCGACGCCATAGGCCCGATCGGAAATGTGTGCTCGCGGTTATTTTTCGTGATTTCTCCTGGAAGAGTTACGGTCTGTTGGTTATGAGAATAGTAACCCGCAGCCAGGGCGCCGGTCTCGCCGCGCCGCTGGCCCATAAGGATCAGGAGACGCACGATCTCACCGAAGTCTCCTTCGACTTCTGCAGCCGCGGTCCAGACGGCACGTAACTCCTCGTCAGTCAGGATGCGCTTGCGCTTCTTGGATTTGGCAATCTGCATGCCCTCAAGCGGATTGACGGAAATGTATCGGCGCGGCGCCCGGATGGCCCAGCGGAGGAATATCCGGCAAACGCTCAGGGCGTGGGCCTGCTCGCTCGGCGTATCGACCAAACCGTCCGCGATGGCTGAGAGCATATAGGAGGTGATCGTGTCCATACGCTTGGATTTGAGCGTAGGGAGGAAGTGCTTTTCGATCATCCGCTGGTAGTCTTTTTGTGTGCGTGCTTTCCGGCGCGCGATGTAGTCGGTTTTAAAGGTCTCGTAGGCCTCGCCAAACGTGACCCGCTTGCCGGTGAGATCCGTTGCCGCAAGGAGGCGCTTTGCCTCTTTGCGGGCTTCTGAAAGGCTAACGGTGGGGTAGTGGCCGATCCGGATGCGGCGGCGCTCCTGACCGCGCATGACGATCCACGTGCGGCGGTGCTTGCCAACTCGGATGCCGAACGCGGGAGTGGTGGCGTCAAAATGCGTACCCATCGGAAGTGAGCGAACAGTCAAGTCGGTGAGACGCGCGGTAGGCATTTGGCTCTTTTTGGCTCTCAAATCGCGTGTGCTGACATGCAACGCGAGTGAACACTATGCGCCAGTAATGCCTGCAAATAAAGGGGAAATTTGCGCTCGACGTTCGCTGTGTTGCACCATGTTTTGGCGCAAAAAATAATTCGAAGTCCGATGCTCTATCCAGCTGAGCTACGAGCGCGTCTTTTGGCCGAAACGTTTCGACGGCCCCGATTACCAGAGTTGGGCTGACACCGCTACCCCGTGTCTGCGGCCCCGGCGCTTGCGGATGCCCCGCGGTTCAGGCTTTCGGAAAGTCCTTGCGCATCGCGATCTCAGCGGCATCGCCCGGGGACAGCACGGTCTGGTCAAAGGACGGCTGAGGGTCCGTGACGATGTCGTAGAGCGAAATGCCCCTGATGGGCTTGCTCATCAATTCCCGGACGCATTCGGCGAGCGTGCCGCTGAAGACGAGATAGGGACGGCTTTTGCCGTTGAGCCGCTGGCCTTTCAGCGAGGGCCATTTCTTGAGATCGGCCGGAGCGCCGTAGACGATCGGGGAGCCTTCCTTGAACATCGCAAAGCCCTTCATCCTCCCCAAAATTTAATGCAGACGGGTAAACACATGTTGAATGCGCCTAACCCGCCGATGCCGAAGTGGCTCTCTGGCCTGCGGAAGCTGCTTACCCGAACACCGCGTCCGGCAGCCATAGCGTCAGGATCGGCACATAGGTGATGATGCCGAGCACGATCAGGAGCAGGATCAGGAACGGCAGGATGCCGCGGATCACTTCGCCAATCGGCGCCGAGGAAATGGTCGCCAGCACGAACAGATTGAGCCCGACCGGCGGATGCACGAGGCCAATCTCCATGTTGTGGGTGAAGATGATCGAGAAATGCACGGGGTCGACGCCGAGCGGTTTTAGCGCCGGCGCCAGGATCGGCAGCACCAGGAGCAGCGTCGCGGTGACCTCGAGGAAGCAGCCGAGCAGCAGCAACAGACCGTTGATGATCAGCAGGAACTGCCAGGTCGCAAAGCCATGGCCGATCACGAAGTTGACGAGCTGGTTGGGGATGCCGGACTCCGTCATCCAGTGGCCGAAGGCAAGGGCGGTTGCCACGATCAGCATGATGGTGCCGGCCGAGCGGATGCCGTCGGTGATCACCTTCAGCGTCTCGGTCCAGTGAAAGCCGCGATAGAAGACCAGCGATACCAAGAGTGCCACCGCCGCCGACAGCGCTGCGGCTTCTGTGACGGTGACGACACCGCCGTAGATCCCGACCGTCACCACCAGCGGCACCGCGAGCGCCGGCACCGCGCGCGCGGTGACGCGCAGCCGGTCGGCCAGCGGCAATGACGGCTCGACCGGGAAGTTGCGCCGCCGCGCGTCGTACAAAACCCAGGCAGCAAATACGAACGCCTGTAATAGCCCCGGCAGCACGCCGGCGAGGAACAGCCGCGGCACCGATTGCTCGGCGACGATGCCGTAGAGAATCAGGGCGAGGCTCGGCGGCACCACGATGCCGATGGTGCCGGAGGCGCCGACCACGCCCAATGCAAACGAGCGGGGATAGCCGCGCTCGATCATCGCCGGCACCAGGATGGTACCCATCGCCAGTGCGGTGGCGACACTGGAGCCGCAGATCGCCGCGAACAGCGTGCACGCCACCACGGTGACGAGGCCGAGCGAGCCCCTGATGCCGCCGAGCCAGGCGGTGGCGACGTCGACCAGTGCTTTCGCAACGCCGCCCGAGCGCATGAAGGCCGCCGCCATCACGAACAGCGGCAGCGCCATCAGGGTGGTTGAGTTGAGCTTGTTGATCACCATCTGTGCCGCGCCGATCAGCGGCTGGCCGGTGGCGATGTAGAGAATGCCGGCGCACATGCCGAGCACCAGGAAGATCGGCATCCCCGCGGCGAGCAGCCCGAAGAACAACAGCAGGAACAGGAGGGTCAGCATGATCGGGACCGGCGATCCCTGATCTAGCGGTCGGGATGCGGAGCGGCCAGGCCGCTTGGCATCTCTTCTTGAAACAGATGACCGACCGTCATTGTCTCGGGATCGAAATAAAATGTAAAGCGGACCAGGCGGATGAGGTAGCGCACCAGCATCAGCGCGCTCCCCACCGGTAGCGCGAGATAGTAGATCCACATCGGGAATTGCAGATCGGTCGAGCTCGTCTCGTCAATCAATAGCGAAGTATCGACGATCTGCCAGCCGTACCAGACCAGCGCGGCACAGAACACGACGGCGACGAGGCAATTGAAGATCTCGACGAGGCGCAGATAGCGCGGCGGCAACAGGCGCAGCACCAGATCGGGCCGGACGTGGCCGTCGCGGCGCACCAGCTGGCTGGAAACGATCATGATCGCCCAGATGATGAGATAGACGATGACTTCTTCGGCGTAGCTGATGGCGCGTGCGGGGTCGATATAGCGCCCGATCACCTGGAGCAGCCCGATCACCAGCGCGATCAGGCCGAGCAGACCCACCAGGGTCTCCTCGATCTTGTCCCACCAGCGAAGTGCGACGGCAGCCCTGGACCAGGCCACGGCTCAGCTGCCGTTGCCGGCTTCGGCCATGATCAGCTTGACCATTTCAGGCGAAACCTTGATGTCCTTCGCCACCTGGTCCTGTTCCGCCATCATCTTCTTCCGCTCGGCGGCATTTTCCTCCGCGCTCGGATCGGAGAATTTGATGCCGTGCTCCTGCAGCGTACCGCGTGCCTTGGTCTGGGCGGCGGCCATGTTGGCGCGGTAGGTCGGGACATTTTGCACCCACAACTCGCTCATCATCTTCTGCTGGTCGGGCGTGAGCTTGTCCCAGAAGACTTGGCTCAACAGGGGAATGTATACGGCGATCCACTGGTGATCCTCGATCGCGAATTTGACGCCGGCGTCCCAGAGTTTGGCGCTGACCAGGCTTTCATTGGAACTGACGAGGCCGTCGAAGGTGCCTTGCGACAGCGCCAGGGGAACGTTGGGCCATGCCGTGGTGTTAGGGATCGCGCCGAGGAAGCGGGCGCGCCACGCCTGGCCCGCGCCGCCGGAATTGCGGATCTTCATGCCCTTGAGGTCGGCCAGGCTCGCGATCGGCTTGTTGGAGCTGTACCAGTTCTGGAAACCGAGATCGAGATAGGGCCCGAGCACATGTGAGCGCAGCTTCTGCTGGATCTGGCCGTTGAGGTACTGGCCGGGCTTGCCGTCGATGATCCGGTGGATGAGATCGATCGGCTGGCCGTAGAGCACCGGAAGCTGGAAGCAATCCGCGTCGGGGACGATGCCGGTAATGGTCCAGCTGCCGGGCGCCGCCATCTCGACCTGTCCCTGGATCAGCGCCTTGCCGACTTCGAGATCGGGATAAAGCTGGCCGCTTTCGAAGATCTCGGTCTTGATCTTGCCGTTCGAGGCGGCCTCGACCTTGCCGAGATAATCCTTCAGCGAGACGTTGCGCAGATGCGAGGGCGCGGTGTCGAGCGACAGCCGCAGCCGCAGCGGCTCGTCGGCGCGCGCGGAACGGACGAACGCGGGCGCCGCGATGGCGGCCACCGAAGCAA
>Ga0210389_10000330_pt1 | contig 46320 bp, 59 predicted proteins | sample IncBWH28OmetaG_FD_160127 | JGI IMG/M metagenome (GOLD analysis project Ga0210389, IMG submission 160127) | Forest soil microbial communities from Barre Woods Harvard Forest LTER site, Petersham, Massachusetts, United States - Inc-BW-H-28-O ... | reverse complement strand
CCCTCACCAAGGCTGTAGCGGAAAGCACTTGGAGGGAACTTTCTGCCACAGGAGTAAATTCTTTCTCCAAGACCTCGTTGTCTTTTAGAAGGCCTAACCACACAAGATAGGGCCCATCGGTACGGATGGGAAGCTGAGGAAAATTATTGGCCACATCTAGCGTGACCAGCACGCCTACCTCGCGCGCGCCCGCTGCTCGATAACTGGCGAAGGCAGATTCTGCTTGTTTGGCAAATGCTTCGACGCTGTTTGGCTTCACCGCAAATACTAGAGCGACCACAACTCCGCGCGCTCCCTCAGGTTCCAAGACCGGATCAACGGCTGGCAGAATTGCTACACCTCGCTCCGGGGTCAGAGGACGCAAAAGCAAGACGTTGTCGGAGTCAGGGAGCAGATCATTCACCACGGTCCTGTGCTCTCTCCAAACAGGTCCGTAATAGAATTGCCCATTGTTTACGGCACGAGCTTCGATGGTATGAAACCCCCGAATCCACGTGAAGCCGTTCTGATTCTTGCGCTCGAAAAATGAACCGGCGGCGATTGCCCCGGTCTGTTGCATGGCCTCGGGGAAAAAGGTTTCAAAGTACTCGGCGAAGTGTTTGCGCTCGCCCTCTTTAACGATATATCGGCGGAACTCAATGGCCTGAAAATCGCTAAGGTGGGCCGACGGTTCGGTCAAAGATTTCTCTGCGGAAGGACTTTGAGAGAATGCCAGACCGCAAGCAGCGACAAAGACCAAGAATTCCGTCCAGGTACGCATGGTTATCATTTCATATCCTCATTTGGTTTAGCGTGCGTTGCGACGATTCTGAGCTGGGCTGCTGAGGCGAGCGTCATAGTTCCGAACATACTCTGGAATCTCTATCCCTTCGACTAATTGTTTGTCCGGTATAGGAGATTCGGACTTCATTACGAGCGGCAATACGCCAGCCCAGACCGCCAGTCTGTAGTCACCGTCATCATCGAGCGGTGGTCCGCTGCGGACCTTCGACGAAGCCTCTTCGATGGAGAATTCGAGGACTTTGGTCACTTTCAATTCGTTTTCGCTGGGTCCGCGCACATCCATCCACCGGCCGGCGATGAGATGTTCGGAAATGACTCGCAAGGCCTCAATCTTCTGAACTGGCTCGGCAATGGTTCGCGCTCTTCCAAATGCCACCACCGACCGGTAGTTCATGGAATGATCGAAGGCCGACCGGGACAGAACTAATCCGTCGACCAGGGTGACAGTCACACATGCCGGTGTGCCTGTCTCTAGTTCACAGAGTAGGCGACTGGCAGCTGAACCATGGAAATAAAGCTTTTCTGCCTTGCGCCCGTACAAGGTCGGAATTACAAACGGCTGTCCGTCTTTGCAAAATCCGACACTCGCCAGAAAACCTGCGTCTAGTATCTCGTTAATGGCGTCGCTGTCATGTGCCCCTCGGGAGGGCATGCGACGGAGTTCAGTGCGCCTAGTCAGATTCATTTCCTACCCGCGAATACGTATTCACCCAACTAACTTCCCATGCCTTCCCGCCATTGTCTGAAAACGACTGTTCAAAGCGGCACGAATTCGGAGTGATGTCAGACCATACCCATCGCACGTAGACAGATCTGCCATTGAACGGCTCCTGATCGAAAAATTCGCCTCGCCCATTCTTGAACTCTCCGATCACGGTTCGATTTGGAATGCCGTCGTTGCTGGTCGACCAGACTTGATTCCACTGATGAGATTCCGGATTGTAGAGGCGCAGCGTAAGGCATTCGATATGGCCGGCGCCTCTTGTCTGGAATTCCTCTAGGTTAACGCGGCCGTTCCACACCTTCCTCACCACCGACTGGCCATCGTATTCGACCCAGGTTCCGGAGCCTGTCAAGGGATGCTGTAGGCGCTTTAAATGAGTCTTCCAGGCTCCAAGAGCGAAATCGAAATCGTGTTGGCCATCTCGCTGTTCCAGGGCATGCGATGTCCCTGTCTTTGTCTCGGCGGAGCTCGTTTGGGTCCAAGAATGTTTCGAGCAAAAAGCACAGACCAGAACAATCAGCAAACCATATCGCCAAAGACGCGATGTTTTCATCGGTTTCCCCTGTTTCAAGGATTCGCCACCAAAGGTAGAGTGAATCGCAGAGCCCTCCGAAAACCCAGATCCCACCCGATCTCGACCCTAGCCGTCTCAGAAGATAAGGAGACTAAGAGTCGCAATGGCAGGTTACAAGAGCCACTTTCGGATGCTTCCAGACAACCACTCGGGGCGGGCTGTGGGTCTGGTACGATGGGACCATTCTGCTTAGAATCGAAAAAAGCGGCGACTTATCCATGACCGTCACTCGTGAGTTTGGGCGAAACCTGGGCACTAAATTGAGTATTCCTGTCGCGCCGTCATCAGCCGGAAGTCGGACCCGTGAATACAATAAGGACATCATTGCTCGGACACAGTCGCTCCTCTCGGCGGGGCAGAAGCTTGACTGGGGACGAAGTTCTTATCCATGGGAGGTTACTGGTCTCGCTATTCCTTCTCCCGCGACAGATCCCACACGAAATTGGTCTCCCAAGTGTTGCCACCATCGGCGGAAAACGCTTGCTCCCAATGGCAGGAATTCGGGGAATTCACAATCCAAGTGAAACGGACGAAAATGCCGCGGCCTTTGTAATCCTCGGCATCGTAGAACTCGCCACGACCTTGCTTAAATTCTCCCACCATCGGTGGAAAGTCGATCGTCCCGTTCGCCTGAGTAGACCAGTAGATAGTCCACTGATGTGACTTGACGCTATAAGTGCGAATGGTCATTCCCTCGATGTGGCCTGAAGGGGTATCAGCCTCGAATTCGTCCATATTTGCTCGCCCATCCCAGAGTTTATGAACGACGTTGGTTCCCACGAACTCAATCCATTCGGACGATCCTGTAAGCGGAGAGAGTAAACGCCGGCAAGAGACCTTCCACCGTCCGAACAAGAAGTCGAAATCGTGCTGGCCATCGTGTTGGACAGCAGTCGCCTCCGCTTTCTTGTTTTGGTCCGCGCGGGTCATCGTCTGCCCCAAACCGGATGGGGCTAACGACAATGCAAAGGCGACTACAAAACAACAAGCTCGATCCGTGTGAAAAGTGGTCATCGTGATTCTCCGCGTATTTAAGAGGACGAGCTCCCAATGGCACGATTTGAATCTACTGAGCAATCACATCACGCTACAACTGCTCACTCCTGTTTTTGGCTCTGATCATCTTGCGCCAGCCAAGAATGCCAAAGCGCATGGCTTTGCGGTATATCCACTTCGTGTGCCAGTCGTGATGCCACCTTAAAGCGGCGTTTTCTCGGCGCGCTCCACTAGAGCAAGAATAGCGACTGTCAGCGGCAGATGTGTAGCAAGATGATCCCGATACCATCCGCCTCGATGAATGCGATTCATCATCAATTGTCGAACAGACCGGTTGCGTAGCTTTCCTGATGAAGAAGTCGTTCTTAGTTAACAAGTCCAGAGACCCGACCTTGTTAGGTCGAGTCTTCCGAATTCACAACCTCCGTGTTTTTGTAGATCTCTCACTGGAACTTCACTTTCTCGTAACTATTGGCATGAAACAGGGTCATTGTGAACCATTGGCGTTGTCTGCGTCGAATCCTCGCAGAGATGCATGAAAGTCATTGGTCGTACGTTCACGTCGGGTGAACGTTGTTAGGTCACAAAGTTATCGGCTACGACATGCGGTGGCGCGAGGAATGCTCTGCTTACTTCAGTGGTGATGATGCGCTGCACATGTTGAATTGACTTTCAAATTCAAAAAAGGTGAGAAACCATGCTTTCTAGATCTGTGACCGGCTTCGCTTTATTCCCATCGTCAGTGGCGGTTATCGCTGCAAGAAGACTGTCTAGTGGACAAGAAACCGGTGTTAAGAAGCTGATTTCGTGTTGTGCTCTAGTTGCTGTACTGTTGATTTCAGCGGCTTTCGCTCAGGAAACGACGGGCGGGCTGCAAGGAACGGTCAAAGACTCGACCGGAGCGGTCGTATCCTCCGCGCACGTTGAGATCACCGGCGCTAGCTTGCTCGGCAACAAGGTGCTCAATACGGATTCGGCCGGCTACTACAGGTTTGCAAACCTGCCGGCCGGCACATATACCGTTACCGTCACGGCAAAGGGCTTCAAGATAGAGAAGCGCGAAGGCCTGGCGATTGAGACCGGCCACTTGCCGACGGTGGATATAACGCTGGAGGTTGGTGGCGCGGCCGAAGTCGTCGAAGTAACGGGCGCACCTCCAGTCATTGACGTCACCACCAACACGAACCAGACCAATCTCACAGCCCAGACACTGAGCGACACTCCTCATGGTTACAGCTTTCAGTCGGTTATCCAGTACGCACCAATGGCCCGCAACGAACCTCTGGCGGGCAATTCGGCTGGCATGACTGGCAACTCCGGCGGTTCTACGCCGGGGAGCTCAGGCAACGGCCTGTCCAACGGTTTCTCAATAGGTGGTGCGGCCGACTCCGAGAGCTCTTACCTGATCGAGGGCCAGGACACGGAAAACATTTCCGGTGGCGCCTCTAACGCAAACGTGCCGTTCCCATTCATTCAGGAGGTTCAAATCAAGACCTCGGGCATCGAAGCCGAGCACGGCGGCGCTCTGGGTGGCGTGGTCAACGTGGTCATGAAGAAGGGTAGTAATGATTATCACGGCTCGTTCTTCGGCACCTACGAAGGCGACGCGTTAGACGGCTCGGAGAACGCCTTCTTGCGTTACGATCCTAACGGCAGCATCACGACAGCGGCTGGCGGGCCGGGTTTTGACGCCGATGCACAGCAATACCAGCCGAAAAGAGACCACTTCCGCAACGTTCAACCTGGCTTCACTGTGGGCGGCCCGGTCGCGAAAGACCGCTTGTGGTTCTTCCTGGGGTTTGCGCCGCAATACCAGTCTTTGGTCAGAACGATTAATTTCAGCCCCTCTGCACTCCCGTCGAATTCTGTCCTCGGCATCCAGGGGCTTGGGCGGGACAGCCAGACTTACTTCGCCACCGGCCGGCTCGACCTAGTGGCCACGCAGAAGATCCGCCTATTCGGTTCGTGGCTGTACCAATACGCGCGAGCGAGCGGGTCCGTCTTGCCAGCGCCGGATTCGGTAAATGGTCTCTTAAACAGCGGGGTCTCAAACGAGGTTGTCTTAATCACGGGGATCAATACGCCGATCACCCAGTATTCACATGCTCTCGGCTTCTCCACCCCGAATGCGACTTACAACGTTGGTGGTGACATCAGTCTGACCCCGAGGATTGTCGCCACCACCCGCTACGGCTACTTCTTTACCAACTATCACGACTTCGGCTGGCCTACGTCGGGTGTTGATCTTTCTTTCCAAACGGGCGGTGTGAACGCGAACGGCACCCCCGTACTCGACAACTCAGGAGCGCCCCTGCCGCTCGGTCTGCAGCTGCCTGCGAACACGACCACGGCTCCTTTCAATTCAAGCTTCACGGAGGTGAATGCCAGCAAGCACTACCAGTTCAACCAGGACGTGGCGTTCTTCAAGGGTGGCTGGTGGGGTACGCACAACATTAAGGCCGGGTACCAATTCAACAGACTTTCCAACGTGATTAATCAGCACGGCAACTTGCCCTTTGCATTCGTGAGCGTTGGCGAAGGGCAATACGATTCACCGAATACCCAACTGGGTGGCACCAACTGCGGGTCGGTTGGGCCGCCGCCCACGGGATTAACTCGCGAGTGGGGAGGGTGCGCTGGCCAGTATGGCTTTGTAAAAGTGCAGGACTTCGCAACCGTCCTGAAAACACCAACTGGTCAGGTGGTGCCCGCTACTGATAATAACCATGCCCTGTTCGTCCAGGATGCCTGGACGATCGGGCACGGCTTGACTCTCAACCTCGGCGTACGTATCGAGAAAGAAGACTTGCCTGCCCCCGCGGGAATCGGGATCAGCAGCATTAGAACCATCAGCTTCTCATGGAGCGACAAGATTGCGCCCCGGCTGGGAGCTGCATGGGGATCGCGCGACGGCAAGATGAAAATCTTTGGGAGCTATGGCGTCACTAACGACGTTATGAAGCTGTTGCTGGCTCAGACCTCGTTCGGCGCCCAAGGATACGAGTGGTGCAGCTACCCGCTTGGCCCGGATGGGACGACAGACGGGTTCACCCAATCCGATCTCGATTTTGCCTTCAACTCTGCCGGCCGCGCTTGCCCGACTGGCGTCGCCAACGTCGGAGCTGTGTTCGGGGGGGCGGGCAACGTTCCGGCATCTCTGACGGATGCAGGGACGGGTATCCAGCTGATTGAAAACGTCAACTTGCGTCCGGAGGAGCCGGTTGTGCCGGGATTGAAGCCCTACCGGCAGCACGAGTTCGTGGCGGGGTGGGACTACCAGATCCGCAAAGATTTGGCTTTCGAGGCGCGTTACGACCGTCGGCGCCTCGACCATGTGATCGAGGACGCTTCACTGGCTGATCCGAATGTCTTCGAGATTTACAACATTGTCAATCCTGGCCAGGGTGTGAACAAGACCCTGAACGGCTACGCCAGTTATTTGACTTCTATTGGTGATGCCTACGGCCCCGGCACAGCCGCGTTTAACCCCACAGGTGCGTTTTGGACGGGCAGCGGCGCCGGGGGTACCTGTGCCAACTGTCCAAACAACCCTCTGGCCATCCGCGATTACGACGGACTAGAACTTCGGCTGACGAAGAGCGCGAGCAGGGGTTTTGCTGGAATGTTCAGCTACACGTGGAGCCGGCTCTGGGGTAACTATGCCGGCCTGACCACTACCGACCAGGTCGACGGCGGCGCGATCGGACGCAATTCACCCGACACATCCCGTTCCTTCGACGAGCCCTTCTTCTACTTCAACTATAAAGGTCAGTCCGCTGCTGGACCCCTGGCAACAGACCGTCCAAACACTTTCAAGGGCTACGCGTCCTACGCACTGCCGTGGGGCGGCCTGAGAAACAACACCACAACTTTCGGGCTCTTCCAGGTTGCCTACCAGGGTAGCCCGATGAGTTCATACGCTGACTTTGGCGCCGCGAACCCAAACCCTAGCTCCCCCTACCCGTATGAAGCGGCATACCTTTTTGGTCGAGGCAACTGGGTCAACGCAACGGCAGATCCCACGACTGGCACGGTGACCATTGGTAACCCCTATGCGCGCCGCACGCCTTGGTATACCCAGACCGATTTCAATCTTCAGCACGCCATCAAGGTCAATAAGAACAATGAACATGAGCTGCTCAATTTCACCGCAACCATCACCAACCTGCTGAACCAGCACGCGGTCACAGCCTATTGGGGGAGCCTCGACTCGAATTTCACTAGTACCCCGTTGCTCCCAGGTCAGATTTTCGGTGGAGCGAAGTTCTACCAGACGGTTGAGGAAGGGTACAACCCGCAGCAGCAGATTTCCGGCTCTAACATGATATTGAACTCGCTCTACGGCAGGCCGAACCTGTGGCAACTCTCGCGCAACATCCGCCTCGGGGCGCAGTTCAGCTGGTAGATTCTTGGAGTGCCGGAACGTGACAACCGTACACGGATCAGATTCTTGGCTGTCGGGGTCCTGGCCGCGAATCTGATCCTGGAATCTGATTTTCGCGAAGGGACAAATTATTGAAGCTTTGGCTACTTTTGCTTTGGACGCTGCAGCAGCCAATTGATTCGCTGGTTTTTCGGGTGAACATGATCTCCACGGATCTCCGATATGTCTGCGGAGGCAGCAATAAGTATAGATACAAAAGCTACTGTTGTGTATTGAACCCCTTGGCCTTGGTCAAATATACCTTCCGATGTTGGGTGGATTTGAGAACACCGTTGTTGGCTTTACTACGAGAAAGGAACGAACATGAAGGTGACGAGACGGATGAAAACGACTTTGACGGGTGCCGGGTCAAGCCTTGCCGCAAATCAAGTAGAGGTTCAAGAACCCGCGAAGCGAAGGAGTATGCCCGTTATGAAGGGCATTTTTGCATTGAGCATCGTGGGTTTGCTCTTCGCGCCCCTTGCGAAAACTCATGCCGCTGGAGACCCAAAGCCTGCAGCTGGACCGACCACAGAAAGCGTGTTGGCGGCGGAAGAAGAATTCGCAAGAGCAATGCAAAATAACGATGCGGATGGCATTGCGCGATGCCTATCGGATGACTATGCCGTTATTTCCGCGTTTGGCGGGGTAAACGAAGGGAAGTCGATCTTTCCCGAAGGAGTAAAACAGGGGTACTTGACGCACAAAGCATATGAGGTTTCGGAACCCAGAGTGCGCCTCTACGGAAATGTCGCATGGGTGACGACGAAGGTCCACAACGCAGGCACAAATAGCGGCAAACACTTCGATGTGATGGAGCGCGAAACGGACGTATGGGTTTGGAGAGACGGGAACTGGAAATGCGTTCTAACCCACGAGTCGTGGGAAGGAAGGGAAAAAGATCAGAAGGACCTTGGTTCGTGATTGGCGCGCGCGCATGAACCGGAGGCCGTCCACGTCGTCCACCAAAAGCGATGAGTTTGCTCGACATCTTTTTCCAGAAAAAGAAACGAATATGAAGCTAACGAGGACGGCTTTTGCCGTCGCCCGCTCACGGAGTGTGGCAACTCAAGTCGAGATTCACGAACCCAGGGTGGTGGGAGCACACTATCCCGGCGAAACGGCAAAACATGCGGATGTATGATCGGTCGATCTTGAAACTTTTGGCGGTCCTCGTGCTGGCGGCCTGCGCCGTCATCCAAGGCCAGTCACCCGCAGACCAGCGGATCGATCCAGGGCTGGCGACGCTGGGAGGCGGATTCGTCTCCGGGACTGCGCAGGTGAACGGAACAACTCTCCACTATGTGCGCGGCGGCACTGGTTCCGCTGTCATTCTGCTGCACGGCTTCCCTGAAGACTGGTATGAGTATCACCGCGTCATGCCGCTTTTGGCAAAGCAGTATACGGTGGTGGCGATTGATCTGCGCGGCATAGGCGGTTCCGTGGAAACGGCAGGAGGTTATGACGCTGCAAATATGGCGGAAGACGTTCATCAACTGGTGGAACGCTTGCATTTGGAACACATCTACATCGTCGGGCACGATATCGGTGGCATGGTGGCCTATGCCTTCGCCCGCCGATATACGGATACCTGCCGCGGCGTGATGTTGCTCGACGCACCGGTGCCGGGTCTTGGACCCTGGGATGCAGTTAAAGCCAATCCCATTATTTGGCATATCAATTTCCAGCAAACGCCGGACTTGCCTGAACAACTGATAGCGGGGCGGGAAGCTATTTACTTCCGCCACTTTCTCGACCACAACACCTTTAGCGATGCAGAGGTCGCCCGCTATGCTCGGTCTTACGCCGCTCCCGAACATCTGCGTGCGGCGTTGGAGATTTACCGGGCTTTTCCGGCGAATGAGAAATTCAACGCAGCGCAACAGACTGTGATCAGCGTTCCTCTAGTGTTGGCTCCCGGAGAACACTCGGCTTTCGAGAAACTCATGCCGAGCTTCGCCGAGGCTTTACATGCACATGGCTGCACCAACGTAAAGATCGAAGTCATCCAGAACAGTGTGCATTACGTGGCGGATGAGCAACCCCAAGCTGTGGCTGAACTCATCGAACGGTATGCGTCGTTATAACGACGATGGCCAGAGCGTTTGGGAAGAAGATTCTGTAGAAATTCCATAGAAAGGTGACGTGCGGGATGAACTTCCGCTTTCGTTGAAAAACCACATGAAACGAAAGACAGTCAAGCTGATCGCATTGAGGCTCTTCGTGCTGGCTCTTGCTTTGGGCGTGGCTCGGCACACGCAAGCACAGGAGGCCAAAACTCCGGATCCCACCATGCTCCCACTCGATCAATACCTGATGGATCGCGATGCGGAGATTGCGATGTCCCGCAGCGCCGGCCCGAACTCCATTTCGAGCAGAGCCAAGGTGTTGGTTCTTGGACGGCATGGCTATGAAACGGCCGAGGATGGGAAGAACGGTTTCGTGTGCCTGGTGGCACGGTCATGGGATTTACCGAAAAACAATCCCGCCTTTTGGGATCCAAAGATACACGGTCCGATCTGCCTGAGCGCTCCCGGTGCGCGCTCTTTTCTTCCGATCTACCTCAAGAAGACCGAACTGGCGATTGCCGGATGTTCGAACACTCAGATAGAGGACGCCATAATAGACGGCATCGCGAAAGGTGAGTTGCCCACGCCCGAACCCGGTTCGGTGTCCTACATGATGTCAAAGCAAGGGTATTTGAATGCCAGCATTAAAGGACCCTGGCTTCCCCACGTGATGTTTTTTGTCCCCGAAATCGATCCTAAAGCCTTGGGAGCCGACTTGGGGGATGACGTTCCGTTGGACGCGCACGAAGAAAAAATAGGCCGCTATACCACAATTGACGTTCCGGTAAGCAAATGGTCGGACGGAACTCCGGCGAACCCGGACATGGACGCTCACACTCACTGAGGTCCGTTATGACGACGATGGCCTGAGCGCTAGGTCGAAGCAGGCGAAGAATTTGAAAAGTATTCAGGCCAAAAGGAATCTTCGGCCGATCGACGGTACTCGCCGAACAGGGTCCATACGCTTTAACTCTGAGCAGAAGTCCCACGGCGCCGCAAGACCTCCCCGATCTTCTTCGCATGATCATGACTTGAATTCGCGTTAAGATCGGACGGAAGTGAGCACGAGGCCCGAGTCCGCCGCCGTCCGACCACCCGGACACCCCAACGATGAACTCGGTCACTGGGACTCCGGGGCACCATTAAAGCCTGCAGAACCGGGGCGTCCTTGCCAAGCGGGGCTGCAGCCCAAGTGTGATCTTTCACGGGAACATGAAACATGAAATGGGGGAGCAGTTCCCGCATCTGCTGTTAAGGAACCCCTGCCTCGACAGGGTATGAAAGCCGCGATTGAGAAAGGGAACTGCCGGCCCTCGACCCAGGCGGGATGGAGTATTTACCGCCTTGTCGGATGAACGGCTGACCCAGTTAAGTCTGTTTAGCATTGCGAATGAGTGTGACCGGCCACGGAGCACTCTCGGCCAGATGAGTACACGAAGTTTTCTTGGGGGGGTGCCGAGATTGCGCTGAATTGCCGACTTCCGCTAACGCTGAAAAAGTTGAGCGTATGCACTTAAAAGAAGAATGCGGGAAATGCCGAGTGCAATGACTAGGCCCTATGTGGACGGAAACCGCTTCCCCGGTCCCAACGTGCAATTGACGATCGCGGTGCGATGGGCATCGCAGCTTTGCTGATGCATGGGTCTGCCGCATTCCTGTCAATAGTGATGATTGGCGTGATAACAGAGGACGTTCTCTTCACTCTCGCCCTGTCTTAGTGGTTTCACCAAGTGGTGACGTCGAATGTGCGCAAAAGTGGATATTGCCGCATATCACTGGCGAGGGGACAATCGGGTCAGTCAGGTTGGTCTGTGCATTGCTTGCCAGGGTCGTGACCCAAGGCCAGCATCAACAGCCAAGCAGAGAAGTACTCTGCTAGAGTCCGGCTCAAGTTGTCAGAATCTTTTCAGCCCCTATCGCGAGTCATCATGCCAGAGTACCTGAAATCAGAAATCCAGATGCGAATACCGACTTCTACGCCGTGCCTTCCCGTTATTGTCGATCACGAGAGCGAGATCGCCGAGGCGAAGAATGACAGTGTCAATTCTACGCATCTCGCCGAGATCGACAGGAACGATGTGTTGGTCATGCCCGCAACCCCAGCCGCAGAATCGAAACGAGTTCTGCCGTCTCACCGAGAAGTTCGTAACGGGAAGACCGCTCGAATCGCGATTCAGTCAAAGGGTAGGATTCGGTTACTACAGATGATTGATCTTGTTTCCGTCCACGCTCAAGGAAACTACGTTCTGCTACAACTGCAAACTGGGTCCCACTTGGTACGAGGATCAATTTCAACCGTGGCGCAGAAGCTGGAGCCTTATGGCTTCATACGCATTCATCGCTCCGTACTGATTAACAGCACGCACGTGGAAGAAGTTCGATCATTGCGGGCGGGAGAATACGGTCTGCGCGTTCGACCTGGACAAACATACAGGGTCGGTCGCCGTTACAATAAAAACCTCCCAGTATTGGCGGAACTGTGGCTTGGTTCGGAGCCGGGGAATGGTCGGGTTTGACCAGTAACATGGGCGGGGCAGTTGCCGATCCCTTCCGGGAGAGAAACGAAGAGATCAAGGAGGTAAAGGAAGTGCAGTTGAAGGCCAATTGAGTTCCTAAAGCAACGGTTGATTGAGCCTTCCCAGACAAGAATTGAGTATGCTGGTATGCCGCCCGGGCGTTATAGAAAAGGACTCCGCGAAGGTCCTGATCTCACGATAATCCTCGCTGCGAGATGCTCATGTTTCAGCAATCAAAACTTCCCATGAGACGGTCACTGCCGATTGCGATATTTTTCGGCGGGTTCCTCGCCGGTTCTTTCGACTTGGCCGCCGCGTTCGTTATTTTTGGCTGGGGCGTGCCACGTGCGATTGCCGCTGGACTGCTGGGAAGTCAGGCATTACATGGCGGCTTTGGAACGTGGATTCTCGGCGTGCTTCTCCACTACCTCATAGCTTACTCCGTTGCGACGATCTATTGTGCAGCGAGTTGGAAGCTCGAGTTCCTCAAGCCGCACTTCCTCGTTTGCGGGATCTTTTATGGTATTGCTATCTTTCTCGTAATGAACCTGGTCGTACTGCCTCTCAGCGAACTGCACGCCGCTGGCCCGTATGAGCTTCGTCCGCTTATTCAGGGAAGTCTAGTGCATATGTTCCTGATTGGAGTGCCGATCGCGTTCTGCTTGCACAAGTTCGCGTAGGCCCGGAGGCTTGAGTATTGTGTTCCAGAGTTTTCGGCAGTGTTATCTGCCTGCGGTCCAGGAGGGAACATGGCTGCGGCGGACTAAAGGAAGGAGACGCGCTCTTATATGGTATCGTAGAAGTTCAACATAACGTGCCACTGACAATACCACTTTCGCGGAGTGAGGGTCCGCTCTTCCAACAGGTTTATCTGGGGCTGCGCGCCGCGATTCTTTCCGGCGCTTATTCTGCAGGCGAGAAACTTCCGTCAACTCGCGATTTGGCGGAGGAACTTGGAATATCGAGGACGGTCGCCCTCCTAGCTTACGATCAACTCCTTTCCGAGGGGTACGCGGAAGGCCGCGCTGGGTCAGGAACCTACGTGGCCAGTGGCGTGGGTGGCCGCGCCGTTTCATCCAGGAGCCAGACCGAGGTACGACTGTCAGATTATGGGAAGTTCGCTGCAGCGGCATGGGCGAGAGTGAACTTCCCGCAGAAACGGGCTCGTCTGCTTCCTTATGACTTTGCTTACGGGCGCAGCGATGTACAAACGTTTCCATTCGGTATGTGGCGGCGTTTGCTTTTGCGATGCACGCGGAGAGCATCCGTCTCGGACCTCGACTATGGAGGAGCCGGCGGACACAAGGCGCTGCGAGAGGCTATCTGCACGCACCTGCGGCGCTCTCGTGCGGTGGTTTGCGATCCCTCGCAGGTGATCGTGGTGAACGGCTCGCAACAGGCTCTGAATCTCATCGCTCGAGTACTGGTTGAGCCCGGTGATCCGGTGGCAATTGAAGATCCAAGCTATCAAGGCACGACAGAAATCCTGCGAACTGCTGGCGCCCGCTTAGTTCCGGTGGCAGTCGACCGCGATGGCTTAGACCCGTCTAAGCTGCCGATGAAGGCACGCGTAGCTTGCGTAACCCCTTCTCATCAGTTTCCGACTGGCGCGATTCTGCCGCTGGCTCGACGAATGGCTCTTCTCCACTGGGCCGTGCAGCGAAACGCCATGGTTATAGAAGATGATTACGATGGGGAATTTCGCTATGGCGGGCAGCCGTTGGAATCGCTGCAAGGCCTGGACCGGGAAGGACGGGTGATTTATATCGGAACGTTCTCACGTACGATCTTCTCAGCACTGCGCATCGGATACTTGATTGCGCCCAAGAGCCTAGTTGACGCGTTCGCGGCGGCGAAATGGCTATGTGACCGACACACGGCGACGCTTGAGCAAGAAACGCTCGCGGAGTTTATTTCCAGTGGAGCGTACGAGCGCTACCTGCGTCGGGTGAGGCGCAAGAACACTTCGCGTCGTGAGGTGTTGCTCGCTTCTATTAGCAACTGCTTGGGGGATCGAGTAGAACTGACCGGTGATGGTGCTGGCGCTCACGTCGTACTGTGGCCTCGGCGTCGTATAGCCGAACAATCTCTGATCGAGGGAGCCGCATCTCACGGGGTTGGAGTTTATGGCATATCGCCTTACTACTTGAAAAAGCCCTTGCGCGCCGGAATTATGCTGGGTTACTCGCGTATGCCTCAGGCGCAAATTCAAGAGGGTATCCGACGGCTCAAAAGCCTCTTCTGAGGCGGGGAATCAAGGGGGCAAGGTGCAGGGGTCTTCAGAATGCCAGGCCCCTAGTTACCCGCAGGAAAGCATGGGAGTTGCGATTCTCCTGGTGGACGGAGGGGCGAATTGACTGGCACATGTGCATGAACTCCCATTATGTGCCGATGCTTTGTCATAGGTTCCGACTCTTGCGGGCAATGGCCCCGTATCCGAAGATCGTGTCTGGAGAGCGGCCAACAGCGGTCGGCGCGAAATTCTTCAAGTGGCTATTGTCACCAAGAGTTTCCTCATTCTCGACGACGCCCCTTCCGGTTACGGAATCGAAATCTTCCCCATACAACTCGAAATTCGGAGCGTCCGTCACCTCCCGCCGTGATTCTGGCAGCCACTTATTCCAGATCGTTGCCCAGGTGCTTCGAATCGTCGAGATATGATCGCGATGGGTAAACACGGCATACTCCTGCGCTGGAATTCTTACCCGGCTCCAATCCGCCGGAACTCGCGAGAAGTCCGACACCTCCACTCCGCACGTGTAATCGAAATTCCCATCGTCATCAAAGTTGGACATCACGTCATACCCCCTCCTTCCCACCTGACTGAAAATACTCCCCAGATGAGGCACAAACCTCTACCACTGCGCCGGAATCCCGACGCTGCTCTCGCAGCTATACCGTGCGCCCATACCCGCGATCAGCAGCACTTTGCCCGGTGGCACCCCAAACTGCTCACGAAACGCCCTCGTGAACGCCTCGTGCGAACCATATCCCACGTCCAGCGCTACATTCAGAATGCCCGGGGCGCCCTTCACCAAGGTCCGTGCCGCCTCTGTTAACCGCCGCCCGCGACGTGCCGCATAATCGGACACCCCAGGGTGACCGCAAACACCCCGTGACATGTGATACCGTGACACGCAACAAGCGTCCGCCCAAAGTGGCTCTCAATAAACCACAGTGTGGCGGGAAGCAAGGCCGCCGAAAAACGTACCATCTGACGCCGAGTGCGATCGAACAGAACTGCACGATACGCGGTGAGATCCCAAGCCCGAAACTGACGTCGTAGTCACTGAGCCGGCAACTGATGGAAATCCTGAATGGAACTGTGGTGTAGCCGTCATTTCTCAGTGAATCTGCAGCGGAACCCGACATGGATCCGGATCCATAGGAGTATCCTGTTAGACGGGTTTCCCATGTCAGTACGACATATCTTCGTGCTCATGCTTGAGAACCGGGCCTTCGACCACATGCTTGGTTTCTCGATGATTACCGGTCGTGACGCCCAAACCGGCCAGCCGACTCAAGTGAGTGGCTTGACGGGAAGCGAATCGAATGTCCTTAACGGTGTAACTTACTCGGTTTCAAAGGGTGCCAACTGGGTGATGCCAGCCGACCCCGGCCACGAGTTCACAAATGTTCTCGAACAACTCTGCGGGTCGGCGGCGAGTTATCCGCCGGGGGGCGCCTACCCAGCTATCGACAAGAGCGGATTCGTGGCCTCGTATGCAGCCAGCGGAGGAAGCGCCGCACCGGGAGAGGTCTTGAAGTGTTTCGCGCCAGGGCAACTTCCAGTCCTTACGGTTTTGGCGCAGGAGTTCGTGATCTGCGACAACTGGCATGCGTCGATGCCGGGCCCCACGTGGCCGAATCGCATGTTTGTCCACGCAGGCTCGTCCGGCGGCCTCGATCATAGTCCGACCAACCAAGAAATCGTGGGATGGGAGACCGCTGGAGGGTTTCAGTTCAGCGCTGGCAGTATTTTCGACGCCTTAAAGAAACAAGGAGTATCTCATCGGCTCTATGCCGGGGACGACTTTCCGATGGTAGCCGCGCTCAAGGGAATCAGCCTGTTCGACATTCACCACTATGGCGAGTTCACGGGCGATCTCAGCCAGAGCACCTTTCCGTACGGATATGTTTTCATTGAGCCCAGCTATGATGTGCTGAACGAATACAGGAACAGCACGTCCCAGCATCCGCTCACGGATGTCACCCTCGGAGAGGCGTTGATCAAAGAAACCTACGAGGCCATCCGGGGTTCAGTTCTTTGGGACACGAGTGTCTTGATCATCACTTGGGATGAACACGGTGGATTCTATGATCATGGGACTCCACCTCAAGCCGTGGCACCTGGGGACTCACAGCCAAAAGGGAAATACAACCAGTACGGCTTCACGTTCGAGCAATATGGTCCTCGCGTGCCGGCAATCGTAATCTCCCCGCTAATCCCAAAGAATACGATCGACCACAGGTTGTACGATCACGCTTCGGTCCCGGCCATGCTCAGGGCGGTATTCGGAACTGGCCCGCTCACCGCCCGCGACGGTCATGCCAACAGTCCAGATCAGTTGCTCTCGTTGCAGACTGCCCGGCGGGATACGCCCACAGCCTTGCCGTCTCCTGCCGCGGCAGCGGCGCAACCGGTAATGACAATGGCAGTCAGAGACTTGAGTACGGTGGTGGCGAGCCGACCGGATGAAACCGTCAATCAGGGAACACTCCCTGTAATCATTAGTTCCGCGCTTCGCCAAGACCTCGAAATGTCACCAAGCCACCGAACACAGATCTTGAAGCGGGTAGAATCCATCAAAACGCGCGAACAGGCGAGGCAATACCTGGCGGAAGTACAGACAAAACTCCGCGCCCATCGAACCTCTCACGATCAGGAGCTCATTCCTTGATGGCAAGCAGCTACGGCGGGGGCGCGGGAACAGCAACTTTGAAGTCCTTCATCCGATTGCGCCAGCCCTCTGGGGAACATATCTCGCCGCACTTTCGCAGGCTCTTGCTATTTCCCCATTTCCAGATCGCCCAACCTACCGCCCGCGGGCGCGCCGACCCTATTTATCACGTCCTTAAGTAGTCGTCGCCCAATATGGGCCTGCCTTCCGCCATGATTGAAGAGCCCCTGATCTTTTGTGCAAATCGATTCCCGGAAGAGAACAGTGCCGCCGGTGAATTGGCATGATGAGCATGACCGTCCCGTCTTTTTCTTCGAACTCCGCGATCGCTATGTTTGCAGTTGGTGCGAATTGCACGGCAGTCAGTTGATTCTGGTTCCGACCCACAGTCTCGAGGACAGGTTAGGCATGTCCGATATCCGGACGACGTCACTATAGTCGGACGAGTCACGGCAGTCGCGATGCGGATTGCGGAGGCGCGCGATAGGTCGGCAAAAGGTGTTTCACTCACTTGAGTTGCACATTTCTCGTATGACACCTAGCGAAGATGAATCAGCCATGTTTCCGCCCGATGAAGCGGCGGAATCCTTTCGTTGGATCAGTTGAATATCGAGAGTGACTTGCGGAATCCGAACGCTACCAAAGGCCTTCCGCTCCGGCCGGCGTTCCGATGCGGGTTGGGGCAGGGTACTACTTTACTTTTTGCCATGACTGGGGCGGACCAATCGTGGGGAACCCCCTCGACCGCCCGACGGTCACCGGCAATCGCCCGGCATAATGCGGGAGCAAGTTTGAATGCCGGTCCTTACACTCGCACCCGGCAGAGTGTTAAACTTCCGGCATGGCCACTCTGAGCATAGTTCCTATCGGCTCTCCAACAGCTTCTGGCGTGGGTTCTTAGGCGCAACTGTCTTGGTCCTCGCGATATTCCTCGTGTCGCGTTTGTTAGCCGGTTCAAGTACGACAAAGTAACGGAGTAGCGAATTCGTCCTCCCCCCGCCCGCGACAGGCGGTTGTTCGAAGCGTATAGTCCGTCCATGGAGCGCAGTTACGTGATCTTGCAGCGCGTGAACGAGGTCCCGGTCCTGGCGTCTTGTATGAAGTGCCAGCTCAAGTTTTTCACGCCCAACACATACTACAACGACCACATCGGAGCTGGGGAGTATCTGCGCGAGAAGTACGATGAGCACACGTGTGAGGGAGATGAGCCGCGACGCGGCTTGTGGGGAAAGAGGCGCTAGGATCGCAGTGGCAAGGCACGGCAGAGCTTTATTGATCTTCGGGAGTCTCTCTCGCGATCCGAGGAGCAGATTGACTGGCATCTTCGCTGCACCCGTGACCCCCAACTTTCTGCATGATGTCTGCGTCGGTGCCAGTAAACTGGAGCCCGCAGATCATACAAGTCCCCAGCAACTTGAGATCATGGACGATGAGTAAACTGCGCTACCCGGTCGATGACGAAGAGGTGGTTCAGGGTGCACGTTGCGTGAGCGCGCCAATTCTCGATTCTGACAGTCAAGGGATCGCCGCGGTCAGCGTCTCCGGACTCGTGACCAGAGTCGAGCCCAAGCAGGTTGCCGGGCTGGCCGGAGCGGTCGCCTCCGCCGCGCGCGCCATTTCGGCCGCGATGGGATTTTCAGAACGCATGCCCCGCGGGAAAAAGCCCGTTCTGGCTCGGAATTAGCTAATCACTATCCAGGCAAAGATTCTAGGGAGTGGGTTCGGCACTCCGAAACGGCCAGCACAGTCGCCTGAGAGCGGGGCCTCTTGCCGAAGGGAACCAGGTTTTCACAACTAGTTTCGCCAATCCCCAAGGGACGAGCGGCAAACTCCTATTTCGAAGAGTCCCTTTGGCGTGTCGCCTTTACTCCGGACAGAATCCCCACGCCCAACAGAACAATCGCACCGACGGCGATCCATTGCGCCGGTACGTGCATCAAGTGCGCTTCGTACACCAGTCCGCAGATCGTGATTGCGAATCCGATCGCGTAAATTCCAAAAGACATGTCATCTCCCTTTTAAAGTTTCTCGACTGCGAGACCTGAGAGCCTGCGTGGTTGTTCAGCGTAGACTCGCTCATTCGCCGCCGCCGTGCTGTGCATGATCGCTCACTTTCTCGAAGCGCGGACAAGCAGCCGCGACTTCCACCCGCGGCGTCTCGAGCCAAGTATCTGCCCCGTCTACTCACGAGCGACCGATTCAAGAAGACGAGCAATTGTGATCAGTCTTCTGAAAGCGAAAGCTGGATACTGGCTCCTCACCAGACTCCGAAAACGAAGCGGATCTCGTGAACAAACTTGATTTGAGTGGAGGTTTCGATGAATTTCAATGTGATGGATTCGCGGATCATTGCTCTCGTCGCCGCTGCAATTGTGGTCGTCGCAGTAGTTGCCTGGCTGTACATCAGGAAACGCAGGGGAACGACGGCGGGTTTGCGGCAGAAGTTTGGGCCGGAGTATGACCGCGCAGTTCTGGCGCATGGGTCAAAAGCTGAGGCGAAATTAGCGGATCGCGAGAAGCGAATTGGCGAGCTCAACATTCGCGATCTTGATGCGATGGAACATGAGCGTTATTCGAAACAGTGGCAGGCCGTGCAGTTCCGCTTTGTCGATTCCCCGAAAGGAGCCGTCTTGGAAGCAGATGATCTGGTTTCTTCGGTGATGAAGGTTCGCGGATATCCCGTAGGGGATTTTGATCAACGCGCTGCCGACATTTCTGTCGACCACCCTCGGGTCGTGGAAAACTACCGGTCAGCCCACGAGATTGCGCTCCGCGCCGGAAAGGAAGCTGCAACTACCGAGGATCTCAGAACAGCGATGATTCACTACCGCTCTTTGTTTGAAGAGCTGGTACAGGTGCCAGCGGCCGTCGAGAGAAAAGAAGTCGCGTAGAGATCGAGCTGAAAAGGAGGAGACATGTTGTTGAAACCAAGTGCGGAAGACCGAGCGTCGGGCAAGCTCCACGAAGTAAAAGGAAAGATCAAGGAGGAGGTTGGGAAAGCGACAGGCGACCCCGACCTGAAAGTATCCGGAAAAGCAGAGAAGCAAGCCGGCAAAGCTCAAAAGCTGATCGGTCGCATTGAAAAGGCTGTCGGGGAATAGAGACTGGCAGCAAAACCAACCGGTACAAAGCAGGCTGGAGAGAATGGCTGAACACAAATGCAAACTTGCTCCGATAGCTGCGCAAAGATTAAGGATCTCGGCTTCAAAACGTCCATGCACACAAATATGTACGGCGAGCGCTTTGCGATTGTTTCAGATCCTTTTGATGAAGGTAATTGCATCGTAGTCCGCGCGACCAGCGGAAGCGATCCAGCGGTCCGCACGCTGCGTTTTCCCACCGCAATTTTGGTGGGTCGCGCGGATCGATTTCTGAAACGGCCAACCCTGCTGCCAACCAGAACGTTCTAGAAACTGAATATAGAAGGAGAATCACAAATGACGACACCTGAACAGACAAAGTGTGCACACCTGCCATGCCGGTGCTTCGCACAAGCTCGTGAAGAATATTGCGGACAAGCTTGTAAGGAAGCGTGCCAGTGCGACCATGGAATGTGTCCTCTAACCGTATAGGAACAGATGCCCTGCAGCTGGAATTCCCAGAGAGAGCCTCGAAATGAAATCGCGCCGAATAGTGATTCTGCCGCTACTCGTGCCAGTCCTGTTGCCCCGTGCGGGGGCGCAGACGCTGGCCGATTCGGGAACGCCTTCGGGAGAGGCTGCGGTTACTACGCCGGTGTGTCCGGTCTTGGCATATGTTCATCCCACTACGGAAATGAAGCTTCATAGCTATCTGTTTGACGCGTTTGGGCCCTATCCAATCGCAGGCACGACACTCGCGGGTGGCATCAACCAGGCAGACACTACACCGCCCGAGTGGAAGCAAGGCGTCGCCGGCTACAGCAAGAGATTCGGCTCCGATTTCGGTATCAACGCAATAACTATAACCACGCGCTATGCCCTGGCGCAGGCTTTGCACGAGGACGCGTTGTACTACCGCTGCGAGTGCACCGGCGTGTTTCCCCGTTTTCGCCATGCCGTGATTTCGACCTTCACCGGGCGTCGCGGCGAGGATGGCCATCGCGTCGTTTCGTTTTCCGCTTTCGTTGCGCCTTATGTCGGCACTATGACTGCGGTTTATGGATGGTATCCCAGTCGCTACAACGCCAAAGATGGGTTCCGCATGGGCAACTACAGCCTGTTAGGCTATGTCGCAGAAAATGTCGCACTCGAGTTTTTCTATAGCGGACCTCACTCCCTCCTTCATCGCATGCATTTGAACAATGGTCACGGAGCGCCAGATTCGAGTCCTGCCCAGTGATCGACAATAGCTTAACTGCGACAGGAGTCACCCGATCTGCCGGTCCAGGGCAACGGGTCTTACCCGTCTCGTCGTCATCGACGACGGATTCTTCCAAGAGATTCGTCAACGAGTTTGTCGAATGGTTCGGCGATCTGGGAATATTTTTCTGGCGAGTTGTGTGCGCCGCAGTGACGCCGCCGTTTGAATTTCGCGAACTTTTTCGACAACTCGACGAAATCGGATCCAAGTCTCTGCCGCTGGTTGGTTTGGCGGGCGCAGCAACCGGTGTGGTGCTCTCGCTCGAAGCGCGCTACAGCCTGACTCGATTTGGCGCGAAGTCTTTGCTTCCCGCCGCCATCGTGTTCTCTGTGATCCACGAGACCGGGCCGATCATCACTGGCCTGGTGGTGAGCGGGCGAGTGGGAGCGGGCATTGGCGCGGAACTGGCGTCAATGAAGGTCACGGAGCAGATCGATGCCATCGAGGCATCGGCGGTAAATCCATATCGGTTGCTGGCTGCGACCCGTATCCTCGCTTGCATCCTGATGCTGCCGCTGTTGACCTTGGCTGGCGATGCCTGCGGCCTGTTCATGGGCTGGGTGGCTCAGGCGATGGTTGAGCCGCTTTCGCTACATCAATTTATCAGTGCCGGTTTTAATGGCGCCAGTTTCAACGACTTCCTGCCCCCGACGTTCAAGACCGCCGTGTTTGGCCTGATTCATAGCGGCCCTCATCGTTGCCGCCCTCGCCCTAGGCTATTTTTATCCGCCTTTTTGTGGAGAGAAAACGAGCGCGACGGCCATCACCCACAACGAAGAAATACGGAAAACGGACTAGTGATTCCGCATTTTGCCTTCGTATTGTTCTTCCGTCATCGGCACGTCATCGGCAATCAGGAATTCTAGGCCGCAGTGATCGCATCTCTTCCGAGCCATCAAGGTCGTATCGAACAACAGCGTTACGCCAATTTTGGTTTGCTCTCCACAGTGAGGACACTTGACCGAGGCGTGTTGTCTTTTCGCTTCTGAGAGTGGAATTGTGGATTCGTTCCGGCGTCTTTTCACTTCGGGCAAATCTGAACGGTTTTCCAGTTCATCCAGCAGTTCTAAATCCCTTGCACACTCGCTCGCAATGAACTCGTAATCCTGCGGCCCACAATCGAATCGAGCGGTTCCCCACAATTGTGCGAAAGCTTTTACGGCTGTTGCTGCTTGCTCCTGCGAAACAGGCTGCCCGGCTCCGTGGAACAACGGAGGAACATTCTCTCCGACCTTTTCGAGTTCGTCGCCCTCGATATCAAACCCCTTCATTCCTACGCAGCCGACATCCCTCTTAGTCGTCGGCTCGGGCTTCATTCTTGACCGAGAACCCTTTTCTTTTTCGGCACGTCGATATCATACGACGCTTACCTGACAGGGCGTTGCCAGGCTTTATCGGGGGCTAGGCTCAGTCGGGGTGCTGTCCTAACAGTGCATTGATGACCAAAATTGAACAGCAGCCCCAAAAGCGAAAAATTAATCTAAAGACCGAATGCCTCCCATGTCTGAAGAACGGCTCAAGAACCTGTGGCTGCTGGCCCTAGCAGCAATCGATCCTGACCAAAGCGAAGCCATTCTATGGGAATTTAGATATGCTCTGCATGAGTACATCGACCAATGCAGGACAGAGAAGCACCAAGCAGTGCGTTGCTAGGCTTTATCGGAGCTGGGCTCAGTTGGAGGATCAAGAGGCAAGAAAAACGTTTTCTTCTCTTCTGGGGTCATGTCCCGGCCAATGATTTTCGTGAACCGAAGTTGGATTTCTTTATGAGTCAGAGATTCTTCGTTGTCGAATGGGGTAGCCATACCGGGCGTGATTTTATGACAGGATGAGTTGGTCTGTCAGTCCGGAAGCGCACAAGTGCGTTGAAAGCGGGAAAAGGCCCGGAACCTCGCCCCAGGAGGCCATCAGGATCAGTCTAAAGCTAGCGCCCGGCGGGGAGTGTACTCCGCCCTTCGCTCACGGCGAATAGCTCTTGCCCGCCGCGCCGACCAAATAGAGGGAGGACCTTGATTTGCCCCCCGCCGAGAGGAGTTTTAGGGAGCATTCTTCAAACTGAGCGAGAACCCCTGCGGTTTGTCTCATCGAACGCCAGAAGGAGTTGAGAGACCAGATCGGTCAACCTCTTTGGATCCTGTTCGTCTTGGACCTGCTTCGCCAATTCCCGCCATTCTTGAGGAGGCGTAATCTCGTCTGGGGCCTGCACGACGCTGGTCTCAGGAAGTTCTTTAGCAATCTTCTTAACCGTCTCCACCGGAATCTGCTCGAAATATGTTTTGGACGTCCGCATTGAATTTATCCCCTTCCACTCCATCAACCGTAGCAGTCCAGAAGTAGTACGGGTTATATCTTTTCGGCAATCTTTGCTCGCGCTTTAACGTATTCAATAACGCCAGGACTCATGGACCGGTCATTTGCACGCTCCGACCACGTTAGGGAACCCATATTTAACGGTGTGAATTTATACTTGCACGACGTCGTGTCGTTGTATTACGATTGCGTCACGTTAGGTTAACGATACACTCCAGGACAGGAGGCCATGTGGGCCACATTCAGAAAGCTCCAATGAACTTCAAGACGATGTCTCAGGTTGATGTTCCGCAAGGTCGCAACGGAAAGCACAAGCAGGTAATCGCCGCGATTCTCTCCGACCTCGATCAACTGCCCAAGGGAGTTGCGCTCAAAGTGCCGCTGGCAGAATTAGAGGAGAGCAAGGCAAATGTGCGATCGGCGCTAAATCGTGCCGTTCACAAAAGCGACCGCAGTGTTGCTACGGCCAGCGACGAAGACTTCTTGTACGTGTGGAACGAGAGCCGGTCGTGATTTCCGGCTTTTCGATCAACTAGTGCGAAGTCGCCGACAGTGAGCCCGGCGTCGCGCGTATAATGGCAATGCTGCCAAAAGGTTGTGAAATCAGTGGAAAATACAGGGTCAGACCTTGAGAATCGCGTACAGGAGCGATTCGGGATTCTTCCCAATTTCTTCCGCCTCGCACCTGAGACTCCCGAGATCACGGAGAAACTGTGGGGATTCGCAGAAGCTGCCTACCTCGACAATCCTCTACCCTCCGTTTTTAAGGAGCGTCTTTTTGTCCACCTGTCTCGGTTTTGCGCAGTCCGCTACTGTATTGCTCGTCACGTCGGCTTTTTGATGGGACTTGGCCGTCCGGCTGGCGACCCGACTGTGCGTACGCAAAGTGTTGCAGACGTTGTTCGACTCCTGCGACGGCCTTTTCCCCGGGGGCAAGAACTTCAATCTTGTCTATCGCTGTGCGCAGCCTATCCTGCACCCATTGTTGAAATGCCGATGGCCGACACAGAGATGGAAGACGCCATCTTTGTGTTGGCAGGGCATGTGTTCTTGAAGACCTCCGACTATTTAGTCTGTCTTGACGCATTGGCGCGGCTACTTGGTCCGGTTCACCTTCAATACACGCTGTTGCTCCTCGCCTTCGTCAGGGCTGCGCACTATTGGACTGAAACACATCCTCAGATCGCCTTGGAAGGGGACATCGACAAACTCCTGGCTACACATGAAGCACTGGCGAACTGCATCCTCAATGACCCGGAGGCTAGGGACAGCATCAGCCAGTCGCTCTTGGATGAGTTGCCAGCCTTACGGCTCAAAGCAGATAGAGCTATCGGGTTGCTCGCGGCAATCGTGGATTCCTCTGATGACGCCATCGTCAGCAAGACGCTAGAAGGCATCATAAGCAGTTGGAACGCAGGTGCGGAGCGTTTGTTCGGCTACACCGCCAGCGAAGCGGTAGGTCAGCACATTTCATTGATCATCCCGATCGATCGCAGGGACGAAGAAACGGTCATCATCGAACGAATCAAGCGAGGCGAACGAATCGAACACTTCGACACTGTGCGTGTGCGTAAGGACAACACTCCGTTGGATATTTCACTGACAATTTCGCCTGTTCGGGACGCCAGCGGGAAGATTATCGGAGCGTCGAAAATTGGTCGGGACATCACGCAACGTAAACGAATTGAGCGAGAGTTGCGCGACAGCGAGGAACGGTCCCGAACATTAGCCGATGCTCTCGACACCCAAGTGCAGTTCCGAACTCGCGAACTTGAGATGAAAAACTCGCAACTGCGTGAGCTTTCGGGGCTGCTGCTGGAGTCTCAAGATGCCGAGCGGCGGCACATAGCACGGGAACTGCACGATAGCGCCGGACAGACATTGACCGCGCTCGACTTGCAGATTGCACGAATCAGCGAAGACGCCAAGAATGATCCGGTTCTTGCCGAAGACGTGCGGAACGCCGAAGAGTTGGTCCAGCACTTGGCGCGAGAACTACGCACAACCTCCTATCTTCTACATCCACCGCTGTTGGATGAAACCGGTATTTCGTCCGCACTGAACTGGTACGTGCAAGGTCTTGAGGAGCGCAGCAGTCTACAGATTGATTTGCAGGTGCCTGATAATTTCGGAAGACTCCCGTCCGAAATGGAACTCGTCATATTCCGCCTGGTGCAGGAATGCTTGACGAACATTCATCGTCACTCGGGAAGCAAGATCGCGCTGATTCGAGTTGAGCGCGAAGAAAACTCTATCCACGTAAAGGTCGAAGACCAAGGAAGGGGAATGTCCCCCGAACGACTGGCCGCGATTCAGTCCCAAGGCACTGGAGTGGGAATCAGGGGAATGCACGAGCGCGTCCGACATTTGCGCGGCGATTTGGTTATCGAATCCAACGGCTGCGGTACGAAAGTCTATGCGACTCTCCCATTGACGAGATCACTCTCACTGCACAAGAGGGACACCCAGCAAGATGTAGCATGAAACCTAGCCGGGCACACCTGGCGTAACATCCCCATATCACTCATTGAGAGGCGGCCAGCGCTCAATGAGTGTAATCGCCCGGTTAATCTGATCGTAAAACCCGCTCAGTACTCGTCTTTGTAACCGGGTGCGTTCAGGCACGCCTGTCTGCTCACCAAATTTCATTTGCCAACGAATTCTTTTCGCGCTATGCTTCGCGCTGCAAGAGGAAAGGTTCGACTGTTCGGTCCCGATGTTCTCGGGGGAGGGCACGTCGGGACCGATTGACTTAAGCACACAAACTGCATCAACGATTTAAAACCTACATCCATGTTTTGCATGCCGGGTCGCAACCTTAGAGCTTATGCTTGTCACTGCCCGCGCACGGCCTAGGCCTCGCGAAGACGAGATTGCAAAACTGGGACAAGAGCTGAAAGCACCTACAGGCGGCGCTGGAAAAATGCAATAGAGACCATCCACGAAACTGATAGAAGTCCCAAGAGCGTCGCGATCCACGTGGATCATTGAAGCGCACTGGCTGTTGAAGAGAATACAGTGTTCGCGTTGCTTCCGACCAGGCGAATCGTTCCAACAACAATCACCAGAATGACGGCCAGCATTACAGCGTACTCGGCGATGTCCTGCCCCTCGTCGTACCACCACAGCTTGCGAAGGTAACTCATATTCGCACCTCTGTCCCGCAGGGCGATTCTACGCGCGAGTTACTGCAACCAGAAGACAAATCCGCGCAGGGCAGTTGACCTTTAGTCGAGCTGACCTCGATCACTGGGTATCCTTCCCGAGCTATCTTGAGCGCAGACCACCGTCACAGTCCCGAATCGTTCCCGTACACGATTCAGGTCACGCCAAAGGGTGTTTTGTAAAAAGAGAGTCTCCGATTCAAGACGAAGGTGACGGTATCAGTCTCTTATGCGTCATGTGACGAGGGTGGATCAGTATCAATGCAATCGGGGCAGATAGCGATCTGGATTTCCCAACTCCGCCCGGCATAGAAGAACGTCAATTTTCGGTGTTCCAATTCCGATCCGCCTACAGGGCAAGGGCAAGAGTCTATGATCGGGTGGGCAGTTGCAGAGTCAAGGAACGTCACAATTGCTCGTGAAAGATTGTCGTTGTCCTCGGCATCCGATGCCTCCGGGGGCGGTCTCACCGACTTGTGCAGACTGACTTTTTGTACATAGCACTCTTCATGGACCGGATTCCCAATCTCGTCTACCTTTGCAGTTTCAAGTTCCACAAGCTCATTGCAGATTGAGCAAGGAAAGAATCTGCTCCTTCGAGCCAAATTTGAATGCAGGGGCAATGCTGGCCTCCATGCGAACGGTTGGAGTGTTGAATTGCACAAGAGACCGACGCCGGAATCGGGTCCAACGGAGGGATGTGTAGAGCTTCCTATTAGTATACCACCGGCCCGATCACACTCATTCCTCCTACACTGATACAATTCCGCGCAAGGGGGGTCCTCAAAAATGACGAACATGGGTGATATTGTTGGGCTGTTGAAGAAGGAACATGATCGGTTGAGCAAGCAGATTCAGGGAATCTCCGCCGCGTTATCGGCGGTCGGCGCTGCATACGGAAAGCAGAACGGAGCACGCGGCAGGATGTCGGCTGCGGGCCGAGAGCGGATAGCAGAAGCGCAACGTCAGCGGTGGGCAAAGCTAAAGGCAAAGAACGGAAAGCCAAACGTCGTTGTGATGCCCACGAAGCGAACGATGTCAGCCGCAGCTCGAAAGAAGATCGCAGCCGCGCAACGGCTAAGATGGGCAAAGGTAAAGAAGGCGGCCAAATAAAAATCCGCTTTCCGCATTAGAAAATTGGCAATTGTGGCGGGTAGATGTGCGCGCATTGCCTGAGTCCAGAGAGAACAGTGGCCGCCTAAATCGGTGCGCAAACAGACCGATATTTTTCCTCAACTAGAGTACCATCCAGCGTCATGGCTAAGACGAAACGTTCGGCAGAGACGCTCAGCAGGATTATTGATTCAATCGAGAGGATTCGGGAGGAATTGCTTATTCTTCAAAAGTCCCTTGAGGAACTGGAAGCTGGCGCTACCATTCGGCGCTTTAGTGGAAAGCATTCAGGACGATATAGGCCAAACCCATGACCGAAATCACGATGCACACGTAAGGCCATAGTTCGACAGCGCGTTCCAACCCCGATTTTGACGAATGTGTTGGCATGAAGCGGTCGTGAGCGTCAAATGTCGGGTCTTGCCACCGCCGCTAACCCATGACCGCATTCTGGTTCAGGAACAAATCCAGAATACCCGTTGCCGATTTCGATGGCTGTTCAATTTTATACACTTGATGGGAACCTAAGAGAAATCGTTTGAGGATTTTGCGGACCAATGACGACAAGTCCGAGACGACGATAAAAATATTTCGATACTGTGCAATCTTGAACAGGCGGACGCTTGCCAGTGTCGGCATAATACCCCGAGGAGCAGACTCCGGGGGGAGGGCTGTTCAAACTTACGTCCCAGAATCAGAAGAGTTCTGGGACGTTTTGTTGCTTCGGGAATCAGAGGGGCGCATCGGAAACGACCGCATTCAGTTCCCGTAGGGCGCTGCGGTACTCCGCAATCGCGCCACCGAGGTGCACCACCAGGCAATGATGTATTCATCCCTCGATCCTCAGCGGCGCATTTGGCAGGCGTGATCCAAGCTACCTCTTAATTTCACGATCAGGCTTTTTTCAGTAGGCGGGTAATCCCGACCAAAATCACCGCTCCAACAAATGCCACGATGATGGAGCCGATCATGCCTCCACCCGGCCAGATTCCCAAAAGCCCAAAGACCCATCCACCCAGAAAGCCCCCGAGAATGCCAAGAATGATGTCAACGAGAATGCCGTAGCCACCACCCTTCATCACTTGACCAGCAAGCCAACCTGCGATCAGTCCAACCACTATCCATGCTAGAAATCCCATGACGATTCTCCTTGGTGCCGCTGTAAGCGATCCGACCGAAATGTACCTAAGACTGTCAAGGCTCAAGAAGCCCAATTCTTTATTTGCGTACGCTTCTATGTGCGGTAGTGGACATTCCGCGCTACAATAAAGTCGCCAATCAGGGACGCCGGAGGCACTATGGCTAAAGATCTGGTCTGGCTCGAAAACCACAGTTTCTCGGCTTGGGGCTGTTCAGGGTGCGCCTGGATCATGCCAACCAGTCCGGCGCTCTCCGCCAAGAAATCCGCGCCAGCGCGTACGGCCTTCGCGCGGCACGACTGCAAGGACTTTCCTCGGTACATCTCACCAAAGGACAAGCGTCCACCCGGACGCGAAACAGAAATTTAATTTAGTCTCCCGCCCCACCAAGAAAGCGGGCGGTCGTGAAGGCCAAACGACGGAAACGCCGGACGCCTAGCCTATGACCGCCCATCATCGAAAAAACCAATCTAGCAGCTAAAGATTTTGCGCGTCTGTTCAATTTTGTACAGATGCGACTCCGCGGTTTGGGTTGAAATGCTACGGACGGGAGTTTGAATCCCATAATGCTGAATTGGATCGCTGCCCACATTCTCGCAATGTTCTGGTCTATGTTCACTCTCGCCGTAGTGGTTTGCACAGCGGCGGTGATTCTGAATTACCGGGTGCAGCGCGAGATGCGGGCTGGAAGCAGGATGACTGAAAGCAGACACGCTGATGCCGAGCGCGGAGCCAGCTCGCCAAGTAAGTTGCCCGACCGCGAAAAGGTCCCGAACCTTCTCCCCCTGAAGGCCATCGGGACCAGAGTCTATCGCTAGCGCCCGAAGTGTACTCCTGCCCTGGCTCCTGTGCAAGCAGGTCCCTCTGTTGTGCGGTTGCGTGGAGACAGGCAACCTGTGCCGGGCAGATAGGCAACCTAATTCCTGTCATACAAGGTGCGCCGTTAATGGCTACGCCATTCAACCACGAAGATTCGCTGACTCACGAAGAAATCCAACTTCGGTTCAAGAAAATCATGGGCCGGGAAATGACTCCCAAGGAGAAGAAAGACTTTTTTTTACCTCTTGAGGCTCCAACTGAATCCGGTACCGACGAAGCCTAGCAACGGGCAGTTCAGACTCTACCGAGCTAGGTGTCCAAAATTGACCAGACCTGCAACGGAGTCCCGCGTTAGATTTCTACATCGCGTTTCCCCACAGGGGCGGTCATAGGTTAGGCGCTCAGACCGTTTGGCCTTCACGACCGCCCGCTTTTTCCCACAGCGTTTGCACGAGAGACTGTGCACGATTATTCTCGCTGCTATGACAAACTACCTGCTCGAACATCCCGCGGAAAGAATTGTTCTCTGCGATTTTATGGCGTGTGAAAACGTGGCAGACTACATCGATGTAGACGAGGACGGCCACGAACATTTTGAGTGTGCGGCTCACACAAATAGCACCGTACACGCTTCCCGGCTTCCGAAGCGCGCCCCCGGCGCGGGATACCCGTATAGAAGCAAAGCAGCCGCGTGACTTTCTAAATCTTCGCTTTGTATTCGCTTGGCGCTTTATCACGTCCCCGATAGGCGCCCTCTTCAGAAGTCCACAACGCGACGATTTTAAAGCACTTATAGGACATCGGTAACCACCGAGCAAACCACTCAGAACATGCGAAAACTCAAAGCAGCCCAGAAGCACATAGCTCGTGCAATTGCCAATACAGAACGCGCCGCCAATCTCTTAGAGGAATCCGGCTTCGCGCCACAGGCGCATACCCTGGACGAAGCGGGGAATCAATGGAGGAGTTTGAGCGAAACCCTAGCCGCACTGTGAGTGTGGAAACGCCCTCCCCTTAAATCTTACTTATTTGGTGCGTTTCTTCGTGGCCGCTGCGTCCGTGCGAATAGCAGCCTCGATTCGCTGGACGTGGACTATTGGAAGAGAGATACCAGACACGGTTTCGCAGTGTTTGCCAGGTTTCGCGCCGCACAGGGGGCAGACCAAAGTCACGGGACTGGTTGACAGCTTCGCCGGAAGCTTTGTCACGCAACTATCATGCCACAGGCACCGACACACTACCCTCGATCTTTGCAATGTACGACACCGCACATTGTTGTGTTATATTTTAACTACAAATGTACGCGTTCCGGGAACGGAGGTGCCGTATGGCCGGAGCCGCGCAAGCAACCTTCTACTGCTCTATCTGCCAGACGCCTGTTGACATCAACTCTGCGAAGACTGACGCTGCTGGCCGAGCTGTGCATGAGGAGTGTTATGTCCTCCAGCAAATGCTCAAGCCACTCCCCACCCCCGCCGACAGCCCGCGTCCGGCGTGAGATAAATACGAAACCCCGGCTCCGCATGGCCGGGCGATTCGGACTTAGGGGGAAGGATCTTACCGGACGGATCATACCACGCGCATCTTCCACTTCGTGGTAATATCCATCGCGCCATGCCAGCACAGACTCGAATCTCCTCCTCCGCGATGGCTGAAATCGACCCGGCGTTCAAGGCGTACTGTAGCGTCGTGGAAAAGAGCGACCTTGCCCTTAGCTCCCAATCCACCTACCACGATCTGACCAATAACTTCTTGCGGTGGTTGAGGTACGAGTTTGAACCGGCTCCCGAGTGGCCCCGTATAAGCCTAAGAAGGGCAAGAAAGACACCGCAGTTTAAGAAGAAAGAAGGACTCATGGCGGAAAACATCTTAGAGAAAATTGAAGAACTGTGCAGGCACAAACGATACGATGAAGTGAGAGAACTTGCCGCACGCAATGTCAGCGTCCTATCTCAAATTCTCCACGAGTACATCCAGCAAAACCCCAACGACGCTACCGACCCTGAACGACACAACCGGCTTAGGGGTGCGAAGAACATGCTGGAGCACGGCGGGCAGTAATTATCAGTTCAGGTCTTTTCGCTTCTTCCGCTGTCTGCATCTTGGGCTGCATGTAATTGAGTGTCCCCGCTTCGCTCCAGGGCCGACTGGGAAATATTTGTCGCACTCCGCGCATTGCTGTAACCGGTACGCAGCTGTTGTAGCGTGAGGGAATTGCATCCACATTGCCGCGAGCGGAACACTTCGGGCGATATCGTCACGACAAATATTGGGACACCGACGGATGCTCTCTTCAGCGGCGAGCTAAGCGCCGCGCTTGTTCAAGGATCGAATCCAACCACCGACCATTTCTGGTTGCACACTTGGCAAGTATTAGTGCCGTTCCCTCCACCATCGACGCTGTCGCAACTCACGTATCAGTTCGAAGTAGGCTCACTCTTCCGAATGAATGGGGACGGGTCGGGCATAGTGTTGTCTTTTGTTTCGGTGGGCGAAACGGCTGATTTGACCGGGCCTGTCGCGATCACGGACTTCGCTGGCTGGCCTTTGATCTGGCCATATCACTCATTGACTCCTGCCAAGGGGTAGCGCCCCGATTGCAAGATCCGGGATCTCGGTTGCACAATCTTAGTCAAGCTTACTCCGTTGAGCATGCCATTTTGAGTTTTCTGCGCCAGCAACTGGGAGTCGTGTATGGGCTTCAGCGATCCCGAGATTCAAAAGAAAGTGTTTGGACCTCGATGGCAACACGAAGTTGAGAAGCAAAGTTGGCCACTGTGGAAACGACTCATCCATCATTTTCAACGCTGTAGAGTTTGCAGACCGAAAATTCCCAAGCCAAAATCTGAATAAGTGTAAAACGCCTGATACATTCAAGTTATTGATGGCGTGAATAACGCGACCTACAGCATCCTCCGAAGGTACATGAACTTCGAAAACTCCCAGTGACCGACGTTCGTAACCGCACCGCCTTCAGGGCTAGAGTCTATGATGATGGCAGGTTTCTGAGGTCCGGTAAACTCAATGGAAGGTAGCCCGGAAATCCAGACTGAAAGCCAGCTACACGTTCGCGTATGGGGTATGGACGCGGATGCTCGCCCCTTCTCTCAGAACGCCGTTGCCAGTAACATCAGCGGCGAAGGTGCGCAACTAGTCGGCATCACTCATCCCCTGAAGACCGGCGACATCCTCGGTATAAAGCACGGCGAAAAAAAGGCCCGCTTCAAAGTGGTGTGGGTAACCGACGGCGGAAGTCTGCGAAAGATTGAAGCCGATGTGCAGATTGTGGAAGGCCAGGAGATGCCTTGGCAGCAAATAGCCAACCCGGAAGAGTTCACGTTTGCACCAGGGAAAATCACGCGGCGATTTGTCCGGCACAAAATCCAATTTCCGATCGAGATCGGATTGGCGGACAACCAGCGCGCACACATGAACACGAACGCAACCGACATTGGGGGTCGCGGCTGTTACGTTGAGACCATGCTTCCGCTGTCACTCGGCACCCAAGGTACCATCACGTTCTGGATGGAAGACGAGAAGGTGCAGACCACTGCCGTGGTACGGTCCAGTGACCCTGGTGTCGGAATGGGCATCGAGTTCACCACGCTGAACCCACATGTTCAGAAGCGGTTACAGCAGTTTCTCGACAAAATGGATACCTCCCTGTCCGGGGAAGATCCTGCCAAAAGCACCACCAATGCAGCATCGTGATTCCGGTTAATTTCTCTTTCTTGTAACGCTGCTTCAGCCTGCCTTTTTGTTTCGGAGCGCGGACCGCTTTAGGTCAATGAGCGTAATGGCCTGGTTACAACAACTATTGGAATCCGCTGCCAAGTCAGCATAGAGTGAAGAGATGAGAGCTATAGCTGCGCTTATATTGATGGCAGGCTTTCTGCTCATTCCTGTATTTGGGCAAACCGCACAGAAAACAAGCACCTTCACAAGCTCCGACAATGCATTTCGCTTTGTTTATCCCATTGACTTTCAAATTTGTACGCGAGGCAAAGTCGAGCCATGCAGTGAATCCTACATTCCGGTTTGCGACAAGGATTCGCTGGTTTGTGTGGTTTATCCCGCCAAACAGTTCGAGGACACAAATTTCGGGGGCGCATCGTTTCAAGTGACCGAGATTTTTACACAGCAAGAGATAGCAAGAGATGATGACGGCTGATGTATGCGCGACACCCTATCCGCCGAAGCAGGGCGACACGGTCTCAAGCTGGCCGGGCTTCCTGATCTCGGCCGAGCACCCGGTCGAGGTGATCGGTGGTGTCCAGTTTCTGCACGGAGTCAGCGGCGGAGCCGCCATGAGCCATTCGATCAGCATTGACTTATACCGTGCGTTTCACAAGCAAAGATGTTTTGAGCTGAGCGTTAGTCAAACTGGGACAGAACCGAACGTCTCCGATCCACCGATGAAGACGCTTACCCCCGCGCAGCAGAGGAGATTGGATCAGTCGATGTCGCAGATCCTCCACAGCTTCCGCTTTTCAGACTGAGCCGGGTTGCCCGATGGCTGTCGCAAAATCGCGATTACACTCATCGGCCGGAATTCCGGTTCCCCCGCGGGGCCAATGAGCAAGATTTAATCTATACTTGTATAGATAATGTCGGGTCGCGATTACCTCGGCGAATTTGAGCATATTATCGTCCTGGCACTTCTTCGGTTGGAGGATCGAGCCTACGGAGTCACAGTGCGGCAGGAGATCGAATTCCGCATTAAGCGTGAGGTGTCAATCGGTGCAGTCTATGCCACGCTTGATCGTCTGGAGACAAAAGGGTACGTCAAGTCCCACCACGGCGATCCCACGCCCGAACGTGGCGGGCGTTCGAAGCGCTTCTTTCGTGTCACCGCCAAGGGAGTAGCGGCTGTGAACCGCACACACCGTGCACTCCAGAGCATGACCGAGGGCCTCGACCTGATCCGGAGCCACTCATGACAGCCCAAGCAGATTTCGTTCAGCCGCCGCGCATTGCCGTCTGGCTCGTCAATCTGGAGCGCGAAGAAAATAGCATCCACGTAAAGGTGTAGGACCATGGAAATGGAATGTCCCCGGAACGACTGGCTGAGATTCAAGCCCAAGGCACGGGAGTGGGAATCAGAGGAATGCGCGAGCGCGTGCGCCATTTTCGCGGCGACCTGTAGTCGCCTGATTTCGTCAGTTATGATGGCTCCGTGCTTCCATGGCAAAGCTCACAACAGCTGGCAACTTGAAAAGTGCGGCAACCGCACTTTGCATCGTGATGGTCCTATTGGTCATCTGGATCGGCCTTCGATGGAACGCTCCGCCGTTACGATTGGTTCGGACCGGAACCGAGATCACCGTTGATGTGCAAACGCTAGGAGAATATCCCACCGCCGTGAATCACATCCGCTTGTCAGACGTGAATCAGTCCGCCGTCCTTTGGGAGGTTCAGGGCGATGCACAGATTCACAAATTCACCTTAAGAATGGGCGAGAACCCAGCCTCACTGTGCGCGGACCACGGGTTGTATCGGGTCGTTACTCCTGAAGGTGTCGAGCGATTCGTCCTCCGGCGAGGCACAACATACCGGATCGAGCTTTGGGGCGGCAAGGGTCTTTTCCCCAAGCGTAGTGCGACTTTCCTGTTCAACGGCTAGTGCCGGGGCGCTGGCTGTTGAAATATCCCCATTAGACTCATTGACCCCTTTGACTGCTATCACCCTAGTGTCAAATTCGCCTGTGGCGAGAATTCTGCGGGTCAGCCGATGGGTGCTCGCCTGAAATGGGCACGAATGGGAGAGACTTCGCAACGCTAAAGCGTTCGCGCGGCTCCTGGTGTTCTCCGTGGTTAGTGATAAAATCCTCACCGTCGCGAGGTTCCCATGCGAGTTTCTCTTAAGGCAACGGTCTTCGGGATCCGCGTTTCCCAGTGCAGGTTTCGCTTTGTGTTGCGAGCCATTCAAATTGCCTGCTGTCTGCTGATTGCGTCGATTGCCCAAGCCAGTAACCCTATCTTCCAAACGTCCTTTCAGAATCGCGCACGCGATTGGACTGCCGAGCGCGGCACCGCGACGCTCGATACTTCAGTGATGCACGACAAAAGCCCGTCGCTTCGTGTGGAGCGGGACGCGGCCGCGCAGGATGCTTGCGTCCGACTGGCGCCGATCACGCTTGTTCTCGGCAAGCGTTATGAGTTGACCGGCTGGATTCGCACCGAGGGGCTGGAAGTGCGCGACCTCGATCGATCGCCGATCGCCGTCGGCGCAACTCTGACCATGGCGTCGATGCCTTTCGATGTGCACTCGGCTTCGCTGGGCGGAACTCAGCTGTGGACCCGGGTGAAACTCGATTTCGTCGCCAGCCGGACGCAGGATGCGATATTGCTGACCGTCGGCAATGGCGGCGCGTTCAGCGGCAAGAGCTGGTTTGAAGGGATACGGATCGACGAGGCCGGATCTGATTCAGGTGCACCTGATTCGGAATGGCCGGCGCGCGAGGCGGTGCAGACCTTTGGTCCCGCCTATCGGTACCCGGCGGCGGGCTGGATCTATGTGCACATCGAGGGCAAGCCTTACGAGCGTGGATACCAGCACGGCCACCTGATGGCGCAGGAGATTCCACAGTACCTCGAGCGATGCGCCGCAGAACTGGGCGATAAAGAGCATTGGCACGACTATCGAACCACCGTGAATGCGCTGTTCCTCCGCGGCTTCGACCAGGAGATTCTGGAGGAGATGCGCGGCATCGCCGACGGTGCCTCCGATGCTGGAGCGAAGTGGGAAAACCGGCGCATCGATCTCATCGATGTGGCCGTGGCCAATACCACGGTGGAACTAGGTGAACTGGCCGGCGCAGTTGGGTCGACTGCTACGGGACTGGAGGGCCTGCCACTCGACAAACCTCCCTATGCGGACGGCGGACATGATTCAGTCCGTGATTCGGCGATCGACCATTGCAGTGCGTTCGCGGCCACCGGACCGGCGACACGCGACGGCAAAATGGTGATTGGACATGTGACCTGGTGGCCGCTGACGCTGGCCGAGCAGACGAATGTCCTGCTCGACATCCAGCCCACGTCCGGGCATCGCATGCTGATTCAAAGTTATCCGGGGGGCATTGAAAGCGGCACAGACTGGTACCAGAATGACGCCGGAGTCGTGCTTACAGAGACGACGATTCAGCAGACTCCGTTCAACGTCGAAGGTACGCCCGTGGCTTTCCGGGCGCGCCATGCGATCCAGTACAGCAGCAACATTGACGAAGTGGTGCAGCATCTCGGCACCCGCAATAACGGGCTCTACACCAATGAGTGGATCATTGGCGATGCGAAAACCAATGAAATCGCCATCTACGATCTGGGCACCAAGCACAGCCGACTGTGGCGCAGTTCGAAGAACGAATGGTTCGGCGACACCGCGGGATTCTACTGGGGCGACAACAACGCCAAGGATCTGGACGTTCGTGTGGAGGACTATCCCGATCCGCAGGAAGATGCCGGTTACATTCCGTATGTTCCCGGCCCTCGCGACTTGGCTTGGCAGAATCTGTATCGTAAGTATCGCGGCCAGATCGATGAGCAGTTTGGTTTCCTCGCGTTTCGCACCGCGCCCCTGGTCAGCAGTTCCACCATGGACGCGAAAGTGGTCACGTCAGATATGGCTTCGCACCTGATGGTGTGGGCCGCGATCGGCAAGCCCAATCAGCGGGAGTGGCTACCGAGAAAGTGGGATTCAGCCAAAGACGACGGGCTCTACCCGTCGGGATATCACCTGTTCACTCAGGAACCGTCGGCGAGCCTTCGCGCGGCGATCGAGCAAAATGAAAAAGATCGATTGGCATCGGCGAAGAGGCCGAAGAGTGGCTCTGCAGCAGGTGCAAATCCACAATCGGGTGATCCTCCATCGTATGAGGGGCGGCTATGGAACGGTTGGCTGCTGCCCGCGACCGATGCCGACAGTTGGTTTGTCGCCGGTTCGGCAACCTACCGCGGCGTGCTGCAATCCGCGAAGATGGAAGAGGCGTTGGACAGCCAGCGAGCGACGTGGCGCCGGTTGGCATTAATCCCGGACAGTCCCGCGAACCATTTTCAACGAGAACGAGCCCGGGGCGTGTTGTTTCTGGATTCGCTGCGCCACAAGATGGGCGACGACGCGTTTCTTAGCCTCATGAACGACTATTTCGCAGCGAACACAACCAAAACCGTCACTGCGAAATCCTTTCTTGAAAAGGCGGGGACACAGATCGATGAGATCGATCCGCCGGATGGACCTGCCTATGTCGCGAGCGATCTGTGGAGGCAACTCTCGTCTTCCGTGATTGTCTACGGCACGATGCGCGAGGCAGGCGCGAATCGTTACGTTGCCGAGCAGATGCAGAACCATTTTCTCGATTATTACGAAAGCCAGATTCCGATCTACAAGGATTTCGAGGTCACCGACGATCTGTTACGGCATCGCGATGTCGTCTTTGTCGGACGGCCGGAATCCAATTCAGCGTTGGCGCGCTGGGCTGAAAAGATTGGGCTGAACTATCCGGGGGGTGCATTCACGATCGAAGGTAAAGTGCACGCGTCGGAACGTGAGGGGCTGATTTTTACGGCAAAGAGTCCGCTCGATGCCACTCACATGGTTTTTGTGGCGGCGGGAAACGATGCCCTCAGCACGGTCAAGACGCAGAAGGTGGATTTTTCATCGCATCAGTACGTGATTTTCAGAGACGGTGGCGAGCCGGTGAGAGGATTCTTCCGCAGTGAAACGTCGGTGGCGCAAGGCAAGGCCGGATCTCACTAAAGTCAGGAATCGTGGCGCTTTGTTGAAGTGACCCTGGTAGACCTCTGACGAGAGATGCGGCCAAATGAGGTCCTGCCGCATATTTGGCGGTTGGTGAATAACTGTTGAAACATCGCGATGGCGCCGTCACACTTAGCGCCGTCACACTCATTTAACCCGGATTCCCCCTCCTAGGGAATAATGAGTGTAATCGCCTTCCATGAGAAGGCCGGTCGGAGTCAAGTCGATTCTTGGCTGTTTTGTTCTCCCCGCCGAGTTAGCCACTGTCGCCATGCTTCCATCCGCACTCTCGAGGAGCGATTGTTTTCGCTCGGTGCAGGTTGGGCGTTCTCGTTTCAGCCGGTGCTACCATCTGTTTGGCGCCCTGGGGTTCTGCTCTTGGAGAGTCGAACCTGGGCCAGGCCATTAACGCAGTCACCGGAACTCGGCTTGTGGGCTTTTGCTTTTCCTTTCGAAGAATGTTTTTGGTTTATGCTTCGCCGACGGCATTGCTCTCGGGTTGCTGTTGTGCAATGGCTCGTACACTTCTCCGCTCACCCACAGGTGATGCAGCAACACCGCCAGCTTTCTCGCAGTGGCCACGATGGCGCGCTTCTTGCCGCTTCTGCCGCCGCGCTCGGCCAGCTTCAGCCCCCAGCGCCTGAGATCGCAGTCCACACCAAACGGTCTCAGAATGTGTTGTGCTCCCTGTACCAGCAGCGTTCGCAAGTAGGGATCGCCTTCCTTGCTGATGTACATCTGCGGTTCGCTCTGTCCGGAGTTTCTGCGTCCCGGCTGCAATCCCAAATAACATCCGACATCACGGCTCTTGCGAAAACGATGCGGATCTTCCAGCGTCAGCAAGAACGTCAGCGCGATCAACGTGCCCACGCCCTTCACCTGCTTCAGCAGCGCCACCTGCGGATAACTGTCTTGCGCCAGCTTCTCGATCCGTTCGTTGTACTCGGCGATCTGCTCACTTACCGATTCGATGCATGCCAGCAACGGCTCCAGCGCCCGTTGCAGTTCCGGGCTCAGGCCTTCGGCTTTCTCCGGATTCAGGTTGCGCACATTGCATCCCCGCAGCCGCTCGCCGTAGCTTTTGGCCAGTCCACGCGCCATATTGACCAGCCCCGTCCGGGCGCGCACCAGACCTGCCCGGGCCCGAATCATCATGAGATCGGCTTGTGCCTGCGCGCTGCGATGCCCCACCGGATAGAGCAACTGCGGATCGATCCGCGCCAGCCGCGCCAACGTCTGCGCATCCAGCCCATCGTCTTTGTTGCGACTTTCCCCGATCAGACGCACCCGGCGCGCGTTCGCCACCATCACTTCATGCCCCAACTCGCTGAGCAAGCGACTGATCCAGGGCGAATGCGTCCCGATCTCCAGCGCGATCCGGCTGTGCGCCATCTCGCTGAAAACTTCGCGCAACGCTGTCGCATTCGTGCGGACGCGCTGCTCCCGTTGTATCTGACCCGATTCGTCCAGCACGCAGTACCAGCGGTTGCGATCTCCCAGATCGAGTCCGATGGTCAGTCTCTGTTGCAAGATTTTCTTGCTCGGCTTCGCCGCTATGGTGCTACTCTTCTTCATTGCCGGTCTCCTTTTTATCTGTGCTTCGAGCACGTCGATAACTTGGGAGCGTACACGGCATCCCGTCCGGAGACCGGCCTTCTCATCCCATCTGTTTACACCGGCCATCGGATAAAATTGCGTTGGCTATACGGCGCGGATTGGGGGAACGCATGAAGATCGAGATCGTTCACTGCCCGACGTGACAGAACAACAAGGCAAAGGTCACGAGTCTCGTGGCCCTCATCAAAGAGCGCCTCAATATTGACGCAGTCCTCACGGATGGCAAGATCGGTCAGTTCGAGGTGATCGCCGACGGCAAAAGGATTGTGGAACGTGGTGGGAACTGGCTCACACGGAGCTTTGGCGCTGGTTATCCTGATCTAGAAAATGTGGTTGAACAACTCAAGAAACACCGCGGAAGTGTGTGAATAGAATCTCCTTTCGTGATTGTCCTTATTGCAGCAGTTCGGAAGTCTACCGTTCGCACCGCAAGACCTGGGGAGATCTCGCAGCTCTGTTCTTTCTTCTCTGCCCCGCCCGATGTCACGGCTGTATGCGCCGACATTTCCGTCCAATTTTCCTGCGAGCCCGCATCCACGTTACCGCGATAGCGAAGAAGTCAGTCCAGACCCGCGCCAACGAAGACAAACAGAAGCGCTCGGCATGAAAATGAACCAGCGTTCCGCGAGCCGCGGGCTTTCATTTCTCAGCATCGACGCAAGGAGCCGGCCCCTCCCGCGTTGCGCTGTCTACCCCATGGGATTCTCTGACGGGAAACACAGCGATTCCAGCAGATCTCGCGCGCCCTCATCCCCAATCCAGGCATAACCGGTCACGAAACCTGTGGCCTGTGCAAAGGTTCGCGTTCTTAGCTGTGGCGACGAATAGGACTGGCCGTGACGAGATTTCTACTGCACGACTTCGACTCCTGAGCACAGTCCGCCCCGGATATCGCGTTTGTATAGTCACTACTTGTGATCTTGTTACGCCCCCCCAACACTTGCCAAGCGTGAACTATGAACTCAATCTTCTCGAATTATACTGTGCGGCTGAGGGGCCCCTGAACCTCGTGGGGCGAATTGCGGGTTCCGGTCCCCAGCGCCTCGCGCTTTTTGGATCGCTCAACACCACTAGCGCAATCGTGAATCTAGATGCCTACGCAAAAATGGCGGTTCGTACCGCGCTGACGCTATACATGTATCCTTTGCCTTTCACCGTGACAACGCGCGTTCGGAGCTTCTGTCCCAGCTTCCGTCGAAGTGCGGAGATACGGTTCCTTAACCATTCAGTTGATTCATCAAAAAACCGACATAAACTTTCAGACGTTGAGACATTTTCGGCATTATGGACCAGCATTCTAAACAGTGCGGCCTGAACAGGAGATAGCAAGATTTCCTTGCTTGCTATGGTGACGGTCGAAGCGCGTTCGCTGAACGTCACGTCGCCCACATGTCTAATCTCGCTTCCGAGTTCCCAGTGGTGCAGGAGTTTGCTTGCAATCGCGTATAACTGTGTCAAGGATTTCAGGCGTACAGCGGTGGCCAACCAAGGGTGACCTTCTCTTACAGTCTTGAACTGTCTGACCAGATTGCCAAATTCGGGTATCAAATAAAACGCTTTGAGTTGCGTCAAATCCTCATCGGGGACGCAAAACAATGCGGGCAGATTCTGCTCTTTGGGATGCCCACGCAGCAACCATCTGGACTTTCCTTGTCGAGTCGGGCTGAGAGGCCTGCAAATGTGGACGGCAATCTGCAGATGGTTGTCGAGTTCCAGTAGTGGGCGTTGACTCTGGCCCCGAAGTTTCACAATCTGCAAGGATGGAAACATCTGTTTAAGCTGAATCAATAACGTTCGTCTGAGGCTCATCATCTTCTTGCATCCATCCAGACTCCTAAGCGCACGAGGAGAAGGCTTGTAGCCGATCATTTCATAGGCCCGCATCAACGATCCGAAGCGTCTGACGTATACACGATGATCGAAAACACCTTCTTTCTTGAGTAATCTCTCGCTGAGTTTTCCTTCCTTAGCTAGAACTCTTTGCATTGCGTTCAGAAAATACTCATCTGACCTGATCAAGCTGGTGTCGCGGTTCTGCAACAACATTTGGACCCGGGCAAACTGCTGGGGTTCTATTAGTGCCGCGAAGGCGTTAGGTTTGATGACCCATGCGCTCCGGGGTAGTCTACGCCCGGTTGTATTGAAGCGTTTCTCGTTCTTGCCCCATACGTTGGAGCCCATGTATTTTTCGTTCTTCAAAATGTTGTACACACATTGGCCATTCCATTGCTTTCCATGCATGTACTCAACTTTTCTCAGATTAAGTTCGCGAGCAATTTCCTCCGGTGTTTTCCGCCTCCTTGCTGCAAGGGAGAAGATCGTTCGAATACATTCGACCTCGTGCCGAGGCCCCGGAACCAGAATGATGTGGTCGGCTCTTACATTCTTGCGCTCGTTGGCATAGAGAATCTGCTTGCGCCGGCCATCCGAGGAGACCAGCATTCGCCGCAAGCCGTAGCCAGCGATTCCTCCTCCACGGAAGCCCTGAGCCACAACCCTACTCTGCCCTGAATACACTTTAGCCGAAAGTTCACGGCTATATTCGGCCGCCATCATTCGCTTCAAAGATTTCATGATCGAGTTCGCCATCGTCCCGTCATTCTCAAATTGCTCGACACAGTAATGCACAGCGACACCCGCATTACGGCACAGGAACTCGTAGCAAGCCGATTCGTCCGTATCCTGAAACCTTCCCCAGCGGCTGACGTCGTAAACAAGAATCAGGCGGAAGGTGGTCTGGCCGCCGACCACATCCTGAATCAGTCGGCGGAGCCCCTGACGATGCTTGATCTGGAGGCCACTTTTTCCCTCATCCGAATAGGTCGCGACTACTTCGTAGCCATGGGCCGCCGCATACTGCCGGATGGCTGTCTGCTGAAGGGGAATCGAACTCTCTTGAAGATCCGTGGACATCCTGAGGTATTCCGCCGCCGGAACTAACAACTGTGCTGGCATCTTAATTCTCTCCTGTCTGGCAGCGGACATAAAGCCTCACGGTTCCTCATGTCGCGCTGGCTGGGGATCGCGGCGATACCAGACATCATGCCTCTCCAAGTTGTCGGAGGATGTTGTGTTTGATACTACACCCAAAGAATTAAACAAGTAGGCCCGACCGTAATGGTTTGGCACGTGACCTGCCGATGTATCGGCACTTCTGCCGAAATGTCGGCGACCGCTCTGCTCAACTCTGATGGGTGCGATCTTAGAACTCCAGCGTTTCCAACGAAAGTAGCGCACGGTCATCCGAGTGCAGCACCTCTAACCTGATGCAAACTCCGAGCGACACAACCTTAGTGATTTGCTGTCCATATTCCCTGGTTGGCATCGAGCGCAGGCCCATGATCGCTCATAAGGATGGGCGGTTCGTCTGCCGGGACTGTGCCCATACGGTACGCCTTGGAGTTGAAGAGTATGAATGCACTTGTCGTATGTGCCTAGGATGGCGCAGGGAGACGACTCCGGGCGGAATCAGATTGCCCCTCGGAACCTGCTAGGGCAAGTTTTCCATAAAATTCTCCTAAAGTTCTTTAGACGTTGGTCGATGGACCCTTTTAGGAGGGCACCATGACTGATACCAAGCCGCTCATCCCGGCCGCTCAATACCTTCGCATGTCAACCGAACATCAGCAATACTCGCTAGAAAACCAGTCCGCGGCAATCCAGAAGTATGCAGATTGCCATGGATTTGGAATCGTACTCACCTACTCCGATGCCGCGAAAACGGGCGTCGTCCTCAAGAACAGGGCAGGGCTTAGGAGGCTGTTGCAAGATGTCGTTGCCGGGACGGCACCCTATAAAGCCATCCTTGTCTACGATATCAGCCGTTGGGGACGTTTTCAGGACACCGACGAATCCGCGCATTACGAGTTTCTGTGCAAGTCCGCGGGCGTTCCGATTCACTACTGTGCCGAGACCTTCGTCAACGACGGGAGTCTGCCCAGTTCAATAATGAAGGCACTGAAGAGAGTGATGGCAGGAGAGTACAGTCGAGAGCTTGGCGTCAAGGTTATTGCAGGTCAGAAACGGTTAGCTCAACTTGGGTTCAAACAAGGCGGCATACCTGGATATGGACTCCGGCGTCTGTTGGTTTCCGAAAACCGCACGCCGAAGCAACTCTTGGCGCCTGGCGAGATGAAGAGTATCAGCACAGATCGCGTAATCCTCGTTCCGGGGCCTGCTTTCGAGGTTGAGGAAGTGCGAGAGATGTTTCGGAAATTCACAGTAGAGGGAATGAGCTTCAAGGCCATAGCCCGCGACCTCAATCAGCGGGGAGTGCCAAGCATCAAGAACAGGCGGTGGACTCACTCGGTCGTCGCAAGCCTAATCTCGCATCCGAAGTATGTTGGCTGCACTGTGTTTAATCGCACGACGATGAGGCTCGGGACTGCCCCTGTGGCAGTACCAAGATCAGAATGGGTCATCTGTCCGAGGGCGCATGAGGAGATTGTAGATACCAAGACATTTGCAGTCGCTCAGGAGATTTGCGGGCGAAGAGCCCACAAGACCAACGAGCAGCTCTTAGAAGGTCTGCGTTCACTGTTGACGGTGAACGGCAAACTGAGCAACCAGATCATAGACGAGAGCGTCGTGATGCCGAGTTCCCGCACTTTCGGCTACCGATTCGGAGGCTTGCGTCGTGCATGCGAGCTGATCGGCTATGACTGGAGGCAGAACGGGCGAACCACGGATGAGCAAATGTTGCAGCATCTGCGTTCGTTGTTAGCCTCACATGGCCGACTCAGTATTCCAATCATTAACGCCGCACCTAGGTTAATTTCTTCGCACAAATTCAGGTGGCGGTTCGGGAGGCTCGACCGAGCCTATGAGTTGATCGGCTATGACTGGAGAAAGTATTTGTCAAGAACGAGACGGAAGACGTAAAGGTGCGCGCGTTTGGCGCGCGGCTCGCATGTCGAATACTCCAGTCGGCGCGGCGAAAAGGGTGCGGCCTAAAGGAACCAGAACCAAGCTGGAGCGGTAGATGCCTGCCCCCTGGTTACATTCTTATCTCTTTGGTTCTGCACACTCATGTACATCGAACTTACGCCTCAGATACTCCTCGGCCCCACTCGCCTCGCGCATGAGCGCGGTGGGCGTGAAGAACTTGCGCTGGCACCTGGCGCATGAAGCTAATGCTGCAACCCTAACCTCGTACCGGAGGACCACGAAGCGGCCATCAGTCTACCAGACGGGTCTGCGGATCGGGATAACGCACGCATGAGCGTCAAACTGCTTCGCGAGATCACCAAACCTTATCCCGTCTGGGAAGGTGAAGCTTAATTGGCAGGTACTGCATTGTAAGAAGCGTCCCACCGGCGACATTAGGATGCCGATGTGATGAAGAGGAGACAGCGGAGAACTGCTTGCTGGCATTGCATGTTCCAACTCTCGACGTACACAAGAGGATCATAAGCCAGAATCACACCGCTAAGTTCCTTATAGCCTTGTGTTACGAAACACGAACAGGCCGCGACGGAGCGGTTGCATCGGGCATACTATGGTTTAGAAAATCCGGTTGAGTCCGCCCGAGCGGGGGTAGCACAACGGGCAATGCGCCGGGCACCATCCCGGAGATGGCGGTTCGATTCCGCTCCCCCCGCCCCAGAAACTTTGTCGGGAGATAACAGTCTTGACCCTTGATGAGGTACTGGCTGCCGGGTAGGATTTTCTACACTTGGGGCCGGTGGTGTAATGCAGCACAGCGGCGAGGGTGTTTCGTTTCTCTCGGTTGCAGGCGCGAGTTCGAATCTTGCCCGGTCCATCGTCCATGACATCTTCCCTCCGCCGCCGTGAATGCACCTACCCTGGAGAGTCTCGTTTGGTCGTGGCTCTCAGCCTTATAAACTCTCGACTGCCATGGAACACATGTACTGGGTAATAGCCTGCAAAACCGTTGGCGGTCCTACGCTAATTCCTTTGCGGCATCCGGGAGCATAACGTTCGGAGCCGTCCACTGCGCTGGAGGTTATCCGCATCCTGCAATCCCTGAAGCTGAAGCCCCGGCGCACCGTCCGCATTGGTTTGTGGAGCGCGGAGGAGCAGGGAACACTGGGTTCTCACGCTTACGTGGCCGACCA
>Ga0210389_10000328_pt1 | contig 46397 bp, 40 predicted proteins | sample IncBWH28OmetaG_FD_160127 | JGI IMG/M metagenome (GOLD analysis project Ga0210389, IMG submission 160127) | Forest soil microbial communities from Barre Woods Harvard Forest LTER site, Petersham, Massachusetts, United States - Inc-BW-H-28-O ... | reverse complement strand
GCTCCGCTATCTCCAGCGAAAGGGCGGCAAGGTTAGCAGTAACTCCCTTTTCTTTCAACTGCTTATAGCGTCTTAGGGCCCTCTCTGCAGGGGATGCGGTGAGAAAAATCTTCACCCTGGCGTCGGGGAATACCACGGTACCCATATCGCGCCCGTCGGCCACCAAACCGGGGGCAACCGCAAAGCGGCGCTGGCGCTCCAGGAGCGCTGCGCGCACCGGGGCCAGGGCAGCGACCTTGGAGGCATCGTTTCCGGCCCCCTCCGTCCGAATTGCCCGCGTGACATCCTGATCCTCCAGCCACACGGCTTCCTCGCCCGTCTCATGGGAGCCGAAACGTATGTTAAATCGGGCCGCCAGGCTGCCTAACGCCACGGCGTCGTCCAGGCTGATAGACGAGCGGCGGGCCGCCAAGGCAACCAGGCGATAAAGGGCCCCGCTATCGAGAAGCGCCCAGCCCAGACGTTTGGCGACAGCTCGGCTGACCGTGCCCTTGCCGGAGCCCGAAGGGCCGTCGATGGTGATGACGGGGACTTCGTTCATGCGCTCTCGCGAAGGCCCAAGCCGACCGATTGCGCCAGCGGCACGAATCCGGGAAAGGACGTGGCGACGTTGGCCACGTCGCGAATTTCAATGGCGCCGGCGGCGCGCAAACTGGCAATGGCGAATGACATCGCGATCCGGTGATCGCCGAAGCTGTTGATCGTACCGCCGGTAAAAGCGCTGCCCTTTTCGCGGCCCTCGATCCGCATGCCGTCGGGCAATGCCGTGTGCACGACGCCCAGTGCCGCCAGGCCTTCGCTCATGGCCGCAATGCGATCGCTTTCCTTCACGCGCAACTCTTCGGCCCCGGTGACCTGCGTTTCGCCCTGCGCGCAGGCCGCCGCGATGAACAGGACCGGCAGCTCGTCGATGGCCAGGGACACCAGATCCTTGGGAACCTCGATGCCGTGCAGAGGCGATGCGCTGACGCGCAAATCCGCGACCGGCTCCGCCCCGCTCTCGCGCGGGTTCAAAATGTCGACCTGTCCGCCCATGCGGCGCAAAATCTCCAACAAACCGGTACGTGTCGGATTCAATCCTACATTTTGGATCAGCAGCCCCGGCGGCGGAGCCGCCAGGAGCCCCGCAACGATGAAAAAGGCGGCGGAGGAAAAATCGCCGGGCACGGTGAGATCTTGGCTCGCCAGGCGCTGCGGCGGGTGCAAGGTGATGCGCAGCCCATCGGTGATGACTGTCACGCCGCAGCCTTTGAGCATGCGCTCGCTGTGGTCGCGGCTCACCGCAGGCGCCGTGATCGTGGTGGGCTCCGCCGCATACAGTGAGGCCAGCAGGATCGCCGATTTGACCTGGGCGCTGGCGATCGGCATGCGGTAGTCGATTCCTCGCAGGCGCCGCGAACCGCCGATATCCACAGGCGGAGTCCCGTTTCGTGTACGGATGTCCGCCCCCATTTCGCGCAGCGGTTTGGCCACGCGTTCCATCGGGCGCTTCATCAGAGACGCGTCCCCGATCAACTGCGAATCAAATGCCTGCGCGGACAGCAAACCGGTGAACAGGCGGATCGCCGTTCCGGCGTTGCCCATGTCGAGGGGCCGGCCGGCGCCATGCAGGCCGCGCATGCCGACTCCATGAATGACCACGCGAGTGGCGCTGGGCTGCTCGATCCGCACGCCCAGGGCGCGCATGGCGGCGAGACTCGCCAGACAATCCTCGCTGGCCAGAAACCCGCTGACTTCGCTGACTCCCTCGGCAATGCCGGACAACATCAACGCACGATGTGAGATGGATTTATCGCCGGGCACGGTCATCGTGCCGGAGACGCGCATCACCGGATGCGCCGTGAATCCTTGCATCAGAGCACGGCCCGTGGATACGAGCCCAAGATCTTGAACAGCGAGGCGCGCGTTTCCAACGCAGCCAACGCCTTCGCCACCGCCGGATCGGTCACATGACCTTCGATGTCGATGAAAAACACGTAGTCCCATTTGCGCCGGCGGGAAGGCCGTGACTCGATTCGGGTCATGTTGACCTTGTGCCGGGCGAGCGGCTCGAGCAGCTGGAACAGGGCTCCTGAATCATCGGTGTCGCTGGTCGAAACCAGCAACGTGGTGCGATCCGCGCCGCTGGCGCTGAAGAGTTTTCTGCCGACCACCAGGAAGCGCGTGGTGTTGTCCGGCCGATCCTCGATTTCGTTGGCGAGCACGTTCAGGGAGTAGATTTCGGCGGCGGAACGCCCCGCAATGGCCGCCGTACCGCGCTCGTCACGCGCGCGCCGCGCTCCTTCGGCATTGCTCGAGACGCCTACGCGTTCGACCTCGGGGAGCTGGTCGTCCAACCAACCGCGGCACTGTGCCAAGGCCTGAGGGTGGGCACAAACGCGCTTGATGGCCTCGAACTCGCTCATCTTGCCCATCAAAAAATGACTGATGCGCAGCTCCACCTCGCCGCAAATTTTCAGGCCCGAGGTCAAGAACATATCGAGCGTGTGATTGACCGTACCCTCGCTGGAGTTTTCGATGGGTACGACGCCAAAGTCGGCCACACCGCCCTCCACTTCGTGGAATATCTCATCGATGGCCGTCAGCGGGAGCGCGCGGACCGAGGAACCGAAGTGCTTGAGCACCGCCGCCTGCGTGAACGTGCCCTCCGGACCCAAAAAAGCCACCTTGAGCGGTTCCTGCTGCGCGAGGCAGGCCGACATGATTTCGCGAAACAGTCGGGCGATTTCCTCGTCGCGCAGCGGTCCCTGATTGCGCTTGAGCGCCATGCGCAGCACCTCGGCTTCGCGCTCCGGCCGGTAATAATCCACCGCCTTTCCCGATGCAGACTTGGAAATGCCCACCAGTTGCGCGAATCGGGCGCGCTCATTCAGCAAGGCATGAATGCGTGCGTCGACGGCATCGATGCTGTCGCGAATATTGCCAAGACCCGCGCCCGCCGGGGTCGCAGGCGCAATATTGATCTCAGATTTCACCTTGATCTTCTTGATCTTCGGCTTCGCCCGGCGTTTGCTGCGCGTCATGGATGGCGGCGCTCGAAGTCGAGCATGAACGCGCACAATTTCTCCACCGCTTCGACCGGCACGGCGTTATAGATGCTGGCGCGCATGCCCCCGACGATCCGATGACCCTTGAGCCCTTGCAACCCGGCGGCGGCCGCCTCGGCGAGGAAGACAGCGTCCAGAGCGGGATCCGCCAGGGTGAATGTGACATTCATCCGCGATCGAGCGTCGGCTGCGACCGAATTCTTGTACAGCCGCGAGCCGTCGATGGCGGCATACAGCATCGCCGCCTTGGCCTGGTTGCGCTTGCCGATCTCCTCGACGCCGCCCGCGGCCTTCAGCCATTTGAACACCAGTCCGGCCATGTACCAGGCAAAGGTCGGCGGCGTATTCAACATCGACTGACCGTCCGCAATCGCCGTGTAGTCGAACACATGCGGCGTATCGGCGCGCGCGCGCCCGAGCAGATCCTCGCGCACGATCACGACGGTGAGCCCCGACGGCCCGATGTTCTTCTGGGCGCCCGCATAAATCATGCCGAATTTCGTCACGTCGACGGGCCGGGACAGGATGCTGGATGACATGTCCGCCACCAGCGGCACACCGTTCGTCTCGGGTACATAGCCGAACTCCACGCCGCTGATGGTTTCGTTCGGCGTGTAGTGCACATAGGCGGCGCGGCCGCTGAAGCGCAGTTGATTTTGCGGCGGCACCCGCGAGTAGTCTCCGCCGGCATCGGCGGCCACATGGACCGTGCAATACCGCGCCGCTTCGGTGATACCGCGCTGCGACCAATGTCCGGTATTGAGGTAGTCCACCGTGGAATTGGGCGGCGAGAGATTCATGGGCACCAGGGAGAAGTGCGCCGATGCGCCGCCCTGCATGAACAGGATCCGATAGGTCGGCGGTATCGACATCAGCTCGCGCAAATCCGCCTCGGCCCGCGCGGCGACCTCGACAAAGCTCTTGCTGCGATGGCTGATTTCCATCACGGACATGCCGCTGCCGCCCCAATCCAAGAGCTCATCACGCGCTTTTTCCAGGACCGGAAGCGGCAATACGGCGGGTCCCGGCGAGAAATTGAACGCGCGCATGGAGAACCTAGGATGCTTCGGGGTCGCCGGAGGGGGCGCCGCCCGGATTCGGATCGGGGGCCCCGCTGTTCGTATCAGCGGCCGGCTCGTTCGAATCGGGGTCCTCGTCGCCCGCCAGTCCCTCGATGCGCTCCAGTCCGGAGAGCTGATCGCCGTCTTCCAATCGAATCAAACGCACGCCCTGCGTATTGCGCCCGACCACGGAGATGTCCTTGACCGGGGTGCGTACCAGCACGCCATTTTGGCTCATGAGCATGATCTCATCGTCCAGGCTCACCTGCAGCGCTCCGACCATGATTCCATTGCGGTCCGTGATCTGCAGGGCGATGACACCCTGGCCGCCGCGCCCGTGCTTCGGGAAATCCTCCAGCGGCGTCAGCTTGCCGAATCCGTTTTGCGAGGCCGTGAGAATAAAGCCGTCTTCGGCCACGATCAGGGCATTGACCCGCTGGTCATCACTCAGCTTCACGCCGCGCACACCCGCGGCTTCCCGTCCCATCGCGCGCACCTCTGCCTCGGCGAAGCGTATTGCCTTGCCGCCCGTGGTGAACAACAGAATGTCCTTGGTGCCGTTGGTGATCGCCACGCCCACCAGCTTGTCGCCCGGGTCGAGCGCGACGGCAATGATGCCGCTTGCGCGCGGCCGCGAGAACAGCGCCAGCGAGGTCTTCTTCACCGTGCCGAGACCGGTCGCCATGAAGACGAACTTGCCTTCCTCGAAATCCTTGATCGACAGCATGGCGCTGATGCGCTCGCCCTCCTGGAGCGGCAACAGATTCACGATGGGCTTGCCCCGCGATCCACGGCTGGCCTGGGGCAGCTGATAGACCTTGAGCCAATAGAGCTTGCCCCGGTCCGAGAAGCATAAAAGCGTGTCGTGCGTATTCGCCACGAACAGCTTGTCGACGAAATCCTCGTCCTTGACGCTGGTGGCAGCCTTGCCGCGGCCGCCGCGGCGCTGGGCCTGATAGTCGGAGACCGGCTGTGCCTTGGCATAACCGCCATGCGAGAGCGTTACGACGACATCCTCGGGCGAAATGAGGTCTTCCGTGGTGAGATCCTCGTGATTGACGAGGATTTCGGTGCGCCGCCTGTCGCCGAATGTGTCGCGGATGAATTCCAGTTCCAGGCGTATCACTTCGAGCAGCCGCTGCGGCCGCGCAAGAATGTCCGATAGATCGCGAATTTGTTCCAGCAGTTCCTGGAATTCGGCAATGATCTTGTCCTGCTCGAGCCCGGTGAGCCGATTGAGGCGCATTTCCAGAATCGCCTGCGCCTGCGTTTCCGTCAGCCGATAACCGCCTTCGACGATGCCCAGTGCCGCAATTTCGCCGTCGGGACGGGTGCTGATGGCCCCGGCGCGCACCAGCATTTCCGGCACGGCGCCCGACTTCCAGGTCCGCGACATCAGGGCGATCTTGGCCTCGGCGGGCGACGGCGAGGCCTTGATCGCCGCGATGATCTCATCGATGTTGGCGAGCGCGATGGCCAGGCCTTCCAGTATATGTCCGCGTTCGCGCGCCTTGCGCAGCTCATACACGGTGCGCCGGGTGACGACCTCGCGGCGATGGCGCAGGAACGCGTCGAGCATTTCCTTGAGACTGAGCAGCCGCGGCTGACCATCGACCAGCGCCACCATGTTGATGCCGAACACCTGCTCCATGGGAGTCTGCGCGTACAGATTGTTGAGCAGAATCTCGGGAACCTCGCCGCGCTTCAATTCGATCACGACGCGCATGCCGTCCTTGTCGGACTCATCGCGCAAGCCGTCCGAAGCAATACCTTCGATCAGCTTGTCGCGCACCAGGTCCGCTATGCGCTCGATCAGCCGCGCTTTGTTCACCTGATAGGGCAGTTCGGTGATGATGATGGCCTGGCGCTCGCCCTTGCCGACGTCCTCGAAGTGAGTGCGCGCGCGCAGGTGCAGGCGGCCGCGTCCGGTCTTGTATGCGGCGACGATCTCCGTGGCGCCGTTGATGAATCCCGCCGTCGGAAAATCAGGACCGGGGACGATCTGCATCAACTGGCCCAGGGTGATTTCCGGGTTTTCAATGAGCGCGATGCACGCGGTGATGATCTCGGTCAAATTATGCGGCGGTATGTTGGTCGCCATGCCCACCGCGATGCCCGAGGAACCATTGATCAACAAATTCGGGATGCGCGCCGGCAGAACCGCCGGTTCGCGCTCCGATTCATCGTAGTTGGGGTTGAAATCGACCGTTTCCTTGTCGATATCGGCGAGCAATTCTCCGGCCAATCTCGACATGCGCACTTCGGTGTAGCGCATCGCGGCCGGCGGGTCGCCGTCCACCGAACCGAAATTGCCCTGTCCATCCACCAACAAATAGCGCATCGAGAATTCCTGCGCCATTCGCACGATCGCGTCGTACACGGACGCATCGCCATGAGGGTGGTACTTGCCGATGACATCGCCCACCACGCGCGCCGATTTCTTGTAAGCCTTGTTCCAGTCGTTGCTGAGTTCGCGCATGGCGTACAGCACGCGCCGATGCACCGGCTTCAGGCCATCGCGAACGTCGGGCAGGGCGCGTCCGACGATCACGCTCATGGCGTAATCCAGATAGGATTTGCGCATCTCGTCTTCGAGATTTACGGGCAATATTTCGCGTGCGATCTCGGCCATTTGCGAGAGTCCGGTGACTTATCGGACTTTATTTAGTGGGTTTAAAGGAGGCAAGACAGGTCTGAAACATGGCGGAATTCTAGCACATATCCGCAGGGGTCTTAAGCCTACAGCGCGGCTTTTGCCGATATACTTGCCGCATGCCGACTGCCCCCGCCGATTTACGCATCGAGGTCCGCTGGATCGCGCCCATGACGGCGCGAGACGCGGTCCTTGAAGGTCATTCGCTGCTGGTTCGCGATGGGCGAATCCTCGATATTTTGCCGAACGCGGTTGCCGCCGACCGCTATTCCGCCACGGCGGTGCTTACGCGAAATTCCCATCTGCTGATGCCGGGCATGATCAATGCGCAATCGGCCGCCGCCACGCTGCTGTTTCGCGCCGCCAATGGCGGCGCGCGGGGTGTCGAAATCAACGCGGATTTCGCGCGCGATGGCACGTTGGCGGCCATCGCGGAGATGCTGAAGTCGGGAATCACGTGTTTCTGCGACCGCTACTTCTTCCCGGAAGAAACGGCGAGAACGGCGCATGAACAGGGCATGCGCGCCACGATCGGCATGCCCGTCACCGACGCCTGCACGCCCTGGGCGAAGGACGCCGCGCAATCCTTGACTCGCGCGATTGCACTGCGCGACAGGTTCAAGGGCGATCCGTTGGTCTCCACCGCCTTTGCGCCGCTCGCCGCGAACAGCCTCAGCGATGCGACCTTCGCGCATCTGGTGACGCTGGCCGATGAATTGGATGCCGGCATCATGCTGGACCTGCATCAGTCGACGCACGAAATCGACGAGTGCGCCGCAACGCACGGCATGCGGCCCATCGAACGCTTGTGGAATCTGGGGTTGCTGACCCCTGCGCTCAATGCGGCGCACATGGTCCATCTCAGCCCGGCGGACATGAACCTCATGCAACGCACCGGCATCTCGGTCACCATCTGCCCGCAGGCGGACATGAAGCTCGGCAACGGCTTGCCGCCGGTCGCCGCCCTTTCCGCGGCCGGCGTGCGCCTTGGAATAGGCAGTGCGGGCGCTGAGACTTGGGCCCATGACATCTGGGGCGACATGAAAATCGCCGCGCTGTTGACATGCGCCTGGGATGCGCTGCGCGCCGCCACGTACGGCGGCGCCGCGGTCCTGGGTCTGGACGGCGAGATTGGCAGCCTGGAAACCGGCAAATGGGCAGATCTCTGTTGTGTCGATCTGTCGGGACCCGGGACCCAGCCGGTGGGCGATCCGCTCACGCAATTGGTTTTCGGAGGCGGTCGTGACATCGTGAGCGACGTTTGGGTCGCCGGGCGGCAACTGCTCTCCGGGGGCGAACTGACACGCCTCGATTGGCCCGATGTGGCTGCGCGATCCGCGGCCTGGACCGCCCGGATACCGGCGCGAGGCAACCCATGAGCGCATCGAACCGAAATGCCGATCCCGCCGAACTGGCCAAGTTCAGCGCGCTGGCGCAGAGCTGGTGGGATCCTGCCGGGCCGTCGAGGCCGCTGCACGAACTCAACCCGCTGCGCCTGCGCTACATCGAGCAAGCGCTCGCACTGCGCGGTACGAGCGTGCTCGACGTGGGGTGCGGCGGCGGAATATTGAGCGAAGCGATGGCGATGCGCGGCGCGCGGGTGCTCGGCATCGATCTTTCGCAGGCAGTGCTGGATGTGGCGGAACTGCACGCGCTGGATGCGAAGGTTGCGATTGAATATAGATGCGTCGCGGCGGAAGATTTGGCGCCCGCGCGGCCCGATTCCTTCGATCTGGTGACGTGCATGGAAATGCTCGAACACGTTCCGGATCCGGCGGCATCGCTGCGCGCGCTGGCGAATCTGGTCAAGGTTGGCAGCGATGTCATCGTCTCCACGCTGAACCGCAAGCCGCTGGCCTTTGCGGTCGCCATCATCGGCGCCGAATACATCGCGCGGGTGCTGCCCCGGGGCACGCACGAATATTTGAAGTTCATACGCCCCTCGGAACTGGCTCGCTGGGGCCGGGAAGCGAACCTGGCTCTGATCGACCTGACGGGCATCACCTACAATCCCTTGACGCGCGCATTTCGGCTCTCACCGAACACCGACGTCAACTATCTTGCGCATTTCAAGCGTTCCGCGTGACATGGCGCTCACGAGGGCGGTGTTATTTGATCTGGACGGCACGCTGCTCGACACTGCTCCGGACATGGTGGGCGCACTGAACGCCCTGCGCCGCGAGAGGCTGCTCGCGCCCCTGCCCTTCGCGGCGATTCGCAGCACGGTGAGTCACGGCAGCGCACGCGTGGTCAAGGCTGGATTTCCCGACGCGGATCCGCAAACCCAGCTGCAGCTTCAGCAGCGCTTCCTGGAGATCTATCGCGGCGCACTCAGCCGCGAGACGCGGCTCTTCCCGGGAATGGACGAGGTGCTCGACGCGCTCGCAACCTTGCGGATCAAGACCGGGATCGTCACCAACAAGCCGGCGTGGCTCACCGATCCCTTGCTCGCCGATTTGAGCCTGCGCGCGCGCTTCGCCTGCGTCGTCAGCGGCGACACGGTCGCCGAGCGCAAGCCTCACCCGCTGCCCTTGTTGCACGCGGCCGCACTTGCCGAGGTAGCCCCCGGCGACTGCATTTACGTGGGCGACGCGGAGCGCGACGTGCAGGCCGCGCACCGGGCCGCCATGCCGGCGCTCGTTGCGAACTATGGCTATATGCAGCCTGACGAGAACCCGGCTGACTGGGGCGCCGAAGGCTATTTGAACCAGCCGCTGGATCTGATGGACTGGCTCAAAGCCGGCGGGCGCATATGAGCGACCCACGGCTATGGCTGGCGTTGATCTTCGGGTTTGCCGTGGGTGCCTTGGCGGCGCTGGTGTGGCGAGGCCGGCGCGAGCAGGCTCAACGCGTCGAGCTGGAGCTGCTTCGCGCCCGCCTCAAGACCGAGGAGGCTTTGAGCGCGGAACGCGAACAGGCCGCGGCGCATGCCCGCGAGCAGCTGCAAGGCGTGTTCGGCGAATTGGCGCGCGAGAGCTTGCAAAGCAACAGCGAGCTGTTCCTGCAGCTCGCTCGCGAGCGCTTGACTCGTCAGCAGCTCGATGCCTCGCAGGTCTTGAAGGAACGTGAAACCGCGATCGAATCCTTGATAGTGCCCATCCGCGAGGCGCTGGCCAAGACTGAAGCCCAGATCCGGTCGATCGAGCGCGACCGCATCGATTCCTTCGCCACCATGAAGACGCAAATGGAGCTGCTGGCGAGCGGCCAAAACCTGCTGTCACGCGAGACACGCAATCTCGTGACTGCCTTGCGCCGGCCCGGCGTGCGCGGGCAATGGGGCGAGATCACCCTGCGCCGGGTGGTCGAACTGTCCGGCATGACCCTGCACGTCGACTTCAGCGAGCAGCTGCACCTCAATACCGAATCGGGCGCCATCCGGCCGGACATGGTCGTGCACATGCCGGAGCAGCGCGACATCGTGATCGACGTCAAGACGCCCCTGGATGCCTATCTGGCGGCGGTCGAAGCCCAGAGCGATGAAGATCGAAACACGCAGCTGCGCCGCCACGCGCAGATCGTCGGCGCGCGGGTTCGCGAGCTATCTTCGAAGCAGTATTGGTCCCAATTTGAGCGCAGCCCGGATTTTGTCGTGCTTTTTCTGCCCGGTGACCAGTTTCTGTCCGCGGCGCTGCAGGAGAATCCGGGTCTGATCGATGACTCGATGCGCCAAAACATCATGCTTGCGACGCCAACGAGTCTCATTGCGCTGCTGAAAGTCATTTCCTACGGATGGAAGCAAACAGTCCTCGCCGAAAATGCCCGGGAAGTGCGGCAGCTCGGCGAGGAGCTGTACAAACGGTTGGCGGTATTCGGGGAGCATCTGGGCAAACTCGGCAAATTGCTCGGCAGCAGCGTCGAGTCCTTCAATCGAGCGGTGGGTTCCCTGGAACAGCAAGTTTTGCCCGCCGCGCGCCGCTTCGAGTCGCTTGGATTGCGCGTGACCCGCGAGATCGAGCCCATCGAGCCGATCGAGAGCCTGACCCGCACGCCGCGCGCCGAACTTGGCGAGCCTGCCGGTCCGGCCGCGCGCGAAACCTCCGATGAGCCGAGCTCTGAAGACACTTGATGCAACCTATCGGGCACGTGCCATCCCTGCAGGGTCGGTACGATACTGGAGCTGGCTGTTCGCTCACCAAGCTGCGCGCGCTCCCCTGCTTGGCGTCTATGCGCTGCTGGCCGAGTGGAACGCGCTGACGGATCCTGCAACCGAGCCGGGCGCCGCGCGCATCAAGTTGGCCTGGTGGCAGGACGAAATTCATCGGCTCATTGCGCGCGCCCCGATTCATCCGATCTGTATTTATTTGCTGTCGCTGCCGCGGGCCGGAGAGGCCGATTTCACTCCCTTGGGACAAGCCGTCGATGCATCGGTTGCGGAATTGAGCGGCGTACCGTTGGAGCGAAGCGCGGAGTTCGAGCCCCACGCTCATGCGCTGCGCGCCGCACCCCTGGCGCTGGCATCCCGGCTCGCTTCCGGCGCTGTCGACGAAGTCAGCCTCGGAAACTGTCTCCGGGCGTTGGCCGTCGCTGATTGCCTGGCGCGCATGACCCGCGATTACCGGCGCGAGGCGCGCCTGGGGCGCGTCCCATTCGCGGTGGACGAACTGCTGACGGCGGGAGTCGACAACGCCGATCTTTGCGCCGACCAGCCGCCGCCGAAGCTCGAGGAGTATCTGCAGCAGCTGCGCGCGCTCGCGGCGCGCAGCTATCAGACCGCCGCGTTGGCGCTGCAGGGGGCCTGCCGTGCGCAGCAGCGTCACCTGCTGGTATTGGCTGCGCTCGGCTTGAAACACTTGCGGCGCCGCACGGCAGATCTTGAGTCTCCGCGTCTGCAGGATATGCTGCTCGCCTGGTCGACGGCGCGCCGCGCCCATGGATAAGTCCCCGATGCCGCAATTGATCCCAAGAGATTTCGTTCCCGACAACACGCTGCTCAAGGGGCGCGCGATCCTGATTACCGGAGCCGGCAGCGGACTTGGCCGGGCGCTGGCGATCGAATGCGCGCGCGCCGGCGCCACCGTCATTCTGTCGGGCCGCAATAACGCCAAACTGGACCGCGTTTATGACGAGATCGAGGCGCTCGGGGCTCCCCAGCCTGCTATCGCAGTCTTGGATCTGGCGGTGGCGACGGCGGTGGAATACGACGCGCTCGCGCGCACCATCGGCACGGAGTTCGGCAAGCTCGACGGGCTGGTCCACGCCGCGGCCCTTCTAGGCGATCGCTCTCCGCTCGAGCAGTACGATGTCCCGACTTGGTGCAAGGTTTTGCATGTGAATCTGACCGCACCCTTCATACTGACCCAGGTGCTGCTGCCCGATCTGCGCAAGTCCGCCGATGCGTCGATCATCTTCGTCAGCAGCGGCGTGGTGAAGCAATCACGGCCGTTTTGGGGCGCCTACGCGGTGTCGAAAGCCGGCCTGGAATCCGTCCGCGGCATGCTATTCGAGGAATTGGAGGGCGAATCGAACATCCGCATCAACAGCGTAAACCCCGGGCGGATGCGCACCTCCATGCGGGCGGCGGCCTATCCCGCGGAGGACCCGAACACCGTTCCGCCGCCTGAAACCGTAACGGGTCTTTTTTTGTACTTGCTGAGCGAACGCGGTCGCGGTATTGATGGTCAGTTCATTGACGCGCAATAACAATTTGAGGAACACACGGATGCATTCACGAAAACTGTACTCGGGCGCCCTGGCACTGCTCTGTTTCGCAGGCGCAGCCGGCAACGCCGCGGACCTGGATTCGCGGCCGCTCGAGGGCGACTACGTCATCCACGATTTCCATTTCGCGTCGGGAGAAACGCTGCCCGAGCTGCGCATGCACTACACGCATTTCGGCAAACCGAAAAGGGATTCATTTGGCCGCGTCACCAATGCCGTGCTGATCATGCACGGCACGGGCGGATCGGGCCGCAGCCTCATCAACGAAAGATTTTCCGGCGTGCTGTTCAAGAAAGGACAGCTTCTGGACGCGGACAAGTACTACATCATTCTTCCGGATGGCATCGGTCACGGCAATTCCAGCAAGCCGAGCGACGGCTTGCGGATGCGTTTCCCGCAGTATTCCTATCAAGATATGGTGCTCGCGCAATACCTCCTGCTGACCAAGGGACTCGATGTGAACCATCTGCGTCTGGTCATGGGGACTTCCATGGGCTGCATGCATACCTTCCTGTGGGGCGAATCCTATCCGGATTTCATGGACGCGCTCATGCCGCTGGCCTGCCTGCCGGTGCAGATCGCGGGTCGCAACCGCCTATGGCGCGATCTGACCATGGATGCCATTCGCAATGATCCGCAGTGGATGAAGGGTGACTACACGGGTGAGCCGATGGCAGCCCTGCGCACGGTCGCAGGAATGCTGTTGATCGCGGGCAGCGCGCCGATTCAGATGCAGATCACTTTGCCGACGCGCGATGCGGCGGATGAGTTCCTGCAAAAGTACATGCCGCGGCAGATGGAGACTCTGGACGCGAATGACTTTCTTTATCAGGTCAACGCCTCGCGGGACTACGACCCCTCCCCCAACCTCGAGAAGATCAAGGCACCGCTGCTGCACATCAACTCGGCCGATGATTTCATCAATCCGCCGGAACTCGGCATCGCCGAGCGCGAAATCAAACGCGTCAAGAATGGGCGTTTCATTCTGTTGCCGGCTTCGGATCAAACGCATGGCCACGGCACGCACACCTGGGCGGCCGTTTGGCAGCAATACCTGGCGCAATTGCTCGACGCCTCGAAGAGCCCGCCGGCCAACTAGGGCACGGCGGCCTTTGTGCCTTGAGTCTTCTCACCCTCCACAAGGGCGGCATCGACCTCATTGATCAGCGCATTGCGTTCGCTCGCCAGCATGGCCCTGGAGTGGCCGCGCGGCAAATCATGCGCGAGATGAACAGGGCCGAAGCGCACGCGCATCAAGCGGCTCACGATGATGCCCCGAGCCGCGAACCAGTGCCGTACCTGCGCCGAACGGGTCGCGCGCACCGTCACGTTGAGCCAGTGATTGAAGCCTTCTCCATATTTCGCATCGGCCTGCAAAATACTCATCGCCTCGCCCTCGCAATCCGTTGCCGTCCGGAATTCGTCAACGAGCGCCTCGTTCAACGGACCCCGCATCCTCAAGACATAGTCGATCGTCAAGGCGTGAGCGCCTCGCGACACGCGATGCGCCCAGGAACCGTCGTCGGTGAGGATTTCCAGGCCCCCATCGACGGGCGGCATCGGCTGAATGGCGAGCCAACGGCCGGGCGAGCGCGGCAGGTTCAGATGTTCGGCGGCCCGCGACGTGGCGGCCTTGAGATCCAGATTCTCTCCGGGCGAGCGGTGAAACAGCAGGACCCGTGATTGTTTCACGGCCGGTGTGTGCAATCGCACCGGTCTGCCGTCCAAGGTAATGCGGTCGCGCGCGGTCAGCTTGGCGCCCAGCGCGGGTACCTCACCATTGACCTTCAACCGCGATTCGCGAATCCAGCGCTCCACTTCCCGGCGCGAACCGATGCCCGCCGCGGACAGCAGCTTCTGCACGCGTTCGCCGGTCGGCGGATCCTTGGGAGCCGGGCCCGCATGGCGTGAAGCGCCCTTCCGTACCCGCGCCGCCTTCGGTCGCGCGGCCATCAAATGGAATCGTCTAAAGCACCGCCAGGAGCCTGTCCGAGTATTCCACGCGGCCGCGACCGCGGCAGATTTCGCTTCAGGCGAGGCGGAGGCGACGCTGTTGGGTTCGATCCCAATGAGGAGCCGACAACAAAGCATGAAGCGAAATCTGCCCGGTCCCGAAGGGTTGGCAGGGTGAGGGGCGTCTGCGGTGTTGCGCGGCTTGTCCGTGGAACCCACCACGGCCTGCGCCGCGCGCCTTGCATCCGCACCCTCGCCCTGCCAACGCGGCTCACGTGGAATACTCGGACAGGCTCCTAGCTACCAGGCCCTGGGTTCGCGGCGCATCGCTCTCCGCGCGCGCTTCTTCATCATCGTCCGCCGCCGGATCATCCACTACGGGCCCGACGTCCGCGGCGGCGGCATCCACGGCGACGTCCGTGTCCAACACTTGCGCCTCGGCGCCGGGAAGCGTCAATTGCACGCGCAAATCCTCGAGTTCTTTGAGCTGCGCCAAGGTCGGCAAATCATCCAGCTTCTTCAAGCTGAAGTAGTCGAGAAACTCACGCGTGGTCCCGAGCAGTTCAGGCTTGCCGGGCACGTCGCGGTGACCGACCACGCGAATCCAGTTGCGCTCATGCAGGGTTTTTATGATGTTCGGATTGACGGCCACGCCGCGAATTTGTTCGATTTCGCCGCGCGTGATCGGCTGACGGTAGGCGATCAGGGCCAGCGTTTCGAGCAGCGCGCGCGAATACTTGGCGGGCCGTTCCTGCCACAGCCGCGCGACCGGCTGCGCGACCGCCGCCCTGATTTGAACGCGAAAACCGCTCGCCACTTCCAGCAGTTCGAGTCCGCGCGTTTCGTATTCTTCGGTCAGGGCCGCAATGGCGCCCTTGACCTCATCGGCGATCGACCCGTCGCGCTCGTCGAACACGCTCATCAATTCATCGAGCGTGAGCGGCCGGCCGGCGGCCAGCAGCGATGCTTCAACCACATTTTTCACATATTGATGGTTCATTGCGTTCTCGCATTATCATCGTTGGCGGCGCCGTCGTCGGCTACCAGCGACAGGTGACGGGCTGGGTTGCCCAGGCGCACATGCACGGGCGCGTATGCTTCGGATTGCACTATTTCGATCAACCCCTCGCGCAAGAGTTCCAGAATGGCCACGAAGGTCACGGTCACTCCACGACGCCCCTCTTCAGGTGCGAACAATCGCACGAAATCGACGAAAGCGTTTGCCTGCAGCGCCGCCAGGACATCCGTCATTCGCTGGCGCACCGACAGAGGTTCGCGCTGCACGTGATGGTGCGCGAACATGTCGCTGCGCGACAACACATCCTGAAAAGCAATCAGCATTTCCTGCAATGTCACCTGGGGCGGAATGCGCACGACCTTACGGTCTGCCAGTTCCGCCGATGCAACCCACGTGTCGCGTTCCAGCCGCGGCAACCTGTCGATGCCTTCCGCCGCCCGCTTGAAGCGTTCGTATTCCTGCAGCCGGCGCACCAGCTCAGCGCGCGGATCTGCCTCTTCGGACACCTCATCGCTGCTGACGCGCGGCAAAAGCATGCGTGATTTCACTTCCGCGAGCGTTGCCGCCATCAGCAGATACTCGCCGGCCAACTCCAGCTGCAGCACCTGCATCAATTCGATGTAGCGCATGTACTGGCGGGTGATTTCAGCGATCGGGATGTCGAGAATATCCAGATTTTGCCGCCGAATGAGGTACAGCAGCATGTCCAGCGGTCCCTCAAACGCCTCGAGGAACACCTCGAGCGCCTGCGGCGGTATGTACAGATCTCGAGGCATCTCGATAATGGGCTGGCCCTCCACGACCGCAAACGGCATTTCACCTTGCGCCGGCACGATCTCGCTGGCCGGCGGCGGGGGTGCCGCGTTTTGAACCAACGTCAATTCAGGTTTCACGCCGCTCCTAAGGATGTCAACGGTAGTTCATCGCCATAGCTTGCCGGACGGCATCCATCGTGTCGCGCGCCACGGTCCGCGCCCGCTCGCATCCCTCCGCGATAATACCCCGTACCAGGTCCGGATTCTCCTCGAACTCCTGGGCCCGTTTTGCGATGCCGGACACCTCTTCCACAATTTTTTCAATGAGCGGCGCCTTGCACTCCAGACAGCCGATTCCCGCCGAGCGGCAGCCTTTTTGCACCCAGTCTTGGGTTTCCGCCGTCGAGTATATTTTGTGCAAATCCCAGACCGGACACTTTTCAGGATCTCCCGGATCGGTACGGCGCACACGCGCCGGATCCGTCTGCATGGCCTTGAGCTTTTTGACGATGGAGTCCGTCTCCTCGCGCAGGCCGATCGTGTTGCCGTAGGACTTCGACATTTTGCGTCCGTCGAGCCCGGGGACCTTCGGCGTCGCGGTCAACAACGCCTCCGGCTCGGGCAGAATGACGATTCCCGCTCCTTCGAGAAACCCCAGCAAGCGATCACGGTCGGCGACCGTGAGCCGGGCGTTCGCCTCGACGAGGGCACGTGCTTTGGCGAGCGCGTCGGCGTCGCCCTTTTCCTGAAATGCCTTGCGCAGCGAGCGGTACAAGGCGGAGTTTCGCGACCCCAGGCTCTTGATGGCTTTTTCCACCTTCAGCTCAAATTCCGGTTCGCGGCCATAGATGTGATTGAAGCGCCGCGCGACTTCGCGCGTTATTTCAACGTGAGCGACCTGGTCCTCGCCGACGGGCACGTACTGCGAGCGATACAGCAAGATGTCCGCGCTTTGCAGCAGCGGATAGCCGAGAAATCCATAAGTGCTCAAATCATGGTCGGCTAGCTGCGTCTGCTGATCCTTGTAGGACGGGACGCGCTCCAGCCAGCCCAAGGGCGTAATCATCGACAGCAATAGATGCAGCTCGGCGTGCTCGGGCACTTTCGATTGGATGAACAGCGTGGCCACGCCGGGGTTGAGACCCGCAGCCAGCCAGTCGACCACCATGCTCCAGGTGTTTTCCTCGAGTTTCGAGGTGTCCTCATAACCGGTGGTCAAGGCGTGCCAATCGGCGATGAAGAAATAGCACTCATACTGATATTGCAGCTCAATCCAATTCTTCAGCGCACCGTGATAGTTGCCCAAATGCAATTGGCCCGTGGGACGCATGCCGGACAAGACGCGCCGGTTTTGTATGGGCCCGCTCATGTCGAAAATCGCATTTCCAGCACGTTGATGAGATGGGCAATCCCTCGATAAGCCGGGTCGAGCAGCCAGCTGAAAAGTCCCAACACCGCCAGACCGACCACTATGAACATGCCGGCGGGCGCCAATCTCTCGAAACTCGCCCCGATACGAGGCGGCAACAGCCCTGCCACCACACGGCCGCCGTCGAGCGGCGGGATGGGCAGCAAATTGAAAAGCGCGAGAACCACGTTTGCCACGATACCTGCCTGCGCCATGAGGGCCAGCCAATTGCCCACCGTCTCTCCCATTCTGATGCGGACGACCAACGCCAAGGTCGCACACCAAAATAGGGCCATCAGAATATTTGCGGCAGGTCCCGCGAGCGCCACGATAATCGACGCGCGGCGTGGATTGCGCAACGCGTCGATGGCCACGGGCACGGGCCTCGCCCAGCCGAAGAGCGGAAGGTGCGCGGCAAGCAGTACCACCGGAATCAGCACCGTCCCCAAGGGGTCGATGTGCCGCAACGGGTTCAAACTGAGGCGGCCCAGCAGGTCAGCCGTGCGGTCACCAAAATACCTGGCCGTGCGGCCGTGAGCCACTTCGTGGAGCGTGATGGCAAAGAGAACCGGAATTGCCCAGATGGAAATTGTTTTTGGGGCCCCGTTTATAACCTCATTTAAATCCAATGCTTACACTCGTTATTTAAATAATTTACGAGCATGGGAGCCCGCATTGAGCGGCATTATACGGTGGCTGTCGATGCAAAGGGGCTGACATCGCCCCGCCCTTCGCGAACCACGATGGCACGGTCCGTCGAGAGGTCGATGACCGAAGTGGGGATCATGCCGCAGTTGCCGCCGTCCAAAACCATGTCGACGCTGTGCTCGAGCCGCTCGTAAATATCCTTGGCATCGGTGCGCGGGTGTTCTTCGCCGGGCAAAAGCAGGGTCGAGCTCATCACCGGCTCACCCAGTTCACTGAGCAGCATCGCCGTCACCGGGTGATCAGGAACCCGCAATCCGATCGTGCCGCGGCGTTCATGCTTCAAGCGCCGCGGCGTCTCGCGCGAAGCCTTGAGCAGGAAGGTATAGGGCCCGGGCGTATGCGCACGCAACAACCGGTACTGCCAATTGTCGACCATCGCATACTTGCCGACATCGGCAAGATCCCGGCACACCAGCGTGAAATGATGATTGCGGTCCGTCTGGCGAATCTCGCGGATGCGTTCCAGCGCAGCCTTGTCGCCGATGTGGCAGCCCAGCGCGTAGCAAGAATCGGTGGGATAGACGATGACCGCGCCGCGACGCAGCGCTTCGACCGCTTGGCGCACATAGCGGCGCTGTGGCGTGACCGGGTGCAGTTGCAGATAGATGCTCATTGCGTCGGTTATCATACGCGGATGACTCAACTCCTCGAATGGTCGCCCCTCATCGTCTTTTTTGTGACGTTTGAGCTGCGGGATATTTACTGGGCCACGGCGGCTCTCATGATTGCCTGCGTGCTGCAGCTGCTGGCGCACCGCATGCGCGCCGGCAGCTTCAAGACCATGCACGTGATCACCACCTGCGTCGTGCTGGTATTGGGCGCCGCGACGCTGCTGCTGCATGATCAGCGTTTCATTCAGTGGAAACTGACGGTACTGTTGGGCCTCACTTCCGCGGTCTTCCTCGCCAGCCTGGGCATAGGCAAGCAGCCGCTCGTGCGCCGCATGCTCGAGGCGGCGTTCAGTGAACCGCTGGCCGTCTCCCCGCGCTCTTGGCGGATCATCAACATTTTGTGGGCTGCGTGGTTCGCCGCCTTTGCCATCCTGAACTTGTACGTGGCGAAGAACTTTGCGTTGAGCCTGTGGGTCAAATTCAAAGTGTTTGGATTTCCCGCGGCGACCATGGTCTTCATGCTTCCCCAGGTCTTCTGGCTTGCCGGCAAGGCCTCGAACAAGCCCGACATCACTCGCGCGCAGCGCCTGCGTGAGCGCTTGGAGAGCCGCTTTGCCCCCGCCCAGCTTGACGTCGAGGATGAGAGTCACTTGCACGAAGGCCACGCCGGTGCCGCCGGCGGGCAAAGCCATTTCCGGGTGCGCATCGTTTCGGAAGCCTTTCGCGGGATATCCTCGGTGGCCCGCCACCGACTGATCTACGCCGCCGTCGACGACCTGATGAAAACCGATATTCACGCCCTCGCGATAGAGGCATTGCCGCCGGAATGAGGGCGGTGGCATCTCGTGCTGCTCTGCAGCATCACCCTTCTTTGCACGGGTAAATCGCATCAAATATTGGTGAGATCGCCCTGTTGAGGCTAAACTGCCGCCCCCGGGCGCGCTGGCCAAGGTATGGCCGTAGCCGCTTTTTTTTTGCGTAGAGGACCAAATGAGCCAATTTTCGAGTACACCGTGGACCCGCATCGCCATCCTGACGGCATTCGTCGTGAGTGTGACGGCCTGCGGCAAGGGGCAACAGACGCCGCCCGCGGCTGACAAAGCGGCCGCACCAGCCCCCGCGCCCGTCGCGACCATCGATGGCACGCCCATCTCGCGCACGGAATACGACATCTACTTGAAGAGCTTGTTGCGCGGCCGGCCGGCCACTGAACTGACCACCGAGCAGAAAGCCCAGGTTCTGGACGAGCTGATCAACATGCAGCTGCTCGCCTCGCAGGGCGTGAAAGATGCGGTGGACAAGGACCCGGACGTCAGCGCGCAGCTCGACGTGGTGCGCATGCGTGTGCTGGCGGATGCGGAATCGGCGAAGTATCTGAAGGACAAGGATCCGACGGATGCGGAATTGCATGCCGAGTACGATACAGCCGTCGCGTCCATGGACAAGACCGAGTATCACGCCCGGCATATTCTGCTTGCGAGCAAGGAAGCCGCCGAGGCAGCCATCAAGAAAATCAAGGGCGGCGCGAAGTTCGAGGACGTAGCCAAGGCTGAATCCACCGACAGCTCCAAGGCCAACGGCGGCGATCTAGGCTGGTTTACGCTCACGCGCATGGCCAAGCCGTTCGGCGATGCCGTCAAGGGCTTGAAGAAAGGCGAGATGACCCCGGCACCCGTGCAGACGCAATTTGGCTGGCACGTGATCAAGCTGGAAGACACGCGCGAAACTGCGCCGCCGCCGTTCGAGCAGGTCAAGCAGCAGGTCGGCAACGGCGTGGTGCAAAAGAAACTTCAGGCGTACGTGGAGACCCTGAAGAAGACCGCGAAGATCGAAAAATCGCTCTAGTTCCGGTTCCAGGCTGAACCGTAGCGGACTCGATGTCAGTCCGCTACGGTTTCAAGAGCTTCAGAAACGCTGCCTCGTCGAGAATCTCGATGCCGAGCTGCTCGGCTTTTTTGAGTTTGGACCCCGCCTCCGCGCCCGCCACGACATAGTCGGTTTTCTTCGAGACGCTGCCGCTCACCTTGCCGCCCAACCGCTGGATCGCCTCCGTCGCTTCTTCCCGCGTGAGGGCTTGAAGCGTGCCGGTCAGAACAAAGGTTTTGTCGCGCTGCGCGCCGCCGCTTGGCTGCGGCATGGGCGGCCAGGCTATCCCTGAACCAAGCAAGCGATCGACGGCGGCCGCATTCTCCGCGTCGCGGAAATAGGCCGCCACCTGCTTTGCCACCACCGGACCCACGTCGGGAACGCGTTGGATTTCATCTTCGCCGGCGCGGCGCAAGTCCGTGATGTTCGGAAAATATTGCGCCAGCGCCAGGGCGGTGGCTTCACCCACGTCGCGTATGCCGAGCGCGTAGAGGAAACGCGGCAACGTCGTGTGCTTTGCCGCCTCGATGGCCGATTGCAATTTCTGCGCGGACTTCTCGCCCATGCGCTCGAGCGTCGCCAGCCGATCGGCTTGCAGCGAGAACAGATCCGCCGGCGTCTTCACCCAATCGCAGTCGACGAGCTGCTCCACGAGCTTGTCGCCGAGTCCCTGGATGTCCATGGCGCGGCGCGACGCAAAGTGCTGAATTTCTCCTTTGCGCTGTGCCGCGCAGATACGCCCGCCCGTACAGCGCGCCACGGCCTGATCCCCTTCCCGGACCACCGGCGAGCCGCATACCGGACACACGCCCGGCAGCGCCACGGGCTGCGCTCCCTCAACGCGGCGCTCGGGCAGTACGCGGGCCACCTCAGGGATCACATCGCCCGCGCGGCGAATGACGACGGTATCGCCCACGCGCACGTCCTTGCGGGTCATCTCATCGATGTTATGCAGCGTTGCATTGCTCACCGTCACGCCGCCCACGAAGGTCGGCTCGAGGCGCGCCACGGGTGTCAGCGCGCCGGTGCGGCCCACTTGAAATTCAATGCCGCGTATCACGCTCAACGCCTCCTCGGCGGGGAATTTATGCGCGATGGCCCAACGCGGCGCCCGTGAAATGAATCCCAGCTTGCGCTGTAGATTCACATCGTCGACTTTGTAAACCACACCGTCGATCTGGTAGGGCAGCGTTGCGCGCGCCATGCCCATTTCACGGTAGTACCCAAGGCATCCCTCGATCGACTCCACCACCGTGGACTGCGGACAGATCTTGAAGCCCAGCGCCCGCAATTGCTTCAACGTCTCGCTGTGAAAGGGGGGCAGTTCGCCTCCCTCGATCACCCCGACGCCATAGATGAAAAGATCGAGCGGCCGCGAGGCGGTCATGCGCGGATCGAGCTGCCGCAAGCTTCCGGCCGCCGCATTGCGCGGATTGATGAGGCTTTTTTCACCGCGGGCGGCCAACTCCTCGTTGAATCGGCGGAAACCGGCCAACGGCATGAAGACTTCGCCCCGCACCTCGAGCACGGGAGGTATGTCGGCGCCGCGCAACCTCAGCGGCAGCGCCTTGATGGTCCTCAAATTCTGCGTGATGTCCTCGCCGGTTTCACCGTCCCCGCGCGTCGCGCCCTGCACGAAACTGCCGTTTTCGTAGCGCGCGCTCACTGCGAGCCCGTCCAACTTGGGCTCGGCCGAATAGCGAATCGGCCCGCTTGACCCGAGCCGTTCCCGGATGCGGCGGTCGAAATCCCGCACCTCCTCGTCGCTGAAGGCGTTGTCCAGGGACAGCATCGCCACGCGGTGCTTGACGGCGCCGAAGGCGGACACGGGCGCCGCGCCCACGCGCATGGTCGGTGAATCGGGAATCAGCAGCTGCGGAAATTGCGTCTCCAATTCACGCAGTTCCACCATCAGCTTGTCGTACTCGGAATCCGGAACTTCCGGGTCGTCAAGCGCGTGATAGCGGTAGTTGTAGCGTTCCAGCAATTCCCGCAATTGCGCGGCGCGCGTCGCCGCCTTCTGCGGCGGCTCGATTGACTTGTCCGCGCACATGACGTCAGACCTGCGGCAGGGATGCCTGGAAGCGCGCCACGTCATCGCGCAAGTCCGCCGCACGCTGCGGCGAGAGCGGCATGCCCTTGTTGTCCTGGACCATTCCCGACAGCTCCTGCGCCAGGCCGCGCGCCGCGCCCAGTAATTCATCAACGGTCAGAAGCGCGTCCACCGGTCCGGGCAACACGGCAAACAGCGTCACGCCGCGGAATTCTTCCGACGACATTCGCGCGACATCAAACGTCCCCGGCTCGATCAAACTGGCAACGCAGAACAAACTGCGGCCATCCACGTGACGGCGATGGAACACCTGGTAGCGTCCATAAGCGAGGCCATGCAGTTCGAGAGCCGACAGCAGCGTCGCGCCGGACCAGCGAACCTCGCCCGGTGCGCATACGCGCACCGTCACGATCTTCTGCTGCTCGCTGGCATTGGGCGATTGCGCCGGCGGCGCCGTGTTTCGATCCGTGGAATCGGGCAGCAACGTCGGAACGCGTCCGGGAGCGGCCGCGGCCGCCCGTGCCGCGCTCAGCGCCGGGGGCGCGGCGCTGAGCGGCGCGCCAGACGTCAATCCGGGCGCAGGCTCGGTGCTCACCATCATGGGGCCGTCCAGCACCGGAACGTGCTCATAGTCGTCGGTACGGATGGTGAGCGGCTCGAAGGGCGGCACGCCCCAGTCGCCGTCGGAGACCGCCTCGCGCGCCGCGGCTTCAGGGCGTTGCGGCTCCACGGTCGGCGTGATCTCGCGCAGCTGCGCGTCTCCCGGAGCCTGCGATGAGCGTCTTCTGCCCCACCACCAAATACCGGCAAGCAACACCAGGCTCAGGGCTAACAGAATCCAACGCAGATCGGCAGCCATGGAGACTTGCGCGCTACATCGCCGCCATGCGCACGGCCTCGTCGACGTCCACCGACACCAGGCGCGAGACGCCGGGCTCATTCATGGTGACGCCCACCAGTTGCGACGCCATCTCCATGGTGCTCTTGTTGTGGGTGATGAAGATGAATTGCACGCTGCGCGACATGTCGCGGACGATGTCGCAGAAGCGTCCGACGTTGTTCTCATCGAGCGGTGCGTCGACTTCGTCCAGCAGACAGAACGGCGCGGGGTTCAGGTCAAAGATGGCGAACACCAGCGCAACGGCCGTCAAGGCCTTCTCGCCGCCGGACAGCTGGCTGATGGTGCTGTTGCGTTTGCCCGGCGGACGCGCCATGACCGACACGCCCGCGGCATTTGCCTCCTCGCCCGTCAGCTCGAGATAGGCATGCCCGCCGCCGAACAGGCGTGGAAATTTCTCCTTCAATCCCGCGTTGACGCGGTCGAAGGTATCCTGGAATCGCGTACGCGTTTCCCGATCGATCTTGCGCATCGCGGACTCGAGCGTTTCCAACGCATCGGTCAGATCCTTGCACTGCCGATCCAGATATTCCTTGCGCTCGGATTGCTCCTTGAACTCGCCGATCGCCGCGAGGTTGACCTGGCCGAGCCGTTCGACCTTGCCCTTGGTCTCCTCGAGCTGCGATTCCCAGGCCGCCACGGTCGCATCCGCCGCGATTTGCGCCGCCAGCGCGGCATAATCGTAGTTCGTCGCGGTGAGCTGCTCCGCCACGGCTTCGCGGCGCACACGCACCTGCTGGGCCGCCAGGCGCGCTTCGTCGAGGCTGGAGCGCGCCGCATCCAAGCGTTGTTCCACCGCAAATCGCGCCGCGTCGTGTTCGCGCAGCAAGGCATCCAACTCATCGCTCGCGATGCGCGCGGCCCGCAGTTCCGCTTCGACCTCCGCGCGCCGGCGCAGCTCGCGTTCCAGCTGCAGCTGCGCCTCGGCAAGCGGCGCCTCGCCCTCGGCAATTTGCGCCGCCAGTTCGAGACGCCGGTTCTGCAGGTCAGCGAGTTGTTTCTCGAGCCGCCCCACCGTGGTGACCAGTGCCGTGTGCGAGGAGCGCCGCGACTCCACCTGCACCGCCAAGTCGCGTGCATGCTGCTGAGCCGCGCTGGCCGCGGCTCTCGCTGTCCCCAGTCCCAAGCGCATCCGCTCGCGGTCCTGCTCGAGCTCCATGCGCTGCGGTTCGAGGGCCGCCAGCGCATCGATGGCGGTCTCCATCCGTGCGCGCGATGTGCGCAGTTCGGCCTCGCTGCGCGACAACTCCACGCGCACGTCGGCAAGCTCGGACTCGAGTTGCTCCAGCCGCCGCGCTGCGTCCTCCGTCCGCGCCTGAGCGGAACTGAGTTCCGCCCGCCGGTCGACATGCTCCCGATGCAGCCGGTTGACTTCCGTCTGGCAACGCTCGCGGCGGTCTTCGTGCTCACGCACGAGTTCACGGGTATTTTCCAGACGGGCTTCGAGCGCCTTCACGTCGTTTTCGAGCGTACCGACCTGGACGCCGATGTCGCGCAGGATTTCCTCGCGCTCGATGACCCCGGCGCGCGGATCCGCATCGCGCGACACGCGCAGCCAGTCATTGCCAAGCCAGATGCCGTCGCGCGTGACCACCGATTCGCCGGCCTTGAGCCGCCGGCGCAGGTTCAGCGCCTCGCCCAACGACTCGGCGGTCATCACGGATGACAACAGCGAGCCGAGCGCGGTCGTGCCCTGCACCCTCGCCGCCAGCGAGGCGGCAACGGGCGCGCCGGCGGCGCTTTCGGCAGTGCTCACGACCGCCAAATTGCCGCCATCGAAACTCGCCAACAAATCCGTGACGCTGTCCAAGCCGTCGACGCAAACCGCCTCGAGATAGGATCCCAACACGGTTTCGACGGCGCGCTCCCAGCCCTTGGCCACGCGCAGCTGCTGCGCAACGCGCGGATGGCGGTCGAGCGATTGCGACTTCAGCCACTGCGCAACTTTTCCGGAGGCCTTGCCGAGCGCGGCCTGCTGCAGGGCCTCGGTCGAGACCTGCTCTCCCTGCGCCTGCTGCAAGCGGGCCCGCAGCGCATTGAGCGAGCTGCTCTCTTCCCGCTCGCGTTCCCGCGTCACCGAGATCTCCGACAGCAGCCCCTGCAGTTCCGCCGCGGCACTGTCGCCGGCAACTCGCGCCGCTTCCGCCTGCGCAGCCAGGGTCTCCAAGGCCGCCGGGGGCTGCAGCTGCGCAAAGCTCGCCCGCTCGGTTTCCTGGCGCTCCTGCTGCTGCAGCAGCCTGCGCTGTTGGCTTTCCAATTGCTCGATGCGGGCGCGTTCCACCTGTGTCTCGCGCTGCCCCAGCGCAACGGACTGAGCGTGGTTGTCCCAGGAGAACTGCCACGACGTCAGCGCCTGCTCACAGCGTTCGAGCAGCTGCGATGCCATTTTTTCTTGCTCATGGGCCTCATCGAGGCCGGGCACCATCGTCGATAGCTCCATGCTCAGCGATTCGAGCTGAACCCGGTCAAGCTGCACCACGCGGGCCAACTCGGCGGTCTGTGAATCAACCTGCTCGAGATCTCCGCGCTGGCGCTGCCTGAGTTCGCGCGAATACTCGATCCCCTGCTCGATCCGCGTCACCTCGGCGCCGGCCTCGTAGTAGCGGCCTTGAATCGCGCTCAACGCGTCGGCCTTGGCGGATTGGTCGGCTCGAATGCGCTCGATCTGCGCCTCCGCCTCGCGCAAATCGGCGAGAACCGATTGCATGGCGGTCTCGCAGCCGGACGCGGCGGCATCGCGAACGCCGGCCTCGAGATCCAGGCTTTGCAGGCGCAGCGCCAGCAACTCCGCGGATAGCTTGCGCTCCTCTTCCTTGAGCGTCTGATAGCGGCGCGCCGTCGCGGCCTGGCGTTGCAGGTGGCGGATCTGCTTTTCCACTTCTTCGCGCAGGTCGTTCAGTCGATCCAGATTCTCGCGGGTGTGCCCGATGCGGCTTTCGGTTTCGCGTCGCCGCTCCTTGTAGCGCGATATGCCCGCCGCCTCTTCCAGGAATGCGCGCAGGTCGTCGGGCCGCGCCTCGATCACACGTGAAATCATGCCTTGCTCGATGATGGCGTAGCTGCGCGTGCCGAGTCCGGTGCCGAGGAACAGCTGCGTGATGTCCTTGCGGCGCACCTTGAGGCCGTTGATGAAGTAGTCGGAGCTGCCGTCGCGGCTCACCGAGCGCTTGAGCGCGACCTCGTTGTAGTTCGCGTATGGTCCGCCGATCTTCGCGTCGGAATTGTCGAACACCAATTCCACCGATGCATTGCCCAGGGGTTTGCGCGACGCGGAGCCGTTGAAGATCACATCGGCCATCGATTCGCCGCGCAAATGTTTCGCGGATATTTCCCCCATCACCCAACGAACCGCATCGATGATGTTGGATTTTCCGCATCCATTCGGACCCACCACACCCGTCAGACTGCTGGGAAACGTGACGGTCGTCGGGTCGACGAACGATTTGAAGCCGGCAATTTTGAGTTTCGTTAAGCGCATTGTTCACGCGGTGTCGTGGGCCACTTGTGGCGCGTAGTGTAAAGTAAACGTCACATAGGTAAACCCCTCGTGATCGCCCGACTCCATCCATGACAGAAGCAGCCGCTCGACTTGAAGTGTTTGACAATCCCGCACCCGAGCGGGACTACACCATCCGCATGACTCTTCCGGAGTTCACCTGCCTGTGCCCGAAAACCGGCCAGCCCGACTTTGCCACGCTGGAACTCGAGTACGTGCCGAACGAACGATGCGTGGAACTCAAGTCCCTGAAGCTCTATATTTGGTCATTCCGCAACCGCGGCGCATTCCATGAAGCGGTCACCAACGAAATCCTGCGGGACCTGGTGGCGGCCACGGCGCCTCGATTCATGCGTATTTTGGCCAAATTCAACGTGCGCGGGGGCATTTACACCACGGTGGTGGCGGAGCACCGGGCCGCCGGCTGGGTCGCCGCCGGGCCGGTCGAACTGCCCTAGCGAAGCAAGGCCCCGGCGGGCGTTTTGGCCCCCTCCGGGCCCCGGCGGGTTTTGCTTCCCAATCATAGGGTTAAGTTCGCAAAATATGTTTCGCGCGTGGTCTGTACAGGCCTGAATGCGTCGGTATAATCGCGCGCTCTTTCGTTAGGAGGCGGAAAACTCACATGCCCTCGAAGAAACCAAATAAAGCGGCTAAGCGGCCAGGTAAGGCGACACCCAAAAAAGCGACTCATAAAGCAGCCGCTCCGAAGAAGGCGGCGCGGCCGCCGACGAAAGCAAAGCCCATCGCCACATCGAAGGTAACAGTGAAACCGACCAAACCCGTACCCAAACCTGGGCCCGCACCAGTAGTTGCCAAGCACGCGGTCGCAAAACCGCCGCGTGCCAATCCCGCCGCGCTCAAGCCTGTGCCAGCGCCGGCGCCGAGAGTCACAACCGAAAAAATCGCGCCTATGAAATTCGATCCCCGACCGCTCGTGATGCCGCGCATGCTGCAAAACGACGAAGACACCGACGCCGAGGGCTCGGCATCCGCCAGCTTGCTGGCGGGCCCTCGCAATGTGAAGCCGTATATTGCCCGCCGCGGCGAGCAATACATGAACAAGGAGCAGTTGGAGCACTTCGCTCGCATTCTGCAGAACTGGAAGCGCGACCTCATGGTCGAGGTGGACCGGACCGTGCTGCACATGAAGGACGAAGCAGCCAATTTCCCCGATCCGAACGACCGTGCCACGCAAGAAGAAGAGTTCAGCCTCGAGCTTCGGACGCGTGACCGGGAGCGCAAGCTGATTCGCAAGATCGATGAGGCCCTGAAGCGCATTGAAGACGGTTCGTATGGCTATTGCTTGGAAACCGGTGAAGAAATAGGCATCAAGCGATTGGAAGCCCGTCCGGTTGCCACCCTGTCCGTCGAAGCCCAGGAGCGGCGCGAGCGCCGCGAAAAGCAGTACGGGGACCGCGACGACCGGTACCGCTAGGAGCCCATCCGAGCATTTTGCACGGCCTTATATCGGGCGTTTTGCGCCCACTCCGTCCGGCGATCTGCACCTGGGCTCCCTGTACACGGCGGTGGCCAGCTACCTGGACGCGCGGGCGCACGGCGGACGCTGGCTGCTGCGGATCGAAGATATCGATCGGCCCAGGGAGAGCCCCGGGTCCGCAGCTGGAATTCTGCGTACCTTGGAGCTGTTCGGCTTCGAGTGGGACGGCCCGGTCGTGCGTCAGTACGATCGCCGCGAGCGCTACGAGGAAGCGCTGCAACACTTGAGCACCCAGAATCGTACCTTTGCGTGCTCGTGCAGCCGCGCGCAGTTGGAGGACGAGCTGCGCTATCCGGGGACCTGCCGTGGTCGTCCGGTCGCGGCGGGAACGCACACGGCAATCCGCCTGCGGGTCGATCCCGGCCCTGTTTTTTTCACTGACCGCATCCAGGGAACTTACCGGCAGGACGTGGCGGCCGCGGTCGGGGACATCATCCTCAAGCGCCGCGATCACATCCATGCCTACGTGCTGGCAGTGACCGTCGATGACGCCGCGCAGGCCGTCACTCACATTGTGCGTGGCGCCGATCTTTTGGACAACACGCCCCGGCAGATCTACCTGCAGCGGTTGTTGGGATCGCCTACGCCGAGTTATGCCCATGTGCCGGTGCTGACCGAAGCGGATGGCGCCAAGCTGGCGAAGTCGCAACGAAGCATGCGCCTCGCCGAGGATTCACCGCTGCCGCAGCTGCTGTTCATTTTTTCATTGCTGGGACTGGCGCCGGCGCCCTCGCTTGGGGTGACGACAATCTCCGCCGCCTGGCGGTGGGCGATCGCGCAATGGCACGTCGATAAGGTACCCAAACGTCTCGAAATGCGTGTAAGCGGCTAATTATCCTACAAAAAAATGCCGATTTGCCTTAGCGCTGCATTGCGCTATTCTTTGGACTGTAGTCCTTACGATTGATCAGACGTGGACTGGCACGAACCGGCATCCTCCGGTGGTGCCGGCCAACACGAGCGAGGAGCCCCATGAGCGAACCGCGAGTGATTAAGAAATATCCGAATCGACGCCTCTATGACACGGTCGAAAGCCGGTACATCACCTTGGCAGATGTCAGGCGCTTGGTGGTCGAGAGAATAGAATTCGTCGTTGTCGACAAGAAAAATAGTGCCGACATTACGCGCAGCATTTTGCTGCAGGTCATCGCCGAGCAGGAGCATTTGGCCGAGCCGATCCTGAGCCAGGATTTCATGGTCAATGTGATCCGCTCCTACGGCACGATCCTGCAAGGCCAGGTGAGTCCGCATTTGGAACAGAGCCTCAAGCAGCTCATGAACCAGCAGCCCACACCTCAGCTTCGGGACCGCGTAAAGACGGTGGCCGGCGGCGAACCGCCGCGGCCGCGAGTCGCGTCGAATCTAGTGCGGGACGGTTAGCCCGAGGGCTGGCCGTGCCGATGACGCGCGGCAGATCGCACTGCCGCGCCGTAGCAGCCTGTCTGAGTTATTCCCCGCGGCCGCGACTTACGCGGCGTCGACGTTGCGCATCGATAGCCGCACGCGGCCCTGTCGATCCACTTCGAGCACCTTGACGCGCACCACGTCGCCTTCCTTGAGCTTATCGCCCACCCGCTCAACCCGCTCCTCGGAAATCTGGGAGATGTGCACCAGGCCGTCCCGTCCCGGGAGAATGGTCACGAAGGCGCCGAAATCCATCAAGCGCGCCACCTTGCCCTCATAGACCCGGCCGACTTCGACGTCCGCGGTGATCAGCTCAATGCGACGCTGCGCTTCGCGGCCCGCCGCGCCCTGCACCGAGGCTATTTTCACGGTGCCGTCGTTTTCGATGTCGATGGAAGTGCCGGTTTCTTCGGTAATCTGACGGATGACTGCGCCGCCTTTGCCAATGACATCGCGGATCTTCTCCGGATCGATCTTCAAGGTGATGATGGTCGGAGCCCATTCGGACATGTTCTCACGCGGCTTGGAGAGCACCTTGTTCATCTCTCCCAGGATGTGCAGCCGGCCCTCGCGCGCCTGATCCAGCGCCACTTTCATGATCTCGCTCGTGATGCTCGTGATCTTGATATCCATCTGCAGCGCCGTCACCCCATCCTTGGTGCCTGCGACCTTGAAATCCATGTCGCCGAGATGATCCTCATCGCCCAGAATGTCGGTCAGCACCTGGAAGCGCGAGCCCTCCTTGACCAGGCCCATCGCCACGCCCGCGACCGGCGCCTTGATCGGCACACCCGCGTCCATGAGCGCGAGGCTGGTGCCGCACACCGACGCCATGGAACTCGAACCGTTCGACTCCAGAATCTCGGAGACGACCCGGATGACATAGGGGAATTTGTCGACGCCCGGCATGACCGCCTTCACGCCGCGCTTGGCAAGATTGCCGTGACCGATCTCGCGCCGCTTGGGCGAGCCCATCATGCCGGTCTCGCCGACGCTGAACGGGGGGAAATTGTAGTGCAGCATGAACGGCTCTTTGCGTTCGCCGGTCAGGCCGTCGATGATTTGCGCATCGCGCCCTGTCCCCAAGGTGGTCACGACCAGGGCCTGCGTTTCGCCGCGGGTGAACAGGGCCGAGCCGTGGGTTCGCGCCAGCACGCCGGTTCGAATATTGATGCCGCGAACGGTTTTGTTGTCGCGCCCGTCGATGCGAGGCTTGCCGGCGAGCACCTGCTCGCGCACCAGGCGATATTCCAGGTTCGCAAACTCGGCGCCGACCTGTTCCGCGGTGAACTTCGCCGGCTCGCCCTGGGTCAATGCCTCGACGGCGGTGCTCTTGATCTCCTTGATCTTGGAATAGCGCTGCGTCTTTTCGGTGATGGTGTAGGCCGCGGCGACTTGCGTCGAATAAGCGCCCACGGCGCTCTGCAATTCTGTGTTGACCTCCGGGGCAGTCCAAGCCCACTTCGGCTTGCCCGCTTCCGCGGTCAATTCGTTGATGGCCTTGATGGCGATCTGCATCTGCTCATGGCCAAAGGTCACGGCGCCGAGCATCACATCTTCATTGAGCCCATCGGCCTCGGATTCAACCATCAGCACGCCTTCACTCGTGCCCGCCACGACCAGATCCAGCTTCGAGGTGGTCAATTGCGTGGCGGTGGGATTCAAGACGTACTTGCCGTCGATGTATCCGACGCGCGCAGCGCCGATCGGACCCATGAACGGCATCCCGGATATCGCCAGCGCCGCGGAGGCGCCGATCAAGGAGGCAATATCCGGATCCACTTCGGCATTCACCGAAATGACCGACGCGACGACTTGCACGTCGTTGATGAATCCTTCCGGAAACAGCGGCCGTATCGGCCGGTCGATGAGACGCGAGGTGAGCGTTTCCTTTTCAGTGGGACGTCCTTCGCGCTTGAAAAACCCTCCCGGGATGCGGCCCGCGGCGTAGGTTTTTTCTTGATAGTTCACGGTGAGCGGAAAGAAATCACGGCCCGGTGTTGCCTTCTTGAGGCCCACCGCGGTCACCAGGACCACGGTCTCGCTCATGGACACGAGCACGGCACCATCGGCCTGGCGGGCAAGTTCGCCCGTCTCGAGGGTAACCGTGTGATCCCCGTATTTAAAACTTTTTTTGATAGCGCTCACTTAGAGCCCCTTTGCGTAATCCGACGTGAAAGACGCAGGCGCTAAATTAAAGCACCTGCAGCGGCGCCTGTTAGCGGCGTAACCCTAAGCGTTCGACCAATTGCGAGTACTTGTCCGGCGTTCTGCTCTTCAAGTAATCGAGCAGCTTGCGGCGCTGATTGACCATCTTGAGCAGCCCGCGGCGCGATGCATGGTCGGCTTTGTGCGTGGTGAAATGCTGGCTCAAGCCGTTAATGCGCTCGGACAACAAGGCAATTTGAACTTCGGGAGAGCCGGTGTCCTGCGCGCTGCGCTGAAATTTACCGACGACGCCCGTCTTTTCTTCACGAGTAAGTGGCATTGAAATCAAACCCTCAATCAATAACTTAGGACCTTTTAAGAAGCCGCGCATTGTACGCGTCGCGGCATCCTCCCTCAAGCACGATTCGTCTCGGATGAAATAAGGCGCAGGGGCCTGAGCTGGCCCGCCGCTTCGATCTCACCCAAGCCCAAAAATCCCAAGTCCGCCGCGTAGATACGCACCATTCCGGGGAGTTCCACCGGGATATTGAGCGTCTGGCCCTGCCGTAGGGCGCTGACCCCGCCGGCCGGGAGGTCGAATCGCCGGCACGCGCTCAAGGCCGCATCCACGGGCAGCAGCACCCTGTGCCGATCTTCCAGGGTCAGTGCCTCCAAAGCCTCAAACGGCCATTGGGGTTCGCTCTCAAAGGGGGCCACGGCAAGCCTGCGCAGGACCGCCAAATGGCCAATGGTCCCCAATTGCAGGGCCAAATCCTCGGCGAGCACACGGATATAGGCGCCCTTCGTGCAGCGCACGTCGAACGACAGTTCGGGCGTCTGCCAATCGAGCAGCCGCAGCTCATGAATCGTGATGGAACGGGCCGAGCGCTCCCGGGTAATGCCGGCGCGCGCGTATTCATACAGGGGTTTGCCGTCCTGCTTGAGCGCTGAGCGCATGGGCGGAATTTGCCGATAGTCGCGCGGAAAGGCGGCGAGCGCGCGCTCGAGTTGTTCGGTCGAGAACTCGGGCAGCGGGCGCGTCTCGATCACCTCGGACTCGCGATCGGCGCTCGGCGTGCGCTCACCCAAACGAACCGTGACGCGATAAGTCTTGTCGGCTTCCAACAGCTGTGTGCCGAATTTGGTCGCCTCTCCGAAGCAAATCGGCAGGAGTCCCGATGCAAGCGGATCGAGCGATCCGGTATGCCCGGCCTTACGCGCGTTGAACAAGTGCTTGACGCGCGCGACGGCTCCCGCGGAACTCAAGCCCAGCGGCTTGTCGAGCAAGAGAATGCCATGAATATCGGCGGGCACCGTCAGCCCTCGTCAATGATGTGGTCGTGCTCGTCCGTATCCGACGAGCTGCTTTGCGCCGGATCGGCGGGCTTCTTCAGTGAATCGATCAGCTGCGTCAAACGCACGCCATGCTCGATGGTCGTGTCGAGCTCGAACGTCAAGGTGGGTGTGTAGCGGATCATCAGCGCCTTGGACAGGGCATTGCGCAGAAACCCCGCCGCGCTGGTCAGTCCCTGCTGCACCTTCGGGTCCGCCCCTTCCTTGCCAAACACCAGGTAATAGACCCGCGCGGTGCGCAAGTCACCGCTGACGTTGACGGCCGTGATGGTGACATTGCCGATGCGCTCGTCCTTGACGTCGCGCCGCAGAAGCTCGGTGAGCTCGCGCTGGATCTGCTCGCCGAGCCGCTTCGCCCTCGGGTTGTCTTTTGCCATAAGGCTACCTGCTGGCGAGAGCGGCGCGCACTACAGCGTGCGGGCCACTTCGACACGTGAATAGCACTCGATCTGATCGCCTTCGCGCACGTCGTTGTAGTTCTTGACGCCGATGCCGCACTCGGTGCCCGCGCGCACCTCGGTGACGTCATCCTTGAATCGCTTCAAGGACTCCAAAGCGCCTTCGAAGATCACCACGTTGTCGCGCAGCACACGGATCGGGAAATTACGGCGCACATAACCGTCGATGACCATGCAGCCGGCGACCGTGCCGAACTTGCTCGAGCGGAACACGCTCCTGACTTCGGCGAGGCCGACGATCGACTCCTTGACCTCCGGCGACAGCATGCCGGTGAGTACGGCTTTGATGTCGTCGATGGCTTCGTAAATGATGCTGTAGTAGCGCACATCGACGCCATGCTCCTTGATGGCCGCGCGCGCCGCCGCATCGCCGCGCACATTGAAGGCGATGATGCGCGCCTTCGAAGCAGCCGCCAGCGTGACGTCGGACTCGGTGAGGCCGCCGACTCCGGAGGCGACGATATTCACCGCCACTTCGGGAGTCGACAAACCATTCAGGGAATCGCGAAGTGCTTCGGCGCTGCCTTGCACATCGGCCTTCACCAACAGCTGCACCAGATCGGCCTTGTTCTCGCCCATGGTCGAGAACACGTCCTGCATGTTGGTTGCTTTTTGGGCAAGCTTGACATCGCGGGATTTCGATTGGCGATGCATCGCCACTTCGCGGGCCTTGCGTTCGCTCTCGACAACCAGCAATTCATCCCCGGCATTCGGCGCACCGGACAACCCGAGAACCACGACCGGTATCGAGGGACCCGCCGCTTCGACCGGATGCCCCGCCTCGTCGAACAAGGCCCGCACGCGGCCGAATTCCTGGCCGATCAAGAGCGGATCGCCCAATTTCAACGTGCCGCGCAAGACCAATACGGTGGCCACCGCTCCGCGGCCCTTCTCGAGGCTCGATTCGATGACGTAGCCGGCCGCGAGACCGGCCGTCGGCGCCTTGAGTTCCAGCACTTCGGCCTGCAGCAGAATGCTGTCGAGCAGCTGATCGACGCCCTGACCCGTCCGGGCCGACACAGGCACGAAAATATTCTCGCCGCCCCACTCCTCCGGGATGACGCCGTACTTGGTCAGCTCCTGCTTGACCTTTTCGGCGTCCGCCTCGGGCTTGTCCATTTTATTGAGCGCCACCACGATCGGCACCTTGGCTGCCTGCGCGTGCTGAATGGCTTCCACCGTCTGAGGCATGACGCCGTCGTCGGCGCCGACGACCAGGATGACGATGTCCGTCACCTGGGCGCCGCGGGCGCGCATCGAGGTGAAGGCCGCGTGGCCCGGCGTATCCAGGAAGGTCACCATGCCCTTGGCGGTCTCGACGTGATAGGCACCGATGTGCTGCGTGATGCCCCCCGCCTCGCCGGCGGCCACCTTGCTGCGCCGGATGTAGTCGAGCAACGACGTCTTGCCGTGATCGACGTGCCCCATTACCGTCACGACCGGCGGCCGCGGCAGCACCTCGAGCGAGGCATCGGCCTCGCCTTGCAGGTCGTCCTCGATGATATTTTCCTTGCGCAGCACCGCCGTGTGGCCCATTTCCTCGACCACCAGCACCGCCGTGTCCTGCTCGATCATTTGATTGATCGTGGCCATCACGCCCATGTTCATCATGACTTTGATGACTTCCGTGGCTTTGACGGCCATCTTCTGGGCCAATTCGCCCACTGTCATCGCTTCGCCGATCGCCACTTCGCGTACCACGCGCGCGGTCGGCATCTCGAATCCATGCTTGGTATCGGCTTCCCCGCCCATCGAGCGCCGCCGCCCGTCGCGCGATTTCTTCTTTTTGTGCCGCGAACTCACGTCGCCGACGATGTGCAATTCCTGCCGGCCGTAGCGGGTCGATTTGTCGTCCACCACCTCACGCGATGCCTTGCCGGGCTTCGCTGCCGCGGCCTTGCGCTCCCGTTCGGCGACCTCGCGCGCCTGAACTTCGGCGGCGCGCCGCGCCTCTTCTTCGGCCGTGCGCTTGCGGTTTTCCTCGTCGCTGCGGCGCCGGCTCTCCTCCTCCTGGCGCTCGCGGTCCAGGCGCTCCTTCTCCAGGCGCTCGTGTTCCGCACGCTCCAGCGCCTGTTTGGCCTGCTCCTCGGTTTCGCGCTGCTTGTCGATCTCTTCCTGCTGGTGACGCGCCTGATCCTCGAGCACTTCGCGCTTGATGTAGGTGCGCTTGCTGCGCACTTCGACATTCACCGTGCGCGCGCGTCCTTGCGGGCTCGCCAGTTTCAATTCGGACTGCGACTTGCGGCGCAGCGTGATTTTGCGGGGCGCCGCATCCCCCTGGGATTCGTCGTGCCCGTGGCTGCGGCGCAGATGCGTCAACAGCTCATGCTTGGCATCCTCGCTGATCATGTCCTCGGCGCCGTCGACTTTGATGCCGGCCTGATCGAGCTGCTGCAGCAGCCGATCGACCGGGACTTTCAGTACCTCGGCAAATTGAGCGACGGTTACATCTGCCATACTTGCTCCCTAGACCTTAGCTTCTTCCGCGAACCAGTGCTTGCGGGCATTCATGATCAGTTCGCCGGCCTTCTTCTCATCGATACTGCCCATCTCGACCAGTTCATCGACCGCCAGGTCCGCCAAATCATCGCGCGTGCGTACGCCCTTGCGCGCCAACGTCTTGCCCAAAGTCTCGCCCGTGATCTCAACCAAGTCAGCTCCGGGTTCGGCGCCGTCCATCGACTCCTCGCTCGCGATCGCCTGAGTCAGCAACACATCGCGCGCGCGGGTACGCAGTTCCTTGACGATTTCCTCGTCGAATTCCTCGATGCCGTTCAATTCGCTCGCCGGTACATAGGCGATCTCTTCGATGGTCGAAAAGCCCTCCTGCACCAGGATGCTCGCGACGTCGGCGTCGACGTCGAGCTGCTTCATGAAGGTTTCGCGCAGCGCCAGGGACTCCGTTTCGCTCTTGGCCTCGGCCTGCGATTCGCTCATCACATTCAATTCCCAGCCGGTCAATTCGCTGGCCAGGCGGATGTTCTGGCCGCCGCGCCCGATGGCCTGGGAGAGTTTGTCCTCGGAGACGGCGATGTCCATTGAATGCGAATCTTCATCGACCACGATGGAGGTCACCTCGGCGGGCGCCATGGCGTTGATGACGAACTGCGCATTGTTCTCGTCGAATGGAATGATGTCGACGCGTTCGCCGGCAATCTCGTTGGAAACCGCCTGGACACGCGAGCCGCGCATGCCGACGCACGCGCCCACCGGGTCGACGCGCGGATCGTTGCTGCGTACCGCGATCTTGGCGCGCACGCCCGCATCGCGGGCCGCGGCCAGGATGTTGATCAAGCCCTGGCCGACTTCCGGCACTTCCAGCTTGAACAATTCGATCAGGAATTCGGGCGCGGTGCGCGACAGGAACAATTGCGGGCCGCGCGGTTCGGTGCGCACTTCTTTCAGGTAGGCCTTGATGCGATCTTGGGATCGCACCGGCTCGCGCGGGATCATCTCCTCGCGCGCAATGAATCCTTCGGCGTTGGCGCCGAGATCCACATACACGCCGTTGCGGTCGACGCGCTTGACGATGCCGCTGACCAGGGTCCCGGCGCGGTCCTTGTAGGCATCCACCACCTGTGCGCGCTCGGCTTCGCGAACCTTCTGCACGATCACCTGCTTGGCGGTCTGCGCGAGAATTCGCCCGAACGGAACCGACTCCATCGGCTCTTCGACGAATCCGCCCGGCTCGACGTCTTTGTCGATGTCGCGGGCGTCGTCGAGGCGCAATTCGCGCTCCGGCACTTCGAGCTCGGTGGAGTCATCCGCGAATACCTTCCAGCGGCGAAAGGTGTCGTAGGCGCCGGTCTTGCGGTTGATCGAGACGCGCACGTCCAGCTCCTCGCCGTGTTTCTTGCGGGTCGCGGATGCCAGCGCCGCTTCGAGCGCGTCGAATATAATTTCCTTATCGACGCCCTTCTCGTTGGAAACCGCGTCGACGGCCATCAATATTTCTTTGTTCATAAGCCTAAAGACTCCTCGCTCACTCCGGCCGCAATCTCGCCTTCTGAATCCGGTCGAACGGCAGGCTGTACGCCTTGCCGTCGACTTCCACTACAATCGTGTCGCTTGATGACGACTTCAATACCCCGATAAAACGGCGCCGGCCATCGGTCGGCAGCTTCAGCTCGGCAATGATCCTCTGACCGACGAATCGCTCGAAATGCGCGCGCGTGCGCAAGATCCGATCGAAGCCCGGCGAGGAAACCTCCAGCGTGTAATTCCCCTTGATCGGATCCTGGATCTCGAGAACCTCGCTCACGGCGTGACTGACGCGTGCGCAGTCATCCACGGTGACGCCGGTCTCCAAGTCTCCCGTCCGCGCATCGATGAAAATCCGCAGCACACCGCCGCGCCCTTCCCGCGCAAACTCAATATCGACCAACTCAAATCCAAGCGCCTCGATCGGCGGCTCCAACAGGCGCATCAAGGCGTCGCGCATTTTTATGACGTCCAAAGCAAAAAGGGGACCATCGGCCCCCTTCCATTCACTTAAGAAAAAGCCCCTAGAAGGGGCCAAACCTAAAAATCCGCGTGCCGGTTCAATGGGCCCGAGTCAACCTCGAGCCAAAAAGCCAGTTCGGGCCCCGCCGAGGGGCGCGATTATAGGCAATGCGACTTCAGGCGTAAACCCTGTTCGCGCCATCCCAAATGTTTCGCGCAGCGCCAAACGTTTCGCGCAGCGCCAAACGTCAAAAACTTAAGGCCGCATTGCAGCGGCCTTAAGGAATCACTTCAATCTTAAGCCACTGTTACCAGCGCTTCGGACCGCGAGATCCGCCACCACCGCCGCCGCCACCGCCGCCGGTGCGCTCCTGCGCCTCGTTCACCTTCAGCGCTCGCCCGTCGACGTCGTGACCATTCAAGGCCTGCATGGCGCGCGCAGCATCCGCGCTCGCCATTTCAACGAAGCCGAAGCCGCGGGGCCGACCGGTATCGCGATCATTGATCAGCGCCACCGACTGGACCGCGCCGTGCTTTTCGAACAGTGCACGCACTGCGGACTCGTCCATTGAGAACGGGAGATTGCCAACATACATTTTCGTCATGTGAAGAATACCTACTACAAAAGAAACTATCGGCCGGTCACGCGTGCCTTGAGTACTAAACCTTATAGCGGAATGCCAGCCACCTGGATCGAGGAAACCTGCTTTGTGGGTTGTGGCCAAGGTGACGCCGGAGCGGCGCGGTGACCAAAAACGGACCAAGTAGAAATCACGAACCGGCGCGAATACTACAGCAATTTACTGATAAGTACGAATATTCGTCCTGGTTGCACATCATGCTGCAACGCAGCAATCCTGGCAACTGAACCCCAAGGCGGCTATTCTCTTGGGCCGTTGAGTAGGCCGAAATCACCACTGTAATGACTGCACTTGGATGCCGCTAACCTACCTTCTACCCAAGTACTGGATCACCTGGGTGGGTTTGGGTGTCATGCGGGCGGTCGAGCTGCTGCCCTACCCCGCGCAAACAAACGTGGGCAATGCGATCGGATTTCTGCTGCGGCATCTGCCCTTGAGCTACCTGCGCATTGCCCGCCGCAATATCGCGCTGTGCCTACCCGAGTTGTCGGCGCCGCAGCGCGAGGAGCTTCTGGATCGGCATTGCCGCAGCTTGGGTGTAGCCCTGTGCGAGACCGCAAATACCTGGTGGAGCAGCGACAGCCGCCTTAAGCAGCTCGCCGAGATACAGGGACTGCACCATCTTGAGGCTGCGCTCGCCAAGGGCCGGGGCGCCATCCTGGTCGGCGGCCACTTCACGACGATTGAAATCTCGACCCGCATCCTGGGGACGGTGGTACCCCTCAATGTCGTCTACCGTCCGATGAAAAACGCGCTGCTGTCGCACATTATGTTCGAAAGCTTCTGCCGCCACGGCCATCCGATCCCGAAGGACGACATCAGGAGCATGGTGCGGGCGCTCAAGAACAACGAAGCCGTGTGGTTTGCGCCGGACCAAAGCTACCGCAACAAGGGTGCCGCGATGGTCAATTTTTTCGGCATACCGGCGGCCAGCAATCCGGCAACGTCGCGCTTGGCGCGCATCTCGGGCGCGGCGGTCATGACATATTTTGGCGAGCGGCTCCCGGGCAACGCCGGGTACCGGGTGGTGATCGGACCTGCATTCGAGAATTTCCCGGGCCCCGATCCGGTTGAGGATCTCGAACGCTACAATCGCCTGCTCGAGGCGCAGGTTCGCTTGGTGCCGGAACAGTATCTCTGGGTCCACCGGCGCTTCAAGGGATTGAGCAGCGACTATCCCGATTATTATGGACGGGACTCCCGCGATCCAACCTTGCAGCGCTCCCCCTAACCGTTAAGGTGAAGTGATTTGTCCCTAAGCGGCGATCAGGTAACCGTCCAGAGCGTGACCGGGGTCGACCTGACGCTTGGCATAGCCGGTCCCGGAACTCGAAGCTACGCGTTCGTGATCGACTGGCATATTCGCGCGATTGTAGCCGCCGCATGGCTGCTCATCGCCTACTACGTGTTCGACGTCGCGCTTACACTGAAATCGGCCGCCGGCTTCGTGAGCGTCCTGCCGGCCTCGATCATCTATTTTCTCTACCACCCGGCTCTGGAGGTTGCGCTGGGCGGACGCACACCGGGCAAGCGCATGGCGGGGGTGCGCATTGTCAGCCGCAACGGCGGCCCGCCGGGAACCTCGGCCCTGCTGATCCGCAATATTTTTCGGCTCATCGACAGTCTGCCGGCGCTTTACATGCTCGGACTGATCAGCTGTTTCGTGACGGCCAACCGGGTTCGTGTCGGCGACCTCGCTGCCGGAACCCTGCTCGTCCTCGACAATGCCGCAGCCGAAGAATCGTTGCTGCGGATCGAGGCGCTTGCCACGCGCTCGCAGTTGCCGCTCGATGCCCTGGAGTTGGTCGATCAAGTGCTGGAGCGCTGGGACTCGCTCGAAAGCACGAGCCGCGCTCCAATCGCCCGCGCGCTCCTGCTGAGGCTCGGCCCCGGCGCAGACGCAGGCGTACTGGAAGGTTTGGCCGATGCGGACCTGCGGGCCAGGTTGCAGGCGCATTTGAATTCCAACGCATCGGCTGCCCATGTCTGATGCCACTCACATCCGGCAGTGGCTGGTGTCGCGCGCCGGGGCGTGGCGCACGGTGGTTCAGCATGTCGCAGCCTTGCGAGCGCAGCGCCGCGCCACCGTCGATGAGGCGTTGGGGGCCGTGGAAGCCTATCGCGGGCTTGCCCGAGACCTGGCGACGGCAAGACGCGTGGCGCCCAACAGCCGCATGACCTCCGGGCTCGAATCGCTGTACGGTCAATTGCACGGCGTGGTCAATCGCCGCCCGCGCGGCGGCATTGCCGCGCTGCGCCTGCTGTTCGCCAACGATGTCCCCAAGGCGGCATACGAGTTGCGCGCGCGCATTGCCGGAATGGGCTTGCTCATGGCCATGAGCGCCCTGGCCGGCTGGTGGCTCGTGTCGACCTTTCCCACGCTGGTCAGCCTGTTCGCGAGCGACGAGATGATCGAACAGGTCGAACAGGGTCACCTCTGGACCGAGGGCATCATCAACGTCATGCCATCCTCGATCCTGTCGATCGGCATCCTGGCAAACAATATCGTGGTCAGCATTCTGGCTTTCTGCGCCGGAATATTCCTGGGGTTGGGCACGCTCTATTTGATTGCCATGAACGGCCTCATGCTGGGCGCGGCCTTTGCTTTTGTGCATCAGCATGGCCTGGCGCGGGCCTTGTTCGAGTTCATCGCGGCGCATGGCCCGGTGGAACTCTCGGTGATCTGCATCGCCGGCGCGGCAGGCGTTGCGCTCGGCGAGTCCATTATCCGGCCCAGCGTTGAATCGCGCCGCGATTCCTTTCAAGCCTGCGCGCATCGCATCGCGCCCCTGTTGCTGCTGTGCGCGCTCTTGCTGGTCGGTTGCGGATTCATCGAGGGCTTCGTGTCTCCGGACCCGGGTTTCCCCCTCGCCAGCCGCATCACCATCGGCGTCGCCTACTGGTCGATCATGTGGATACTCTTGACCGGCCGCCTGTTTCGCGCTGGCCATGAAGCGTGAGATTGAGCGTCGGGCGTGAAAGGCGTAGGGGGATGCGCGCCGCTCAAATTCACAGTGCCGAAGTCCGACTTCACGCGCGGCGGTGACGCTGGAAATTGGTGTATGCCGCAAACACGGCGCGTTCGAGCTGTTCCGGCCTCGCCACCAGCGCCGGCGCGCCGAGCGCGTTCAGCGCGCGGACCTTGCGCTCCAAGCCGATACAGTATTCCTGCGCCGCGAGGCTGCGATAAGGGTCCAGCCACTGCTGCGCCGGTGCGCGCGCCAGCGACTCCACCGCCGCGCTCGACAGTCCCGCGACGAAGGGCAGGTGTTTGGGCAGTAAAAACCGCACCGCCTGAGCCAGCTGACTCTTGGCGGATGCATCATCGAGGTCGGTAAGCATGACGATGAGGCTGCGATGCCGCACCAACGATCGCACACGCGTCGCCGCATACAAAGGATTCGATTCGGTGCGCTCCACCTTGGCGGCCGCAAGCAGCGCGCGCAGCCGCAGCACGGCGCCGGCGCCTCGCGCCGGTACCAAAGTCGCCAATGGGCGGTCGGCATACAGGATCAATCCCACCAGATCCTCGCGATCGACTGCGAATTGCGCCAGGCGTGCCGCCACATTGACATAGTGGCCGAATCGGTCCAGGTTGCCGGCGCGCAGCGCGCTCGAGCGCCCGGCGTCGATGAGGATGACGATCTGCAAGCCGTGGTCCTGCGAAAAATCACGGCTGATCAAACGGCCGGCGCGCACCGTCGCCTTCCAGTCGATCACCCGCGGCGGATCGCCGCTGCGGTATTCGCGCAAGCGCAGCACTTCTGCGCCCGCACCGCTGTCGAGTCCCGCCTGAGACCCGGACGCTGAGACGCTCCTGACGTCCGAGGCGCTGCGAAACAGGTCAGGCAAGACTTTCAGCTGTCTGGCGCAAGTCAATTTCCGCGGCCACCAAGCCAGCCCCAACGGCCCCGCGATCCGGACGTGCAGCTGCCGCCACGCGTGCTCGCCCAAGCGGCAAGGAACGACGCGGCGTTCGATGAGCACGCGGGCGCCGCCGGCCACGCTCAAGGTTTCAACCCGCGGCTCAACATCGAAGTACTCGGGAGCCGTGAGCGCAACCTGCAACGTCAAATTGCGGTTCAATCCATGCGTGCAGATGAAGTGAAACGCCGCGGCACGCCCGAGATACAGCCGCTCGGGCGTCTCCAATGCGAAGGCCAGTCGGCTGCGCGAAACGAGCAGCGACTCATAGGCAAGTCCGAGCAGCAGCAGTGCCGCGGGGAACCGCCACACGCCCGACAGGCTCGCGTCGGCGCTCCAATCACCGGCAATCGCGGCGGCCACCGTCAAAAGCACCAACACGAAGGCGTTGCCGCGCAGACTCGCGCCGCTCATCGGGGTACCGGTGTCTGCTCGAGCAGCCGTTGCACGATGGCCTGCGTCGTAATGCCTTCGAGCATTGCCTCCGGCGCGAGCAGCAAGCGGTGCGAAATGACCGTGGGCAGAACGCTCTTCACATCATCCGGGCTCACGAAACTTCCACCGCGCAGCGCCGCCGCGACGCGCGCGGCGCGCAGTGCCGCCAGAGCGCCGCGAGTGGACAGCCCCAGGGCAAGGTGCGCATGCTGTCGGGAGGCCTGCGCCAGATCGAGGACATAGCCGAGCAGCCCGGGCGCAACATGCACCTCATCGACTGCGGCACGCGCCTGCTCGAGCATTGCCTGGGAGACCGCCTGGGGCGAAGCTGCCTGCGGCCCGCTCAAGGCCGCGTATTGCGCGAGGATCGCCTGCTCATCCGTGCGATCGGGATAGGTCATGTCGATGCGCAGCATGAACCGGTCCAATTGCGATTCCGGCAGCGGATAGGTCCCCTCAAAATCGCCGGGGTTCTGCGTAGCGATCACCAGGAACTGCGGCGGCAATGCATAGGTCTGGCGCTCGACCGTCACCTGGCGCTCCTCCATCGCCTCGAGAAGCGCGGACTGCGTCTTCGGGCTCGCGCGATTGATCTCATCGACCAGCAGCACTTCGGCAAATAGCGGCCCGGGTCGAAACTCGAATTCGCGTTTCGCGGTATCGAAGATGTGGATGCCGATGATGTCCGAGGGCATGAGATCCGCGGTTCCTTGCACGCGGCGAAACATGCCGCCGAGCGCAGCGGCCAGCGACTTCGACAGCAAGGTCTTGCCCAACCCGGGCGGTCCTTGCAGCAGGACGTGCCCGCGCGCGATGACCGCAATCGTCAGGGCACGAATAATGGGCTTGAGGCCGATTACCGCAACGCCCATCGATTCCTGCAGCCGCTGTTCCAAGCCTTCCAAGGCCGTGTTCATATGATTTTTCCTTGCAGCGAAGAGAGAAGATTTTGCAGGCGCGCCAGATCGAATCGCCGGCCGTGTTGAACCTTGCCATGAAGCTCGCGCAATTCCGTCACTTCGTTCGGCGACACGGTTGCCTGCGATGCCAGCCACTCCCATGGCGGTACGCCGTCTTCCGCCGCGCCCAGGCGCTGGCGGATCGAATTGAAAAAATTGGCGAGCATGCGATTCGCCGCGGCGGCCGGCGTCAGCGAGGCGGCAAAAAAATCGCCGCTGGCGCTGACGAAGGCGGTGACATCGACGGGCCTCCAGTTGTCGACGTGGGCGCGCAGCCGTTGCACGCCGAGGACAAAAACCAGCCACAAAAGCACGAGCCAGGCGAGAGTCCGATGCAGCCGCGGGTCGGCATAGAATGCCTTGGCATCGTAATAACCGACGGAACCCTGATGCGCATCGTCGAATAGGACCATGCCGCCGTCTTTCAATGACCAGGCAATGAGGTTCGCCAGAAATCGGGCGTTGTCCGCCGTGCCAACTTCCCGATTGCTGAACAGGCCTGCCACCGCCAACGTGACAATCTGGCCTCTCCCTTGCCGTTTGACCCAGATGGCGCCCTCGCCGCTGTCGATCTGTGCGATTTGCAATATCCCCGATGCGTCCATCGGTACCGCGCGCCAGCGTGAAGCCGGAAAATCGGAAACCACGCGAAGCGAGCGCACATCTTGCATGAGCGGATGAACGCCGCGCGGCGTCAGGACGATCTCGCGGGGTTGAGCCAGCCGATTCAACGCCGACCTCAGTGTCTCGGCAGGACCGGCCTTCTCACCGTCCTTCTTCGCAGTGCGGTCATCGACATCGAATCGCAGCCGCGTCAAGCGGCCTACATCCTTGACCAGCCTTCCACCCCCTGACAACGCCCATGCCGGCGTGTCGTCGAGGGCAGCCGCCACGACCAGGGTATTGCCGCGTGATATCCACTCGTCCAGTTGAGCGGCCTCGTCGGGATGGACCGGCAATTCGTGCGGCAAGGTCGTCAGCAGCAGATTGCCGCTCGCCCCGAAGCGGCGATCGCTGCTCAACCGGTCGAAACGCTCGCGCCAAGCGGCCAGCGGAACCCGTTCTTCGATGAGCCAGCGCCATGCGCCCTGATATCCCGCGGGCCCCGGCTCGGCGCTCAAGGGCCGGGGCGGCGCCTGCTCATCCGCCGCGGGCTTCGGAAAGAATAATGCGTAGCTCAAAATAAGCGCGCCGGCCGCAAGTCCGATGGTGACCAGTCGCTCCTTCAAGATCCGCTTTTCAATTGTGCCAATTGCGCGAGCAGCACTTCGCCGCGCCGCTGCACGTCATGCGTCGGATCCGCCGCCCGGTCTCGAGGGCCGTAGAAATTCGATTCGGCGCCATAAGCGACCGCGGCAAATACCGCCCGCTGCTCCTCGCTCTCGAATACGCTGCGTCTTACCAGCTCGCGATGCGTGAGGCTGCGGTCGGCTCGGAGCTGTCCCAACTGCAGCAACCGTTTGACCAGGGCGCGCAGCAACATCGCCAACGCATCCGTGGCGGACCCCGGAACGAGTCCCGCTTCGAGATCCGTCTCCGCCGTACCGGTACTCGATGTTTTCGCCCCCGTCGCGCGCATCGCGCGCCTACCTAACCTCACGGCCTTGATCTCCCGGACCACGATCACCACGGCCGCACCCACCACCAGCGCGGTCAAACAATAGGTGATTATTTCAAGAAAAGTCACCGACGCATCCATGTGGGCCGACCATCGCTCCCACAGCCGATTCAGCCAGCTCGCCAGCGCGGAATCGCTCTGCGCAAGCCAATGCTTCAACCAGGTTTTGAAGGATTGCCACCAGGACGAGTTCTTCGGCGTTTGTACCTGTAGCGACTCGAGCGCCTTGGAAAGCGATGCCGCATCGGGTGCGCGCCGCTGAGAACGGGAATACCGCTCAGCCAATGCGCTCAGGTCCGCAAGCGCTTGGGAGTTCATTTTTTGCTGCCAG
>Ga0210389_10000326_pt1 | contig 46642 bp, 45 predicted proteins | sample IncBWH28OmetaG_FD_160127 | JGI IMG/M metagenome (GOLD analysis project Ga0210389, IMG submission 160127) | Forest soil microbial communities from Barre Woods Harvard Forest LTER site, Petersham, Massachusetts, United States - Inc-BW-H-28-O ... | reverse complement strand
GTAGTCCGCTTCCAGTGGGGGACGGGCCAGTGACGGCGGCTAGGCTTGGATCAAGGATGCTTGTCATCAGTTCCTCCTTGCAGTGATTACCGCACCGCGAAAGTCTCCCGGCGGTGGACCGAAGTGACCCACCACGCCGTGAGTTATGCGCCATGTTTTTACGTGTGCAGTGTGACGCCTGAGCTGGCCGGCTGTCGATGTGCCGACGCACACGAATACGGGTACTGAGGTGTCGCGTTGCACAATGACGGTCAGCGGCCAACCCCCTCCCCGATATCAGCGCGGGGTCCGAGTTCAGCGCCATGCCTGATTCGGTCGGCCGCGTGGGACGCGATGGCAGCGACGCGGGATCCGGTCGCGTTCTGGCACGTGGTGGTCGAACTCGCGCATGCCCGAGACCACCCCGTCGGGGCGGTCCGGCCTCATCGCGCGCAGCTACGGGCACGCGCCGCGTTGGGAGCCTGGGTCATCGGCTGCCTGAACGCCGCCATCGTCGCCCTGCCCATCCGGCTGTCCGATCGCCCCAGGGCGGGCACCGCACACCGGTCAACCAGCTGCCTGTGCCGTACGGCGGTTGCTAGGCGCCGGTCAGGAGAGGTTACCGCCGGAGCCTGCGTCGGCCTGCACCGCGTCGCCGGCCTGCGGCTCACCGGTGAGTTCGTCCGTGCCGATCTCGGGGACACCCTGACCTGCTGGCGGAGGCGCCGCGGTGAGCGCGTCGCCGGGCCGCTGCTGGCCGAGCAGCTCTTCGTGACCGACCTCGGGAAGGTTCCGATCCCCATTCCCACCGCGCTTCGCCGCCTTTTTCTTCGGCGCCTTCTGCGGCGCCGGCACGGCGGCGTGGACCGTGCGGCGGTGACCGTTGGCCGCCAACCCGAGAGACTCGCTGACCATCGCGATGGCCTTCTCCGTGTACACGCGATAGCCGAAGTTCGGTAAGTAGCCGTGGATCTCGGGCGTGTCGAGATCACGCATGAACTGCAGTATCTCGTGGCTGAACACCTGGCCGGGCACCAGGACCGGAAATCCTGGCGGGTACGGCGTTACGTAGGTCGCCGACACGATGTCCACTCCCGCGTCCAGGCGTTCATCAATCTGATTGCCGGTGAGGTATTCGCAATTGGTGTCCTCGTAGGAGAGGTAGAACGCTCGGCGGACATCGCCTTCGGGCGTCGGCTCGCTTCCGCTGTGGTCCAGGAACGCGGGGTGGAAGCCGCTGAAATCGGGCAGGGGCAAAGACATTTCGGTAAGCCGGAAGACCGCCTGCTCGAAGTGTTCGCGCTCACCGAGACTCATCTCGGAGATGTCCTGGTCGAGCTCGCGGGCAACGTTGACCAGAACCTCCACCAGGAAAGCGACCGAGCTGCGCGTGGTGCCGATATTGGTCATGAACAGCACGCTGTTGCGGGACGTCTTATTGATCTGAATTCCGTAGCGGTCCATCAACTGTTCGCGTTTGAAGGTGTCTCCGTCGTAGCCGGTGGACCCGATGTACAGGGTGATTCTCGACGGATCGAGCACGAACTCGTCCTGATCCCAGGCGGCCATCATGTTGCGTAGCCCCGAGCGCAGGGGCTGGGCGATGGCCGACGGCCGGAACTCATCCGGGATCAAATCAGAAGTCCGAAGGCACCTCATGTACTTGCTGAGCAGGGGATGGTTGTCGATCGCGTCGCGCAGCTGCATCGCGTTCTCAATCTGCCGCTGCACCAGTTCGACGCCCTCGAGCGCCACCTGTCGGCGACCCAGGTCCAACGACGCGAGGATCTGGTAATTGGGCGAGGTCGACGTGTGCGCCATGTAGGCCTCGTGGAACGGCTCCGCGACCTTCTGGTCGAAGTCCTGATCGAAGACATGGATCATCGATCCCTGCCGCAGCGCGGTCAGCGTCTTGTGCGTCGATTGGGTGGCATACACGCGAACCCGGGCCCTCGCCGGGTCGGGCATGAGACGACGATCCAAGAGGTCTTCGTCGCTGGGTTCATCCTCAACCTGGGCGGCAAGGTACTCCTCGAACCGCCCCCTGTAGTCGGGGTCCTGCAACCGCTCCCGCAACGCCCGTGCCGACGCCATCGCGGTGCGCGTCCGGTAGACCGGGTGAAACCGTGCGAACGCGAACCATGCCTCGTCCCACAGGAACACCAGGTCGGGCTTGATCGCGAGGCACTCCTCCATCACGCGCTCGACGTCGTAGACGATCCCGTCGAAGGTGCAGTTCGTCAGCGACATCATCTTGACGCGGTCGAGCTTGCCCGCACGCTTCAGCGCCAACAATTTCGACTTGATCTCGCGCAGCGGCACCGCACCGTACATCGAGTAGTCGTTGAGCGGATAAGCCTCCAAATAAACGACATTCGCGCCGGCGAGCATCATCCCGTAGTGATGCGACTGGTGGCAGTTGCGGTCCAGCAGCACGATGTCGCCGGGCGCCACCAATGCCTGGGTGACGATCTTGTTGGCCGTCGACGTTCCGTTGGTGACGAAGTACGTGTGGCGCGACCCGTAGGCTTTTGCCGCCAGCTGTTGCGACTCCCGCAGCGGCCCGGTCGGCTCGAGCAGCGAGTCGAGGCCGCCGCACGTCGCCGACGTCTCGGCCATGAACACTTCCAGGCCGTAAAAGCCGACCATGTCCTTGATCCAGTGCGAGTTGACGATCGACTTGCCCTGCGAAATCGGCAGGGCGTGAAAGACGCCCGTGGGCCGGTGGCTGTACTCCTTGAGCGCGCTGAAGAACGGGGTGCGGTAGCGCGCCGCCACACCCTGCAGGATCGACAGGTGAAGCTCGAGCATGCCTTCCCGAGCATGAAACACCCGTCGGAAGTACTGGCTCAGGCGCCCGGCGATGTCCTCCACGTCGATCTCGGTCATCATGTACAGGTCGAGCTCGGGCCGTAGGTTGGCCAGGGATACGGCGAGGATCTGCGCGCGTTCTTCCGGCGACTGGTGATCGTTCAGCTCATGCTGAACGTCGCTGTCGACGAACTCCGACAGAGCCGACAGGTCCCGCGTCGACTGATGCGAGAAACGGCGCCGGATCACCACCGCCTGCAGGTTGACGTTGAGCCGTGCCGCGATGAGGGCCTCGTCCCCGCTGGACACCACCACGAGCTCGTAGACGAACTCGTCGTCGGGCCGGCGCCATTTGCGCACCTCGTTACGCAACGCCCGCTCCTGGGCCTCGGTCATCTTTTCGACGACGAGCACCTCGAAATAGGGCCGGTCGGCTTGCGCCGCCGGTTGATGCTCGAGCTGACGTGGATCGGTGGGAAACATGTCCAGGTCGTCGGCACCGGCGTTGTCGACGTCCCCGGAGCGATAGGACTCCGTGGTCAGCGCGCGGTTGATCCGCCCGACCGCCTGGGCGAACTTGTCATAGCTACCGGCGGCAAAAAGTCGTTGAACAAGGGCGAATTGCGGCGAGCCGGGATAGGCCCAATAGGGCTCCAGTGTGCTCAGGCGAGCCAGCAATTCCTGGCATGCCTTCGCCCATTTTTCTTTCAACGCTCCCGTGGTGGTCGGCCGCGTCAGCCGATCAGCGGCCTCCTCCAGCCGGCACCACGAGTCACTGCGGACCTGCCACAGGCTGTTGTAAGCGCGCAAATGTTCTGTCATGGCGGCCCTTTCCCGACTCGCGGCGGCTCCTCCGTCCCGGTGCGTGGGGTCAAGATTCGCAGACCCAATCCGCCCGCTGGTGACCAAAAGACAAACAATGGGCGTCCGTCACGTGACAGCCCGAACAGACGACGGTAACGGGGTCCCGGGTGGTCCAACCGCCGTGGTTCCTTGCATCCGGTGCCGCTACGCGGCTCACCATAGGAGGATGGATGGAATCGCTGGGCAGTCTCCACCTGGGGAAGATCGTCGTCGCTGGTGTACTGGCATTGGCGGGATTAATGACCACCGGCGTCGGCATCAGCAACGCTGCCACGCTTCAGACGGAGGGCACGTGTCCGAGTGGGGCGGCCTGTTACGCAGCGGGTCCGGGCGTCAAGGCCACAACGGCTGGGAACTGGAACGATTTCTGGTGCGTCCCGGATCACGCGGCTCCTGGTTCGTGGCGCCTGGTTCTGGCCAACTGAAGTTGGTCGGCGACTGGCCACGCACAGTGCGGCGTCGGGGCGTCGTCGTGGTACGCGCGGATCTTTCCGCAGCACAGGAATTTTCGTCCATGTAACGCTCTCCTGGCGATTGCCTCCCAGCCAACGGGGGCGAATGCCCAGGCGTGCGTGAGCACCCTGTGATTGGCAAAACCGGGGCGCGCGGATCCACGGTAAGGGAGGATTCTTGACGCGGCGCCGTCGATGCGGGCAGGAATACGCCGTCCTATAACTGTGCGGAGGTGACGAACGATGGGCCATTACCGATCGAACGTGCGAGACCTGGAGTTCAACCTGTTCGAGGTTCTCGGCCTGGACGCCGTGCTCGATTCGGGCGCCTACGGCGATCTCGACACGGCGACGGTACGTGAGACTCTCCGTGAGGTGGCGCGGCTGTCCGAGGGGCCGATCGCAGACTCGTTCGTCGATGCCGATCGCAATCCGCCGCGGTTCGTCCCGGGCGAGCACACGATCACGGTGCCGGATTCGGTGCGGCGATCCGTGGCCGCGTTCAAGGATGCCGGGTGGTGGCGGATCGGGATGTCCGAGGTCATCGGTGGGGTGCCGGCACCGTCCCCGGTGGCCTGCGCAGTCAACGAGATGATGGCCTGCGCGAACCCGGCCATTCAGTGGTACAGCACTCCGGTCATGTCGCAAGTGCTCGCGCTCGTCGGAACCGAACAGCAGAAGCGTTGGGCGCGAATCGGTTTGGAGCGTGGCTGGACGGGCACGATGGCGCTGACCGAACCCGACGCGGGTTCCGACGTCGGCGCGGGGCGCACCAAGGCGATCGCGCAACCAGACGGCGCCTGGCACATCGAGGGTGTGAAGCGGTTCATCTCCGGCGGCGATGTCGGTGACACCGCGGAGAACCTGTTCCACCTCGTGCTGGCGCGTCCGGAGGATGCCGGACCTGGTACGAAGGGCCTGAGCCTGTTCTACGTCCCGAAATACCTGTTTGACCCGGACACGCTGGACCTGCGGGAGCGCAACGGGGTGTTCGCGACGGCGCTGGAAGAAAAGATGGGCATAAAAGCGTCCCCGACCTGCGAATTGACGTTCGGCGCGACCGACATCCCCGCCGTCGGGTACCTGGTCGGCGACGTGCACGACGGCATCGCCCAGATGTTCAAGGCCATCGAGTACGCGCGGATGATGGTCGGTATCAAGTCTATCGGGACACTGTCGACCGCGTACCTGCACGCGCTCGACTATGCACAGCAGCGTGTGCAGGGCCCTGACCTGACCCGCTTCACTGACAAGACCGCACCCCGGGTGCCGATCACGCGCCACCCGGACGTGCGGCGAAGCCTCATGTTGCAGAAGGCGTACGCCGAGGGATTGCGCGCACTGTACATGTACGCGGCCGCGCACTCCTACGAATCCGGGGTCGCGCTGGTGCCGGGCGTTGACGCCGACTTGGCGGCGCGGGTGCTGGACCTGCTGCTGCCGATCGTCAAGGGCGTCGGATCCGAGAAGTCGTATTACTGGATCAACGAAAGCCTGCAAACCCTGGGCGGATCGGGGTATCTGAAGGACTATCCCATCGAGCAATACGCCCGAGACGCCAGAATCGACTCACTCTACGAAGGCACCACCGCGATCCAGTCGCTGGACTTCGTGTTCCGCAAGATCGCGCGCGACCGAGGCGTCGCCCTCGCGCATGTCGCCGGCCAGATCACCGCGTTCATCGACAACATCACCGGCGATCGGCTCAAGGCCGAGCGCACGCTCCTGGCGGCGGCACTGTCGGACGTGCAGGCGATGACCGGCACGCTTACGACGTATCTGCTTGCCGCGGAACATAATCCCACGGAGCTGTACAAGATCGGGCTGGTGTCGGTGGCATATCTGCATGCCGTCGGCGACACGCTCATTGCGTGGCGACTGCTCGTGCAGGCCGACATCGCGGCTGCCGCACTCGATGCCGGTGCTGACGATTCCTTCTACCGCGGCAAGCTCGCCGCCGCCACGTTCTTCGCCAAGACGATCCTGCCGGCGATCTCGGCGACCCGCGCCGTCGTCGAGAACGTCGACATCGACCTGATGGAACTTGCCGACGACGCTTTCTGACGCTTTGCCGAAGGGCGCCCGTCGTACCGCCGAGCTGACATGAACGCCTCCTCTCGGTGGATAACCGGCGCCATCCGTCAATTTCAATATGACGTTGGTTCTTTGGTACCTCCGATATTTGAGGCGTATGCGCGGGTGTTTCACCCGGCTTATCGCCTCGTACAACGAATGCCTGACCCGCGTGAAATTGCCGTCTCGTGGAAGGCGGTGGCGGAGGCTAATGGTCGAGTCGCGCACCCGGCCATGGAATGGGGATCCCTGGTCGGCTCATGGCAAATGCAAAGTCAGCCGGGGCTATGGGATCGTCGGCCAGATACGGGTCGGCTTCCTGTCCACGTCACCAAGGAGCTAAGTCTCATATTAAAGCGAAGCTCGCGGTCTGACAGGGTGATGTATGCCCTATGGAACGGGTACGGCGGGATGCAGATAGGGAATGCCGAGTTGATCGAACTGCCACATCGTCCGATGTATCTGATAACGGGGTCAATCGAGAACGCAACCGAGCCGTTCGGCATACCAGGTCGTACCGCGAGTCTATGGTGGCCACGCGATCAGCAATGGTGTGTGGCAACGGATGTCGATTTGATGACCACATATGTTGGTGGTGGAGCGAATTGTGTAAAGGCCATCATCAATAGCGATGCACTGGAAGCAATGCCGGTGACCATTGATCAACGAGTGACGTGGGACGCAGACACGGTCAACCCGCTTCCCGATTCTCCGTAGCCGGCATCGTCAGATTTGTTCGGTTAGCTCGCTGGATACCTGCCAGAGTCGGTCGGCATTGTTTGGGTCGAGTGCGTAAGGCGCGACGCCGCCAATGTGGCCCTCGCGCTCATGTACCACTGGCGCCTCGGCGCAGTCCTCGTAGTAGCGACCGGTGACCCCTTCGACATCAGGACTGGCCGCCAGTAACACGGAGGTGGCGGCGCCTTGCTCGATCGTCTTGACCGGGGGCAGCGCCAGGTCCGTCTCTTTCCCGAAATTGGCGAGGTCGTCGGGGCCCATGTGTCGCGCGAGCGCGGTACTGGCGATGTTGCCGGGCATCAGTGCGTTGACCGTGATGCCGTCGTCGGCCCAACGTTGCGCGGCGCCGACGGCGAACAGCACATTGGCTGACTTGGACTGGCCGTAGGACGTCCATTGGTCGTAGGGGCGAAACCGGTAGTGCAGGTCGTCGAAGACCACTGGGGAGAACAGGTGCCCGATGGACGCGACGGACACCACGCGGGCGCCGTCCGCCGCGGCCAGTGATCGGTGCAGGCCGCTACCGAGCGCGAAATGACCGAGATGGTTTGTGGCGAACTGCATCTCACACCCGGCCGGGGTGAGGGTGAGCTTCGGCAGGGCCATCACGCCGGCGTTGTTGACCAGGATGTGCAGCGGGCCCGTCCACGCGCGCACGAACCCGGCCACCGAGGCCGGGTCGGCCAGGTCAAGCTGTGCGACCCGCGGCGCACCCGATCCCGGCGGCAGCGCTTTGGCGATCTCGTCCGCGACTTTCCCGCCGGCCTCGACGTTGCGTACCGCCAACGTCACGTCGGCACCCGCGGACGCCAGCGCGCGGGCGGTCTCGACACCGATTCCGGAACTGGCACCCGTCACCACTACGCGGCGTCCGTGCAGATCCACGTCATCGACGATCTCGGCCGCAGTGGTGGCGGCTCCGTATTTGTGCGCAGGCATGCGACCACGATCCACCTGCACACGCCCGTTATCCAGACCATGACGTTGCTGGTAATCCCAGAGCCACCCTGTCTGACACACGCCGCACTACCCTTGACCGATGGAGACAACCCGCGGGCTGGCGGCTTTTCTGCGAGCCCGCCGCGAATTGCTCAAGCCTGCCGACGTCGGCCTACCGGTCAGCGAGCGTAGACGCGTCGAGGGATTGCGTCGCGAAGAAGTCGCGATGCTTGCGGGCATCAGTACCGAGTACTACCTCAGACTCGAGCAAGGACGAGACCATCAGCCCTCCGACCAAGTCCTTGACGGGCTTGCCCGCGCCCTGCAACTCGACGAAGACGCGAGCAATCACCTGCGCGCGTTGGCGCGACCGGCGCCGCGTCGGCGTGGACGCTCCGTCTCTGAAAGGTGCGACCCGGCAGTGCAAACTCTCATCGACAGTTGGCCGCTTACCCCTACGTTCGTTGTCAACCGGAACATGGCGATACTGGCGTCCAATCGCATGGCGCGAGCGGTGTCGCACCTTTTCACCCCTGGCCAAAACATCCTGCGCGCGGCGTTTCTCGAGCCTGAAATGCGTATGCTCTACCGTGATTGGGAACGGTTCACGACCAGGATCGTCCCGTTCTTGCGAGCCGTGCTCGGCGCGGAGCAACCCGATCGCGAACTTCTCGAGCTCATCGGCGAACTCAGCATCGCCAGCAAGCGATTCGCCACATTGTGGGCGCGTCACGATGTCAAGCACCGAAGCACCGGTCCGACTGCCTTTTACCACCCGCAAGTCGGGCCGCTCGATCTGCACTACACAATCCTGCACCTGCCGGATCAGCGCCAGATGATCGTCACCTACCACGCCGACCCTGGCTCACCATCCGAAGAAAACCTCCGTCTGCTCGCCAGTTTGACAACTTAGGCGCCGACGAGCGGCTTTGGTCACGACTGTTGTTCGTCGAACACGAATACGACTTTGCCTTCCCGGCCGGTGTCGCCCTGGGCGAGGCTTATCGCGTCCTTCCAGTCCTCCAGCCGCACGGTGCGGGCGACCCGTGCGCTGAGCGTGCCGTCGCCAACCATCGCCACCAGCTCGCGATAGGTGTCGTGCACCTTCGCGGTGTCGGTGTTGCGTAACCAGTTGATCAGCCAGAATCCGGTCCAGTTCACGTGGCGGCCGATCAGCTCAAGCACGGACACCGAGGCGCTTTGCCCCGATAAAGCCGCAAAAGACACCAATGTCCCGCCGAACCGTAGGTGATGGGCGAGCTGCCGCGCCGAGCGGCCGCCGACGGAGTCGACGACGATGTCGAGATCGGTGCCGTTCAGTGCCTGCGCCAGATTGGCTTCGAGATTGTCATCATCGATCACGACCCGATCGCCACCCCAGCTGCGGACCTGCTCGGCGGCGGCCTCGCGGCGGACCACGCTCATGGTTTTCCAGCCGAACCGGCGTGCCAATTTGATCAGGTACTCGCCGACCGCCGAGTTGCCCGCCGTCTGGCCGATCCACCGGTCGCTCGTCGATGGATCTCTGTAGTTACGCAGCAGCAGCAGGGCGGTTATCGGGTTGATCCCGACCATCGCGAGCTGCACGGTGTCGATATCGTCTGGCACGACGACGATGTCGGTCGTGGCGGCGATCAAGTGGGTGGCCCAGGTGCCGTGGCGGTAGGTCGGCACAAGTAGCACGCGCGCACCGACCAGTGTCTCGTCCTCGCCTGGGCCGACGGCCAGGACCCGGCCGACGCCTTCGCCTCCGACGTCTGAGGGCGGCTGCGGGGTGATGAAGTACTGGCCGCTGACGTAGAGGAAATCCGAGGCGTTGATGGTGGCGGCCTCAACCTCGACGAGCACTTGGCCAGGACCCGGTGCGGGTGCGTCGAATTCGACGAGTTCTAGGACGTCGGCGGGCGCGCCGATCGCGGTGATCTGGAGCTTACGCATAATCTACCTTCCCGATATGTTGGGATTAATCCTGTTTGATGACGTGCAACGCGCTCAGCGGCCCGCCGAGCTGCATCAGCCGCCCGCCCTCACGCAGGCCGCCCACTAGCACGGGCGCGAACCCCAGCGCCTCGCCGAATGCGGCGAACTCGCCGTTGACCGCATCGTCGTCGCCGGCGAAAAACAACACTTGGCGGCCGTCGGGGTGCCGGGGGTCGGCCATGATGTACTCGGCAAACATGGCGTTAAAAGCCTTGATGACCGTAGCGCCCGGCAGGTGCCGGGCCACCCACTCGCTGCCGGTCACATCACCGAGATCGACGAATCCGGAGTAGGTGGGTTCGTATTGAGCGAATTGATTGGTGGCGTCAACCACGACACGACCCGACCAGTCCGGCACCTCGCCGGCCAACTCGGGAACCTTGACAAAGGGAATGGCAAAAACCACCAGGTCGGCATCGGCCGCCTGCGCCACTGTGCCTGCGGACGCGCCCTCGCCCAGCTCGCAGACCAGTTCTTTCAATGTGTCTGGGCCGCGACTGTTGCTGAGTACGACTGGAATTCGCGCGGACCAAGCGCGTGTGGCGACGGCGCGTCCGACAGCTCCCGATCCGATGATTCCAATTCTGGCGAACAAGGTGTGCCTCATTTCGGTTCGATCGCAGCACTCACGCTAGCCCATTCTGTAACAGTCAGTCAATAACTATTGTGTACTGGATGATCAGAAACGCGTGTGCTGTGGTGCTCAGGCGGTTTACGGACGCGGTAGCAGTCCGATCGCCTGCTCGGCGACGGCGACGATCGCACGCGGCGGCATCCCGCCCTTGCGCAGCGCCTCAGCCCCCCGTAGCAGCGCCAGGATCAGCAGCGCAAATTCGTCTGGGTCGGCGTCCGGGTCGATATCTCCGTCGCGTTGGCCCACTCGGATAGCTTCGGCTATGTCGCGCTGATAGGCGTCGAGCCACTTGCGGACTCGGCGGGCGACGTCCTTGTCGGTCGCCCCCATCTCGGCGGCGCTCTTGGCCATCAGGCAGCCCCGTCCCTTGGTGTCAGCGGTCAAAATCTTCGTGACAGAACGGATGTGATCAACCAGCCGGTCACGGCCGCTTATTTTCGGATCGCGCAAATCGGCCAACACTTGGTCCCCGAGCGCGGTCGCGTAGTCATCCATCGCCCGCAGGAACAAGGTGCGCTTGTCAGTGAATGCTGCATACAGGCTGCCACGACCCAGTCCGGTCACATCGGTCAAATCATCGAGCGAGGTCCCGTTGAAGCCGTGTAGCCAGAACTGATCGCGCGCGGCCTGAACAACCTCGGCTTCGTCAAACTTTCGTGGTCGAGCCATGACAGCAGGTTACCCGACCCTTAAAACATTATTGACTGATCGAGCCAAAACTCCCTACGCTAGTTATGTACCAGTTGATCAAGAACGCGGAGCGCGAGGTGGGGTCATATGGGTCTGGGCGCGGTGTATATGGAGGCGGGCGATCCTGCCGACGTGGTCAAACTCAGCGATGTGGACGAACCCAGCGATCCGGGTCCTGGTCAAGTCGTTATCCGTGTCACCCTGTTCCCCATTCACTGGGGCGATCTGCAGGCCATTCAACTGGCTTCGCCGACCGGGCGGGTAGGCGCCGGCGTGGAGGCCACCGGTGTCGTGGAGAAAGTCGGGCCCGGCGTGCACCACGTGAAACCCGGTGCCCGGGTGAGTGTTTTCCCGCAGGCGGGCGCGTGGGCTGAGCGCGTCACCGCGGATGCGCAGTTCGTGGTGCCCGTTCCCGACTCGGTTCCCGACGAGGTCGCGGCCCAGATGCTCGTCAACCCCCTAACGGTGCTTATGTTGCGCCGCGAAGCCGAGAAGCACTTCACCACGGGTTATGACGGTGTCGTCCTCAACAACGCTGCCGGGGGCGCGGTGGGCCGACTGGTCACCGCAGGTTTCAGCAACCACCACATCGCCACGGTCAGTCTGGCCCGGAGAGCCGAGACCGCGCAGCAGCTACGCGAGCGCTTTCCCGAAGTGCCCGTGGTGGTGACCGAAGATCCCGACTGGCCGGCTGCGGCGCGTGAGCTGATCGGCGGCCGCACCGTTGGGGCAGCGCTGGATCCCATCGCTGGTGCCCTGGGCGCAGATCTTCTGGGTCTGGTGTCTCCGGGCGGCACCGTGGTGGTGTACGGACGAATGGCGGATGAGCCGATCCCCGTCCACGCCACGGCGCTACTAGACCGTGGCCTGACCCTGCGGGGCGCCACCATCGGACGTTGGGTCGCCACCGCCTCGCCGGAGCAGCGTCTCTCCGACACCAACACCGCTTGCCAAATGGCCCAAGCATTATCAAGCCAATTCGACGTGGCTGCCATCTATCCCATCGCGGAGTTGTCCGACGCCATCCGTCATGCCACCAAACCCGGCAAGATCGGCACAGTGCTGGTACGCCCCTAAACTGGTTGCGGCGCTACGGCGCAACGCCCGGGCGCCACATCTTGGCCGAGCGGTCCGTGCTGGGTTGGTCATTCCAGCCGGCACTGCGTACCACGTCGAACCATGACACCGGCGGTGTCGTCGGGTAAATCAGCTGATGCATGTGGCCGGGGAAGGTCAGAGGAGGTCCCTTGGCCGGGTTGGCCTCCACTTGGTCTGCAATGAGTTCGGTCAGCGCGAAGCCGAGGTCGTGGCGTGGCCACGATGAATGCACCCGATCGGCGAAGCCCGGCGGAAGCAGTTGTCTGTCAGCCCCGATTATGTCCGCTGCGATGCCCATTTGGGCGACGGCCTGCTCCGCGCCGAACTTATGGGCCAAACCGGCACTGGTGTGCAGCGCGATCGCCTGCCAGACAGTGGTGACCCGCGCTTCCAAGACCCCATGGTCACGCAGGAAGCGTGCGGCAGCGTCGGCGCCATCGACTTCGAACCGTTGATCGCCGTTGGCGTGCTCGGTGACCCCAAGGTCGTGCAGGATGCAGCTCAGGAATACCAGCTCGTCGTCATAGTCCACATCACGTTGCAAGCCCTTGGCCGCGGCGAGTTCGCGGCCGAACAGGTAACTACGCACGCTGTGATGCGCGACAAATGCCGGCGAGACGTCGAATACGAACTGCTTTGCCGCGCAGGCGATGTCGGAATCAGGGAAGTCAATGCGACTGTCCCGCTGGCTGAGGTTGTCGGTCATGATCAGTCGGCTCGTACTTCAGATGAGATTAATAGCGTCGAGGAACGTGGTGGCCGCGCTTTGGTCACCTTCGATCGTCACCAGTGTGCGCCACGGTAGCCGGGCGGTCGACCAGGCGAGGAAATCGCCGGTACTGGACCTGAGGGTGGCGGCAGCTTCGTCGGAGGAGCGCAGCGGATCGACGAAGATGTTGCCCGCTTGGGCTCTGATGAGTAAGTTACGGGCGCCGGGGCCGATGAGGTGCAGTGCCAGCGGCGCGGTGAGGTGGCCAGCAAGGTCGGGCTGCATCTTCGCGATCCCGCCCAGCAACCAGGAAACCGAAGGGCCTAAACATGTTTCGTCCAACGGGGGGAGCTGGCGGTTGATCGGGCCCCGCGGGGCGAGAATGTCATAACGCAGGTGCGTGGTCATGTCAAAGGTGAACATGTCTGTGATGGCGTGCAGGGGATAGGAGCCCAGATCGAACATCGGCGTTTCCACGGCGGCCATGGATGGTTCCTGCAATGGGGTGAAGACCGTGATCGCTTGCTCGAGTTGCTTTTCAACGTCGTTCAGGGTGCGGGCGGTGTCCCAGCCGCGACGCTCGGCGACCATCATGTCATTGACGGATTCGATTCCACTGTCCGGAAGATCTTCACCACCGACCGCGGCCTGCAGCAATTCCAGTAGACATCCCACGTGACTGACCACGTCGTGCACCGACCAGCCCGTCGCTGCACTGGGTGCCTGCCATTCAGCCGCATTGAGGCTTCGTGCGACTTCGATGAGGTCGCCTGCTGCCGCACGCATTCCAGAAATACCGGCCAGGCTCATAGCAGTCATCTCCTTAACTCGCGCAGTTGTGTAGCTCGTCAGATGAACGCGAACCGTCTTGCCGTGCAGGCGATATCGAAATCTAGGAGATCCATCCGACTGGCTGACTGGCTTGACATACCCCCACACTGCCGCAGAGGCGTCGGAGACGCTAGTGGCCATATCGCCAAAGATCGTTAAGATCTAGCCATGATGATTATCGGTGTGCTGGCGCTCGAGCAGGTCATGGGTTTCGAACTCATGATCCCCGGCCAGGTCTTCGGCATGGCCAACCTGGCAGCCGGGGAGCCTGGAGCCTCGGCCCCCGGCAGCGCCCCGGCGGCTCTGCCGGAATACGAGGTACGGGTGTGTGGGCAACGCCCGTCGATCAGCACGACAGCCGACTGGGGTCTGGTAGAGATTCACACTTCGTACGGGATGGACGCGTTGATCGATGCGGATCTCGTGGTCGTTCCGGGAAATCATCGGTTCCTGGAAGAGCCTGACCCACAGGCAGTTTCTGCGCTGCGCGCCGCGGCCGACCACGGTGCCCGGGTCGCATCCATGTGCGTTGGGGCCTTCACGCTGGCCGCTGCCGGGCTGCTGGACGGCAGGCGAGCCACCACCCATTGGCAGTGGGCCGGCGAGTTGGCGCGGCGGTACCCCGACATCGACGTCGACCCCGGTGTTCTGTTCATTGATGAAGGCCCCGTTCTGACATCGGCCGGAGTGGCCTCGGGCCTGGACTTGTGTTTGCATCTGATCCGCCAACATGCCGGCCCCGAGTTGGCGGGGCGCACCGCGCGGCGGGTGGTGATACCCGCATGGCGCGACGGTGGCCAGGCACAGTACATCGAGCACGCCGGGCCGGCCGCCGTCAACGATCCCCTGCAACCTACGATCGCCTGGATGGACGAGAACGCGGTCGCGGCGCTCGACCTGCCGGCCATCGCAGACCACGCGTCAGTGAGCGTTCGAACGCTCAACCGCCAATTCCGTGAGCATTTCGGCACCACCCCGTTGGGATTGCTCACCACGATGCGAGTCAATCGCGCACGACGGTTGCTGGAATCCACCGGGCTGGCAGTGGACCGCGTCGCCGAGCAATCCGGGTTCGGCTCGTATCCCTCGCTGCGGTACCACTTCCTCCGCACGGTCGGAGTGTCACCGCAGAAGTATCGACAGAGCTACGCCGCTCGGCACTAACGCCTAGCCGGCCTGCGGGTTTTCCAGCACCACGGCCACGGCCTGTCCGGAGCCGACGCATACCCCGACGGCGCCGTAGCGGGCGTTGCGTTCGCGCAATTCGGTCGCCAGCGTGAGCACGTAGCGGGTACCGGTTGCGCCGAACGGATGGCCGATGGCCACGGCACCGCCGTTGGGCGTCAGCTTGTCATCGGGAATTGTGAAGCCGCCGAGCTGATTTGGGAGTTCGCGAAGCACCCCGAGCGCCTGCGCGCTGAATGCCTCGTGTACTTCCCACACATCGATCTGCTCGGGGCTCAAGCCGGCCCGCTTAATCGCGAGGGGCAGCGCCCATGCCGGCGCCAGTCCCATGATCAATGGGTCCAGCGCGTACACCGCCGACGACACCACCCGTGCCAGCGGCTCGACACCTAACTCGGCGGCGCGCTCCCCCGACGCGAGCACGATGGCGCTGGCCCCGTCGGTCAACGGTGTGGAGTTGGCCGCCGTCATCTGTGTGGTGCCGGATTGAACAGGCAGGGCGGCCAGTTGCTCGGCGGTGGTGTCGTCGCGGATGAACTCGTCGTGTTCGACGACCCGTGCCGGTGTCTTCTTCGTGGCCGGAATCTGCACGGGCATGATCTCTTTGGCCAGCCGTCCCGAGTCGCGCGCGGCCTTGGCGTGTTGCTGCGAGCGCAACGCGAACGCGTCGATTTCCTCACGGGTCAGCCCGTAGCGGTCGGCGACGTTTTGAGCGGTCTCGATCATGCCGATATAGGCGTTGCGGGCCAACAGCTTTGGATTCGGTGGGCCGCCCGCACCGGCCCACATGGTGTCGAGCAGCAAAACCGGCCCGCGGGGTGCGAACGCCGTGTCGCCTTTCATGTAGGCCCACCCCGAGCGCGACATCGATTCCACACCACAGGCAAGGCCCACGCCGAGATCGCCGGCCTTGATCGCGTGGGCCAGATTAACCGTGGCGCTCAGTGAGGAAGCGCAGAACCGGTTGATCGTGGCGCCGGCGACGCTGTCCGGAAATCCCGCGCCGAGCGCGGCCCACCGGGCTACGTCTCCCATGCCCTCATGGGCGGGATTGACGCAGCCGGCAACGATGTCCTCGATCTGGTCGAGGCCTACACCGACGCGTTCGCAGGCGCCCTTCATCGTCATGCCGAGCAGTTCGTCAAGCCGGATGTGTGACAGCGAACCGCCGTATCGCGTAAACGGGGTACGCACGCCACCGAGAACGAATGCCTCTGTCATCATTGACTCCTAAAGTTAAAGGATCGGCGCTGATTTACTGCCCTGACTGGGACCTGCCGATCTCACGGACGATCTCGATGGCCCTGGCCAATGTCGCGAGCCGCGCGTCGAGTGTGTCTCCTGCGGGGTAGAGCCGCACGGTGGTGACACCGGCGTCGCGCCAGACCCGCAACCGTTGCCGCACCATCGTTTCGGTGCCGATCAGCGTGGTGGCCAACACCATTTCGTCGGTCACCAAGCCGGCGGCGCCGTCACGGTCACCGGCCTGCCACCGCTCGCGGACCTCGCTGGCGATGTCGGCCCAGCCTTGCCGGCTATAGGCCTGGTTGTAGAAGTTGGTCGACGCTGAACCCATGCCGCCCAGGCTGAAGGCGAGCTCTTTCTTGCGGGCGGCGACCATCTCCCGCAGCGCATCTTCGTCCGGCGCAAAGGCCACCTCGGCGCCCTGGCAAACGTCGAGGTCGGCGCGGCTACGTCCGCTGCGCGCCAAACCTTCGTCCAGGTAACCGAAGTACGCGCTACCGGCGCCTTCGGGCACGAAACTGGTGCCAAGCCAACCGTCGGCGATCTCACCGGTCAGTCGCAGCATGGCCGGGGACAGCGTCGCCAGGTAGATCGGGATCGGGTGCTCGGCACGCATCGACAGCCGCATCGGCACCGCTTCCCCACCGGGCCAGGGAATCTGAAACTCACGGCCGGAGTACGAGATCTTGCCTCCGTCAAACACCCGGCGCACGATTTCGACGGTTTCTCGCAGCCGCGCGAGCGGCCGCGCGAACGACACCCCATGCAGGCCCTCGATGACCTGTGGACCTGAAGCGCCCAGCCCGAGGAGGAACCGTCCCTCCGACAGGTTCGACAGCGTAATCGCCGCTTGCGCGATCGCGATCGGCGTTCGGGTCCCCACCTGAAAAATCCCAGACCCCAACAGCATTCGATCGGTGCACGCCGCGTAGTAGCCCAGCGCCGACGGCGCGTCGGAGCCCCACGCCTCAGCCACCCAACAAATATCAAGCCCGATCTTTTCGGCTTCTACGACGAAGTCCCGGCCGGCGCGCCAATGCGGCATGCCCGAAGCTTCGATCGTGGTCGCAGTCCGCATCAGCTTTCGGCCAGCTTCTTGATCTGTTGCAAGGTGAATCCCATGTTCTGTTCGAACTCGCGCATCCGCACGAACACGATCTTCTGCTCCTTTTCCGGCATCTGATCGATCGCGAACGACAGTCCGGAGCGCGCCGGACCCAGCTGCATCCACTGCGATAACTCCGTCCCACCGTCCTTGGGCTCGAGGCGGAACCGCCAAATCGCCGTCGGGTTCGCCGGATCCTCGACGGCCCAGGCGAACACCTTTTCGGACTCACACTCGATCACGTGCGATGTGGTCGCCCATTGCCCTAGAGCCTCATGCTTGCTGTGTCCGACGAACTTCGCGCCGACGGCGGGTTCGGTGGCACCGTCCAGCCATTCGATCGACTGCAGCTCCTGGCTCATGGTGGGCATCAGTTCGATGTCAGATACCAGCTCCCACACCCGCTGCGGTGACGCGTCGATCCACGTCTGCACCTGCACGGTCGGTTTATCCGCATAGCGCACACCCGTCCACTCCACCTTCGGTTACCTCCGTTCTCAAGTGCCGTGGTTACCGCGATGCATGATCAGGCCGCGGCCGACGACCGGCTCGGTGTCACGGGCATTGATGTCCTGGCCGCAGTGCGAACAGACCACCCGCGCGCCGACGCGGTGCCCGCACGGCTTGTGCAGCAGATCAACTGGGGGGGCCGGCAGACCGGTCCACTCGTTGCCCCATTGCATCAGGGCGACGTAGACGGGAAACAGCGCACGGCCCTTGGCGGTCAGCCGGTACTCGTTGAGGTCGCGCGTTGTGTGCTCGGCGTAGGGTCGACGTTCGAGAATGCCGTGGCCGACGAGCCAGTTGAGGCGGTCGGTGAGCACGTTACGGGCCAAACCGATGGCGCGCTGGTAGTCCTCGAACCGCCGGGCTCCGTTGAACGCCTGGCGCAGGATCACCCAGACCCAGCGTTCACCGACGATGGCCGCGGAACGAGCGACCGCGCAGTTCTCGCCAAGCAGATCGGCATGCTTCACACTGAAGAGGATAGCGCCGATTGCAGTTGCTTTTCAAAACTTGAATTACGACACGGTGAGGCCACCGTCGACCACCAGCGTGGTGCCCGTGATGTAGCCCGCGGCGGGGCTTGCGAGGAACACCAACGCCGCCGCCAGCTCGTCCGGATCCCCCGTCCGCCCGGCGGGCACGCGCTGCAGTTGGCTGTCGATGTAACCCTCGGGGAACTCATCGGTCATTTCCGATGGGAAGAAGCCGGGAGCCAGGGCGTTGACGCGAATGCCCTTGCGACCGGTCCACTGCACCGCCAGATCCCGGGTCAGACCCGTCACACCGGCCTTGCTGGCCGAATAGGCCGCCTGCGGCAGGCCGCCGCTGGTCAGCGCGATCACGCTGGCGACGTTGATGATCGAGCTGCCCGGTTTCATGACACGGCCACACGCTTGCGCCATCCAATACGAGCCGTTGAGGTTGATGTCGATTACCTCGCGGAACTGCTCGGGTGTTTCACGGGTTGCCGGCACGGCGGTGCCCTTGCCGGCGTTGTTCACCAGCACGTCGACGCGGCCGAACTCGCTCATGGCCGCGTCGACCACGGATTGTGCGTCCTCGGGACGTGCGACGTCCGCGGGCACCGTTAGGGCGCGCCGGCCCCGCTCTTCGACCAGGGCACGCGTCTGCTCGAGGCGATCGGTGCGGCGCGCGGCCAGCACGAGGTCGGCGCCCGCCTCGGCAAGCGCCTCGGCGAACGCGATACCGAGCCCGGATGAGGCCCCGGTGACGATTGCCACCTTCCCGTCGAGCCGGAAGCGGTCGAGGACCGTTGTCGTCATCTTGTTGTCCTTTCGGGAAGCAGGGTCGTCGTTCGACTCTTAGTTGCAAATTACTACTAGTGGAGTACCGTGTGAAGCCATCCAAACAGCTACCGCAGGAGGCGCGCAACGATGAGCATGAGCCGACAATGGCGCCTGGCCGCTCGCCCGGTGGGAAAGATACGCGAATCGGATTTCTCGCTCGCCGAGGTGCCGGTTCCCGAGCCGGCCGATGGGCAGTTCGTCGTCGCCGTTACCCACATCTCGCTCGATCCCGCGATGCGCGGCTGGATGAACGCCGGCCGCTCGTACATCCCGCCCGTCGAGATCGGCGAGGTCATGCGGGCTCTTACGCTTGGCCGCGTCATCGAGTCGCGCAACGATCAATTCGCGGTTGGGGACCTGGTGCAAGGCGTATTCGGTGTCACCGAGCATGCGCTGAGCGACGGTGCCGGTGTACAAAAGATCGACCCGGCCGAGGGGATTTCGCCGAGCGCTTACCTTGGCGTCCTCGGCATGACCGGCATGACGGCGTATTTCGGGCTGCTCGACGTTGGTCGCCTGCAACCGGGCGAAACCGTGCTGGTCTCCGGGGCCGCCGGCGCGGTCGGTACGGCGGTGGGGCAAATCGCAAAAGCCAAGGGTGCGCGCGTCATTGGGATCGCCGGCGGTGCCGAGAAGTGCCAACTACTCACCGATGAGCTCGGCTTCGACGCGGCGGTCGACTACAAGCACGGCGACCTCAAAGACCAGCTGCGTCGGCACACCCCCGATCGCGTCGACGTGTTCTTCGACAACATCGGCGGGGAGATCCTCAACCAGGGGTTGACCCGCCTCGCGCACGGCGCGCGGGTGGTCATTTGCGGCGCCGTCTCGCAGTACAACAACGTCGACGTAACCGGACCCAGCAACTACATCCAGCTGCTAGTCTCCCGAGCATCGATGATCGGGTTTGTGGTGTTCGACTATGCCGACCGCTATCCGCAGGCCATTGCGGAGATGTCGAGCTGGCTCTCCGATGGACGCCTGCGCAGCATCGAGGACATTGTTCGCGGCGACATCGATGCCTTTCCCAGCACGCTCGAGCGCCTGTTCACCGGCGGGAACACCGGCAAGCTGGTGCTCGAACTCCAGAAGTAAAGAGAGGTCCCGTGAAGCGCACTTACGCCGACGCCCATCCGCCGCTGCTGAACCCACGTGACATCGACTTTCTACTTTACGAATGGCTCGACGTGGAGGCACTGTGTGACCGGCCACGGTACCGCGAGCACTCGATAGAGTCCTTCGACTCGGTTCTGGATCTGGCGGCGGACATAGCGATCAAACGCTTTGCGCCGCACTTCAAGACCGCTGACACAGGAGAACCGTTCGTCAATCCTGACGGCACCGTGACCACGCTGCCCGAGATGAAAGCGGCACTCTCGGCGGTGGGTGCCGCCGGACTGGTTGCCGGCGAATTCGACCACGACATCGACGGCTACCAACTCCCGTTCGTGGTGTCGAGGGCCGCGTTCGCCTGGCTGCAAGCGGCCAACATCAGCACCGCCTCCTATCTGGGCCTGACCATCGGCAACGCCCACCTGCTGGCCGCCCACGGCAACAAGGAACAAATCGACACCTGGGTGCGGCCGATGCTCGACGGCCGCTACCTGGGAACGATGTGCCTTTCAGAGCCGCAGGCGGGGTCATCGCTGGCCAACATCACGACACAAGCGGTCCGACAGGACGACGGAACATACCGCATCACCGGCACCAAGATGTGGATCAGCGGCGGTGATCACGAAATGTCGGACAACATCGTTCATCTCGTGCTGGCTAAGACCCCTGGCGGCCCGCCGGGCGTCAAAGGCATCTCGCTGTTCATCGTTCCGAAATATCTCGTCGATGACGGCGGACGCCCGTCGACGCGTAACTCGGTGGTGCTGGTCGGCCTCAACCATAAGATGGGTAACCGCGGAACGATCAACGCGTTGCTGAATTTTGGCGATGAGTCCATCACGCCCGATGGCGGCAACGGCGCGGTCGGCTACCTGGTCGGCCAGGAGTTCGACGGGCTGCGCCAAATGTTCCACATGATGAATGAAGCCAGGGTCGGCGTCGGAATAGCGGCCACGGCTCTGGGCTACACAGCGTATCTGCAGGCGCTCTCCTATGCCCGCACCCGGCTGCAGGGCAGACCCCCGTCACGCAGCCGTGAATCCCTCGACGAGATGCCGATCATCTCCCATCCCGACGTACGCCGAATGCTGCTGGCCCAAAAGAGCTATGTCGAGGGCGCCCTGGCGCTCGGTCTGTACTGCAGCCTTCTTATCGACGAAACACTTTCCGCCCCAAACGATGCCGACCGAGAGGACGCCAGGCTTCTGCTTGAGGTGCTGACCCCGATCGCCAAGAGTTGGCCCTCGCAGTGGTGCGTTGAGGCCAACAGCCTGGCTATCCAGGTCCACGGTGGATACGGCTATACGCGCGACTACAACGTCGAACAGCTCTACCGGGATAATCGGCTCAATTCCATTCACGAGGGCACACACGGCATTCAGGCCCTTGATCTTCTTGGCCGCAAGGTGCTCATCGACAGCGGCCGCGCCCTGCGCCTGCTGCTGGACAAAATCCGGCGCACGAGCAGCCAAGCGTCGGCGCTCGGACAGCCGTTGGCCGGCTGGGCAGACGCGCTGGCGGCGTCGGCGCAGCGGGTCGAGGACACCACGCTGTCGCTCTGGAAAGACGGTGAGCCTGCCAGCGCGCTGGCGAATGCCACCGTCTATCTCGAAGCAGTCGGCCACGTCGTGCTGGCCTGGATCTGGCTGCAGCAAGCTCTAGCAGCGCACGGCAAGGCCGGCGATTTCTACGACGGCAAGCGCCTTGCCGCGCGGTACTTCTTCCATTACGAGCTCCCAAAGACGACCGCGCAGTTCGACCTGCTCGATAGCGGCGATCGAACCACCACCGATTTGAACGAGAACTGGTTCTAGCCGCCTTAGCTTGGCCCCGCAACGGCCAGCGATCGCAGGGCCTCCAGTGCCGCTGCGGATTCGCTGCCGGGCTCGGCGCGATAGGTCAGCATGTGCTGTCCACCGGAGTGCGGAATGTTGAACCTGTTGCGGTGTAGGTAAAGGTCGCCGACGTCAGGGTGGCGCATGTGGATGACGCCCGTGCGGTAGCCCACTTCGGCGCGCGCCCACAGCTCCCGAAAACGCGCGCTGGCGCCGGACAATTCTTCGACCAGGGCGCGCAACCGCGGATCATCCGGATCGCTACCCGCCGCTTCGCGCAAGCCGCTCACCACGACGTCGGTCGACTCGTCCCAATCGACGAAAAAGTCGCGGGCGGCCGGTTCCAAGAGTCGCCAGCGCAGGAAGTTGCGCCCCGGCGTGAAACCTGGCGACAGCGCACGGGCGAGCGGATTTGCGGCCAGTACCTCCAGACATCTGCTGGCCACGATCGCCGGCATCGAAAACTGGTCGATGAGTTCGTCGGTGCCGTCGGCGGCGGTCTCCAGATCCAACTGCTCCCGGCGGTTGCCGGGCGGGCTCGCCAGCTGGTGTAGATACTCGGTGCCTTTGATGTCCAGCTGAAGCGCCCGCGCGATGGCGTCGAGGATCTGAGCGGACGGATTCTTATCGCGACCCTGCTCGAGCCGCAGGTAATACTCGGAGCTGATACCGGCCAATGTGGCCAGCTCCTCGCGTCGCAAGCCCCGAACGCGGCGCCGTGCACCGGCGATCAGCCCGACGTCTTCGGGGCGGACCTGTCCGCGCCGCGCACGCAGGTAATCACCGAGCGCGTTGCCTTTCGCCGCCATCACACGAGCCTAAGCCTGGTCCCGGCAATACCAGTGTCAACGCGGCTTCACCTTCTCGGACGCAGCGCGCACACAGTGGATGTTGTACGGCCCACAAGGACCCAGTAGGGACCCAGAAGGAGCAGTGATGGTGCAGCGAACAGATGTCGAGTTCCCCGTCGAAGGTGACGTGACACTGCGGGGCTGGTTACTTCTTCCCGAGACCGCGGGACCACATCCGGCGATCACCATGGCGCACGGCTTCGCGGGCGTGAAGGAACACGGTCTAGAGCGATTTGCCCGCCTGTTCGCCGACGCCGGGTTCGTGGTGCTCGTGCATGATCATCGCGGCTTTGGGGCTAGCGGTGGTTCGCCGCGCTTCGACGTCGACCCATGGGTCCAGATCGCCGATTGGCGAAGGGCTATCTCTTTTCTGGAGAGCCATCCCGCGGTCGATCCGGATCGGATCGGTCTGTGGGGCAGCAGTTATGCCGGCGGGCATGCGATCGTTCTCGGTGCCACAGACCGCCGGCTGCGTGCGGTGGTCGCCCAGGTGCCGACCATCAGCGGCTATCAGCAGAGCCTTCGCCGGGTGCCGCCCGACCAAGTACCCGCCCTGGAGGCGGCCTTCATCGATGACGAGCGGCGTCGCTACCGCGGCGAGCCACCGGCCACCCAAGCCGTGGTCAGCGCCGATCCCGCGGTGCCGGCCGCCTACTCGTCCCCGGACGCCGTCGCGTTCTACAACCAGCCGGTCCCCGAGGGGACCTGGGAGAACACCGTCACCCTTCGCTCCACGCGCGCGGCGCGGATGTATGAGCCGGGAAAGTGGATTTCACGGGTCTCTCCGACTCCGCTGCTGCTGATCGTGGGCCTTCACGATTCGATCACCATCACCGACCTGGCGCTGGCCGCCTATGAGCGCGCGCTGCAGCCGAAGAAACTCGTCACCATCGACGGCGGTCATTTCGACCCGTACCTCGGGCGCTTCGCGCAAGCCAGTGCCGCCGCGTGTGACTGGTTCACCGAGCATCTAGTCAAAACCGAAAACAACTGACCTGAAAGGAATCCGTCATGAGTGAATTGCATTACGAGGTCATGGTCCACGAAGGCCTGCGGCGCCACCGCGGGCAGCGGCTACCCGATGGCAGCCCGATCGTTTCCTCGCCGGTGACCTCGACCCTGATCTACGGCGACCACGACGCCGTGCTGGTCGACCCGCCGTTCACCCGCGAGCAGGTGCAGCGCGTCGGCGACTGGATCGAGAACTCCGGTAAGAAGCTGACCTACATCTACGCCACGCACGGGCATGGCGACCACTGGTTCGGCACAGACCTGCTGCTGCAGCGTTTCCCCGGAGTTATCGCCTACGCCACCGAAGGCACCATCGCGATGATGCACAAACAAGCCGCCGAGGGCCGCGCCCAGATGTGGGACGTTGACTTTCCCGGCCTGATCCCCCCAAGTCCCGTCGTCTACCAGCCCGTTCCCTCCGACGGGTTCGAGTTAGATGGTCGGCGCCTGGCGGCCATCGAGGTCGGCCACACCGACACCGACGACACCACCGTCTTGCACGTCCCGTCCATCGGCCTGGTGGTGGCCGGCGATGTCGCCTACAACGGCGTACACCAGTACCTGCTGGAAAGTGCCAACGGCGGCATCAAGGCATGGTTGCAGGCGCTCAACAAGGTTGAGGCTTTACATCCCCGCGCAGTCGTGGCCGGGCACAAAAACAAGGACCTGCCCGACGACCCCAGCATCGTCAGTCAGACTCGCGACTATCTGCTGGACGCACAACGACTGCTCGCAGGCAAACCCAGCCCGCGTGAGTATTTCGACCACATGATCCGCCTCTACCCTGACCGGCTGAACGTCGGACCGGTCTGGTACACGGCGGTTGCGCTGCTGTCCTGACAGACGAAATCTAGAAAAGGAAAGATCATGAGTGAGAAGGAAATTCAACTAGCGACGTCGGTGCATGAGGACGTGACGAGCTGGTTCTTCGAGGATTACCTGCCCACCTGGGTCGGCGTAGCCGCCGGAACGATCGCACGGGGACCGGAATTCATCCTCGACTACTGGGCAGCGCCCCTGCATCTCAGTACCGAGCAGGGCGGCCAATGGTTCCACGACGCCTCGGCCGTGGTGCAGTTCCTGGAGGAGATGCAGTCCCGGCTTCAGACGGAAGGGTATGCCTATACCGACGTGCCAGACCAGAGGGTCAACGTATATCACGAGGGCGGTGCGGCCATCGAGGTCATCTGGTCGCGCTGTCGAACTGACGGCACCGAGATCGAGCGGCTGGCAGCGCATTTCGAAATCAGCCGCAGCCAAGCGGGCTGGCGAATCGTTGGGATTCAAATGTCGTCAACGACTGCCGACACGCTCAGCGAGGCCTGGCCAAGAACCAACTAGAACAGCCCACACAGCCCGCAAACCATCCCATCATCAACTCTAAGGAGACCGTCATGATCATCGACACCGCGGACCTCGACCCCACCAGCAGCTACAAACTTCTCATCGGCAGCGTCTTGCCGCGCGCGATCGCATGGGTCAGCACGAATTCGACCACCGGAGTCGGCAACATCGCTCCGGTGTCGTTCTTCACCGTCGTCGGGCGATTCCCACCCGTCCTCTCGATCACCTTGCAGCCCCGCTCCGATGGCGTCACGCTCAAGGACACATTCGTCAACATCCGCGACACCGGAGAGTTCGTCGTCAACATCGCCACATTCGCTCAGGCGGACGCGGTGCACCGCTCGGCCTTCGAGTTCGAAACCGATGTCGACGAGTTCGCCGCACTTGGACTGGAGAAGGCACCGTCGGAGGTGGTATCGGCTCCGCGCATCGCAGGTGCACCGATCTCATTCGAATGCGTGGTGGACCGCATCATCCCGATGCCGCCGCTGCCAGACCACGTGGTGTGGGGGCGGGTCAAGAGGATCCACGTGCGTGACGATCTCTACCTTTCCCGGGGACGTATCGACGTCGGCGCACTGGGCGTATTCGGAAGGCTCGCGGCAGAATACACGCTGGTGGACAACATCTTCACCACGCCGCTGCCCGAGGAACTCGTCGAGGAGTTGAGCGCGCAACGCGCCGGCCGGCTCGACGGGCACTCAACCGACTACTCGCCCATCGACACCTCTGAGTGGTCAGCTTCGGGCGCCACGAAGGCGATCGCGTAATGACCGCGACGGTGCTGTTCATCCACGGATTCCTCGATGACGCGACGGTGTGGGACGGCGTAATCGCGGCGCTGGCAGGCAAAGTCGACGTGATTCGTTACGACCTGCCTGGCTTCGGCACACGCAGCCAAGCCCCCACCGGTCCCGGAGCCGTTAGCCTCGAGTCGCTTGCGGCCGAGGCCGGCGACATGGTTGCCGGCATCGACGCGCCCGTGATCGTCGTCGGCCAGAGCATGGGATCACAGGTAGCCGAACTGGTCGCCGCAAGTCACGCCGACCGGGTGCACGGCCTGGTGCTACTCACACCGGTACCGCTCGGCGGCACCCAGCTACCTGCCGAAGAGCTTGCGCCTTTTCGAGCGCTCGCCGACAACACCGATGCGCAGCGCGCCTTGCGGGCGCACGTGTCACCCAATCTCGGTACGAACCAACTGGACCGGCTGGTCCGCATCGGAGGCGCCGTACGACCCGAAGTCGCCGCCCACTACGCCGACATGTGGAACGAGGGCGTCAAGAACGCACCGGCGACCAGCGCGTTCACCGGGCCGGTCCTGATTATCCGCGGCGGGGCCGATGCATTCGTGACCGAACAGCTCCTCGCCGCGATCACCCCGCGCTTTGTCCGAGCCGATGTGAAAGTCATCGACAAGGGCGGCCACTGGGTGCATGTCGAGTACCCGGAGGCTCTCGCGGCCATGATCCTGGAGTTCACCCAGGCAATCACGGAGGTGACAGCGTGAGCCAGGCGTTGCAGCACAAGGTATTTGTCGCGGGGCAGATCCCGCAGTCGGGACGCGGTCCGCTCCCCGACGGCAGCACCCGGATGTGGTCGCCGATCACCTCGACGCTGATCACGGGACGGGACGACGCCGTTCTGGTCGATCCACCGCTGACCAAAGCACAAGCAGCCGAAGTCGGTGACTGGATCGCCGCGACGGGCCGCACGCTGCGACGGATCTACATCACCCACGGGCATGGCGATCACTGGTTCGGCGCCCTCCCGCTACTGCAGCGGTTTCCCGACGTGTCAGTGCTCGCCACCGAGGGAACCAGCAAGCTGATGGCAGCGCAAAACCAACCTCAGTTTCGCGCGGAATTCTGGGACCGGGTCTTTCCAGGCCAGCTACCAACTGGCGAGGTCGACGTCTGCGTGGTCGACGCGGATGGTTTCGAGCTCGAGGGAGTTCGGCTCCAGCCGGTCGAAGTCGGCCACACCGACACCGACGCGACGACGATCCTGCACGTGCCGCAGATTGGTCTGCTCGTCGCGGGCGACGCCGTCTACAACGGCGTGCACCCGTACCTGACGGAATCCGGCGGTGTGACGGGAATCGACGAGTGGCTTGCCGCCCTCGACATCGCCGAAGCCCTCAGGCCCGCAACGGTTATCGCCGGCCACAAAGATCCGCGCTTATCCGACGACCCATCGCAGATCCAAGCAACACGGCAATACCTTACTGACGCGCGCCGACTGCTCGAATCGTCGGATTCCGCCGAGGCGTTCTATGCGGGCATGCTTGCCCTGCACCCTGACCGCATCAACCCCGGTGCGTTGTGGGGCGCCGCGATCACGCTATTCTCCCAGGGGTGACCGCCTGCTCGCCCGAATACGTGACGGTCCGCCACCTGACGACCTGACATCTTCGATGTCAAGCCAAGCGCCAATCCGCGAGCGACGCCGAAACGGACAGAGCAATCCCGATGCCCCCTCGTCACCCGACCCCGGATCAGCCCGATCGCCGGCCCGCGCTGAGCCAGGAGCTGATGGTTCGGCTGTGCGGATACGGGTCGCCTGAGGCTCTGGCCGCGGGCGACCTCCTGTATCAGCCGGGTGACGACCGCTACGACCTCATCGTCATCGAATCAGGTCGAGTGGAGATGCTTTGCGACGCCATCTCCGATCAGGCACCCGTTTGGATCGCCGAGATGGGACCCGGAGATTTCCTCGGCGAACTGAGCCTGTTCACCGGAGAGCGCATGTTCATCACGGCCCGTGCCCGAGAAGCGGGGACAATCTATCGCATCGGACCGCAAGGCTTTCGGCAACTCATGGCGCACGACGCCGAGCTCTCTGACGTCATCCTGACCGCGTTGTACAGCCGACGCGAGCTGCTGAAGACCGCACTTGCCGACACCATCGAGATTATCGACCATCGCAATTCGGCACCGGCTTTGGCGCTGGAGGTCTTCGCCGAGCGAATGGAGCTGCCACACACCTGGACCGATGCGGACTCGCCGCGCGGCACGGCCATGCTCACAAGCCTGGACCTGCAACCGGTAGACCTGCCGGCGGTACTGTTGCCCGACGGGGTCCTGCTCAACGCCGACCCGACGGAGCTGGCCCGGCGCATAGGGCTGGCGCCGTCGGATACTGTGACCGAACCGACCGACCTTGTCGTAATCGGTGGCGGGCCAGCCGGTTTGGCAGCAACGGTCTACGGCGCCTCGGAAGGCCTGCACACCACTATGTTCGACGCCGTCGCACCCGGTGGACAAGCCGGCGCCAGCTCACGGATCGAAAACTACCCGGGATTTCCCCGCGGGCTCAGCGGCGCCGAACTCATTCGCCGAACAGCGATCCAGGCCCTGAAATTCGGCGCGCAGCTGTACGCACCCTACCGGGTGGTGGAACTCGACGCGCAGCCGAACCACTCAATCCGACTCACCCTCGACGATCAATCACACATCACCGCGCGCGCTGTCATCATCGCCACCGGTGCCCGCTACAAGACGTTGCCGCTCCCCCGCTGGGCCGAATTCGAAGGTTGCGGGATCTACTACGCCGCCACGGAATTGGAAGCACGTCAGTGCGCGCAGTCTGCAGTCGTGGTCATCGGCGGGGCGAACTCGGCGGGACAGGCAGCCCTATTCCTTGCCGGCCGCTGCGCCCACGTCACCCTGATCCTGCGCGGTGAGAGCATTCACACTGATATGTCGGCCTACCTCGTCGACCGCATCGTCAACCATCCCGCCATCACCCTCGCTACCCACAGCGAAGTCACCGCCGTTGACGGCACCGAGTGCTTGGAATCGGTCACCGTTACCCACCGTCCCGACGGCACGACCACCACACTCACCAGCGCGGGGCTGTTCTGCTTCATCGGTGCGCTGCCCGACACGAGGTGGCTGCCGAACATCGCCACCGATAAGGCAGGCTTCATTCGCACCGATACCCAACTCGACTATGACCTCGGACCATATTGGGACACACTGCGACGCCGGCCCCTGCCCTTCGAGACCTCTATCCCGGGTGTCTTTGCCGCTGGCGACGTGCGGCTTGGCTCGATGAAGCGCGTGGCCGCCGCGATCGGCGAAGGAGCAACCGCGGTCGCTTCCGTGCACGCCAAGCTCGCTCTGCACGAAGCCGGCAGATGAGTTAGCGGCCCGCGAAGACCGCCCGACCGGGGCCGAATTTCAGGAAGCTTTGGATCCCGCCGCGGGCATCCTCGGTGTCGAACAGGCCAACCGCCGCATCGATCAGCAGCGCGTCGGCGCCTGCGATGCCACCGGCGGAGTAGCCGCGGCTGAGCTCTTTGACCACCGCGAATGCGCGCGACGGTCCGGCTGCCAGTCTGCTGGCGAATTCCTGGGCGGCGCTGTGCAACTCATCGGCGGCGAGCACGCGATCGATTACACCCCACGCCGCGAACTCCTCCGCAGTGTGCAACTGCCCGCCCAGCGCCACCGAGCGCGCGCGCCCTAGGCCGGCACGTGCGGCGATCCGTTCGACGCCGCCGGCCAGCGGAACAATGCCCAGCCGGGTCTCGGGCAGACCCAGCATGGTGCCCTCGGCCGCCCAAATCAGGTCGCAGAACAGGGCCAATTCAAAACCACCGGCCATACACGTCCCGTGGACCGCAGCCAGCGTCGGGAACGGCAGCCGTTCGATGCGATGCCCCAGATCCAGGAACGAGCCGATCAGCGGGCGAAGCTGTTGTGCGGTCATGCCCGCGAACAGGGCGACATCTGCCCCCGCGCTGAATACCTTGCCCTCGCCGCGCAGCACCAATGCCCGCAACCCGTCCGCGGCTTCAACCTCGTCGACCGCCGCCAGCAGGTCGGAAATCAGTTGCTCGCCAATCAGATTCAGCGGTGGGCTGGCCAGCGTTACCGTTCCCAACGTAGCGTCCCGGGTGAACCGGACCTTGGGTTCCGCGCTATTCACTCGCCGTTCCTTTCCCGGCCGGCGCGGCTTGCAGAGTCTGAGCCAGCTCGCGCCGCACCGCCGCCACCAGTTCGGCGTTGGTATGCGCGTGCCCCCACAGCCCCCATCCGCCCTCGGGCGCCTCGGTGAGTACCACCCAGATCCGCTCGGGCGTGGGCGGCTTACCGGGTGCGCCGGCGATCAACTCGGTGAGGCGGGCCACCATGGCGATCTGCTTGTTGCGATCCAGCGCGCCGGCGTTGGTCAGCACTTGCACGCGCACGTAATCCGAACCGCCGTCGACGTTGGAGATCGCGCCGGCGGGAAGGTCGTGAATGAACGCAGCGGTGTTCTGGCGGAACATCGCAATATCGGGAACTTCCTCGACCGCCATGACCGCGGCCGCCAAGCGGCGCGCCAGCTCATGCTTGTCCTCGAACGCACCGGCCGGCGCGTATACGTCGATCATCGGCATCTCGTCACTCCCTCGTCCTGCCCGGCAGGCGCACTGCCGCCGCGCTAATCGGCCCGAACCGAGTATCGGTTGCTGGCATTCGGCGCTCACTCACCCGAAAAGGTGACCCTGGAGACGCCAGGCGCCTCACCCAAATGGGTGACGGCGCGCCGGCCGAAGCCATGCCATGTTGGGTGACGAACCACCTAGCCAATCAGGGACAACGATAGTGGCCACATCAACGGCGCCGACGATCGTTTTGGTGCATGGCGCGTTCGCCGACGCGTCCGGGTTCGCGGGCGTGATCCGCGAACTGCAAACCGCAGGACACACCGTCATAGCGGCGCCTAATCCGTTGCGCAGCCTCGCCTTCGACGCCGCAGCGCTGTCGGCGATGGTGAGCGCGATCGACGCTCCGGTGGTCCTCGTCGGGCATTCTTATGGCGGTGCCGTCATCACGCAAGCCTCGGCCGGGCTGGACAACGTCGCGGCGCTGGTCTACCTGGCTGCGTTCGGGCTCGAGGCGGGTGAAAGCTGCGCCAGCGTGCAACAGCCCTTCCCGCCGTCGCTGCTGGCGAGCACCTCCCAGCCCACGGGCTACGACGCACCGGGTGCGCCCCATGGACCCGACCTCTATATCACCAAGGAGCGGTTCCGCGAGACCTTCTGCGCCGACGTGCCCGTCGACATCGCCGAGGTCATGTTCGCCACCCAGCGGCCACTCTCCCTGGCCGCGCTCACCGAGAACGCCACCGCCGCCGGCTGGAAAACCAAGCCGTCGTGGTATCTGGTGTCCGAGCACGACAACGCCATCGCCCCCGCCGCCGAGCGGTTCATGGCCGAACGCATGGGCGCCACCACTAAGTCGATCGCCGGTTCCCACGCCGCTTTCATCGCCCAGCCGGTGACGGTGGCCGGTTTCATCGGCGATGCCCTGGGGGCTGCATGACGGTGATCGATGATGCCGTGAAAGCCCATGGTGGACTTGATCGTTGGCTCGCCGTGACATCATTGGGCGCGCCCGTGTCGATCGGAGGGAGCCTGTGGGCCGACAGGGGGCACGACGGAGTGCTTGCCGACGCCGCGGTGTTGGTCGATCCGCATCGCCAGCGCGTGGAATTCAGTGGGTTCGGACCCCAGCGGTTGCGCACCTGGCTTGAACCCCGTCTGGTCACCGTGTGCACCGAGGGCGGCACCGAGATCGACCGCCGCCGCGATCCACGGGCGTCGTTCCCGCGGGGCTCCGCGGCGCCTTGGGACGACATCCAGGTTGCCTACTTCGCCAGCTATGCGATCTGGAACTACCTCACGCTTCCTTTCTTGCTGACCACACCGCGGGTTGAGGTCTCCGAGGTCGAGCCCTGGCCGGCCGGTGACCCATCATGGCGTCGGCTCCGCGCCGATTTCGGTGCGGCGCCGATAGAGACGCACAATCGGGTGCAGTACTACAACTTCGACTCCGAGAACCTTTTGGTGCGTCACGACTATGACGCTGACGTGCTGGGGGGAACGCCTGCCTCGAATCAGGCGGCGGACTATCGCGAATTCGGCGGCTTGTTGTTTCCCACGCGCCGGCGGGTGACTGCCCGCGACAGCGTTGGCGCTGCAGGCACCGGCCCAATCCTGGTCTCCATCGACTTCGGTGACATCACTCTGCACTGATTCATAAGTCCATTCACTGGACTCATCCGCAAATTTCTGGTTTGATTGCGACATGCTGCCGAACTCGTATGACAGGCAGGATTGCTCGCTGGCGCGCGCACTTGAGATCGTCGGTGAACGCTGGACACTGCTGGTACTACGTGATGCGTTCTACGGAGTTCGGCGCTTCAACGATTTCCTCGCGCACCTGGACATGCCTCGCACAGTACTGAGCAACCGCCTGCGATCTCTGATAGAGCGCGGCGTGATGGTGAAGGTCCCCGATCCCGGCCATTCGGGGCGTTGGCTTTACGAACTGACCGACGAAGGGATGGCGTTGTGGCCGGCGTTGTATGCGCTGCGCTCCTGGGGAGAACGGCAATCCGGGCGGCGGCCCAGGATGTTCACCCACGATGCGTGTGGCACACCGCTGGATCCCGCGGGGCGATGCGAGGCGTGTGGTGTCCTACCAGCCCCCAATCAGGTCTTCGTGTCACCGCTGGGTGAACCCAGGCAGGGAGCGCGGACCGATCCTGTGGCCCTTGCGTTGCGGCGCAAGCACCGCCTCCTCGATTTCCTGCCAGTAGACGGCCCAGCCGCATGAGGCCGTACGGGCCGCTCCGCGGTCGTGACCACGAGCTGTCCACGGCGCTAGCCGTCATCCGCCGGACACGCACGCATGGTGCCAGCGGTGTGGTGCTGATCTCGGGGAACGCCGGAGTCGGAAAGACCGCACTGCTATCTGAAATTTGTCGTCAGGCGACGCACATGAACATCCGCCTCGCCCGAAGCAAGTGCGACGAGATCGAGCAGGCCTGGCCGGGGGCGCCAATGGTCGGGCTCCTGCGCACCGGCCGCGATCCCCTCCTGGCGGAACCCGAATTCCAGGAGATCAGCGCGCTGATCGCGGAGCCTCTGCTGCTCGTCGACCGTATCGCAAGCCATCTTGCCCGGCTTGCTGGTGGGCAGCGCCTGCTGATTGCCGTCGACGACGTGCAGTGGGCTGATCGCGTAAGCCGATATGCCCTGCGGGCGTTGATCTCCCGTCTCGTCGGGCTTCCCGTCGTGTGGGTGCTGGTCAGTCGATCCGACGACGTCGGTCTTGTCGCCAGCGCCGCCGACAGTGTTGACGTCGAGCACATCCGACTGGGCCCGCTGGCCGACCCGGCGATTGCCGACATCGCGCGGGATCGCCTCGGCCCCAACCACGATGGGCGCGTTGGGCAAATGCTCGGCGCTGCCGGTGGGAATGCATTTCTGGCGGTCCAGATCATCGACGGCATGGCCGAGCACGACGAAACCGACGGCGTGGATGGTATTCCCGCGCAGTTCAGATCGGCCGTGCGGCGGCGGCTAACCGATCAGTCGGTTGCCGCACGTCGGCTGGTGGAGGCAGTGGCAGTCGCTGGCCGTCCCGTGTCCATCGTCGACCTGGCGGAGCTGTGCGAGATGAGCGGGGATCCCGCATATGACCGGGCCGTCAACGATGCGGTGGCGTCGGCTCTGGTCAAATCAACGGGCGCCGAGTTGAATTTCGACCACGACCTGCTCAAGGACGCGGTCTATGAGCAGATCGCGCCTGACGTCCGGTGCCGCCTGCATGCCCGGTTCGCCCGTCATTTTGCCGACCATGTCGGCGACCTCGTGCTCGCCGCAGCACATGCTCGCATTGCGGTATCCGTCGGCGACGAGGCCAACGGCCGAATCATGCTCGACGCCGCGGAGACACTGATTGCGACGAGCGCGGTTGACGCGGCTGACCTTGCGCTGCAAGCGTTTCAGACGCTGCGTCCCGGGCAGCCGCAATGGCTGGAGCTGGGTGAACGAGCGGTGTCAGTGCTGTCGCGCACCCAGCGTGCCGCCGACACGATCGCTGTGGCCGACGTACTCCTCGCGACCGTCGACGACGCCGACGTGGTCGGCCGGATCGAGACACACACCGTCGAGCCGATGTGGCTCTCTGGCCATTCCGCCGCTCTCCTCGAGCGCGCGGACCGGGCAATTGCCAGGGCGGGAACGCGGCGCGACCTCGTTGTCCGTTTCCGCGCGGCACGCGCGTTGGCCCACACTCGGCTCCTTGCCGCGGACCAGGCCACCGAAGAGGCCGAGGCGGCGCTGGCCGATGCGAGGACGTCGCACGACCATCATGCGCTCGCCTTCGCGTTACAGGCCGCAGGCGAGGCGGCCCACAACGAACGCCGACATCAGCTGGCCTTGAAGTACTTTCGTGAGCTTCGATCGGTGACAGGAGTTCCGTACCTGTCCGAGGAGATCATGGAACTGCAGCTACTGGACCGCTACGACGACGCGCAGATGCTGCTTGACGGCGCGACCGGCGATAGCAGCGCCAAGGTGGATTCGATCCTGCCCGACCTGCTCTTCGCGCAACTCAAACAGCACTACAACTTGGGCCGTCTGCGGGACGCCGATGAAACTGCCGCGGTGCTCATCGAGCTCGGACAGGTGACTGGCACCACGGTGCACGTCGTTGAAGGCATCCTGATGCGCACGACTGTGGCGTTGTTGCGCGGCGAGTCCGAATTGGCCGCGCAACGCTTGCGACCCGCGTTGCACCTCGCAGACAACGACGCGATACACCATCCCGGCCTTTCATTGCTGTTGGGATGGCTGAGCACTCAGCAGGGCGACGTCGAAGGAGGGCGGCGGATCCTGTCGGAGCTACTGGAAACATCCCTGCGGATGCGCAGCTATTGGGCGTGGTGGCCCTGCTATGCAACGGTTTTGTTCAGCATCGGATTGATCAGCGGTGCAACAAATATCAGCGAACGCACGGTCGAGTTCGCGGAGGAAGGTGCGCGCCGCAATCCCGACGTCGCCACGCTTAACGGGTTGGCGTTGAATCTACGCGGATTGCTCGGCGGTAACCTCGGCATGGTCGCTGAGTCGATGCAGATCCTGCAGCACAGCCCCCGACCCATCTTGCGGGCCGCCGGAGCAGAGGGCTATGGCCGGCTGCTGCTGGCGTCCGGCGAACGCGAGGCCGGGCTCGGCCACCTCGATGCGGCATGGGACATATATGACCGCATGGGTGCATCGTCGCCACGGGCAAGGGTGCAGCGACTCATGAGGGAAGCCGGCGCCCGGCGCGCGAAGTGGGTCGGCGATCACACCGAGGTCGAGAAAGTGTCGCTCACCGAGGCCGAGCGCCGAGTAGCGTATCTAATCGCCAACGGGCACACCAACAAGTCAACTGCGAAATCGCTGGGTATATCGATCAACACGGTGGGCACGCATCTGAGGTCGATCTACTCCAAGCTTGGTGTCCAGTCTCGCGTTCAACTCACGAACATCTTGCGTGAGCTCGGTGAGATCGCCTGACAATCGTTGCGGTTCAGCTGGTTAGGATGCCACCTTCGACCGGAAGCGTGATGCCGGTGACGTAGCTGTTGGCGTCGCTGGCCACCGGTGACGATTGCAACCCGATCGTCGACGCGGAAGCGATCGAGGATTGTCATCGCTTAGTTCGTCGACGCGGCGCTGGTTGGCTTGGACGGCCGGTTTTCCCGGATCCAGCGCTTTTCTTCCTCTGACCCCGAGTCGGGCGGACGCATTCCCTGAATGGTCCATTGATCTCGGGGGGTGTCGTCGATGTGGATCTCCCAATCGAGTCCGCGGTCCCGGACAAACGGGTGAATCGTCTTGTTGATGAATTTCAGCAGCATCTCTCTGAGTTCAACCGGCATCGCGTACGCGATGTGGTCGATGGAGAACCGCACGAAGTCGTTTCGCGGCACGCCGCCAATGAACAGGGAATCCTTTGGCACATCGTGAAAGACGACCACCACATAAAAACGCGGCATCGTCATCTGGGGAAGACCGCCCGCTTGCCCCGCATAGATGTCGGTGATGGCTTCGGCGAAGGCGCGCTTGTCCTCGTTCGAATAGGTGCCTTCGGTGCAATATACGTTCCACAGCGGCATGGCTTCTCCTCGTTGTTTACCGGTCCTGCGACGCGCCCAGGTGCTCGACGAACCAGTCGCGAGCGGGGTGAGCGGTCTCCTTGAAAAACTTTGAGTAGGCATCGAAATGGCCACCGTCGTAGGTGAGCAGCTTCTTCGGTTCTAGGGCGGTTTCGTACACCTCCCGCTGAACCTCGGTGTAGGTGGTTCGATCGTCTTCCGCCAGGATCATCAGTAGCGGCTTGGGCGTCACATAGGGAAGCCAGCCCGCGGGCTCGAACTCGATGAAATTCTCCAGTGAACGAATCGTTGTCTGGTTGTTCCAGACCCCTGATTCGATTGCTTCGCGGTACTCCTCGGGAAACTCCCGAGGGAATGCACACAGTTCGTCGGGGTCTTCGGAAAGCATCGGCACCATCATCGGGGGCTCGCCAGCCAGGCGAGCCCGCCGGTCGATTGCGGCTCGGCCTCGGATCTCGCGTAGCTGCTCGGCGGTAAACAGCTTGACCGAATTGCGGTGCCCGCTGACGTTCGGAATCTGCGCGACCACGCATCGGACTCGGGGATCGTTGGCGGCGGTCACGATCACCAGTCCGCCCGAGAAGCTCGACCCCCAAACGCCGAAGCCTTGTTCGGAGTCGAATTCCGGTTGTGATTCGGCGAAGGTGATGGCGTCACGCAGATCGGTGATCTGTTTGAACACGTTCAGTTCCTGCCGCGGCTCTCCCTCGGAGGTGCCCCAGCCGCGATTATCGAAGTTGAGTACGCCAAACCCGGCTTCGGCGAACAAGGCGGCGTATGGGTCGATAAGCTGTTTGACTCCCCCGAAGCCGGGACACATGACTATCCCGGGATGAGCGCCGGGACCAGGCGAGTGCAGGTAGGCACGGAGGATCGTCCCGTCTTCGGTCTGGATTTTGGCTCGCCGCATCGTCACGCCTGCTTTCTCGAGAACCAGGACTGTGCTGAGAAGTGCAGTGTCCAGCGGTTGCCGAAGTCGGGGTATTTCGACTTCATCAGCTGAACCAGTTCATCGGCGCTGTTGAGACGTTGTGCTCCTTCAGCGAAATCACTGATGTAGGACCGTGTTTCGTCCAGCATCCTGGTGGCCTCGTGGTCGGATGACTCGGGTTTGCGGTGGCCGGCGACGATCATCCGGGCAGAAAGCTTCTCAATGGCATCCAGGCTCTTCAGCCAGCGCTCCCAGCCGCTGGGACCGCTCAATCCGAGCATCGCGTGGATCTGGTTGTAGACGACGTCACCAGCGACAACCGCATCGAGGTCGGGGATGTGGACGACGGTGCTGGGCCGGATGTCGCCCTGGCCGACTTCGACGATCCGCAGCTCACGTCCTTCGAGCTCGATGCTCAATCCGTCGAGGATCTCAGGAACGGCAGTCGGTTTGGCAACCCGTTCGCCGAACATCGCCGCCCACTGCGCAGCCTCAGTCTCCGCCGCCTGGTTGATGTACTCCACAACCGGGGCCGTTGCGACGACGCGCGCATCAGGGAAGGTGGCCAACAAATCGCCGGCGCCGTACCAGTGGTCGGCGTGGCCGTGGGTCACATAGATCGTTGTCAGCTTCTTACCGCTACGTCCGATGAACTCTGCCAGCGCGGCGACGTCCGTGCGAATGTGCTGTGCGTCGATGAGAACGGCCTGTGACGGTCCGGACACGAGCGTGGACGTTGTTGCCGCGAACGTTCCCCCGCCCTGCTCGAAGGGCAGAAACGGCCCGATGAACACGTCGGCCTGTAGATCGGCGCCCGCGCGGTTGTGTTTACTCATCCGAACCACCGTCCAAGGGGCTGTCGATGTCGCTGCTGCCGAGAAACTCTTCTACGTCAGCGGCAAACTCGGTGAAGTGCTGAAACAGAAAGCCGTGCGCGGAATCCGGATAGACCTTGAGTCGTGCATGCGGGATGAGGCCGGCGAGCAGGTAGGAGAAATGCGGCAGGATCATGGGGTCGCTGTCGCCGTTGGCGATAAACACCGGTTGCCGGATGGCACTGAGTCGTTGCAGCAGTGAGTGATTCGGTATGCCCCAGGCACACACGGCGTCGTATTGGGCTTGTCGTGTCTGCCAAGTCGTTGGCTGATCGAGGTTACTGGTCCTGCCGAAGATGCGTTGCGCCGCTTGTTGGCCGGCCTGCTGGCTCGACCCTGAATTTGCGAAGAACACCTTCAGGTAGCCGACCGGGTCCGGCACGGGCTTGCCGACCGCGTCGATCACCCATGGTGCCCAACCGTGCATCCCGGCGGCGCCCTTGGGCGCCGACGAGGCCAATATCAAACCGCGTACCAACGCGGGGCGCGTCAGGGCGATCTCCTGCGCAACGAAGCTTCCGATCGAAAAGCCGAGGATGTCCACTCGGTCGAATTCCATCGCGTCAAGAAACGAGATGGCATCGGCGGCCATCTGCTCGACGGTGTTGGGGGTTGTTCCATTCGTTGCGCCGACGCCGACGTTGTCGAACGTGATGACGCGGCGGTGAGACGCCAGGGCGTCGATGAGCGCGGGATCCCAATTGTCGAGGTTGCCGCGGAAGTGCTGTAGCAGCACCAGTGGCACCGCGCCGCTGCCGACGTCGCGGTAGGCGTAACCGAAACCGTGTGCGGCGGCGATAACTTTCGTCGGGGCATCTGCGTACGTTTGCTTCTGTGCCGTCGTCACTGGCGCCTCCGAGGTCAGTAGGTCTACGGGCAGAGAAGCCCCTTGACATCGAAGGTGCCATACCGCGACCTGGCGATCCTTCACCTATTCAGATGAGATCGGATAGAGACGCACAACCGGACGGCCGTACGACAACTTCGACTTGAGAACCTGTGGTGCGCCGTAGCCCACGGCCCAGCCCAGTTGCGCACCAGCGACTCACGTGAATAGGTGACTGACCGCCGCTTCGGAGCGTGTCAAGTTGGTGGCGGATCACCTCGACATCCATGATGTCAAACTGATCCACCGCACTGACGAGGAGGGGACGGCATGACAAATCGTCCCGCTGTGATCGACCATCCGGATCGACGCCTGCTGATTGCGTTACCCGAACCATACGATTCAGCCCGCAAGCATTACGAAACGCTTGTTCCCGAAGTCGATTCCGCGCGTTTCTTTCAGATGGCCTCCTGGCAAGCCACGCTGGACTTGGCCGAGATCAACGCCCCACACGGGTTCATGCGTTACTCCCGCATGGACGTCACCGCCCTGATGGCGTCATCGCCGTCGTATTGGAAGGCCACCCAATACCTGATGGGCAATCACACCATCGCCGAGCGGATGTTCCGTCACGAACCGTCGGTCATGCTGCACGCGCCGCTGCGCACCCTGTTGTATGCCGACGCCAACGGCGACACCAGGTTGGCGGTCGACCAACCCAGTCTGCTCTTCGCCAGCTACGACAACCCCGAGATCGCCGCCGTCGGACAAGAGCTCGACGCACTGCTCGTTGGTCTGATCGAATTGCTCGACGGCGAGGTGCCCGACCAACTACACAACGGCGCGCCCTAGGGAGTACCTCGGGGGTTGGAAAGGCATCATGACCGCAACCGAAGACGCCAATAAGGCGCTGGTGATTGAGGCTTTCGACACGCTGTTCAACCGGCGCGACTACCCCGGCGCCGAAGCGTTCTGGTCACCGGACTACATCCAGCACAGCGCCCACATCGCACCCGGTCGCGCCGGCCTGTTCGACCTCGTCAAGTCGCTGCCCGCAGAATTGCGTTACGAATATCAACTCGTCGTCGCCGAGGGCGATTACGTCATGTTGCACGGCCGGTTTTCCGGCCATGGCCAACCGGCCAACTGGATAGTGGTCGACACCGTCCGCATCGCCGACGGCAGGCTTGCCGAACATTGGGACGTCATCCAGGACGAGGCCGACCAAACCCAATCACGAAGCGGTCTGCCCATGTACGGCGACACCTTCCCCCCAACACGACCACCAGCTCCGGCTTCGCAACTGCTTCACGCGTTCGTCGACTACCTGCGCGCCAGGCCGACCGTCGTCGACACCACGAGCACTCGAAATTTCAACGACGGCAATGCCGCGCTGGAAGGGATCGCCAGCCGCCCAAGCAATCTCGGTGGCGTCCCGGCGGTCACCCTCGAACCGCTAGTCGGGGAGCCCGAGCGCACCATCGTGTACTTCCACGGCGGCGGCTACGTCAGCGGTTCACCACCGGATCGCTACCTGCCGCTGGCCGGCGCCGTCGCACTCGCCGCGCGGGCCAGAGTGCACGCCGTCGATTACCGCCTGGCTCCTGAAACCCGGTTCCCCGGGGCTTTCGAGGATTGCCTAGCCGCCTACCGGTGGACCGTCAGGGACGGCGGAGTCGACCCGGAGACGGTCGCCGTGCTCGGGGATTCCGCGGGCGGCAATCTGGCCGTGGCCGTCACCGTCGCCGCACGTGACGAAAGCCTGCCGCTGCCCTCGTGCGTCGCGGTGATCTCGCCGTTCGCCGACCTGACCTTGTCCGGAGCATCCATGGAACTGCGCAGGCTCGCGGACCCCTACGTCACCCGCGAGCTGCTGGGATCCATGGCAGACGATTATCTCGGCGGTGCGGACCCGGCCGATCCTCGCTGCTCGGCTGTCTTCGCTGATTTGCACGATCTGCCGCCACTGCTCATCCAGGTGGGCGAAGACGAGATCCTGTTCGACGACGCGGTTCGGATTCGTGACGCCGCCCTGGCCGCCGGGGTCGACACGACCTTTCAGCCGTGGACGCATGGAATCCACGTGTGGCCCGTCTACATCTCTGCGGGACTACCCGAGTCCGCGCTCGCGGTCGAAGACCTGGCCGCCTTCCTGAAGCTCCATGCCCGGAGTGACAGCGCGGAGGCTGAAGTCTCATGAGCGTTGCGGTCCAACACAGCATCGATGGAACCCAACCGCTGCTGCGGCCCTACCGGATGGGTGACTACCAGCTCGCCAACCGCGTCGTCATGGCGCCGCTGACACGTTGCCGCGCAACGAATCCCGACTTGGTGCCGACGCAATTGCACGAACGCTACTATGCACAGCGTGCCTCGGCTGGATTGATCATCACCGAAGGCACGTGGATCAGTCGCGACTCCGTCGGCTGGCACGACGTTCCCGGATTGTTCACCGATGCGCAGATCCGCGGCTGGTCTGCGGTCACCGAGGCCGTGCACCGGGCAGGTGGTGTCATCTTCACCCAGCTCTGGCACACGGGCTCGGCGTCGCATCCCGACTTCTTCGCCGGCACAGCGCCGTTGGCGCCATCGGCGGTCAATCCCGGGCTGAGCTCGCCGACACCGTCGGGCAACAAGCCGACCGTCACTCCGAGAGCGATGACGCGCCAAGACATTCGCGCCACGATCAACGACTACGCCGTCGCCGCCGCGAACGCCTCGCGCGCCGGGTTCGACGGCGTGCAACTTCAAGCCGGATTCAATTATCTGATCAGCCAGTTCCTCAACCCAGCCACCAATACCCGCACCGACGCCTACGGCGGCTCGATCGAAAACCGGGCACGTTTCTTGTTCGACGTGATCGACGCCGTCGGCGAACGCATCGATATCGGCCGGGTGGGAATCAAAGCCGGGCCGGCGTGGGGTGAAAGCGGTGAATTCGTCTCCACCGCTGACACCCTGGCCACCAATGAGCACGTCGTCGACCGGCTCAACGAATACCCTTTGGCGCACTGGTTATTGATGGGCGCGATGGCCGATCTCAGCGGCGGCCCACTGTCCGGTTTGCAGGGTGACGGCATGTTCAGCTATTTCCGGCCCCGCTACCGCGGCACCCTCATTGCCAACGTCGGTATGACCCGCGAACGGGGTAACCACCTCATCGCCGACGGACTGGCCGATCTTGTCGCATTCGGCGAAACATTCATCGCCAACCCCGACCTACCGGCGCGCTTTGGCGCTCTGGCGCCGATCCAGCGATCCGACCGCGCGTTGCACTACACACCCGGCCCGCACGGATACACCGACTATCCGTCCTACCAGCCGGCCGGCGAAGCCGAAGGCGGCTAACGTGGACGAATTCGCCAGTGCCGAACAGGCATTGGTCGCGGTGCACCATGTCGTCCAGACGATCAGCCACGACGACCTGCACCGTCCCACACCGTGTCGCGACTGGGATGTGGAGGCCCTCGCCGACCATCTCATCGATACCATCTTCCGCCTCGGTGCCGCAGTCGGCATACGAAGTGTGGTCCCCGAGGGCGGCTCCATCGACCAACGTATCCAGCAACTGACACAACCGATCCTTGCGGGGTGGCGGCGCCGTGGATTGGCCGGCGACGTGATGTTCAGCGGACGAGCACTGCCCGCGCGCCTTGCGCTGGGCATCCTGTCTCTCGAACTGCTGGTCCACGGCTGGGATTTCGCCGTCGCTCTACACCGTCGCCTCGCCGTGTCGGACGCGCATGCCGCTCACGTCCTCGGCCTGGCGCAGCTGACCCTCACTCCACAAAGCCGCGCCACCGCCGGGTTCGACCCACCCGTGCCGGTGCCCGCCAACGTCGGCAAGCTAGACCAACTCGTGGCCTTCACTGGCCGCAATCCACTGCAATGACTGCGAAAATCAGCCGTGACACAAACGTTGACGGCGTACAGCACTGCACTACTGGTGAGGTTCGCGGCGGACCTTGCGGCCGGTGCTCGCTCGGCGATCTCCGCCCCGATCCGGTATTGGCGTGATGTCCCGAGCGAATGGCAACGTTAGCGCGGCAGTCGGCGAGACTGACTGCCTGCACTCCAGCCGTCGCGGATTCCGACGGCTACTCCGCGAATACCACCGATGACACCCTGGCCCCAGGCCCTACCCGGTCGGCCTGCCACCGACTGACTACCTTTACGCCAGCCATCGTTAATTCCGCTGGCGGCGCCCTGAATACCGCCGATCACGCCCTTGACTACGGCGCTAACCACCCCGCTGGCCACCGCTGCCGTGGTATCGCCCACCTGGGACATCGCCTCACCTGCGCGCGATCTCCTGGACGGGCGCGGCTTGGTCATTAGCGGCTCGGTGCCGGGGAGCGGCGGCCATTATGCGGGGTTTCGACGATCGACAATGCCATTTTGTAAAAGTAGACGAGAGCAAGCCGTTAGGGAGCTTTTCGCCGTATCCATGAATCCTGGGTTCTCCGGGTTGTCCCCTCGGCCGTTTGTCTGGGGTGCGATGGGGACCATTTGGGACCACACGTTATGCGAGATGGTGAACGGCCCGCGCATATGTGAACGTCATGTGCGGCGGCCGTTTGGCTGACAGCGTAGGACACGATTCGGTCCCGACAACCAGTTCTCCCGCGTAGACCGGCCGAGGCCGCCTTGGAACCATCGTCCAATCCAGGGCAACCCCCGCCAACGCGATTAAGCACCTCGATGCCCGTCAGCGGTATCGGCCCTGTCGCCGAGTACTACACAAACAAATAATTCGGGCTTCCGGTGTTCATCATCGAAACCGGAATGCCAACCCACAAGGGCGCCCCGCGGCCCGACCGACTCACCCGCAGCCAGCAGCCGCTCAACGCCGTCGGTTCGATCCGCCGCGCCCGCTCACGCGGGATCCCCATCATCGGGATGCTGGACCGGAGCCTGACCGACAACTACGAATGGGGCAGCTACCGGCCCCGCTTCGGTCTTTACTCCGTCGACGTGGCGGCGACCCCTCACTCACCCGGGTCCCCACCGATGCGGTCGAAACGTACCGGAATGTGATCGAATCGACGAGTGGTGAACATCGCGTGTGCCCTCGATACGCCTGCTAATCGCTTTGTAAACACCCGCGTGCAGGCCGGCAACCCAAACATTTGAGGCAACACACAGTGACTCTGGTCGTTTTCATAGCTCGTTTCAGTCGCTGACCAACTGTGGTGTTGTTACATTCGGGCGATCGTGAACATTTGGGGCGCTAATACTCGACGCTGGCAGTTAGCCACAGCAATCGTGGCAGTGCTGAGTCTATTCGTTGCCCTGATTGCAGGTTCGGCAATGCGGCCCAAGGTCGCCGCGGCGGTACCGGCGGAGCCGGCGGCATGGTCACAGGAGACTCTGGGCGCCAGCGCGCCTACCGATTCGGATGTCGGCTGGGTGCAGCTTCATGCCGGCTCCCAACTCGTGAGTCATTTTTGCCGCGCCTCGTTATCCGGCTCTGCACCGACGGATAAGAAGCCGTTCCGTAGCATGTTGATGGCGCGCGGGCGGCCGCTAACCTGGGCGCGGTTGTCGCCAAATGCGGTCTGGTCATTGAAGCCGGCTTCATTTGCCAGGGTGGAGTTTGCAACCTCCGATGTCCACTTCGGTGCGCCCGCGGCCGCCCCTGTCGACCGAGATACCTGGATACAGCTCTGCGTCGCCCGTTGCTGATAGCTGAGCGCTAGCCTGTCGGCCGTCTGACGCGGCGTTGTGCGGCCGGCGCGCAAAATCGAACCTGCAGCCCGATATGACAATACGACAACGACAACCAACAGCGTCGGTGTGTCTGTGTTTGAGAGTCGGGCATTTGCAACAAGATAGATGGACGCCAGGTACAAGCCGTACCGATGCTGAAAGCAGAGTCGTAATGTCGATCGCGAATCCGAAACAATCAGTCCTCAGTTTTCTGCGCTTGGAACCGAGGGTTCTGATCACGAAAATATTTCTCAGCGCTGCCATCGCTGTCATTTCCTGTATTGGGATAGCAGCACCGGCCGGCGCCGTTTCCTGTGTCGGAGGAACAGCACCCGTCGCCGGCGCGGGCCCGTTCGGCATCCTCAGCTGCAGCTGCCGAGAGACAGCTCCAGCCCGCGACCCGGCTCTGAGGGAAGAAGAATTAAAACGGGGAATCCGGGACGGCTACGCTAACGGGTTTTCAAAATTTCCTCGTTGCTGAAGGCCTATTTGATTAATTCGACCCCTCCGTAAAGGCCCAGGTGTTTGATCGCGAGCGTTACAGGGCCAGTCCTCGGCGCATAACTGCGATCGCCTCGGCCTGCTCGCGCTGAGATATCGCCGCGTGCTGGATGAGGGCTGAGCCGTGGAAAGTCCCTGGGAACAAATGCAATTCGACGTTCACTCCGGCGGCAAGCATGGCCAGGGCGTACGCAATACCTTCGTCGCGCAGCGGATCGAAGTGCATCACCGACACGTATGCGGGCGGCAGACCTGCCAGGTCGGTCGCGCGGGCCGGCGCGGCATAGATCGAGACGTCGTCGGAGCCGGCGCGGCCAGGCCCCAGGTAGCAATCCCAACTGATTACCGCTCGTGGGCGGCTCCACAGCGGGGTATCCGTGAATTCGATCATGCTCGCGGTGGTCAGCCGATCATCGAGCTCCGGCACCGACAGAAATTGAAAGGCGATATGCGGTCCACCGCGGTCACGGGCCAGCAGCGCCAGTGCTGCGCACAGTCCGCCACCGGCGCTGGTGCCCTGGATGGCGATCCGCTCAGCGTCGATGCCCAGGTCACCCGCATGGGCCGCCATCCAGACGAGGCCGGCGTAGACATCTTCCAGCGGGCCCGGGAACGGCGTCTCCGGTGCAAGCCGGTAGTCGACGGATACCACGACGACGCCGAGTTCGCGGGCGAGCCTAGCGCTGAGGGCATGTTCGGTCTCGAGATCGCCGGCGATGAATCCGCCGCCATGGACGCTGTAAATCCCGGCAGGGGAGGTGTGCTGTTCGGGCTGGTAAATCCGGATGGGGACTGCACGATCGCCGTCGCGGCCGGGGATCCGACGGTCCTCGATCTGTAGGCCCGTGATGTCCGGTGGCGGCATCTGGGCAACCATCTCTGACAAACCCGCCCGGATGGCCAACGGATTGTCGCTGTCGAGCGTGGGTAGGAGTGGGACCACCTCAGCGATTTCAGGGTCGAACGTGTAGGTCATTTGGCACTCCGGTATCTAGTTCCTGATCCGCGGACGGCGTTTTTCGGCGACCAGAGCCGGACACTTTGCTAAGCAACCTGGTCGCTGGCCAGCGTTGGGTCCACTGTGCCATTTCGTCACAAGCCGCGGGAATTGGGCTGACGCCCCTCAATGAAAGCCGTGACACCTCCCCGGGAGTCCGTATTGCTGACGATGGCTTGCTGCGTCCACGCCTCCTCCGACAGCGCGCTACTCCGGTCCACGTCAGATGCGTGATTGATGGGGCGCTTGGGCGGGCTCACGCCCGTAAACCGTCCGCGCCAGCGTTCAAGCTCGGCCCATGCAAGCGGAAGCAGGATGTCTTCGGCCCGATTGTTAAACCTGTGCGCTAGGGAGCAACGCTTCTAGCGGCGCGAGCGTGAAGCTGGCTTCACTCTTGTCGACTGTGGTCCCGGGTTTATGCGACTCCGGGGTCGGACGTCTGTTCGGGGGCGGCTTGTACGTCGTCGATTTTGTATTGGCGTGCGGCTGCGACGGGCACTGAGGGGTCGATGTCGCCGTCGGCTGCCAGTGCTTCGAGGACGGCGACCACTT
>Ga0210389_10000325_pt1 | contig 46692 bp, 51 predicted proteins | sample IncBWH28OmetaG_FD_160127 | JGI IMG/M metagenome (GOLD analysis project Ga0210389, IMG submission 160127) | Forest soil microbial communities from Barre Woods Harvard Forest LTER site, Petersham, Massachusetts, United States - Inc-BW-H-28-O ... | reverse complement strand
AGACGACGGGTCTGCGAGTCACAGCGCATGCGTGAATCCCTCAAGCGCGCCTTGCTGATCCTGGCCTCGATCCTCGTCGGCCTGATGGCGCTCGAGGTCGGCCTGCGCGCCGTCTCCGGGGGATGGCTTTTCGTCTGGCCCAACTTCGTGCTCGAGGCGCGCACGGTGCTGGCCCGCCAGGACATCGGCCGTTACGTCCATGACGACCGCGTGGGCTACGTCCCGCGCGCCGGCTACTCGGCCCCCGGCCTCACCATCGATTCCGACGGCCTGCGCCACACCGGCGAGCAGACCGCTGACGCGCCGATTCTGGCGGTGGGCGATTCCTTCACCTTCGGCGACGAGGTCAATGACGGCCAGACCTGGCCCGCCCAGCTCCAGCTGCTGACCGGACGCCGCGTGCTGAATGGCGGCGTGAGCGGCTACGGCTTCGACCAGACCGTGCTGCGCGCCGAGCAGCTGGCGGCAAAAGACAAGCCCTCGGCCATCGTCGTCAGCTTCATCGCCGACGATATCCGCCGTACCGAGATGCGCCGGATGTGGAGTGCCGACAAGCCATGGTTCGATGTCGACCACGACCAGCTCGTGTTGCGCGGCGTGCCGGTCCCGCCGCGCATCAACCCGCGCGACACGCTCACCTTCTGGCAGCGTACGCTCGGCTATTCCTTCCTGTTCGATTTCATCCTGCGCCGCCTCGACCTTTTGTACGACTGGTTCGGCGACCACATCCGCGTGCATCCCGCCGGCACCGGCGAGACGCTGGCCTGCCGCCTGACCGATCGCCTGGCCGCCCTGCAGCGCACCAGCGGCGCCAGGATCGTGGTGGTGGCCGAATTCGATCCCGTGGTGTGGGACGACCCCGCCTTCGCCGCCGAACAGCGCCGCATGACCAGGGCCCTGCTCGACTGCGCCGCCAAAAACGGCCTTCTGACGATCGACAGCTTCGACGCCCTCGCCGCCACGCCCCACCCGCGCCAGCTCTACGGTCTGTGGCACATGAACGAACCCGGCAACCGCCTGATCGCTAAGCTGGTGGCCGAGAAGCTAAAGTGATTCGGGATTCTCTCTCCCCCGCTTCGCGGGCGGAGAGGACAGCTCACATCCCGCTGCGGTAGTTCGGCGCTTCCTGCACGATGTCGACATCGTGCACGTGGCTCTCGCGCAGGCCGGCGCCGGTGATGCGCAGGAACTGGCAGTTCTTCTGCATGTCGCGGATGGTGGCGTTGCCGGTATAGCCCATCGCCGCGCGCAGGCCGCCGACCAGCTGATGGATGATGTTGCCGACCGGCCCCTTGTAAGGCACGCGGCCCTCGATGCCTTCGGGCACCAGCTTCAAGGTGCTCTCGACCTCCTGCTGGAAGTAGCGGTCGGCCGAGCCGCGCGCCATGGCGCCGATCGAGCCCATGCCGCGATACGACTTGTAGGAGCGGCCCTGATAGAGCAGCACCTCGCCCGGCGCCTCGTCGGTGCCGGCCAGCAGCGATCCGATCATGGCGCAGTCGGCGCCGGCGGCGATCGCCTTGGCGAGATCGCCGGAATATTTGATGCCGCCGTCGCCGATCGCCGGCACGCCTGCCGCGCGGCAGGCCTCGGCGGCCTCGAGGATGGCGGTGAATTGCGGCATGCCGACGCCTGCCACCATGCGGGTGGTGCAGATCGAGCCCGGGCCGATGCCGATCTTGACGGCGTCGGCGCCGGCGTCGATCAGCGCCTGCGCGCCCTCGCGCGTGGCGACGTTGCCGGCCATCACCTGGGTGTAGTTGCTGAGCTTTTTGACGCGGCTCACCGCCTCGAGCACGCCCTTGGAATGGCCGTGCGCGGTGTCGACCACGATCACGTCGACGTCGGCGTCGATCAGGAGCTGGGCGCGACGCAGCCCGTCCTCGCCCACGCCGGTGGCGGCCGCAGCACGCAGCCGGCCCTTCTCGTCCTTGCTGGCGCCGGGGAACTTGTTGGCCTTCTCGATGTCCTTGACGGTGATCAGGCCAATGCAGCGATATTCGGCGTCGACCACCAGCAGCTTCTCGATGCGGCGCTGGTGCAGCAGCCGCTTGGCCTCCTCCGAACTCACACCCTCATGCACCGTGACCAGCTTCTCCTGGGTCATCAGCGCGCTCACCTTCATGGAATTGTCGGTGGCGAAGCGGACGTCGCGATTGGTCAGGATGCCGACCAGCGTGCCGTTGCGCTCGACCACGGGGATGCCAGAGATCTGATGCTGCGACATCAGCGCCAGCGCATCGGCCAGGGTCTGCTCGGGATGGATGGTGACGGGGTTCACCACCATGCCGGATTCGAACTTCTTGACCTTGCGCACCTCGTTGGCCTGCGCCTCGGCGCTGAGGTTCTTGTGGATGACGCCGATGCCGCCGGCCTGCGCCATGGCGATCGCCATGGCCGCCTCGGTGACGGTGTCCATCGCCGCCGACATCAGAGGGATGCCGAGCTCGATGGTGCGGGTGAGCCGCGTGCGGATGTCGGTCTGGTTGGGCAGGACCGCCGAGGCGGCCGGCTTCAGGAGGACGTCATCGAAAGTGAGCGCTTCCTGAAATTCCATGCCAACCTCCGGACGGAGATAAAGAAAACCGGCGGCCCTGGGTAGGACCGCCGGGTTGGCGGCGCTTTATACACTATGCCGCGCGCAAGCCAAGCGCCGCCGCGCGTGGCCGTTATGCACAGCCCCTCTAGAGGCTGCCGATGAAGTCCCGTTTCCCGATCTCGACCCCGGACTGGCGCAAGATTGCGTGCGTGGTCGTGCAATGGAAATAGAAGTTCACCATCGCGAAATGCAGCAAATATTGCTGCCCGGTCAGCTTCATCTCGTTGCCGGCGATGCTGAGCACGATCTGGCGGTCTTCGCTGCCGGCGAGCTGCCCGGGCTTGAAGCCCTTGAGGTAGGCCAGCACGGCGTCGATGCGGCCGCGCAGCTCGCCCAGGGTCTTTTCGGCGTTTTCCGGCGCCTTGGGCACCTCGGCGCCGGCGAGCCGCGCGGTGCTCTCCTCGGCGAAGCGGCAGGCGATCTGCACCTGGCGTGTCAGCGGCAGCATGTCGGGGATGAGGCGCGTGGCGCCCAGGACGGCCTCGTCGACCTTCTTGGCCGCGGCCCAGGCCGCGCCCTTCTCGAGGAGCTTGGAGACGGCGCCGAGCTGGCGCTGATAGACGGGAACAGAAGCGGCGTACATGCCGAGAGCCATTTTATTCCTCCGGTTGAGCTGAAGGCGGCGAACTTAGCCGCGAAAGCCCGTGCCGACGACATACATTTCCGCCGAATCGGCGCGGCTCGCCTGCGGCTTGACATGGCGGACCTTGGCGAAGTCGCGCTTCAGCCGGTCGGGCAGGCTGCGCTCGGTGCCGCCGCGCAGCACCTTGGCGACGAAGGTGCCGCCGGGCCGCAGCACCTGGCGGGCGAAGTCGTGCGCGGCCTCGGCCAGCCCCATGATGCGCAGGTGATCGGTCTGTGTGTCGCCGGTGGCCGACGCGGCCATGTCGCTCAGCACGACATCGGCCGGTCCGGCCAGCCGCTCGGTCAGGACGGCGGGCGCATCCTCGTCATAGAAATCCTTGGCCAGCACGATGGCGCCGGCGATCGGCTCGACCGGCGTGATGTCGAGGCCGACCACGATGCCCTTGCCGCGCTCGGGCTTGACCCGCTCGACGGCGACCTGGGTCCAGCCGCCCGGCGCCGCGCCGAGATCGACCACGCGCGCGCCCACCTTGAGGAAGTGGAACTGGTCGTCAATCTGCAGCAGCTTGAAGGCCGCGCGCGAGCGGTAGCCGCGCTTGCGGGCCTCGGCGACATAGGGATCGTTCAATTGCCGCTGTAGCCAGCGCTGCGACGACGTGGTGCGCCCCTTGGCCGTCTTCACGCGCACCGTGGCGCGCCGACCGGTCGGCACACTCCCCTTCCCTTTGGCCATTTTCTAGGCCCCGGGCCGGCAGAACGGATCGGCCTCTCGGTCGGCCTGGCGCATCAGGTCCATCAGCACGCCCTCGCGCAGGCCGCGATCGGCCACCCGCACCATGGGCGCGTGCCATTGCCGGCACACCGCCTCGAGGATGGCGCCGCCGGCCAGCGCGAGGTCGGCGCGATCGTTGCCGATGCAGGGCAGGCCGGTGAGCTCGAGCACCGACATCAGCGAGAGCTCGTCGCAGATGCGCAGGATCGAGTCGCGGCCGATGCGCGAGCCGTCGACGATGGTGCGGTTGTAGCGCTTGAGGCCGAGATGATGGGCGCTCACCGTCGTCACCGTGCCCGACGCACCGATCATCTGCACCTCGCCGCGGGCGATGGCGTGGCCGATGCCGTGCTTGGCGCAGAACGGGCGGAGGTCGCCGCGGATGCGCTCGACCATGTCGTCGTAGCAGGCCCGCGTCACCGGCTGCTCGCGCGGCTGGCTCTTGACGCAGGACTCGGTGAGGGTGACGACGCCCCACGGCACCGAGGTCATGTCCAAGAGCTCGGTGGCGACGCCGCCGTGGCGATCGGGACGGCGCGACACGCCGATCCAGCTCACCTCGGTCGAGCCGCCGCCGATGTCGATCAGCAGGCCGAACGGGATCTCCGGGTCGAGCAGGTTCTCGCAGCTCGCCAGCGCCAGCCGCGCCTCCTCGGCCGGCGGGATGACTTCGAGGCAGAGGCCGGTGCGGTCCTTGACCAGGGCCAGGAAGTCCTCGCCGTTGCAGGCGCGGCGACAGGCCTCGGTGGCGATGTGACGGGCACGGGTCACCCCGTTGCGGCCGATTTTGGCCGCACAGATGCTGAGCGCATTCAACGTGCGCTCGATGGCGTCGCCGCACAGAGTGCCGTTCAACGCCACTCCCTCCCCCAGCCGGACCGGCCGGGAATAGGCGTCGATGACCTCGTAGCCGTCGACCGACGCCCGTGCCACCAGAAGCCGGCAATTGTTGGTGCCGAGATCGATGGCGGCGAAAGTGTGCGCAAAACGACCGCTGTGCCAGCCTCCCTTCGGCGTGGAATCCCCGGCCATTTCGAACTCTTTCCTTGGCCCGATGGTACCTGAGGAAAGGCCCTGCGGCGAGCCCGCTTGCCAAGCCCGCCCGGCGTCGCTAAATCCAGCGGCCGGCCTCACTTGGGGGATAGTTTAACGGTAGAACAACCGGCTCTGACCCGGTTAGTCTAGGTTCGAATCCTCTTCCTCAACATCTTCTGAGAAGAGGCAGCGGCGCGGCGGCGCACGTTCAGGCGCCGAAGCGCGCGAACATCTCCAGCCCCCGCCGGCCGGCGGGGCTCACGGTATAGATGCCGCGTTCAACCCTCTCGAACCAGCCGTAGACATCCTGCTGCAGGATGGTGGCCGCGCGCGGCGCGGCGGCCGCCAAGCGCAAGGCCGCAAGCTTCATTGGCCCGTTGCTCGCCAAAAGCTCGGCGCAGCGCAGCGCCTCCTGCCGGTAGGCCGTCATCATCGGCACCTTGGTCGAGGAGCCGCCGCGGTTGGGATCGCCGACGCGGCGCGCATGCTCGCCCAGCAGACGGCCCGCCTTGCGCTTGTCGAGCCGCGGCCGGTAGGGCACGGGATCGAGCACGATGTCGGCGCGCTTGGCCGCCACGACCATCAGGCCAAGCCCCAGCCGACGGCAAAGTTTTTTGACGTTCTTCATGCGCTTGGGCCACTGGCCGATCGCGAGATAGACGCGATCGCTGATCGCGAGGCGATCGACGCCCTGCAGGACCAGCCCCAGACCGAAGACGCGCTTCAGTTCGACGATCAGCGGCGGCTCGCCGGCGCGCACGGCGACGACATCGCAGCCGCGCACCTCGCCCTTGACGACATATCCCTGTCCCTCGAGCAGCGCCTTGACCGGCGCATAAAGGTCGCTCTCCAACGGCATGGCGGCGCACCGTATCATGCTAATAAGACCGCAACGGGGGATAACGGGATGACGGAAGCGGCGCTTGGGTAAAAGTGAATTTCTTTCGGCTGCCGTGGCCCGCCGGATCGCGCTCGCCGCACAAGGCTTCGGCACAGCGCGTCCGGAGGGCGCCACCAACGCCGGTCACGTCAAACGCGCGATCGATCGGCTGGGCCTGCTGCAGATCGATTCGGTCAATGTCCTGGCGCGTGCCCACTACCTGCCGCTGTTTTCGCGGCTGGGGAACTACGACAGCGACCATCTCGATCGCCTGGCCTGGGGCCGCAAGAGCCAGCGCGGACTGTTCGAGTTCTGGGCGCACGAGGCGTCGCTGCTGCCGCTCAACGCGCATCCCCTGTTTCGCTGGAGCATGGAGCGTGCCCGCGCGAACCAGGGCAACGGCAAGGGCAAGCTGCATGTCTTCCGTCTCGAGAAGGCAAAGTATATCGACGGGGTGCTGCGCGAGATCGCCGACCGCGGTCCGCTGGCGGCGTCCGAACTGTCCAACGGCGGCGAGCGCCGCGGCGCCTGGTGGGGCTGGAACGACGGCAAGCTCGCGGTCGAATGGCTGTTCTCCGCCGGCCTGGTCACCACGGCGACGCGACGCGGCACTTTCGAGCGGGTCTACGATCTCACCGAGCGCGTGCTGCCGCCGTCCGTACAGGCCTTGCCGACGCCACCGGCCGAGGAAGCCCAGCGCGAGCTGTTGCGCCTGTCGGCTCGCGCGCTGGGCGTCGCCACGGAATTCGACCTGCGCGATTATTTTCGCCTGGGCGTCGCCGATACCAAGGCGCGGCTCGCCGAACTCGTCGAGGCGGGCGACCTGCTGCCGCTCATGGTCGAGGGGTGGAACAAGCCCGCCTATCTCGACCCTGCCGCGCGCCAGCCGCGCAAGGTCGAGGCCCGTGCGCTCCTGGCGCCGTTCGATCCCCTCATCTGGGAACGCGACCGTACTCATCGCATCTTCGACTTTTTCTATCGCATCGAGATCTATACGCCGCTGGCAAAGCGCAAGCATGGCTACTACGTGTTGCCCTTCCTGCTGGGCGACAAGCTCGTAGCCAGGGTTGACCTCAAGGCCGATCGCGCCAATTCCAGGCTGCTCGTTCAGGCCGCCCACCTCGAACCTGGGCACGACGCCGACAGAGTGGCCGGTCCGCTACGCGAAGAGCTGCGGCTGATGGCCGACTGGTTGGGCCTGGAAAGCGTTTCGCTGCCGCGCGCCGGAGCGCTGGCGAAACGCATGGGCAGGATGCGATAAAGCGCATCACGCGATATTCGAAGGAAGTCCGATGAACGACCTGGTCCTCAAAGGCGGCAGAGTCGTCGATCCCGCGCAGGGTCTCGACAAGGTGACGGATATCGCTTTCGCCAATGGCAAGATCGCGGCCATCGGCGGCAATCTTTCGGGCCACGACGTGCGCGACGTCGAAGGCAAGATCGTCTCGCCTGGCCTCATCGACCTGCACACCCACGTCTATTGGGGCGGCACGTCGCTCGGCGTCGAGGCCGAGCTCTTGGCCCGCAGCGGCGGCGTCACCACCTTCGTCGATGCCGGCAGCGCGGGCCCGGGCAACTTCCACGGCTTTCGCAAGCACGTGATCGAGCCCTCGCCGGTCCGCATCCTGCCCTACCTCAACGTCGCCTTCCCCGGCATCTTCGCCTTCTCCAAGACCGTGATGGTGGGTGAGAATGCCGACATGCGCCTGATCGACGCGCGCGAGGCGGTGCGGGTGGCTCGCCAGCACAAGGACCTGGTGCTCGGCATCAAGGTCAGGGTCGGCCGTTCGGCCAGCGGCGATTCGGGCGTCAAGCCGCTCGACATCGCCCTCGACGTCGCCGACGAGGTCGGTCTGCCGGTGATGGCCCATCTCGACGCCCCGCCGCCGTCGCGCCGCGAGGTCGTCGATCGTTTGCGGCCGGGCGACATCCTCACCCACTGTTTTCGCCCCTTCCCCAACGCGCCGGTGCGGCCCGACGGCAAGGTGCGCGAGGAGATCCTGGCGGCCCGGGCGCGCGGCGTGATCTTCGACATCGGCCATGGCGGCGGCTCATTCGGCTTCGGCACGACACGCGGCATGCTGGCGGCCGGGTTCCTGCCCGACGTCATCTCCTCCGACGTGCACGTGATTTCGATCGAGGGGCCGGCCTTCGACCTGCTCACCACCATGTCCAAGTTCCTCTGCCTGGGAGTCGAGCTGCCGACGGTGATCAAGCTCGCGACGACCAACGCGGCGGCCGCCCTGAAGCGGCCCGACCTCGGCACCCTGAAGGTGGGCGGCGTCGGCGAGGCCACGGTGATCGAGCAGGCCAGCGGCACGTACGACTATGCCGATTCGATCGGCGAGCGCATGATGGGCGACAAGCGGCTGCTCTCGGCCGGCGTCGTGCTGGCGGGCCGCTGGTGGCATCCCACATGACGGACAAACCCCAAGACCAACCCAAGGAGCCGAGCTCTCCCGCCTGCCTCGCCCAAGCGGCCGACGACGCCTACATGGGTTTCGCGACCAAAGCGGAGATTGCAGCCTTCCTGAAAGCGCTAGCGGAGGCCGAAAATGCCGGCCGGCCCCATGCCGAACTGCTGCGCGAGATGCTGCCCAAGGTGCGGGACGACGTTCTCCATCGCGAGCTTCTCGCCAAGCTTGAAGCACAAGAGTCCATCGAATCAGGCACTTAGCTTCTGGAAAAGATTCTTGGCCGCCGTCGGCAACTTTTCTTGGCCGGTGTCGTTGAAGAGACATTGGTCGAGTACCGGTATCGCCCTGCCCCCGCTCAGCGATGCCACTCTCCCCACTCGACCTATAGCCCGTCCCCGGGGAAACCTGGGGGCGGGCTGCCTGCTTCAGGGAGCAGCTTCCAGATAGGTTACCGCAAACAGGCGCGCCGGATCGGTCCAGGTGCGGTCGATGGAGAAGCCGCCGCTGCGCGCCAGAGCTGAGATGCCGGCATCGTCGTACTTGTAGGAATACTCGGTATGGACCCGCTCGCCTTGCGCAAAGGCGAAGCTGCGGCCGGCGACGGTCACGGTCTGCGGATGCAGGCTCTTGAAGTAGATCTCGATGCGGCCTTCGGCGGCGTTGTAGAAGGCCTCATGGGCGAAGCCCGAAAGGTCGAAATTGGCCTCGAGCTCGCGGTTCATGCGGCGCAGCAGATTGAGCGTGAACTCGGCGGTGACGCCCGCCGAGTCGTTGTAGGCGTCGTGAAGACGGCGTGGATCCTTCTTGAGATCGACCCCCATCACCAGCGCGCCGGTCGGTCCCAGGAGCAAACGGGCGCGGCGCAGGAAAGCAGTGGCCTCGGCAGGCTCGAGATTGCCGATGGTCGAGCCCGGGAAGAAGCCGAGCCGCGGCGCGCCGTTCACCTCGGCCGGCAGCTCGGTGAGCGCCATGTAGTCGGCGCAAACCGGCTGGACATTCAGGCCCGGATAATCCCGGCGCAGTCGTGCCGCCGTGGCATCGAGATGCTGGCGGGAGATGTCGATCGGCACATAGGCCGAGAGATCGCGCAGCCCCTCGAGCAGCAGGCGAGACTTCACGCTCGAGCCGCTGCCGAACTCGACCAGCGCGCAGCCAGGGCCGGCCAATACGGCAAGCTCGGCAACGCATTGGCGCAGAATGCCGGTCTCCGTGCGCGTCAGATAATATTCGGGCAATTCGCAGATCTGGTCGAACAGCGCCGAGCCGCGCGCGTCGTAGAGGAATTTGGCGGGAATGGCGCGCGGCGTGCGCGCGAGCCCCGTCAGCACCGCCTGCCTGAATTCCGCGCGATCGTCAGCCTCGGAGCGTTCGAGGACAAGAGCCGGGCCGTTCATCGCAGATCCTCCGCCAAACGAAGTCCACCGAACATCCAGCGCGCGTCCGGCGGAAAGAAGTTCCGATAGGTCGTGCGCGCATGGCCGGCCGGGGTCGCCGCGCAGCCGCCGCGCAGCACCATCTGGTTGGCCATGAACTTGCCGTTGTATTCGCCGATCGCGCCCGCCGGCTCGCGATAGCCGGGATAGGCGACGTAAGGAGAGGCGGTCCATTCCCAGACCTGGCCGATCCCCTCCACCGCACCCGCCGCCGTCTCCCATTCCTGCTCGCGCGGCAGGCGCTTGCCCGACCACTTGGCGAAGGCCGCGGCCTCATAGGCGCTGACGTGGCACACCGGCTGGACCGGATCGACCGGCTTGAGGCCGGAGAGCGTGAAGACCTGCCAGCTCTCGCCATCCCTCTCCCAATAAAGCGGCGCCTGCCAGTCGCGCTGGCCGACGCAGTCCCAACCCGCCGACAGCCAGAACTCCGGCCGCCGGTAGCCGCCGTCTGCCATGAAAGCGAGATATTCGCCGCAACTCACGGGCCGCGTCGCGAGCGCGAATGGCTCCAGCCAGACGCGATGCCGAGGGCCTTCATTGTCGAAGGCGAAGCCCGTGCCGTCGTGGCCGATCTCTAGAAGTCCGCCTTCGAACTCGCGCCAGGCAAGCGGCCAAGCGTCGCCCTTCGGCGCAACAGCCGTTTCGTAAGCGGGCTTGAGCGGGTTCTGGGCCAGCAGGTGCTTGGCGTCCATCAACAAAAGTTCCTGGTGCTGCTGCTCATGGTGAAGCCCGAGTTCGACAAGCTGATCGATCTGGTTGTCACTTTTTGTCAGCAGTGAAGCCATCGCGCCGGAGACGTGGCGGCGATAGGCCAGAATCTCCTCGACGCCAGGGCGGGTGATCATGCCGCGCTGCGGCCGCGGGTGCCGCGGACCAACCGCCTCGTAGTAGGAGTTGAAAAGATATTCATAAGCCGGGTCGAACACCCGGTAGTCCGGCGCGTATGGCCGCAGCAGGAACGTCTCGAAGAACCAGGTCGTGTGCGCGAGATGCCATTTGGTCGGACTGGCGTCGGGCATCGATTGGACGGTTTGGTCTTCTGCCGACAGTGGTGCGGCCAAGTGCTCTGTCACGTTGCGGACAGACAAGAAGTGCTCGGCGCTGCTGGAGCCTTGCGCCGGCACGGGACGCGTTATCAGGTTGGACACGACACCTCCGCACCGGTCGCAACGGCGGGCGACAATAGGCGGTTGCAATGCTCAGGTCGCCCACTCACTGTGCACAGCCTTCTCTCGTCGACCCGAGGACGCAAGTGCCGATTTGTGAGATCGACCCGTGGCGCACTCAATATTTCGAGAATGCCGCCTGCCCTGCAGACGTTTTCATTCCCACTGAGGACAGCGACGGCTGGCTCTGGAACCCCGCGCATCGCTGGATTTATGACAAACTCGCCGTTGCCGTGAGCCAGGGCCTCAATGCTGCACCGCACGGCATCGCTCCGCAGAATTATCCGGTGTTCTCCAAGCCGATCTACAACCTAAAGGGCATGGGCGTCGGCAGCCGCCCGCTGGCGTCGGCCGACGACTACGCCGTCGCCTACCAGCCCGGTCATATGTGGTCGACCTTGCTCGAAGGCAAGCACATCAGCAGCGATGTTGCCCTGATAGATGGCGTGCCGGTGTGGTGGCGCCATGCCGGCGGGATCGCCAGCGGCGGCGGAACGTTCGACTGCTGGGAGGTCCGCGCCGAAGCGGAGCCCGCCGTCGAGGAATGGTGCGGCGCCTGGTGCCGGCGCCATCTCGCGGGCTACACCGGCATGATGAATCTCGAAACCATCGATGGCCGCATCATCGAAGCCCATTTGCGCTTCGCCGACCAGTGGCCGGATCTCTATGGTGCGGGCTGGGTCGAGGCCCTGGTCGGCCTCTATGCAAAAGGCGAGTGGCGCTTCGACGATTCCAAGCGACGCACCGGCTACAGCGTCGTGCTGTTCGCCCCGCACGGGCGGCGCTATCGCCATCCACCGGCGGAGCTGCAGCATAAAGCCGCCAGCCTGCCCGGCGTTTCGAGCCTGCAGATCACCTTTCACGAAAACGTGCCGCCCGACCGACATGCCATGCCGCCGGGTGGCTTTCGTGTGGCCATCGTCAATTGCTGGGACCGCGCGGCCGGCGACGCCGCGCGCGAGATGCTGCGCGCCTATTTCGAAACGGCCGGCGCGTCCAGCTAGAGGTTTCGCCTCAGGAAGCCTGCGAACAGGCTGACGATGAACAGCACCAGGGCAATGACGAATAGTATTTGCGCCATGCCTGTCGCCGTAGAGGCGATCCCGCCGAAGCCGAACACTGCGGCCACCAGCGCGATCACGAGGAACATCAGCGCCCAATACAACATTTCTTAACTCCTTTGAGCTTCGACGCGTTAACGCCGCCGGGACAGGCCGGTTCCGGAGAGCGGCCGGGCAACCCGGGCCTCGATGGGGCGTTCCCTTCACGTCCCTGAGAACAAGGCAAATGGAGGCCCCATGGAACGCGAACTCACGCCTGTCGAGGCGCGCAGCGGCGTCGTCAGTGGTCGCGTCCTCACGGTCCTGGCCCTGTCGTCCGTCGGTGCGGTTGTGGCGCTGGCTTGGCTGTTCCTGTTCCCCAAATAGGTTCGCCGCGCCCGGCAGGCTAGAATGGGGCCGATGAAGACCTGGCTCGTCGGCTACCTTGCGACGCTCATAACCCTGGCAATCCTCGATGCCGCATGGCTCGGGCTCGTGAGCCGCGAGTTCTACAAGGCGCGGTTGGGCCAGCTCCTGCTCGAGCAGCCCCACTGGTATGCGGCAATTCTATTCTACCTCATCCACGCTCTGGGAATCGTCGTGTTCGCCGTGCCGTTGGCCGCGTCATGGATTTCGGCGGCGCTGTTCGGCGCGTTGTTCGGCTTTTGCGTCTACGCCGCCTATGACTTGACGAACCTCGCGACGCTGCGCGGCTGGCCGTTGACGGTGAGCCTCGTCGATCTCGCCTGGGGCGCCGTCGTGACGGCTACCGCCGCGGCCGCGGCCTTCCTGGCGATGCGCGCAACGTGAGGGATCACGGCGCGTCGTTGTACTCCGGATGCCGTCGCACGAAGGCCGCCACGAAGCTGCAGGCCGGCACGATCTTGAAGCCGCGTTTGCGGGTATCGTCGAGCGCGGCACGCACCAGGCGCGCGCCGATGCCCTTGCCCTCGTCGGCCGCCGGCACCTCGGTGTGCGTGAAGATCGCGCGATCACCCTGCTCGCGATAGACGGCCACGGCGAGACCATGCTCGGTGTCGAGCTCGTAGCGGCTCTCCGCTGCGTTGTGTCTCACCGTCATGTCCGGTCGACCTCCCAGAACATGGGATAGTCGGATTGGATCAACCCTTTGAGGTCGCTGCGGTAGCCGGCCGGAATGGTGAACTGGCCCCACATCAGGGACGGCACCAGTTCGTAGGCGATGACCTGGACCTCCGCCGCGATCTTCTTGCGCTCGTCGAGCGAGGCAGCGCGCGCGAAGGCCTTCAAAAGCTCCGGAATTCGGTTGTCGCACGACCAGCCTGGAAAGTCGTTGCAGGTCGCCGCGACATAGAAATGCGTCAGCGGCGAGTACATGTCGGTGCCGTTGGAGTAGACCGGGAACATCGACCAGCCGTCCTTCTTGGCACGCCGCGCCAGCACGGTCGGCCAGTCGCGCGGCTGCGCTTCGACGGTGAAACCTGCGTCTCGCATGTTCTGGGCGAGCACGCGCGATGCCGTCTGGCTGATCGAACCCGCGACTTCGAGGATGATCACCGGCTCGCCCTTGTACCCCGCGGCCTTGAGCTCCGCTTTCGCCGCGGCGAGATCGACCTTGGCTGCGCCGGCGCCGGCGTCGGTGGTGAGCGGCGTGCCACACATCCAGAACGATGGGCATGACTTGCTGCGGTACTGCTCGGGCACGCCGATCGCCGTCAGGGTCGCGTCCTGGTCGACCAGCTTCCACATCACCTTGCGTACCGCGGGATTGTCGAATGGCGGGAAGGCATGGTTCAGGCGGAAGTTGCCCTGGAACTGGTGGATGCCGCCCAGCCCCATCAATTTGACGCCGTTGTCCTTCTCGAGCAGCGGCAGCATGTCGAAGGGCAGGTACTGCATGTAATCGATCTCGCCCGCCATCAGGGCGTTGGCGCCGGTCGACTGGTCGGGCATGACGCGCAAGGTGAGCTGGTCGATCTTGACGTTCTTGCCACCGGCGAGGAAATCGGGCGCTTCCTTGCGCGGCACGTAGGCCGGATTGCGCTCCAGCACCATGGCGCTGCCTGGCCGCCACTGGTCCTTCAGGAAACGGAACGGGCCGGAACCGACCGGATCGCCGATGCGCTGGTCGGCCGGCGTTGCGGCCAGCCTGACCGGCATCATCACCGGCAAGGGCGCATTGGGCTTGCCGAGGACCTCGAGCAGCAGCGGGAAGGGCTGCTTCAGCACGAGCCTGAAGGTCTTGGCGTCGGCGGCGTCGAGCGAGGCGGTGTCGGCCATCAGCATCTTGCCCAGCGGGTCACGCACCGCCCAGCGCTTGAGGGAGGCCGCGCAATCCTCCGCGGTGACCGGATTGCCGTCATGCCACTTGAGGCCATCGCGCAGCACGAACGCCCAGGTGAGCTTGTCGGGGCTGCTGTCGTAGCTCTCGACCATCTGCGGTTTGATCTCACCGCGCTCGTTCATGGCGAACAGCATGTCGAAGACGTGCAGGCCAAAGGTGCGCGTGATGGTCGCCGTGATGGCGTGCGGATCGAGGATGGTGACCTCCGATTCCAGCACCACCGTCACCGCCTTCGTCGCCGCGCGCGCCCCGCGCGGCCGCATCAGCGAGGCGGCTCCCAGCCCCGCGCCACCGGCCAACATCGTCCTACGCCCCAAACCGTTACGCATACCTCACCCCTTGCTCAGAGGCGGGCAGCGTAACCGCGATCGGGCGCAAAGAGAAACGGGCCGGTCCGCCTGCCTATCGACAGGAGGGCCGGCCCGAATAGCGCGGCTGCGTTCAAAGCGTCGCGGACGCTACATGTCGCGCGAGTGCTTCTGCTCCCAAGCGCTGACCTGGGCTTCGGCCTGGTCGTGGGAGATGCCGTAGCGGGTCTGGATCTTGCCGACGAGCTGGTCGCGACGGCCCTCGATCTGCAGCAGGTCGTCGTCGGTGAGCTTGCCCCACTGCTCCTTCACCGTGCCCTTGGTCTGGCTCCAGCTGCCCTTGATCTTCTCCCACATCGTCTTGGTGTCGGTCTTCACCGTCTGGGTGGTCGTGGTTTGCGCGTGAACGACCATCGGCACGATACCGGCGGTCATGGCGGCGCAAGCGGCGAGAATGGCGATCGAACGCATTGGGTGTCTCCTATGGGTGGAATGCGGCGCGAAACGCCGGTGCCGGGTCAACGAGATATCGAACCTCAGGTTGCCCACGGCCGGCCTGATCGCGGTGAGATCAGGGAACGGTCAGGCCCACAACGACTTCAGAAACAGGGCGACCGGAATGACGATCAGGATCGCCATGTAGAGGTCGAGCAATTCACCGTGAAGCGGCCCTTTGTCGGTGTCGTTCGACATGGCTTGCGCGGGCTTGGACTGGATCGTTCGCATGGCGGTACCCCCCATCATGGCTACAGATCTGTCACAGGAACGCCACGAAGCCGCCCCGGGTTGCACGGCCCGCGAAGAATCAGGAAGGGGCCGCCATTCGGCCCGCGTGATCGAGCGCCTGCTGGAGATCTACGGCCGAATAGGGCTTGGAAATGAACTGGAGGCCCTCGCCCTGCATGCCGGACCGGCCGTAGCCGCTGGCAATGACGACCGGCAGCGTGGGGAACAGCCCGCGCACCCGCGCCGCCAGCTCCTCGCCGCTGATCCCCGGCAGGCCAAGGTCGGTCAGAAGCAGGTCGAACGAACCACCCCGTGCCAGAAGTTCGAGGGCCTGCTCGCCGCTGCCGACGCCGGCCACGAAGCAGCCGAGCTGCTCCAGCATGTCGGTGGTCGACATGCGCAGGACGACCTCGTCCTCGACCAGGAGAACGCGCCGCGGCCGACCCGATGCCGCCCCTTTTTCCGCGACCTCCGGCGGCTTGGCCGGCTCGACCGGCGGCGGCCGTCGCGAGGCCAGAACGCCACGCAGCTTCGCCATGAGCTCCTCGCCGCGATAGGGCTTGGCGATCATCGGATAGTCCGGGCGCTCCTCCATGGGAATGAGGTCGCGCGCATAGCCCGACGTCAGGAGGACTGCGATCTCGGGCCGGCGTCGCTGCGCCAGCGCCGCCAGTTCGACGGCCGACATCGACCCCGGCATCACGACATCGGTGAACAGCAGGTCGAAGCCCGCGTCGCGTTCCAGGATGGCCGCCGCCACGTCGGGATTCTCCGCGGCGACGACGCGGTAACCCCAGCCGGTCAGCATGTCGACCACGGCATGCCGTACCTCGTCGTTGTCCTCGACGACCAGCACGCGCTCGCTGCCGGCCGGTGCGTGGGCCGCTTCAGCCGGCGTTTCAGCCACCGGGTCCATGGTGCGCGGCAAATAGAGCTTCACGCTGGTGCCCTGGCCGATCGCACTGTCGATCCGGATATGGCCGTTCGACTGGCGCACGAAGCCGTACACCATGCTGAGGCCGAGGCCGGTTCCCTTGCCGTCGCGCTTGGTGGTGAAGAACGGATCGAAAGCCTGGGCCGCGACTTCCGGGGGCATGCCGGTGCCGGTATCCTCGACGGCGACCAGGATGTAAGGCCCCGGCGTGACGTCGGGATGGAGCGCTGCATAGCGCCGGTCGAGCGTGGCGTTGGCGACTTCGACCGTCACCGTGCCACCCTCCGGCATGGCGTCGCGTGCGTTGATCGCGAGATTGAGGATGGCGTTTTCGAGCTGTCCGGGATCGATCCTGGCGTTCCACGGATCGTCGGTGACCCTGAGTTGCATCATGATGCGCTCGCCCAACGAGTTGCGCAGCAGGTCGGCCAGATCAGTCACCAGGCGCGCGACATTGGTCGGCTGCGGCACCAGGGGCTGGCGACGCGCGAAGGCCAGCAGCTGCTGGGTCAGGCGAGCGCCCCGATCGGCCGCGGCGGCCGCGGCGTGCAGGCGCGCCAGCATCGCCGGGTTGGAATTCACCGCGCCCTTCATCAGGTCGAGGTTGGCCTGGATGACCTGGAGGATATTGTTGAAGTCGTGCGCCATGCCGCCGGTGAGCTGACCGGTCGCCTCCATCTTCTGACCCTGCCGCAACGCCATCTCGTCGCGCAGCTTCTCGGTGATATCGACGAAGCGAACGACCGCGCCGCCGCCCGTCATCGCCCCGCGCGAAACTTCGTAATCGCGGCCGTCGTGGGAGGCGCGAACCGTCTGTGATCGGCCCGGTGCCTCGGCGCCGAGTTTCAGCGGCTCGAGCAGTGCGCGCACCGCCGGCAAGCGCTCGGAGAGTAGGTGATCTCGTGTCAGCGCGGCCTGCTTGGCGGGATCCCAGCCGGAGAAGCGGACGAACGGCTCGTTCCAGGCGACGACCTTGCCTTGCGGGTCGATCACGAAGATCGGGTCCTGAAGGCTCTCCAGCGTCGTCTGCAGTAGCCGCGATCGGTCGCCCAGCTCACGCTGTGCGTGTTCAAGGCGGCTGGCCCCGCGAACGACGATGTAGATGCCGACGATGAGGCACAGGAACGCGCCCGCCATGACCAGCAGGCCGGCGATGTCGGATTGGTCCTGCTCCGAGCGGAGCATGGTCAGCCGGCGCGCCAGCAGGAGCCGCTGCCCCTCGATGAAGGAGTTGGCGATCTGCCGCAGCTGATCGCTGGTTTTGCGGCCCGCTCCAGTGCGTTCGAACGCCAGGGCGGCGTCGCGGCCATAGAGCTGATAGGTCGTGACCGTGCTGTTGAGTTGCTCCAGCTTCTCGTTGGCGGCGGCGCGGAATTCCTTGACCTGCTGCATCGTGTCGGGATCGCTGGCGGCCGCGGCCTCGAGCTGCCGCAGTTCGGTCTCGATGCGCAGACGCGAGCGCTCGTAGGGCTGCAGATCGGCGACCTCGCCGCTCAGCAGGTAGGCGCGCTGGCCGACCTCGGTGTCCTGCAGGGCGATGATCGCCTGGCGCATCAAGGCCAGCGTCTCGTAGCTGCCGACCACCAGGCGCTGCTGGCGCGCCGCCGAGTTCGAATGGGTGATGGCCAGCATGGCGCCGGTGCCGATCAGCACCGCGATGGTCAGCCCGACAATGACGCCGGTCGAGCGCGCCGTAACACGCATGCTACGCATCGGCCTCCGGCTCCTCGGGCTTGGGGAAGGTGACACTGACCCTCGTGCTCCCGCCTTCACGCGACGATACGTTGGCCTCGCCACCGAGCTGCATCGCAAGCCCGCGGATCAGCGTCAGGCCAAAGCCACTGCGGACATCAACCCTGATGGCGCCGCGCGGTCCAGCCCCGTTATCCTCGATGATCAGCTCGACCATGCCGGCCTTGTCGCGCGCCTCGATGCGGATCTCGGGTGCCGCGACGCCGTCGAAGCTGCGGTCGAGCGCGCTGCTCACCGCCTCGGTCACGATCAACCCGACGGGAATGGCGATGTCGGGACCGACCGCCATGATCGGCGCGCGGATGTGATAGCGCGGCTGCGCAAGATCGGGCGCGCGCCGGCCCACCGAGATCTGCCGCACGAGGTCGCTGATGAACTGCTGGAAGTCGACGAGCGCCCAGCTCGACCGTTCGTAGAGATGCCGGTGCAGGATCGACAGCGTCAGCACACGGTTCTGCGCGTCGCCAAAGAAGCGGCGAATGCGCGGCGAGCGGATCTCGCCGGCCTGGAGGTTGAGCAGACTGGAGATCATCTGCAGGTTATTCTTCACCCGGTGATGGATTTCACGCAGCATATGGTCGCGCTGCTCGAGGCCTGCGCGCAACTCCGCCTCGCGGCTGGCGATCGCCTCGGCCATTGCCTTGACGCCGTCGCTCACCGAGGCGAGCTCGGGCGCCCATGAGCCCTGGCGGGCAAGCTCGATGTCCTCGCCGCGGGCGACCCGGTCGGCGAAATTCTGGATGTAGCGCAGCGGACGCACGCACCAGCGATCGGCGCCCAGCCAGACCGCCAGCAACGCGCCGGCGAGCGCCAGCACGACCGCGGCAAACCCGCCCCAGCCATCGACCAGCCCCGACCAGCCGTCGGCCACGCCGGCCGCGCTAACGACGAAGATCGAGTTGCTGGCCAGCGGCAGCAGGTGGAATTCGTAGAATGAGCCGTCCTGGCCGTAGTCGCTGAACGTCGTCTGGCCGCCGACGATGGCCGCGGCGACCCGCGGCGGCACCGGCAACGCGCGCGTCGCCAGCGGGTCGCCGCCGATCGAGCCGCCATTGCGATCGACCAGCGCCACCGCGACGTGCTCGGCCATTCGCGCGGGCGTCACCAGATCGCCGATGGTGGTGAGCGAAATGCCGACGGCGCACATGCCGCGGAACGCGCCGTCCTGCAGGATGGGAAGCGCCACCGGTATCACCGTGCGCGGCGCCAGCCGGCTCGAGACCTGCGCTCCGATCGCGAACGCCTTGGTGTCGCGCACGAGGCGGAAGATCTCACGATCGGAAAAGCCGACGCCGAGCGCGATCGGCAGGGTGGCGCAACGCGCCACACCGTCCGCGTCGGTGACGAGAGCCGACGAATATTCCCGGGGAAACTTCCCCAGCACGGTCGTGAGATAAGCCTCGCAGCGATTGATCTCGGCCGGGGGAGCGTCGGGGTTGGCGCCTTGGCGAACGGCATCCTCGGCGCAGACGGCCTCGAGCAGACGGCGCGAGCCCTCGATCAACGTGCGGTAACGGGCCGCCGCCAGTTCGGCGGTCGCGGCGACGGCCTGGCTCTTGCGAAGATCGGCGTCGCGCTGCCGATCGACGGCCTGCCAAGCCGAAAGCGCGAGCGCGGGCAGCACCGCGACGATCACCGCCACGGTCAGCTTGGTGCGCAGCGACCGTCGGGCCATCGGCCCGACCTTAGATCGAGACGGTGTCGAGCGCCTGGGCGATCGCCGCGCGAAGAAGGTCGGGATCGAACGGCTTGGAGATGACGAAGGCAGGCTCGACCTGTTTGCCCGTCAGCAGCCGCTCCGGATAGCCGGTAACGAAGATCACGGGAACCGACATCGACCGCATGATCTGATTGACCGCCGCAATGCCGCTGTCGCTGCCGCGCAGCTGGATGTCGGCGAGAACCAGATGCGGCGAATGCTGCTTGGCGAGTTCGACGGCGGTCTTCTCGGTCGCCGCGATGCCCACGACCTGGTGGCCGGCGTTGCGCACGATGTCGGCGACATCGAGCGCGATCACCGCTTCGTCCTCGATCACCAGCACGCGCACCGCCGCCACGCGTTGCAGCTCGCGGCGCGCTTCCTCGAGGCTGCGCTCGGCGGCGTCCACGTCGATGCCGAGAATGCGTCCGGCGTCGGAAACCGTGAAGCCCTCGAGCACGGTCAGCAACAGCACCTGACGCTGCAGCGGCGCCATGTCGGTCAGCGATTCCTTCAGGCGCCCGCTCACGCTGTCCTCGCCCGCGCCTTCCTCCAGATTGCCGAAAGGCTGCCGCAGCCGATGGAACAGGGTGAAGACGCCAAGCTTGGTATCTTCGGCCTCGGTGATCAGGTCGGGCTGGGCCATGACGACCTCGGCACAAAGCCGGACCCATTCGTCGCCGCGCTTCTGCGAGCCGGTAACGGCGCGTGCGTAGCGACGCAGAAACGGCAACGTCCGCGTTATCGCCTCGGACATTTTGTTGGTGGCTGGACTGTCTGCCACGGCACTCTCCCTCGTCTCTCGCGTGCCCCGTCGCGACCGGCCGGCGGCCGGCCTGCTGCTACTGCCCGGGTTCGCCGTCGCAATATACAGAATAACCATCGGCCTGCGGGGACAATCCGTGAAGCTGTCTCCGCATGGACGATGTCATTAGGCTCGACGCTGCCTAACGTTCCGGCGCGGTCACGGCGCCGATCGTTGCGCCGGCGGCGCCGCCGACGACTGCGCCCGCAATCGGATTGCCGACGGTCGACCCGACCACGGCGCCGGTACCTGCCCCGATCGCGCCGCCCGTCAGGGCGCGGTCGACCGGCCGATCGCCGCAGGCAGACGTCAGCAAGGCAAGACTGGCGACAGCAACCGTAAATTTGAGGGATTGGCTAATCATCGATATCTCCATTTTTCTCGTTCTTCGCACAAGTCTCGCTTAATGCAGCCAACCCAGCGCCCACATCAGCAGGAGCACCGGGATCGGCACCCCCAGGAGCCAGAGCACCGCCGCGCGTCCCATCGATCATCCTCCGTGAAAATCTGGAGTGACAACGCAGGATGGCGTGGTTGGTTCCCTGTGGGCACCTATATGCGGTTCACCCACGTATTGACCTGACGCTCGGCCTCGTCCTTGGCGATGCCGTAGCGTTCCTGGATGCGGCCGACGAGCTGGTCCTGCCGGCCGGCGATGACCGTGAGATCGTCTTCGGTCAGCTTGCCCCACTGCTCCTTCACCCTGCCCGCCAGCTGCTTCCAATTGCCTTCGATGCGATCCCAATTCATGAGGCGCTCCTTTCGTCTGCAGATATGCTTCCGCGCAATGTGCGAAGAACGCGGGGCTTGCGCGCGCGGTTGCCGCCCAGAATCCCTTTGCGCCGGGCCGCCCGATTGCCCACATAGAGGCGCCAACGTCCCAAAATTCACCGCGCCTCGGGAGCTTTCCAGTCGATGATTAAGGACGACATCGCGGGATTGCTTCCGGACCTCCGCGCCTTTTCGCGCTTTCTTTGCCGCGAGCGCGAGGCTGCCGACGATCTCGTTCAGAACACCGTCCTCGCGGCACTCGACAAGCAGGCCCAGTTCACGCCGGGCACGAATCTCAAGGGATGGTTGTTCACCATCATGCGCAACCGCTTCTACTCCGACCTGCGCACGGCACGCCGCCGCCCGACATCGATCGACGACGAGGCGGCTGCGCCGCTGGCTGCGGTCGACAATCCGGAAGCCACGCTCGCCTTGAAGGAATTGTCGTCGGCGTTGTGGCAGCTCAGCCCGCAATCGCGCGAGGCGCTCATTCTGGTGGGCGCCGGCGGCTTCTCCTACGAAGAGGCAGCCGCCCTCTGCGGCTGCTCGGTGGGCACCCTGAAAGCCCGCGTATCGCGCGCGCGCAAGCAGCTCTCCGGCCGACTAAGCTAGAAAATAGCATGATTTCAATATGTTAAGGGGGTATCGCAGCAGCAATGTAACCTTTCAGTCGATTTGGCATTAGTCCGATACTTGCTTTTCCTGTCGGGAGACTTTCATGGCCATCGGAACGAACAACGACGTCGACGATTTCCACGAGCAGCTGAAGGCGATCCTTCCGCGTCTGCGGATCTATGCCCTGTCGCTGACGCGCGATCGCGACGCGGCGGATGACCTGGTCCATGACACGGTGATCAAGGCGCTGACCGGTCGACGCAGCTTCCAGCCGGGCACCAATCTCGCGGCCTGGCTGTTCCGCATTCAACGCAACGAGTTCATCTCCGGCCTGCGCCGGCAGCGGCCGAGCGTTCCGGTCGATACGGCGATCGCCGAATCGCTGTCGCACCCCGCGCATCAGGAAAGCGGCCTCATCATGCGCGAATTCGTGACCGCGTTCGCCAAGCTGGTACCGACGCAGCGCGAGGCGCTGCTTTTGGCCGTGCTCGAGGGCTTGCCCTACGAGGTCATTGCCGCGCATACCGGCGTCTCTGTTGGCACGGTGAAGAGCCGCATTTCGCGCGCCCGCGATACGCTGGAGCGCCTGCTGCTGGAAGGCGACAGCCGTCCGCAGTCGACGGGCGCGGAGCCCCGCGGCGAGCGCGATCTTTCGGACGAAGCCGACGAGGCCCCCGCGGCCGGGCGTTGAACGCGGCTTTCAAGCGTCGCGTGAAGGTATGGTATAATCATGGACAGTCCCTGGGGGAGAGATCAATGGCTCAGGCGCGAGCCCGAGGAATGGCCCTCATTCCCCGGAAAGTACGGCATGGCCAGTGACGACAAGCCGCGCACTGGCCGGGGTGGTGGTATTTCGCGGCCGCGTACGAAGGCACCGACCGAGCGTCCTTTCGACCTGTGGCTGCAGAAGCAACTGCACGCCATGTACGACGAGATCGCGGGCGAGCCGCTGCCCAGCGATCTGCTCGGCCTGATCGACAGCGACGCTGCCAAGACCGGCGAACAGAAGAAGAGCGAGCCCGCCAAGGACAAGAAGTAGCCGCGCGGAACTTTCGCGGGCGCCCGGCCGTTGTCCGGGCTCACCCTAACGGAGGCTTCCACATGCTCGCCAGCGAAGACAAAAAGAAGGCGCTGACCAGCCCCAGCAGCGTGTTCAAGCATCCCGCCGACGTCGTTGCCTGCGGGGATCTCAGCAAGGCCGAGAAGACCGCCATCCTCAAGCAATGGGAACTCGATGCGCGACTGCTCCAGGTCGCCACGGAGGAAGGCATGAGTGAGGGCGAGCACAGCCTGTTCACTGACGTGAAGAAGGCGCAGGGCAAGCTCGACGTCGACGTTCTCGAAGAGGACGGCGCGCCGACCAAAGTCGGACCGTAGCCGCGCCAAAATCCCGACAAGAAGAATGGCGGCGGCCTTTCGGCCGCCGCCACCCTTATCCGCCACCCACCGGTCAGCCCGGCCGGCGTGCGGCGAATTCGTTCTGCATGCTGCGATCGTCTTGCGTCATGCCGCGCGCGATCCCGTAGCTCATGCAAGCCGCCGGCGGACCGGACATGGTCATTGTTCAAGCCTCCCGCGGCGGTTTTTCGCTGCTTGAGGGACCAACGGTCTCTGCTGTTTCCGGTTCCACACGTTCGCTATACAGACGCACAATCGAAGGGAGAGAACCGGGCATGAAGCTTTTCGATCTTACCGGCCGCGTCGCGGTCGTCACCGGCGGCAACGGCGGCATCGGCCTCGGCATGGCGCTCGGCATGGCGGAAGCGGGCGCCACGATCGTCGTGGCGGGCCGCGACGCCGCCAAGAACCAGGCCGCCGTCAAGCAGATCCAGGGCGCCGGCGCCAAGGCGAGCGCGATCCCGGTCGATGTGCTCGAGGAGGAATCGTGCCGCGCACTGATCGCCGACACGGTCAAGGCGCATGGCCGGCTCGATATCCTGGTCAACAACGCCGGCATGAGCATCCGCAAGCAGCCCGAGCAATACACCCTGGCCGAATGGCACACGGTGATGGACAGTAACCTGACCAGCGCCTTCCTGTGCAGCCACGCCGCCTACCCCGCGATGAAAAAGGGCGGCGCCGGCAAGATCATCAACATCGGCTCGATGATGTCGATCTTCGGCGCCCCCTTCGCCACCGCCTATGCCGCGAGCAAGGGCGGCATGGTCCAGATGAGCAAGGCGATGGCCACCGCGTGGGCCAAGGACAACATCCAGGTGAACGCCATCCTGCCGGGCTGGATCGACACCGCGCTGACCCGCCGCGCGCGCGAGCAGATCACCGGTTTGCACGAGTCGGTGCTGAAGCGCACGCCGGCCGCCCGCTGGGGCGTGCCCGACGACTTTGCCGGCATCGCCGTTTTCCTGGCCGCCGCGGCGTCCGACTTCGTCACCGGCGCCGCCATCACCGTCGACGGCGGCTACTCGGTCCAGGGCTAGCTCAAGGCGACGTCACCGCGCAGGTGGCGCGGTCGACGAAGAGCTCGACCTTGGGGCCGTAGATCGTCAGGCCGACGCGGATGCCGGGGCCGACCTTGGGCAGCAGCGCGTTGGTCTCCTCGACCAGGTTGCCGGAGTTGGTGAACCGGCAGTTGATCACCGGCACCACGGTCGTGGCGCTGTTGTTGTCGAGGTAGAGGACGACCTGCCAACGCTTGCCGGGGACTGCCCGGAGCGTGGCATCGCCGAGGTTGACGAGGGGAACGGTCGGTCCGGCCGTGATCGGTACGGCATCCAACGGCACCACGCTCGGACGCTGCACGACGACGCCGCGGACATAGACGGCCTGCCCGCGCGGGTCGAAGGCAAGGTCGGCCGGCGTCGGCGGGCCGCTTTGCTGGCCGACATTGAGCGGTGTCCAGATCTGCCCGGTCTTGGGGTCGCGGAATTCGGGAACGCCCGGCGTCGCCGGCATGTCGACCTTGCTGCGCGGCGCCTGTGCATGCGCGGCCGATGCCATCGTCAATCCGACTGCGCAAGCCAGGACACCCAACGCGCCGTTCCGGTATTGCCGCATGGCCATCCCTCCTCGTCTAGGCGCCACCGCTCGATTGCGGGAAGAAATTCGGATTACGCCGCAATTCGGCGCTGCGTGCTTCAATCGGCAGGGCTCGGAGCTGCATGAAATACGATAGCTGCCGTTGGGCGCTCTGTTCGTCAAGGTCCTTGCGACTGATCTGCAGGCAGCTCTCGAGATCGCCGTTCATGGCATAGGCGAGCGCCAGGTTCTGGCGCACCCGGCCATCGGCGGCGAGGCTGGCCGCCAGCGGCACGAGCTGGGCGATCGCCTCCATCGGCTGTCCCGAGATCGCAAGCGACAGGCCGAAGTTGCTGCGCAACGGCAGGTAATCCGGCGCCAGCGCGATGCCCTGACGGTACTTCGCCTGGGCCTCGGCGTGACGGCCCATCATGTCAAGCACCACGCCATAGGCGTTGAGCGTGCGGTAGTCGCGGCCGTCGGCCAGCAGCGCCGCCTCGAGCTGCTGCTCGGCCAGGCCGGGCTGCCCCATCGAGATCAGCGCCAGGGCAAGGCCCCGCCGCGCAGCTTGATCGCTTGCCTTCTTGTCGAGCACGTCGCGGAACAAGGCGGCGGCCTCCGCGCTCATGCCGACCGTCAGGTAGGCCTGGCCGAGCCCGAGCTTGGCCTCGACGCCGTTGGGCCGGGCCTCCAGGGCGCGACCGTAGAGCGGGATCGCCGTATCGAGATTGCCGGATTTGCGGGCTTCGTCGGCTTGCTTGACCGCAGAATCGTAACTGTCGCCGCTGGCATCGCCGCCGATATCGGCGCCGCAGGCGGCCACGACAAGGGCCAAGCCCGCACTCAAGATCGGCGCCAGCTTCATTCCAACCCCAAATGCCCGGTCCCCGCTGCTGCGGGATCTGTCGGCTCAAGGATAACAAAATCTTGGGGTCAATCGCAACCAAAGTCCCAATAGTTGGGGATAGTTGCTTGAAATCGTGGCATAAACGACCCTCCTCACATGAGGGCGAAGGTCGACATGAGGGCCGGCGCCAGGAGGACGGTGATGAGCGTCGGCAGGATGAAGACCATGAGGGGCACGGTCATGAGCGCCGGCATGCGCGCGCCCTTCTCCTCGGCCTTGGAGGCCCGCGTCTGGCGGAACTCTTGGCTCAGGGTGCGCAGAGAATTGGCAAGCGGCGTGCCGTATTTTTCCGTCTGACGGAGCGCGTTCACCAAGGCCGCAATGGCCGGTGAATCCGAGCGTTCGTTCATGTTCTCCAGGGCCTGCTGACGGTCCGGCAGATAGGTGAGCTCGATGGCGGTCATCTCGAACTCGGCGGAGAGCTCGGGCATCGGATCGCGCATTTCCTTGGCCACCCGGCGGAAGGCGGCATCGATGCTGAGGCCGGCCTCGACGCAGATCGTCAGCAGGTCGAGGCCCTCCGGCAGCACCAGGGTCAGGATCTCCCGCCGCTTGGTGGCAACGTTCTTGATGTAGAGGTCGGGCAGCATGAAACCCGCGAGCACGGCGCCCATGCAGATCGGCAGGATCATGTTCTCCGGCACGTCGAACAGGCTCGAGGTCGAGGTGAGCAGGATCATCAGAAAGCCCAGCGCCAGCGGCAGGGCGAGCTTGATGAAGATGTAGACGACGGCGGCGTCGCGCGACACGAATCCGGCGCGGCGCAGCTTGCGCGTCGTCTGGTCGGCGGCCGCGCCGCGCAGCAGGTTCAGGCGGTCGGCGAGCAGGCGCATGAAGCCGAGCGACGTCGCCTTGGGAGAAGGCTTGGCCGGTCCTGCCTGCTCGCTGCGCGTCTTCATGCGACGCGTGCGCAATGCGCCCAGCCGGCCCTCGATCGGCGGCTGTACGGCGAACGCCGACCACAGCGCCCAGAACGTGACGAACGCGGCGGCTGCCGAGACGGCGGTGAAGATCTGTTCGGCGCCGGCAAGGTCCATGGTTGCCGTCAAACCTTGATGGTCGCGATCTTGTTCATGATGAAGATTCCGACGCCCATGCTGCAGGCGGCGGCCGCGGCCACCATCTGGCCGGTCTCGGTGAAGAACAGCGGGCCCATGTACTGCGGCGAAATCAGGAACAGGCCGCCACCGACCAGGAACGGCAGCCCGGTCATGATCAGCATGGTCGCGCGCGCCTCGGAGGAGAAGGCACGGATCTTGAGACGGAGTTGCTGGCGGGCGCGCAGCAGGGAGCTGAGGTTGGCCAGGGTCTCGGCGAGATTGCCGCCGGTGTCGCGCTGGATCGACATGGCGACGATCAGGAAGTTGAACTCGTCGGTCAGGACCGTCCTGGCGACGCGCCAAAGCGCGGCCTCGATCGGCGCGCCGAGCTGCATCTCCTGCTGGGCGCGGCGGAATATGCCGCCAACCGGCTCCTTGATGTCGCGCGCGACGTTGGCGATCGCCTCCTGCACCGGCAGGCCGGCGCGCAAGGCGCGAACCATCAGATCGATCGCCTCGGGGAACAGGAGATTGAAGCGCAGGGCGCGCTTCTTCGCCAAGCGGGTGAGCCACAGGTTGGGCAGGCCGACACCGGTCACGAATGCGCCGCCCAGCGTGATCGCCGGCGACAGCTCGAGCACGAAGTGAAGCAGGAAAGCCACCGCGACGGCGATCGCGATCGAGAGGAAGGCATAGTCGCCCAAGGTGAGGTTCATGCCCGAGGCCTGGAGCTTGCGGCGGACCTTGCTGGCGTTGGGGAACCAGCGCCACAGGAGCTTGTCGAGCGTCGGCAGCCGCCCCGCCTTTTCGACCCGCCGCAGCGTCGCCATCTGCAGCGGCCGCGCGCCCGTGCGCGCGCGCGTCTCGATATCCTCGAGGCGGTCGCGCAGGCGGCGCTCGGCGAAGAAGCCGCCGAACACCAGCGAGAGCGCAACAAAGGTGAGCGTGAGGCCGCTCGTGATGAGGATCGTCACCGACACAAGATCGAGGCCGCCCTCCGCGCCCGTCATGCCCGCCTCCTCATGCCATTGCCTCCATCAGCACCTTGTCGAGGCCGTAGTAGGCGGCGCGCGGCAGGAAGTACGGGCGCAGGCCCGAGCTCTTGAAGGCACCGCTCAGGCGGCCATCGGCGGTCTCGCCCTTGAACTCGTAGGTGAAGAGGTCCTGGGTGATGATGACGTCGCCTTCCATGCCCATGACCTCGGTGATGTGCGTCACGCGGCGCACGCCGTCGCGCATGCGGCTGATCTGCACGATCAGCTGCAGCGACCCCGCAATCTGGGTGCGGATCGCCTTGGGTGGCAGGCTGGCCACGCCCATCGTCACCATGTTCTCGAGCCTGGTCAGCGCCTCCCGTGGGCGGTTGGCGTGCAGTGTGCCCATTGAGCCGTCGTGGCCGGTGTTCATCGCCTGCAAGAGGTCGATCGCCTCCGGACCGCGCACCTCGCCCAGGATGATGCGGTCGGGCCGCATGCGCAGCGCGTTCTTCACGAGGTCGCGCATGCTGACCTCGCCGTTGCCTTCGAGGTTGGACGGCCGCGTCTCCAGGCGCACGACGTGCGGCTGCTGCATGCGGAGCTCCGCCGCGTCCTCGATGGTCACCACGCGTTCGCCGTTGTCGATCATTCCCGACAGCGCGTTCAGCATGGTCGTCTTGCCCGAACCCGTGCCGCCCGATACGACCAGGTTCAGTCGGCAACGCGCGGCGATGCGCAGCAGCGTCGCCATGGCCGGCGAGAGGTTGCCTTGCTGGGCCATCTGATCGAAGCCGATCTGGCGCTTGCCGAACTTTCGGATCGACACCGAGGCGCCGTCGATGGCGAGCGGCGGGATGATGATGTTGACGCGGCTGCCGTCGAGAAGGCGGGCGTCGCAGATCGGGCTCGATTCGTCGACCCTACGGCCGATACGGCTGACGATGCGGTTGCAGATGTTCAACAGGTGGGCGTTGTCCTCGAAGGTGATCGACGTGAGGTCGAGCTTGCCGTGCCGCTCGATGTAGATCTGCTTGGGACCGTTGATCATGATGTCGGTGATGCCGTCGTCCTCGAGCAGCGGCTCGAGCGGCCCCAGACCCATCATGTCGTTGACGAGTTGGTAGACCAGATCGACCTGCTCCGGCCGGTTGAGCTGGTGTCGGTGCTCGGCCAGCAGTTCGCCGACCAGGCCCTCGAGCTGGCGCACCAGTTCTTTGCGCGGCAGGCTGACGGCCGCCGCGAGGTCGATGCGGCTCATCACCAGGGGCTGTATGACGCGTCGCGCCTGGTCGACCTTGCTGCGTGACAGCTTGCTTGTCGGCTTGGCCGCTTCTGATCGAGCCACGAGCTTGGCCCCTTCGAGCCTGGGCGCCTCGGCCGGCCGCGGCTGCGGCGCCAGCACGACCGCCGGCGCCGCCTGCGGCAGGCGCTCCGACAGGTCGGGCGTCGGCACCGCGGCGACTACGTCCGCCGGCGCGATGGCGGGCGGGGTCGGGCCGTCGGCCGGCGTCGCCGGCTCGGCGAAACTGGTCGCCGGCAGCACCGGGCGCAGCACGTCGGCGACGTAGCCGCGAAGCTCGAGCGGCGCCAGCAGTACGCCGTTAGTGCGGAAGTGGAGCTGCGCCAGCTGGCCTGCCTGGCGGGTGATCTCGCCGGCCGGTGCGCCGGCCCTCACCATCTCGCGCAAACGAGGCGCCACGGCCGCCTGCAAGGTGGCCGCGACCGAGGCAAGGCGGCCTTCCTTGCCGACGGAAGCGGCCTGGGCGCCGGCGCGCGCCTCGGCCGAAGCGCGTCGACCGAGGCGATCGAGCGGGCCAACCGCCGCCTCGGCCGCCTCCACCGTCTCCGGCTTCTTGCTGCGCAGACCGAACATCGTCCCCTATTTCTTCTTCATGCGTTGCCCGAACCGGACCAACAGGCTGGTGGCCTTCCTGGCATCGCGCTCGACGCCGCCCGGCTGGTCGAGACCGGAGACGAGTGGCCTCAGCGCCTTCACGATGGCGCTGTTCGGTGCTGCCTCCGAGATCGGCTTGCCGAAATTGACCGCGGCAAGGGCTGCGCCGGAATCGGCCGGGATCTGGCAGTCGACCTTGCGTTTCAGCGTGCGCGCCACGTCGTCGACCTTGACCGCCGAGCGCCGGGCGTCGATCGCGCCGCTGGTGGCGATGCGCAGCTGGGCGGTGGGCGCGACCTCCTGCACGAGCTGCTGCAGGCGCACGGCGTCGCGCACGCCGGGCAGCGACAGGTCGGTGATCAGCAGGATGTCCGTCGCGGCCTCGATCACCTGGCGCTGGATCACCGGATCGCCGCGCGGCACGTCGGCCACGATCCAGCGGAACCGGCGATGAACCGAGCGCAGGAAATCGCCGGCCGCGTGCGGCCGCGCCTGGAAGCCGCTGGTCGGCGCCTCCTCAGCACCCATGGCGTAGAGGTATTCGTTCTTCTTCTGCGCGACCTGCTGGATGAACAGCGCGTCGATGCGGTCCGGCTGGTCGAGCGCCTCGCGCAGCGCGTCGATCGCCTCGAGGTCGAGCGCCAGCATGAGCGAACCGTAGTGCAGGTCGAAGTCGATCAGCAGCACTTCTTCCCTGAGGCGGGCGCCCAGCATGGCGGCGATCGTGACGGCGGTGGTCGTGGTGCCGACCCCGCCGCGCGCGCCGATCACCGCCAGAGTCCGCGGCTTGGCTGCCTTGGCGACGCCGCCCTGCGCCATCGCGCCACCCGTGCGGTCGCGCTGCTCGAGGGTGCGCTCGACGGCGCGGCCCATCGCGCCCTCGGCGAATGGCATCGAAAGGTAGTCGTTGAAGCCCACCGCCGCGAGGTCGCGATAGAGCGCGACGTCGTTGATGCGGCCCACGCCGATCACGATGCAGCCGCCCGGCACCACCGTCTTGAGCGCCGCGGCGTCGGCCACCGGATCGGCCGCACCACCCAGGTCGACAATCAGCAGGTCGAGGTCGCGCGGCCAGTCGCCGATGGCCAGTGCCGCGTCGATGGTGCCTTCGCGGATATTGGCCTTGCCGAGCGTCACGCCGAAGAGATCGGCGGAAATCCGCGCCATCGCCGTCGAGTCCGAGACGAACGCCATGGCGCTGATCGCCGGCTTTTCCTCGCCGGCGACCGACGCGGGGCGCTGCAGGTTGGCGGTTGCGGACATGCCGGCGACCTCAGTTCGTGGCACCCGTGGGTGCGCCGCCGGGCGCACCACCACCCGAGCCGCCACCGCTCGAACTGCCGCCGCTGGTATCCAGCGCCTTGACCCTGCCCTCACGATAGCGGGCGATCGCCGCGGCATTGACGGTGGCGTCGGCCGGGCCGGCTGGTCGGCCGACCGCCGCGTCGCGCGGCCGGGCCAGCATCTGGCCCATGTTGTAGGCAAAGGCGCAGCCGAAGCCCGGCATGACGGCCTCATTGGGATCGGCGATGGTGGCCGGGTTGTAGTTCGGGCAGTTGTTGACCCCCAGCAGGTACTCCGAGCGCACGATGACGACCGAGTTCGGGCCGGTTGCCATCGCCGGCTCGACAGAGGTGCTGACCCAGCGCGCGCCGGCGTCCGACAGACTCTCGCTCACCCGCTCGGCGCGCGCGCGTTGCAGGGGACCGCCCGAGCCGTCCGACACGACGACGAACTCGTCGCGCTGGGCTCGCCGGCCCGCCGCGACCATGGCCCGAAGCTCGCTCGTCTGCGCGGCGTCCAGTCCGCTGGCGCCCGGCGCGAAATTGACGGCCGCCATGGTGTCGGCCCGCATCGGATCGAAGCGCGTCTCGAATGCCGCCTCGTGGGCGACCGGATTTTGGGCGCAGGCCGCGAGGCAAGCGGCGGCGAAGAGCATGAAGACGGATCGCATGGCCACTCCTAGTCCAGTTTGAAACCGGCGGTCGGGCCGACCGGCGCGGTCTCGCGGCCGACCGCGAGGCGGCGCGGCGGCGTCGGATGGTTGAAGCGCTGCATGACGAGACGGTCAACGTCGGTCGGCGGCACGCGATCGGTGAGCGGCGTGCGCAGCTGCCCGCTGGTCGGTTCGACCAGGTATGGCGTGATGATAATGACCAGCTCGGTCTCCTCGCGCTGGTAGGCGTCCGACTTGAACAGCGTGCCCAGCACGGGGATGTCGCCGAGCCATGGGAACTTGACGATGTCCTGGAGTGCGGTCCGATGCAGCAGGCCGGCCATGGCGAAGCTCTGTCCGCTGCCCAACTCGACCGTCGTCGAGGCCTTGCGGGTGGTGATCGCTGGCACGGTGACGACGGCGGTCGCGGTCAGCGGCACGCTCACCGAACCCGCGGCCGACAGCTCGCTGACCTCGGGCGCGACCTTGAGATTGATGCGATCGCCGATGATCGTCGGCGTGAAGGCGAGCATCACGCCGACCTGCTTGTACTGCACCGTGATCGTGCCGACCAGGGAGCCGCCCTGCGGGACAACCAGCGGGATCTCTTGGCCGGCCAGAAAGCTCGCGGTTTCGCCCGACATGGCGGTCAAATTGGGCTCGGCGAGCACGGTCGCCTGGCTCTGGGTGGCGAGGAAGTCGATGAAGTTGTTCAGCCCGTTGTCGGAAGTCTGGAACTTGAGCGCACCCGAGGCAGCGCCGCCGGTGGCGGAGATGGTGTTGACGGCGAAGCCGCCCAGGAGCCATCCGGTACCGAACAGCGCGATGCTGTTGATGTTCTGCCAGTTGATGCCGACACGCTTCAGCGAATCGCGCTTGACCTCGGCGATCTTGACGCGGAGCAGCACCTGGTTCGGCGCGTCGATCCGGATGTTGCTGATCACCTTGCTGGCGGCGCCGTTGACCTGCTGCAGGGCGAGCCGCCTTGCATCCTCGGCGACCGCCGCCGAGCGCACGCTGCCGGTCAGCACGATCGTCTCGCCCTGATTGTCGAAGATGACGCCATTGCCCGGATGGATGGCGTCGAGCGCGCCCTTGATGCGGCTGAGCGGCGAGGTCACCCGCACGATGGTGTTGAGCAGTACGCGGTCTTGCGCGTCGACGGCATAGAGCACGGTGTCGCCCGGCTTCTTGGCGAAGACATAGACCATGTTGGGCGAGCGCACCTGGACGTCGGCGATATCGGGCGCGGCCACGAACACCGTGGCGGCCGGGCCCGGTAGCTTGAGCGCCGTGCCCTTGTTGACCTCGAGCGTGAGGGTCGGCGCTTCGGTCGGCACCAGCTGGCTCTGGCCGAACGGACGGCCGGATGCGCCGCCGGCCATCGGTGCCGGCTGGCCGGGTGGACCGGCGATCGGCGGCTGGATCGGCACGGGGGCCGGAGCTGGTGCCGGCGGAGGCACGGGTGTCGGCGCCTGGGCGAATTGTGGCTGGGCCGGCGCCGGCGTCTGCTGGCCGGCGCCGACATCGGAGGTGAGCGATGCGCTCACGATCGGCGCGCGCGGCTGAATGGCAGCCTGCGTCGGCGGCATCAGGTCGATGGCGGGGCTGAGTTCGATCGTCTTGGCGTCGACCGGTCGGCCGCCGCCTGGCATGACCGCCGGCGCGGCCATGGAGGACGCTGCGGTCATCGCGCGCACGGCCTGTTCGGCGCGCTCCGCCTCGCGACGGTTGAGGTCGTCCGAGACGTTGTCGGTCGGGCTCTCGTGCGACACCACCTTCTTGGCGGGCGCAGGCGGCGCGACCTTGGGCGCAGGCTTGTCGGGGTCGCTCATCTGGACCTGCGCCAGCAGCAGCGAAGGTTGCAACGCGAAGGCAAGCGATGCGGCGAGCGCGAGCAAGGGGCCGACGCGACGCCAGCCCGGCGCTTTGGACGCAGAGGCGAATGACAACAGGCTCATTGCGGCACGCTCTCTTGAGTACGGTTGACGGTGGTCGTGCGTGGCGCAGGCGGCTTGGCGCCGTCGGGCTCCGCCGGCGGCGCGGCGCTTGGATCGCTAACAACGCTGCCGTCGAGTTCCTGCTTGGTGGCGTGGTTGCCGTGCAGGACGAAAACCGACGACTTCATGGCATCGGGCGGCTTGGGCGGCGGGTTTGGATCCTTGATGAGGCGGCTGACCTGGCTGTCGTGGGTGTAGCTGTCGCCGAGCTCGGCAGTGGCATCCTCGCCGCTCGCCGAATCGCGCTCTTCCTCCGGCGGATCCTGCAGGCTGCGCAGCGCCAGCGACAGCTCGCCCATCTTGACGGCAAGGGTCACGATCTCGGTCTGCTTCGCGGTGAGCTCCAGCGTCGCGGTCTTGGCGACGTCGGGCTTGTCGCCCGGCGTGAAGTCGAGCTTCTGGTCCATCGCGATCACGCGTGCATTGCGCAGGATCGTCTCGGTGGCGTTGTGATGGCCGTTCGGGCCCTCGAGGGTATGGGTGAGCAGGACATCGACGCGATCGCCGGCATAGACGAAGCCCGAGACCGTCGAGGTCGCCGTGGCCGGCACGCTGACGGCGCGCAGGCCGGGCCTCAGGACGGCGGCCAGGAAGCCACGCGAGCCCGGCATGACGATGTCGCTCTCGACGATCGGTTCGCCGACATGGAATTGGCTGCGCGCGACGGCGCCGACGAAGTCGCCGATCGGCCGCTTGCCTTCGACGATGTAGGACGGCGGCAGGTTGCCCTGCGGCCACGGCTGCCAACGCAGGTCGTCGGGTTTGATGAGTTGTCCGGTGTGGATGGCGGTGCGCGCCACCAGCACCTGCGCTGCGGGCTTGGAGGGCGGACGCTGCCCGCCCATTTGGGCAGCGATCGCGGCGCGCTCGGACTGCAACCAGGCGCGGGCGAGGAAGGCCGTGGTGCCGGCGACGATGACGGCGAGCAGCAGGAAGATGATGCGTTTGCTGTTCATGTGCCCCCCTTTGCTCCCCCCGGCCGTCAGTGCCCGCTCAGCGATGCAGCGACCCACAGGCCGCCGGCGGCGATCGCCGGGCCATAGGGCAGGCCGCTGCGCAGCCGGGTGCGCAGCGTTGCGTCCGCGGCGGGGGCGAGCGGGCTGATCGGCGCGCCGGCGAGCACGGCCACGCCCAGCACGCCGCCCGCCAGCGCAGTGACCAGCAGGAAATCCGCGATCGGACCGACAGCGGCGAACAGGCTCGCGGCCGCCAGCAGCTTCACGTCACCGCCGCCCAGCGCGCCGGCGGCGAAGGCCGCGGCGCCGGCGGCGAACACGGCAACCGCAGTCGCCAGCGCCAGGCCGACCGTGGTGAAAGACAGGGTACCAAGGACCCACCCGCCGAATGCCCAGACGGCGAAGGCACCGACGATCCCGAGCGAGACGGCATCGGCGATCTGCAGCGTGCGCAGGTCCTGCCAGGCCGCCCGCAACAGCAGCAGGGCGAAAGCGATCAAACAACCGGTTTGAAGAAGCGCAAACAGCGACATCGACATCCATCCGACGCTTCGGTCGGGCACGTCACGACAGACTCCGCCTGCCCCGACGCCACCCGGAGGTGCCGCTGTCCTAAAGGTTCGCCTGAATATCGCTGCGCAAGCAGCTCTGGAAATTAGCTTTAATGCCAAATATCCAAATGAAATGCACAAACGACGAATAAAGACAAAAGACAGCGAATAATATTGTTACGGAGGTTACTTTCACTACTACCTCAGGTCAAGGCAGTAATGTATTCATATTAAACGAAAATATGCCTATGCTTGCAATCGGTGCCGCGCCAGAAGAAAGGGCGGTCCATTGCTGGACCGCCCCATAAACCCACAGTTACACAACTAACACTGCGATTCGTTGATCGCGTTGCTCATGTCCCGAGCACATTGGAGACTTTGCCGCCGACCGAGCGCATCGAGGCGATCGCCGCCACGGCGATCAGCGAGACGATCAGCGTGTATTCGATAACCACGGCGCCTTGCGTATTCATCATCAGTCGACGGAAGAGGGACAGCATGACAACTCCGACTCTCAAAATGACACATGGCCCCTGACGACGGGGCGCTGCTTGTTGTTACAAACGGTACTTAAGGTAGATTCTGAGGTCAATAACAATTAAGCAAAAACATGAAGAATCTGCGTTAATTAATTGATCTTGTTGCTCTTTTGTTTGTTAGAAAACAAGCGGTAGGAGCTGATCCAGCGACTCATACAATATCTCGCGGACGCTACGCGCCGCGCTCCGATCGGAAGGCGGCGACGACGCGGGCCGCGGCGGTCCAGAAACACAGGGCAGCGAACAGTCCGGCGAGCCAGGCGAAGGCCGCCGGAAACAGGCAGAACAAGACAAAGGCCAAAATGGTCTCCGCGCCCTCGATGATGCCGGCGGCGTAGAAGAACGACTTTTGCCCGCGCGCGCCATCGTCGGCCTCGCCGCTTTCGGCCGCCATCACCGCGCGACCCAGGAACGAGGCGGCCGTGCATACGAACGACGCCAGCAGCAACGCCGCCCATGGCGCATTGGCCGGACTCGCGAGCGCAAAGCCCAACGGCACGGCGGCGTAGAAGGCCATGTCGCAGACGATGTCGAGATAGCCGCCGAACGGCGTCGGCCTCCGCTGTCGCGCTATTGCGCCGTCGAGCCCATCGATCGCGCGATTGAGCAGGATCACCAGCAGCGCCCAGTCGTATTGTTCGCGAGCCAACAGCGGCAGCACGAGCAGGCCGATCGCAAGTCCAACCACCGTCGTCGCATTGGCCGGCGTGCCACGCCCGGCAAGCCAGGCGCCCGCGCGATTGAGCGCCGGATCCACCCATCGTCGCAGAACGGGATCGAGCATCGCCAGACGCCGGCGGGTTCAGTCGCCCGGCGGACCTGAATCGACGGCGCGCAAGGCCACGACATCGCCTGCCGCGGCCGCTTGCCGGTCCTGCGTCGCCTGGCGGCGATAGGCGATCCAGCTGAAGGGAATGAGCGACGCGTAGCCCAGACCAAGCAGCGACATGCCGATCCACGGCGAGCTTGCGATCACGCCCAGCATCAGCGCGACCGCCAGCAGCGACGGCAGGACGAGATGGCGCGGCACCCTGCCCTTCTTGAAAGAGAACGTGGGCAGGCGGCTCACCATCAGGCCGCCGACCACGACCAGCACCGTGCCGACCACCAGGGCATGGCGCGGCCAGGCGGCATCGATCTCGAAGCTCACCATCAGCGGAATCAGGGCGAGGAGCGCGCCAGCGGGCGCCGGCACGCCGGTGAAGTACGCGCCCGTCCAGGCGGGCGGCGGCGTGTCGGCGTCGAGCGCCGTGTTGAACCGCGCGAGGCGCAGCGCCGAGCACATGGGAAACATCAGCGTCACCACCCAGCCCAGCGCGCCACCGTCCTTCAACGAGACAAGATAGAGCACCAGCGCGGGCGAGACGCCGAAGCAGAGGAAGTCGGACAGTGAATCGAGCTCGGCGCCGAAGCGGCTGGTGACGCCCAAGCGCCGGGCAACGCGGCCGTCGAGGGCGTCGAGGATGGCGGCGACCATGATGGCGATGACGGCGAGTTTCATCTGGCCCTGCAGTCCGAACCGGATCGCCGTCAGCCCCGAGCAGAGCGCCGCCAGGGTCAGCACGTTGGGGATCAGCCGATTGATCGAAAAGCCGCGCAAGCGGCGGCGCCGGCTGTGAAGATCGTCGTCCATCGCCAAGCTCCTCAAGTCCCTCCCCTCGTCATACGAGGGGAGGTGCCCGCGTTGCGGGCGGAGGGGTCATGAGCATCATCACCGTTGCTCATGACCCCGCCGGCCCTTCGGGCCACCTCCCCACGTAGGACGTGGGGAGGCAGTTGCAATACTAAAACTCGAGCGCCGCACGCGGTGCAGCGACAACGGGATCGAGTTCGGCCATGACCGTCTCGCCGCCAATCATGCGCTGTCCGGCCGCCACCAGCAATCGCGCGCCGGATGGCAGGTAGAGGTCGGTGCGGCTGCCGAAGCGGATGTGGCCGAAGCGCTCGCCGGCCGCCACCGACTGACCCGGCTTGATATAGCAGACGATGCGGCGCGCCACCCACCCGGCGATCTGCACGCAGCCGATCACGCGACCGTCGGCGCGCCTGAGCGCGATCGCCATGCGTTCGTTCTCCTCGCTCGCCTTGTCGGCCGCGGCGTTCAGAAACTTGCCCGGCCGGTAAGCCACGACCTCGACCGTGGCCGCGCAGGGCGAGCGGTTGATGTGCACGTCGAACACGCTCAGGAAAATCGAGACGCGCAGCAGCGGCTGGTCGCCCAGTCCGAGCTCCGCCGGAGGCACCGCGTCCGACACCATCTGCACCAGCCCGTCGGCCGGCGCGATCAGCACGCCGTCGTCCTGCGGCACCCCGCGCGGCGGATCGCGGAAGAAATAGATCGACCACAGGGTCAAGGCCATCAACGGCCAGAACAGCCACGCCAGGCCGGTCAGCGCGGCGAGGAAAGCGGCGCCGGCGAAGATGGCAATGAAACGCCAGCCGTCGTCGAGGATCGGCACGAAGAAATTCGCCAGCATGAAAGACTCTCTAATCGCCCGCTATCAGTTGACCTTGGGCAGGCTCAGGACCTGGCCCGGATAGATCAGGTCCGGGTCGCGGATCTGCTCCTTGTTCGCGCCATAGATCACGGTGTGGTGCATGCCGTGGCCGTAGTGGGCGCGCGCGATGTTCCAGAGATTGTCGCCGCGCACGACCACCAGGCGCCGGCTGTCGCCCGCCGCCGCCGGCGCCACGCGAGCACGTTCGAACGGCAGCTCGAGGCGGGCCACCGGCTTGCCATCCTTGGTGAGGCGGTCGAGCCGCAGCTTGTACTTGCCGACGTCCACGGGATCGGCGGGCGCGAGCCGCCAGCTTCCATCGGCGCCCGTCTGGCCTTCGGCCACCATCTTGTCATTGACGTAGGCGCGCACCACGGCGCCGGGTGTGGCCTTTCCCGTGATCGTGACGTGGCCGCTTTCGTCGTAGTCGAGGGTCGACATCACGAGGTCGCCCGATTTCGGCACGCCGGCTGCGGATGGCGGTTGCACGAGCGTGGGCGCGCCCGCCGACGGCGCGATCATGACCAGCGTCTCCTCCTTCGTCCCGGAGGATGTCGCGGGCTGCTTCTGCTCCGGCACGATGGCCACGACGACCTGATCGGAGGTCACCGGCGCGCGGCCCTCGATGTGCTGGATCACGCGCAATTCGTGCTGGCCGACGCCGAGGGGCGGTTCCTGGGCGAGGATAACCCATTCGCCGTTAGCATCGGCCTGGCTCTGGGCGATCTCCTTGCCGCCATCGAGCAACACGATCTTGGCCCCCGCCTGCGCGCGCCCGGCGATCACGGCGCGCCCATCCGGGTCGATCCTGGCAACGTCGAAGGTGGGCACCGGCACCACGGGCGGAGCGGCCTTCGGCGAGGAAGCCTCGCCGGACGAGACTTGCGGCTGGGGGGCTGGCGGCTGGGACGGCGCGGCCGCCGAGGCTGCGTTGGCACCGGGCTTGGCTGACCGGTCCAAAAAGGCCTGATCGCTCAGCTTGCCATGCCAAGCAACGCCCACGGCGGCGGCGAAAACGATCGCGCCGGCGGCCATCAGCCAAAGAACTGTGCGTGACATCACCCTCCCGATGGTGCGACTTCCAACCGCCCTTGGCGTCGCGACCTCCCTCTGCGAAATGATACCATGCCGTCCCGGTCCGGAAAGACATCGGATCACCTGTAAAAAGAAGCATCCGTGTCCGTTTCCGTCCCCTCTTCCCTGTGCGTGTTCTGCGGCTCCCGTTTCGGCGGCGATCCGGCGGCCCGCGATGTTGCCGTCCGGCTGGGCGAGCTTTTGGCCCGTGAAGGCATAACACTGGTCTATGGCGGCGGCGGCGTCGGCCTGATGGGCTTGCTCGCCAATGCCGCGCTCAAGGGCGGCGGCCGGGTCACCGGCATCATTCCGCGGTTTCTGCTGCAGCGCGAAGCGGGCCATCCGGCCCTCACCGAGACCATCGTCGTGGAGACCATGCACGAGCGCAAGCTGCAGATGTTCGAACGTTCGGACGCCTTTGTCGTTCTGCCGGGCGGGATCGGCACCCTGGAAGAGCTGTTCGAAGTCCTGTCCTGGCGGACGCTCGGCCTGCACACCAAGCCGATCGTGATCGTCGACCAGGGCGGCTTCTGGGGGCCCCTGGCGGCGCTGCTGCGCGGGATCGTGGAAGGCGGTTTCGCCGAACGGAGCCACCTCGATCACCTGACCTTCATCGGCGATCTCAAGGAGCTCCTGCCGGCGATCGCGGCGATGCCGCGGCCGACCGGCGTCGAAAAGCGGCTGGACCGCGTCTGACGCGGTCGAACCGGGTGTAATCTTCCCGGCCGGCCGCCGGTGAGGGAGACCGTCTCGATCACGTCGCGATGGAGCGTGCCCTGCGCCAGGAACTGCGCGCCGCCGATCTTCTTGGCCTCCGCCTCGAATACGTCGATGAACAGCGCGCCGATCGTCTTGCAACGCTTGGAAAAGGAGAGGCCGAGTGCCCTGGTGACGTCGCCGTGCCGGAGATTGCCTTTGCCTCGCGGCGATGCAACAAGACAGGCCATAATCAGCAATAGATCAACTCAGCCGAAACGAAAGCGGCGCACGGAGGTGCAAGTATGTCAGATCTCGAAATCGTTTGGACGAAGGTTGATGAAGCGCCCGGGCTGGCAACGTTTTCCCTGCTGCCGATCGTCGAGGCCTTCGTCGGGACGGCCGGCGTGAAGATGAAGCTGAAGGACATTTCGCTGACCGGCCGCATCATCGCCAACTTCCCCGAGAAACTGACGCCCGCGCAAAAGATCAACGACGAGCTCGCCGAACTCGGCAAACTTGCGATGCGCCCTGAGGCCAACATCATCAAGCTGCCCAACATCTCTGCGTCGATCCCGCAGCTCAAAGCCGCGATCAAGGAGTTGCAGAGCAAGGGCTACGACGTGCCGAACTATCCGGACAGCGACGCGACGCCGGCGGACAAGGAAATTCGCGCCCGCTACGGCAAGGTGCTCGGCAGCGCCGTCAATCCGGTGCTGCGCGAGGGCAATTCCGACCGCCGCGCCGCCGGCGCCGTGAAGCAGTATGCGCGCAAACATCCGCACAAGATGGGCGCCTGGACCAAGGACTCGAAAACGCGCGTGGCGAACATGTCGGGCGGCGACTTCTACGGTTCGGAGGTCGCGACGACCATTGCGGCACCGACCAATGCCCGTATCGAGCTGGTCGGCAGCGACGGCGCGGCCACGGTGCTGAAGGCGAAGGTGCCGCTCAAGGCCGGCGAGATCATCGACGCGTCGGTGATGAACCGCAAGGCATTGCGCGCCTTCTTCGCCGCACAGGTCGACGCCGCGAAAAAGGACGGCATCCTGTTCTCGCTGCACGTCAAGACGACCATGATGAAGATCTCCGATCCCATCCTGTTCGGTCATTGCGTTTCCGTGTTCTTCGCCGACGTGTTCGAGAAGCATGGCGCCACGTTGACGCGCCTCGGCGTCGATCCCGACAACGGCGTGGCCGACATGCTGGCCCGGATCGAGACGTTGCCGGAGGCTGAAAAGGCGGCGATCAAGGCCGATATCCAGGCCACCTATGCGAAGCGGCCCGGCCTGGCCATGGTCAATTCCGACCGGGGAATCACCAATCTCCACGTGCCGAGCGACGTGATCATCGATGCGTCGGTGCCGGCGATGATCCGCGAGTCGGGGAAGATGTGGGGCGCTGACGGCAAGCTGCACGACGTGATCGCCGCGATCCCCGATCGTTGCTACTCGACGCTGTTCGAGGCCGTCATCGAGGACTGCAAGGCGCGTGGCGCCTTCGATCCGAAGACGATGGGATCGGTGCCGAACGTCGGCTTGATGGCGCAGCAGGCCGAGGAGTATGGCTCGCACGACAAGACGTTCGAGGTCGCCACCGCTGGAACGGTGCGCGTGGTCACCGATGACGGCACGGTTCTGCTATCACAGCCGGTCGAGACCGGTGACATCTTCCGGATGTGCCAGGTCAAGGACGAGCCGATCCAGGACTGGGTCAAGCTCGGAGTGCGCCGCGCACGGCTGACCAACAGTCCGGCGGTGTTCTGGCTCGACGCCAAACGCGCGCACGACGCGCAGTTGATCGCCAAGGTCGAGAAATACCTCAAGAACGAGGACACATCGGGCCTGGACATCCGCATCCTGGCGCCGGTCGAGGCCATGAAGTTCTCGCTCGATCGCATTCGCAAGGGTCTCGACACCATCTCCGTCACAGGCAATGTGCTGCGCGACTACCTGACCGATCTCTTCCCGATCATGGAGCTCGGTACGTCAGCCAAGATGCTGTCGATCGTTCCGTTGCTGGCGGGCGGCGGGTTGTTCGAGACCGGGGCCGGCGGTTCGGCGCCCAAGCATGTCGAGCAGTTCCAGCACGAAGGGTATCTGCGCTGGGATTCGCTGGGCGAATTCCTGGCGCTTGGCGCTTCGCTGGAACATCTGGCGCAGACAACCGGGAATGAGGACGTGAAGGTCTTGGCCGAGACGCTCGATGAGGCCAACGGCAAGATCCTCGAGAACAACCGTTCGCCGGCACGCAAGGTCGGCGAACTGGATAATCGTGGCAGCCATTTCTACCTGGCACTGTATTGGGCGCAGGCGCTGGCCAGGCGGGACAACAGCACGGCCCTGTCGGCCCGCTTCAAACCGCTGGCGGAGACGCTGGCGGCCAACGCGGCAAAGATCGATGCCGAGCTGATCGCCGCGCAGGGTAAGCCGGTGGATACTGGCGGTTATTATCTGCCCGATCAGGCCAAGACATCGGCAGGGATGCGGCCGAGTGCGACGTTGAACGCGGCACTCGCTGCTTTTTGACGCGGCGTCAAGTGGAACCGCCCCGGGCAACCGGGGCGGCTTGCTGAAACCCCGCGTGCATCAAGAATTTTGAGGCTCGAAAGAAAGCAAGATGCCGAAGATCAAGGTGAAGAATCCGGTCGTCGAAATGGACGGCGACGAGATGACCCGGATCATCTGGAAGTTCATCAAGGACAAGCTGATCCTGCCGTACCTCGACATCGACCTGAAATACTACGACCTCGGCATCGAACATCGCGACAAGACCAGCGACCAGGTGACGGTCGACTCGGCCAAGGCGACGCAGCAGTACGGTGTCGCGGTCAAGTGCGCGACCATCACGCCCGACGAGCAGCGCGTGCGGGAGTTCAAGCTCAAGGAGATGTGGCGCTCGCCCAACGGCACCATCCGCAACATCATCGGCGGCACCATCTTCCGCGAGCCGATCGTCTGCAAGAACGTGCCGCGGCTGGTGCCCGGTTGGACCCACCCGATCGTGATCGGCCGTCACGCCTTCGGCGACCAGTATCGCGCCACCGATTTCGTGGTGCCGGGCAAGGGCAAGCTCACGATCAAGTTCGAGGGCGCCGACGGCAAGGTGATCGAGCACAACGTCTACGACTTCCCGGGCGGCGGCGTGGCGCTCGCCATGTACAACAACGACGATTCGATCATGGGTTTCGCGCGCAGCTCGTTCAACTACGGCCTGATGCGCGGCTGGCCGGTCTATCTCTCGACCAAGAATACCATCCTCAAGCGCTATGACGGCCGCTTCAAGGACCTCTTTCAGGAAGTGTTCGACAAGGAGTTCGCCGACAAGTTCAAGGCCAAGAACATCACCTACGAGCACCGCCTGATCGACGACATGGTCGCCTCGGCGCTGAAGTGGCACGGCGAATTCGTCTGGGCCTGCAAGAACTACGACGGCGACGTGCAGTCCGACACGGTGGCCCAGGGCTTCGGCTCGCTCGGCCTCATGACCTCGGTGCTGATGACGCCCGACGGCAAGACCGTCGAGGCCGAAGCCGCGCACGGCACGGTGACGCGCCACTACCGCGAGCACCAGAAGGGCCGCCCGACCTCGACCAACCCGATCGCCTCGATCTTCGCCTGGACGCAAGGGCTAAAATACCGTGGCACCTTCGACGGCACGCCCGACGTGGTAAAGTTCGCCGACGCGCTCGAGAAGGTCTGCGTCGAGACCGTGGAAAGCGGCAAGATGACCAAGGATCTCGCGATCCTCATCGACCCCCAGCAGCCCTTCCAGAACACCGAGGATTTCCTGGCGACCCTCGACACCAACCTCAAAGCCAAGATGGCCAAGTGGTAATAGGCGGCGCCGACGGCTGCCGCACCGGCTGGGTTGTCTGCCGGCGCGACGCCGACGGCGTTCTCGACATTCGACTCGTGAAGACTCTCGCAGAAGCCTGCGAGGGTCTTGCCATTTTGGCGGTCGACATGCCGATCGGTTTCGTCGACGTCCCCCGGCCGCCGCGCGCCTGCGAAGCCGAGGCGCGCCGGCATCTTCCGGGGAAAGCGAGCTCGGTCTTCCCGACGCCCTGCCGCCCTGCCCTCGCTTGCACGACGCATGCAGAAGCCAACGCCGTCAGCAAGCGACTGGGTGTCGGCATCAACCAGCAGACGTTCCACCTGTTTCCGAAAATGCGCGAGGTCGACGAGCTGCTGCGCGCGCGGCCGAAGCTCAAGCGCCTTGTCTACGAGGCGCATCCCGAGCTGGCCTTCGCGCGCATGAACGGCGGCCAACCGGTGCTCAGCAAGAAGCGCAAGCCGGACGGCTATGCCGAGCGATGCCGCCTGCTGGCCGAGCACGGCTTCGCCTGCCCGGTCGAGCGCCTTGCCGGCGCCCAGCGCGACGACATCCTCGACGCCATCGCCGTCTGCCGCACCGCGCTGCTGATCGCCCAGCGCAAGGCCACTCGCCTCGGCCCCGCGCGCGCGCGTGACAGCCACGGCCTGCCGATGAACATCTGGTTTTGACTCTTGCCGGACCGCGGGCCTCCAGGCCCGCCTCATGATTCATGAGCGAGCCAGGAGGCGCGCGGTCCCGGAGGACTATTCCGGGGTGATGCCCGCAGCCTGCATCACCGGGCCCCAGGACGGGGCCTGCTCGGCCATGTCCGGCGTCGCCACGGCGGCGTTGAGCGCCTCGTTGAGCCTGGCGACGGCCGCCGCCGGCGTGCCGGGTGCGATCAGCCCGCCGCGACCGCGGCAAGCGAGGCGACGATGAAACCGCGGCTCCTCACGGACCTGTCGAGGCGCGCACCGCGGCGCTGCCGCCGCCGGTCGGGATCGTCTGGCCGGTGTCGGTGAGCTTGCCGTCGTCGTTCTTGAACACCTGCAGGTTCTTCTGGATCATGTTGCCGACCACCAGGGTCTTGCCGTCCTTCGAAAAGGCGGCGCCCTGCGACCACACGCCGATCGGCGCCTCGCTCACCTTGATGAGCTTGCCGCCGTCGAGCCGATAGAGAACGACCGTGCCGTTGGGCTTGAATTGCGGCGCATCCTTGGGGCGCGTCGATCCGGCATGCGCCACGCCCGCGATCCACTTGCCGTCGGACGACATCATCATGCCTTCGAGCGATTCATGGCCGATGTCGGCCGTCCCGACGATCTTGCCGGGTGGCGTGCTGGTGAGGTCGATGACCGTCAGCATGCCGTTGCCCTTGGGATCGCCGAGACTACCGACCACGGCCATCTTGCCGTCGGGCGTCACCGCCGCCGCATAGGGGCGCGGCGCCACGTCGAGCGTGGCCGCTTCCGTGACAGTATCGTCGCCGAGCTTGACGAGCACCACCTTGCCGTCGCCGTTGCGTGTCGCCAGGCCCATCTTGCCGTCGGGCGTAAGCGCGATGTGGCTCAACAGCGCTTGCGGCGTAGCGAGCTGAACCGTCTTCACCAGGCTGACCTTCTTGCCGTCGATCGACAGGATCGAAATCGAACCTGCCATGCGATTGCTGACATAGGCGTGCTTGCCGTCCTTGGTGATCGAAAGGCCGGCGGCGCCAGCGCCTGTCTTGACGGTGTCGAGGATCTTCTTGTCCTTGAGATCGACCACGGTGACGCGGTCGTCAGGCACGAGCTTGGTCGGATCGGCCGGATCGAACTTGCTCGACGAGGCGACCAGCGCCAGCGATTCGTCGGGCGTGATGGCGACCGATAGCGGCGGACCGACGACGCTGCCCGGCACGTTGTCGACCGTGCCGACGACCTTCACCGGCAGTGCGCCGAGATCGACGATGGTGATCGAATCGGGCTGTGGATTGACGACGTTCTTGGTGACGCCGTTTTCCTGCGTCATCTTGTGATCGTTCGAGGACACGGCGATCTGCGCCCAAGCTGGCATAGAGACCGGCGCAGAGACGAGACCGAACGCAAGGCAAACGCCCGTGAAGACGGTGTTTCGCATGGCTTTCCTCCTGGCCTGCCCGCTTGAAGGGGGCTTTGGCCATGAGGCGAGCCTAACGCCTGCCGGACATGCGCGAAATCACTTTAAGTTCAGACGATGCCCAGCGCATGCTTGTAGGTGTCGAGCAAGGTCTCCTGTTCGGCGCGGTCGGCTGCATCCATCGAGCGCAGCGAGACGATCTTGCGCATGGTCTTGACGTCGTATCCCACGCCCTTGGCCTCGCTGTAGACGTCGCGGATGTCGCCGCCGATCGCCTTGCGCTCCTCCTCCAGCTTCTCGATGCGCTCGACGAAGCTCTTCAGGCGGTCGGCCGAGATCGGCCCGGCCTTGGTCTTCTTGGAAACGGCGCTTCCGTCCGGCATGTCCAATACTCCTTGATCCAGTCGGGCGGACCATAGGAGAAGCGACAGCGTCGCCTCAATGACGCTTGTGCAATGAATGACGGGGATAACGGGGACGGAGGTTGAGGCCTCGCGCGCCCTCAAGCGTCCTCGCCGCCGCGAAGCGGGGATCAGCCGTGCTTGTGCTGGCCCTTGTCGTAGGCCTTCTTCTGCTCGCCCGAAGCCTCCTTCTGGTGCTTGGCCCTCCACTCGTCGTACGGCATGCCATAGACGATTTCGCGGGCCTTGGGATCGGCGATCTCGATACCGCGCGCACCGGCTTCTTCGCGGTACCAGCGCGACAGGCAATTGCGGCAAAAGCCGGCCAGGTTCATCAGGTCGATGTTCTGCACGTCCGTGCGTTCCTGCAGATGTGCGACCAGGCGGCGAAAGGCGGCGGCTTCGAGTTCAGTGCGGGTCTTGTCGTCCATGGCGGTCTCCTGGGCAGCGCTTGGCGGCGTGTCCGGAGAT
>Ga0210389_10000324_pt1 | contig 47202 bp, 42 predicted proteins | sample IncBWH28OmetaG_FD_160127 | JGI IMG/M metagenome (GOLD analysis project Ga0210389, IMG submission 160127) | Forest soil microbial communities from Barre Woods Harvard Forest LTER site, Petersham, Massachusetts, United States - Inc-BW-H-28-O ... | reverse complement strand
CTCGACGTAGACCCGCTCCACCGAGACGCATGCCTGACCCGAATTGAACATGCCACCCCAGACGATGCCGTTGGCTGCCCTGTCGAGATCGGCGTCGGCCAGCACCAGGGCCGGGTCTTTGCCGCCGAGCTCAAGGCTGTAGGGCAGCAGCCGCTCAGCGCACGCGATCGCCACCTTCCTGCCCGTCGCTGAAGACCCAGTGAATTGCACGAAATCCACGTTGTCGATGACGGCGGCGCCGGTGCCGCCGCGCCCGGTCGCCACCACCAGCACCGGCGGGGCGCCGATCTCGGCCCAACCGCGGACAAACTCGACGGCCGACAGCGGCGTCACCTCCGACGGCTTCACCAGCACGGCGGCGCCGGCGGCCAAGGCGGGTAGTGCGTCCAATGCCGGCATCATGAACGGAAAATTCCAGGGGCTGATGACTCCTACGACCGGATACGGCCGGTAGGTGGTGGTGAGTTTCTTCGTCACTGCCAGCGGATTGAACGAGCGGGGATGCTCGTCGGCCAGGAACCGCTCCGCATTACCCGCCAGGTAGCCGAGCCAGGTTGCTATTAGGGTCGGTTCGAGGCTGGCCTCCGACCGTGTCTTGCCGCTCTCGGACTGCACCAGGTCGACGATGCGCTCGGAGTTGTCCAGCACCCAGTCCTGGTATTTCAGCAGCCACCGCTTGCGGCCGCGCGGTCCGAGGCCCTCCCATTCGGGTTGGAACAGGCGCAGCTCACCGGCCTTCGCCGCGACCGCATCGGGCGTGTCGATCGGTACGGTACCGACGACGCGCCCGTCGGCGGGGTTGCGCACGGTGATGGTGGAGATTTCGGTCTGAGGCTGGATTGCGGTCATCGTGGACTCCTTCTGAGGCACGTCGAAGCGTGCTTAAGAGCGTGCCACCGGCCCAGCGAACTCACTAGGGTATTCGGCTACTCGGCCTAGGTCTCCGGTGCTGCGTCGACGACGCCTATAGCAACGTGATCTGTTCGGGCTGCGGCTTGGCCGGCTCCAGCAGCTCGGGGCCGTTGTTGCGCACACTATTGACCAGCGTGGAGATCTCGCGCAGCTCGATGCTCCGCACATCCGGTGGGCGGGCCAACAGCTCTGGGTCAAGCGGGGCGTCGGGGTTCAGCCAGGCGTCCCAGTCGGCTTCGGCCAGCATCAAGGGCATCCGGTCGTGGATCTCGGCCAGCTCCCCCACCGCGTCGGTGGTGATGATCGTGCAGCTCAGCAGCGGGGCTGCATCGTCGCCGGCCTGCTTCGGTTTCCAAACCGACCACAGCCCGGCCATAAACAGCGGGTCGCCGTCGTCGCGGTGCATGAAGAACGGGGTTTTGGGGATCTTCTTGCCCACTGAGCCGCCGTCGGCATTGGCCCGCCATTCATACCAGCCGTCCATCGGCACCAGGCAGCGCTTGCTCTTCGCCGACGCGCGGAAAGCCGGCGAGCTGGCCACCTTGTCGGCACGCGCGTTGATCAGCAGCGGGCCTTTGGTTTCCGGTGCACCGTCGGGATCGGCCTTGACCCACGGCGGGACCAACCCCCAGCGCATCAGCCGCACCCGGCGAGTCGGTTCGTCGTCGGGCTCGCGATGGCGCGACACGACGGTTGCGACTGTGGTTGTCGGGGCCACGTTGTAATTGGGCTCCCCCGCATTGGGAGCGGCGCCGGTGGCCTCATCGATCGCCTTGATTTTCTCGGCCAGCTGGGCCGGGTCCGTCGTCACCGCAAACCGTCCGCACATACCCCCATAGTGCTCGGTATCCACGACCCCCGCCGACACGGCAGGATGAAACGGGTGAGCACCGCGCGGCAAGGAACATGGACGGCCCCACTCGCGCCGACCCCGGTGCACGCGACCGTGACCGTTCCCGGCTCGAAATCGCAGACGAACCGGGCGCTGGTGCTCGCGGCGCTGGCCGCCGCGCAGGGCCAAGGCACCTCGACGATCGGCGGAGCACTGCGCAGCCGGGATACCGACCTGATGATCGGAGCGCTCAGAACCCTGGGCTTGCAGGTCGACGGGGACGGCTCCGACCTGAAGGTCAGCGGCCGAATCGCGCCCGGCCCCAACGCGCGAGTGGACTGCGGCCTGGCCGGCACCGTTTTACGCTTTGTCCCGCCGCTGGCGGCGCTGGCCGATGTGGCGGTGGATTTCGACGGCGACGAACAAGCCCAGGCCCGGCCCATCGCGCCGCTGCTGGATGCGCTGCGCGGTCTCGGCGTCCCCGTCGACGGCATCGGTTTGCCTTTCCGGGTGCAGGGCAGCGGATCGGTCGCCGGCGGCACCGTGGCCATCGACGCGTCGGCGTCGTCGCAGTTCGTGTCCGGCCTGCTGTTGGGCGGGGCGTCGTTCACCGAGGGCCTGACCGTGCAACACACCGGCTCGACGTTGCCGTCGGCGCCGCACATCGCGATGACGGTGGCGATGCTGCGGCAGGCCGGTGTCGATGTCGACGATTCCGTCCCGAACCGTTGGCAGGTGCGGCCCGGCCTGGTCGCGGCCCGGCACTGGGACATCGAACCGGATCTGTCGAATGCGGTTCCATTCCTGGCGGCGGCGGTGGTGACCGGCGGAGCGGTCCGCATTACCGGCTGGCCGGAGAGCACCGTGCAACCCGCCGAGAATATCCTCGGCGTCTTGGGTAGATTGAATACCGTTGTTACCCAAACTGATTCATTCCTTGAGGTGCGGGGATCGGCGGCCTACGACGGGTTCGATGTTGACCTGCGCGCCGTCGGTGAGCTGACGCCGTCGGTGGCCGCGCTGGCGGCGCTGGCAACGCCGGGATCGGTGTCCCGGCTGGGCGGCATCGCCCATCTGCGCGGCCACGAGACGGATCGGCTCGCCGCGCTGAGCGCCGAGATCAACCGCCTCGGCGGCAACTGCCAGGAAACGCCCGATGGTCTGGTAATCACCGCGACGCCGCTGCGGGCGGGGACCTGGCGTGCCTATGCCGATCATCGGATGGCGACGGCCGGCGCGATCGTCGGGTTGCGGGTGGCCGGCGTTCAAGTCGACGACATCGGCGCCACCTCCAAGACGCTGCCGGACTTCCCGCAGCTGTGGACCGACATGGTCAAGGGGACCAGCGTTTGAGGCCCGGCGACTACGACGAGTCCGACGTCAAGGTCCGCTCCGGCAGGGGCTCGCGACCGCGCACCAAGACCCGTCCCGAGCACGCCGACGCCGAGGCCGCGATGGTGGTCAGCGTCGACCGCGGCCGCTGGGGGTGCGTGCTGGGCGGTCGCCCCGATCGCCGGGTCACGGCCATGCGGGCGCGCGAGCTGGGCCGCACCCCGATCGTGGTCGGCGACGACGTCGACATCGTCGGTGACCTGTCCGGGCGCACGGACACCCTGGCCCGCATCGTGCGGCGCGGTCCACGGCGAACGGTGTTGCGGCGCACCGCCGATGACACCGACCCCACCGAACGCGTGGTGGTCGCCAACGCGGACCAACTCCTGATGGTGGTGGCGCTGGCCGATCCGCCGCCGCGCACCGGCCTGGTGGACCGGGCGCTGATCGCCGCCTACGCCGGCGGGCTGACGCCGATCCTGTGCCTGACCAAGACCGACCTCGCGCCGCCGGAACCGTTCGCCGAGCAGTTCGTGGACCTGGACCTGACGGTGGTTGCGGCGGGCGTCGACGATCCCCTGCTCGCGGTGGCCGAGTTGCTTCCCGGCAAGATCACCGTGCTGCTCGGACATTCCGGGGTCGGCAAGTCGACCTTGGTGAATCGTATTGTGCCCGAAGCTGATCGGGCTGTCGGCGTGGTGACCGATATCGGCCGGGGCCGGCATACCTCGACGCAGTCGGTGGCGCTGCCGCTGGGCGACTCGCTGCCGGGTTCCGGTTGGGTCATCGATACCCCGGGCATCCGCTCGTTCGGATTGGCCCACATCGAACCCGACGACGTGCTGTCATCTTTCTCTGACTTGGCCGACACGATCCAGGACTGCCCGCGTGGCTGCGGGCACATGGGGCCGCCCGCCGACCCGGAATGCGCGCTGGACACCCTGTCCGGGCCCGCCGTGCGCCGCGTCGCGGCGGCCCGGAGGCTGCTGGCGGTGCTCAGGGAGACCTGACCAGTCGCATACCGAGTTCGTCGGCCGGCACCAGATGGCCGTCTGCGCAGTGGATTTCGACGGTTGCGTCGGCGCCGCAACCCAGATGGGTCAGCCGGAGCCGGTCGCGGCCCGGCAGGTGGCGCCGCCCCCACTCGAACATCGCGAAGACCACCGGCATGAAATCGATGCCGGCCTCGGTCAGCACATACTCCTCGCGCCCGCGCTGCCCGGGATCCCGGTAGGGCCGCCGCCTCAGTAGCCCGAGGTCGACCAGTTCGGCGAGCCGCGCCGAGGTGGCGGCCTTGGTGATGCCCACCCGGCGGGCGAAGTCGTCGAACCGGGTGGTGCCGTAATACGCCTCGCGCATGATGAGCATGGCGGACTTGGTGCCGACCACCGCCATGGTCTTCTCGATCGAGCACTCCCCGACAGCCGACCATTTGTCGCGCTCCGCCAGCGCCCCCTGAAGAAATGTCATGTAAATCACCTCCCGGTCTGGGTTGCATTTAGCATACCTAGGTGTTTACCTGGGTACAGCTAGCAATACTTAGCTTCAGACTCAAGGAGGAGTAATGACCAGTTACCAGGGCCGCGACGCCGTCATCGTCGGCGCCGTCCGCACCCCGATCGGGAAGGGCAAGGCCAGCGGCGCGCTGCACGATGTATTGCCCGCCGACCTGCTGGCGCACAGCCTGCGTGAACTGGTGGCACGCACCGGCGTGGACCCGCTCCGGATCGACGATGTCATCGCCGGTGCCGTCACCCAGGTCGGCGACCAGGCGGTCAACATCGCCCGCAATGCCCTGCTGGGCGCCGGGTTCCCCGAGACCGTTCCCGGCGTCACCGTCGACCGGCAGTGCGGCAGCAGCCAGCAGGCGATCAGCTTCGCCGCGCAGGGCGTACTCGCCGGCGCCTACGACGTCGTCATCGCCGGCGGGGTGGAGTCGATGAGCCGCGTCCCGATGGGCAGCTCGGTCGTGCCGGGCAGCAACCCGTTCGGCGAGGACATGGCGGCCCGCTACCCCGAAGGCCTGGTGCCACAGGGCATCAGCGCCGAACTGATCGCCGCGAAGTGGGGCTTCTCACGCACGCAACTCGACGAGTTCTCCGCCGAAAGCCACAACAAGGCAGCCCGGGCCACCAAGGACGGGCTCTTCGACAACGAGCTGATCCCGATCGCCGGGCTCACCACCGACGAGATCATCAGGCCCGCTACCACGGTGGAGACGTTGGCCACGCTGCAGCCGGCGTTCTACAGCGAGGCGGTGAAAGAGCGTTTCCCGCAGATCAATTGGTCGATCACGCCGGGCAACTCCTCGCCGCTCTCGGACGGCAGCGCCGCGGTGATGATCACCACGAGCGAGGTCGCCAAGAAGCTGGGTCTGCGCCCGCTGGCCCGGATCCACACCACCACCGCGGTGGGCTCCGACCCGCTCTACATGCTGACCGGCGTCATCCCCGCCACCGAGAAGGTGTTGGGCCGCGCCGGACTGACACTGGCCGACATCGACCTGTTCGAGGTGAACGAGGCGTTCGCTCCCGTTGTACTCGCCTGGGCGGCCGACACCGGCGCCGATCTGGCCAAGACCAACGTCAACGGCGGGGCGATCGCGATCGGCCACCCGCTGGGCGCCAGTGGTGCCCGCATCATGACGACGCTGGTCAATGCCCTGGAGCAGCAAGGTGGTCGGTACGGGTTGCAGACAATGTGCGAGGGCGGCGGCATGGCCAACGCCACCATCGTCGAGCGTCTGTGACGCTCAACGAACAGAACCCACCACCAATGTCTTCCAACACCGTCTCCAAAATCTTTGTCATCGGCGGCACCGGCGCCCAAGGCATCCCGGTCATCCGTGCGCTGGTCGCCGACAAGAAATACTCCGTTAGATTCCTCAGCCGCGACCCCGCCTCCCGGCGGGCCGCGGACCTCCTCGCGCTCGACAACGTCTCGATCCTGGAAGGCTCATTCGCTGACGAAGCCATCCTGCGGGAAGGATTCCGCGGTTGTGACGGAGCATTTATCAACATCGACGGGTTCAACACCGGCGAGAAAACCGAGATCTATTGGGCGATCCGCAGTTACGAGATAGCCATCGAAGAAGGAATCAAATTCTTCGTGTATGGAAACCTGGACTACGGGCTCAAGAAATCTGGATATGACTCTAGATTCCGCACGGGCCATTATGACGGCAAGGGACGCGTGGGCGAGTGGATCCTGTTTCAGAACCAGGCGAATAGGGACAGAATGGGAGCAGCGGTCTTCACGACGGGTCCGTACATCGAGATGGTGATTGCGCCTCGGACGCCGATGACACCTACCGTCGAAGACGGTGCCGTAACTTGGCGAGTTCCCCTTGGTGAGGGAGCGGTGCCACATGTGTCTCTGGAGGATTGCGGACACTATGTCCGTTGGCTCTTCGATCATCCGGAGCGCGCGAATGGTATGGATCTGGAAGTCGCTATCGACCATATTGCCTATGCGGACCTTGCTGTGGCATTTGAACAGGTCACTGGGCATCCGGCACGATACATCGACACCGATTTAGACACGTACTGGCGGAACGGTCCGCTCAGCCCACGCGCAGATATGCCAGCCGGGTACAACGCGGACCCAAATGACAAAAGCACAATGAACGTTCGGGATAATTTCACGGGCTTCTGGAATCTTTGGAAGTACGGGATCGTTAGCAGGAATTATGCTTTGCTCGATGAGATTCACCCAAATAGGATTAGAAGTGCTGAACAGTGGTTCAGGAGAGAAGACCAGTTGGGACGAAAGCTGGGTAAGGGCAGCCTTTGGGAAAGGGTTCAGCCGGAGAACCAGACTCCCATCCTAAAGATTGGCGAGGATTCGCGGACAGGCAAGTTGTAAACCAACGCAACAGGGCCCCCGGATTCAGACTCCGGGGGCTCTGGCATGCGCAGGCTCAGTCCAGTCGAGCCCGGACGGCGGATCGGTCGCAAACAAGTTGCAGACGTTCGAGGCGTCGGACAAGGAGACTTGAGAGCCATCTGCCCGTCTCGGCGGCTGCGATTCCTGAAGTGCGTCCGAGGAGTTGACCTATCACGATCTTGGCTTCCAATCGGGCGAGCGCGGCTCCGACGCAGAAGTGGATTCCCTTCCCGAACGTGATGTGGCCCTTCCCGAAAAGGCGGTCAAGTTTGAACTGTTCGGGATCCTCAAAGTGCGACGGGTCGCGATTGGCCGCTCCCCACAGCAGGAGCAGGCGTGAACCCGCGTGCAGTTCGACGCCGCACAGTTCGGTGTCGTTGACGACGTGTCGGTAGTGGCCCCGGAAAGGCGGCTCATAGCGCAACACCTCTTCGAGGAACGCACCGAGTAGCTCCGGCTGATCGCGAAGTTGCTGCTGCACGTCGGGGTGTGTGGTGAGAACCCAAGCGGCAGAACCGATGAGAGAGGCCGTGGATTCACCGCCGGCGCTGAACAGCGTGATCATCATGGCTAGCGCGGCGAGGTCGTCAAGTTCCCCGGTGGCACAGGCCACAGCAAGGTCGCCCAAGAGATTGTCATGTGGGTCGGCTGCCGCCTGTTGGAACTTCTCGGCGATGTAGGCGCTGAGTTCCATCACCGCGACACCTGCGGCGTCCATCTGACCTCGAGTCACTAGTCCTTCGACCACCTGGGTAGCGGAATAACCCCACCGGATGAGCTTGGCGATGTCGGTATCGGGAACGCCGATGATCCTCCCGACGATCATCATCGGCAGACGATTAGCCATCGCACCCATCCATTCGATGCGCCCACCTTGGGCGTTGGCATTCCAGAGGTGATCGGCAGTGTCGGTAATGAACGTCCCGAAGGCGCGTATGCGCTTGGCGGCCAGTTGCGGCAGCAGCGCCTTCCTATGGACTGAATGAGCTGGCTCGTCGGCGGTAGCCAGTGCCTGTGTGGCTCCGCCGAGTTCTCCGATGACAAACGGAGTTACGGCGCCGCCGGGCTGGTACATCATCGTCGCAATCAGGTTTGACGAGAAGTCACCGCACCGAGCGACCGCCTCGTTGATCGCCTCCCAACTACTCACGGCGTAGAAGTCGGACCCGCCGATGCGATGGAGGTGCCCGGTCTGATGCATCTGCTCGTAGAGCGGATGCGGGTTTTGGATGTACCGATCGTCAAACAGCGCGATTCCGAGGCCACCGTCCAGCGATGTCATTTCTCCACGCTGAGCGGCGGGCACAAACCGCGTCAACAATGCTCGAAGAACTTGCAACCCGGCGTCGGCACTGAGCGACGCCGGGTGTCTCACCAGTGTGCTCGTGCCTCGACAAACCCTGAGACCATCTGCTCGTTTCGTCTCAAAACTGAGAAAATATGACGTCAACGACACGCGGAGGTGGACGCCTATGGTTCGCAACGATTGGATCGTTGGTGGTGAGCGGCGAACAGCGGCGGCTGATCGCATCTACGAAGCCGCGACCGACCTGGCAATCCGCGGAGGCCTGGATGCCTTCGACATCGACACCCTGGCGGCACAACTGCACTGTTCGCGAGCCACGATCTATCGCTACGCGGGTGGCAAAGCTCAGATACGCGATGCCGTTCTCATACGCCTAGCGGCGGGCATCATCGGTACGGTTCGACATGCCGTCGATGGATTGAGTGGCCCGGAGCGGGTCGTTACTGCAATTACCGTGGCACTCGAACAGATCCGGTCGGACCCGTTGCGGCGGCTGATGCTGATCCCCAGTCAGTCGCCGGATTTGGACGAGTTGCATTCCTCACCAGTTCTTAGCCATCTCGCAGCCGAACTCACCGGGATTACCGACGACGACCCACAAGCGGCTCAGTGGATTGTGCGCTTGGTTGTCTCGTTCGCCTACTGGCCAATGGCGAATGGCCGCATCGAACAGGAGGTGATCAGGAGATTTGTAGCGCCCGCATTCGGGTCGTGAGCGACCCGAGCAGTTTCGCGGCCTAGCCAAACATCGCAATAGTGCCCCCTACCTCCAGTACGGATGCTCTATTGCGGTGCGGCCCAACGTGAGCCCGAATCAGCTGTTCGTCCCGAAGACGAGAAGACGCCGGGGTTCGGTCGGCACCGCGCCCGAAGGTGAGTCCGGGGGGCATCAATCAAATTTGCTGGAGTACTGCGGGCAGTAAGTCCCTGTCGCCAGACCCATGATCTTGGCGATCGAGGCGTCGGCTAACTGCGGGAGCGCCGATTTCGCATCGGCGAGGGTTTGGTCAAACGTGAACCCTTTGGACCAGTCCCCACAAACCGCATGCCCGATTTGGAGCATGGTTTGGTCCGAGCCGCTTGGCCAGGTGATCCCCTTGTCCCTGAGCGCTTGCAGGTAAGCGTCATCCATTGAGTCGGCATTCGCGATCGGGGCGGTGATGACTGCGATACCGCCCAGAACGGCAGCGAGCGGGCCGGTCAATCGTGCGGTCTTCTTCATTCGTTGACTCCTCAGTGTGGACGAGCGCGACGACTGATCTTTCGAGACGTACTCTCGCACAAGCTGCATGAAGGAGACGCCTGACAGATGGACCTGCTCATTGAGAGCGTCACCCTGCTCGATCTCGACACGGGAGAGCTGCACGGCGGATCGTCTGTCCGCGTGGAGGGCGACCGCATCGTAGAGACTGCTCGCGGTCGGACGCTCGCCGGCAACGACGAAATCCTCCGGGTTGACGCCGGGGATCGCGTGCTCCTTCCCGGATTCATCGATGCGCACGTACATGCGGCGTTCACCACCATGAATCTGAGTGAACTGTGGACCCGTCCGCCCTCCCGACGCGCTATCGAGACAAAGAACATCTTGGAGGCCATGCTGCGACGCGGCTTCACCACCGTCCGCGATGCCGGCGGGTTGGACAAAGGGATCTCCGAATCCATTGATGCCGGTCTGATCAATGGCCCTCGGGTCTTCAGGTCGGGGCGGGTACTCAGCCAGACCGGTGGGCACGGCGACGGCCCGAGCACCGGTGAGCCACTGTGCGCTTGCCACATCAAGACGAGCGACTTTTCGCACGTCGCCGACGGGGTCGACGCAGTTCGCCGGGCGGCACGCGAGGAACTTAAGAACGGTGCCCACCAAATCAAGGTCATGGCCGGTGGCGGCGTCGCGAGTCCCACCGACCCTATCGACATGGTGCAGTACACCGGCGAGGAAATTCGGGCAGCCGTCACCGAGGCCAGCGCACGACGCACCTACGTCCTCGCGCACGCCTACATTCCCGAAGCGATCATCCAGGCGGTCGAGGCAGGTGTCCGTTCCATTGAGCACGGCAACCTCATCGACGAATCGGCGGCGCGGGTCATGGCAGAGCATGACTGCTTCCTCGTCCCCACTCTTGCCACCTACGACGCCATCGCCAGGCTGGGAAAGCAATTCAATTTCCCGCCCGAAAGCTTGCGCAAATTGAACGACGTGCTTGAAGACGGTGCGAAGGCGATCGAGATCGCCGTCGCTGCGGGCGTGAGCATCGGCTTCGGAACGGACCTGCTCGGCGAAGCCCATGACCGGCAGTCCCGAGAGTTCGAGTTACGCGCTGCCGTTCAGTCGCCCCTCGACGTTTTGCGCTCGGCAACAATCACGAATGCCGAGCTGATAGGGAAGGCCGGTGAGCTTGGTGTGGTGGCACCAGGAGCATTCGCCGACCTTCTGCTGGTCGACGGGAACCCTCTCGAGGATGTTGCCGTGCTTGGTGGGCAGGGTGACCGTTTGGATCTCATTGTCCGCGGCGGTGAGGTCATCCAGAACCGGCTCCACCGGGTTTAAATCTAGGCGCTCAGGGGTTGTAGATACGTACGCGGGCGGCCGCGATATGCGCGGTTGTACTGATGTTTTGCCGCATGCGGAGCCCGCATGCTGGCTAGCATGAGCGAGATTGATCCGCATGTGGACACGCCGCTGGTGAACTGGGGTGAGCTGGCAATGGGCGAGCTGGTGCCGACCGGAACGGTGAGCCTACTGCTGGCCGACGTGGAGGGCTCCACCCGGTTGTGGGAGAACTCGCCAGCAGAGATGAGCGCCGCGCTGGCGCGCCTGCAAGCCACGGTGTCTGAGGTGGTGGCCGCCCATGGCGGGGTGCGCCCGGTGGAACAGGGTGAGGGTGACAGCTTTGTGGCCGCCTTCCCCCGCGCCTCCGAGGCGGTGGCCTGCGCTGTGGCGTTGCAGCGGGCGCCGCTGGCGCCGATCCGGCTGCGCATCGGGATCCACACCGGCGAGGTGCTGCTGCGCGATGAGGGCAACTACGCCGGGCCGGTGATCAACCGCACCGCGCGGCTGCGCGATCTGGGCCACGGCGGTCAGACCGTGCTGTCGGGTGCGACCGAGGAGTTGGTGGCCGAGCGGCTGCCCGAGGGTGCGTGGCTGACCGATCTGGGCACCCACCCGTTGCGTGATCTGCCCCGCCCAGAGCGGGTGGTGCAGCTGTGCCATCCCGACCTGATCAATGAGTTCCCGCCCCTTCGTGTATCCAGCACCGTTGCCTTCACCCGTCTTCCGGCGCAGCTGACCAGTTTCGTGGGCCGCCATGTCGAGCTGACCCAGCTGCGGAAGCTGCTGGCGCAGAACCGGGTGGTGACGTTGACCGGCGCGGGCGGGGTGGGCAAAACCCGGCTGGCGATCCAAGTCGCGGCCCAGCTGACGGGCGAGTTCGGCGACGGGGTGTGGTATGTGGACCTTGCGCCGATCACCGATCCCGAGCTTGTGCCCGTGACGGTGGCGCGTGCACTCGGGCTGCCCGACCAACCGGGCCGCTCCACCATGGACAGCCTGCTGCGGTTTGTTCGCGACCGTCAGATGCTGGTGTTGCTGGACAACTGCGAGCATCTGCTGGATGCCAGCGCCGAACTGGTCGTCGCCCTCCTGGGTGCCACGCCGGGGCTGACCTTGCTCGCGACGAGTCGTGAGGCGATCGGGGTGGCCGGTGAGGTGAGCTGGCGGGTGCCGTCGCTGTCGCTGGCCGATGAAGCCCGCGAGTTGTTCACTGACCGCGCCCGCCATGCCCGCCCCGATTTCATCCTCACTGACGAAAATGCCGCGACGGTGGGCGAAATTTGCGCACGCCTGGATGGGGTGCCGCTGGCGATCGAGCTGGCCGCGTCGCGGGTACGGGCGTTGTCGCTGGCCGAGATCCTCGACAGCCTGCATGACCGGTTCCGGCTGCTGACCGGTGGGGCGCGCACCGCGGTGCGCCGCCAGCAGACCTTGCGCGCCTCGGTGGACTGGTCGCATGCGCTGTTGACCGGTCCCGAGCGGGTGTTGTTTCGCCGGCTGGCGGTGTTTCTGAGCGGATTCGACGTGGACGCTGCGCAAGCTGTCGCTGGCGGTGCTGAGCTGGTGCGCTACCAGGTGCTCGATCAGCTCACCCTGCTGGTGGACAAGTCGCTGGTAGTCGCCTTTGACAGTGGGGTCACCGGGGGACGGACCCGCTATCGGCTGCTGGAGACGGTGCGCCAATACTCTCTGGAAAAGCTTGGCGAATCCGGCGAGGCCGACGTCGTGCGGACGCGCCACCGCGACCATTACACGTCGATGGCCGCGCTGCTTGACGCGCCGGCAGACAGTGGTTATGAGCAGCGCATCGAGCAGGCCAACATCGAGATCGACAACCTGCGCGCCGCGTTCGGGTGGAGCCGGGAAAACTCCGAATTCGAGCTGGCGTTGACGCTGGCGTCGTCGCTGCAGCCAGTGTGGCAAGCGCGAGGACGCCTCCGGGAAGGGCTGACCTGGTTCGACACCGCCCTCACCGACCTCGACGCACACCACCTTGAGGTGACGCCCGCGGTTCGGGCGCGGGCGCTGGCCGATAGGGCCACCCTCGGCCTATGGGTGGCCTCCCCCGAGAGCCCGGATCAGGCTCAGCAAGCCCTGGCGATCGCCCGCGAGATCGAGGACCCGGCACTGCTGATCCGGGCGCTCACCGCGTGCGGCTATATCGCCGCCTACTACGACGCAGAGGCGGCCGGCTCGTACTTGGCCGAGGCGATCGGCCTGGCCCGGGCGTTGGGCGACCCGTGGCGGCTCAGCCAGATTCTCGTCGCGCAAGTCGTCGCGGCACTCGTGGCGCATGACCCGATCGCGGCGCGCGCGGCCGCCGAGGAAGGACGCGATCTCGCCGACGCGATCGGTGACCGGTTCGACGCGCGCCGGTGCCGCTGGTACCTCGGAATCGCGCAGCTGTATCGGGGCGATCTGGCCGGAGCGGTAGCACAATTCGGCGCGGTGGCCGCCGAGGCCGAGGCAGCTAACGATGAGATCTGGAGGGTGGATAGCCTCGTGGGCCTGGGCATCGCGCTGGCGCATCAGGGTGACACCGCGGCGGCCCGGGCCGCCGCCGACGCGGCCGTCGAGGCCACTGCCGAGCTGGGCGGGATTAAAGCGGGCGCCGCCTACCACGTGTTGGCTATCGCTGCCCTGGCCGCCGGCGATGCTACGACGGCGCAGGACGCGACCGAGGCGGCCTGGCCACACGTGAGTGCTGTGCCCCAGGCGACGGGGGTGCAGCGAGTCCTCAGTGCGGAGGCCGCGCTTGCAGGCGGGGACCTGCTTGCGGCCCGCCGCTGGGCCGACGACGCCGTATCGACAACGACGGGCTCGTTCCTGTCGGACCCGCTGGCGGCGCGCGCCCGCGTGGCGATCGCACAAGGCGAGCCAGACCAGGCTGAGCGTGCCGCCCACGACGCGCTTGCGCGTGCCGCCGAGGCCGAGGCGTACCTGTTCATCCCCGACATCTTGGAATGCCTCGGCACAGTGGCCGGCGAGGCCGCGAGCCACCGCGAAGCGGCCCGCCTCTTCGGCGCGGCTGAAGCCACCCGCCAGCACATGGGCGCCGTGCGCTTCAAGATTTATGACGCCGGCCACGAGTCATCCGTAGCGGCGCTGCGAGATGCCATGGGTGAGAACGACTTTGACTCCGCCTGGGCCGAGGGCGCGGCCCTATCCACCAAGGAGGCGATCGCCTACACCCAGCGCGGCCGCGGCCAACGCAAACGCCCCACCAGCGGCTGGACATCGCTCACCCCCACCGAGCGCGACGTCGTGCGACTGGTCAGCGAAGGGCTGGCCAACAACGACATCGCTGGGCGGCTATTCGTCTCACCGCGCACCGTGCAAACCCACCTCACCCACGTCTACGCCAAACTCGGACTCAACTCGCGCGTACAGCTCGTCCAAGAAGCCGCACGCCACACCTGAACGCGACCACATGCCCTCGGTCCAAGCCGATCTCAGCAGGCAAGGTCCGGGGGCTCAGCGCTGCGGCTCACGAACGACATTGGGGTAGGCCGAGGATTCGCGCAGCCTGGTCGGGCGTTGCTACGGGACGGCCGAGTTGTTTGCACAGGCTTGCGGCTTCGGTCACCAGCTCGACATTGGTCGGAGTGCGGCGACCGCCGTAGAACTCGAGCCCCAAGTGGAGGTGTCCGCCGCGTTCGAGCGCCAGTTCAGCAATACGATTCGCGCACAGGTCGCCGCCGACGATGGAGACAGCCCACTGTAGGTCACATCCCTCAAGTAATTCCAGGTAGGCGTCAAATGCGCGCTCCGTCGGGGGCAACCCGAAGGGCGCTCCAAGGTAACCGCGTTCGGTAGAGAAGTAGAGCTTGATCATCGCTCCCTTGGGGAGTCGGCCCGCCCGCCACCACGCGAGGGTGGTCCGGAGAAAACCGGGTTCGTAGATGGCCAGACTGGGACCCAGTTTCGCCTCCCGACAGATGTCGAAGGCCCGGCTGATCGATTCGAAGGAGTTGCTGTAGACCAACGCTCCCGCGGGTATGCCGTCGGCATCAGTGCCGCCGAGATTGACCGAACCGGGGTCGGTGAGCCCGACGCGCATACCGGCCGCGGCGAGTGGGATCAGGTGTTCGTAGGAAATTGATCCCTCATCGAAGTGGATCGTCGGGTATAGGAGGGCGTCGGGCCGGGCAGCGAGTATGGGCCGCCAAGCTTCGAGGTAACGCTCGGCGGCCTGGTCCACGCTCATGCCGTAGCGGTCGATGTGATTGTGGATGATGGCTGCACCCGCCTCCATACAGGCGAGGGCATCTGCGGCGATCTCCGACGGTTCGACAGGAACATTGGGGTTGGTCGCCTTCGATGTGACGCCGTTGACGGCGCATTCAATGATGACGGGATTCATCCGGTAGCCACCCCTCTCATTCCATTCGTTCGACCCATTGCGCCCGAGATGCCCCCGGCTCGAACGGATCGCTAAAGTACTGCGTCTCGCGGACCACCTCCCCACCCTCGAATTCCATGATGCTGACCACGTAATACGGTTGCCCGTCATAGGTCAGGATGAGTTCGCTGATCCAAAGATCGCCGCCACCAAGCATGCGTCGCACGGTGAAGCGTTTCTCGTTCGGCTGGGCGACCCGCGACGCCTCAATGTTGGCTCGACCTCGGATGCGCTCGCCCGATTGCGGATAGTCGAGAACTGCATCAGCTCGGTAGATTTGGTGCTCCGCCCCAAAGTCGTTGGCGTCGGAGGCCGACCAGTGGCGCCGCAGGGCGGCCCGCACGTCTTCATCACCCATGCCTATCTTTCCTCCCAGCGGTTCCGTCATCGTTCCGCCATTGGGGCGGGACTCGACACATACGTCGATCCTGCACCATAACCGCCGCCGGCATGACCACGCTGGTCAACGCGTTGCAGCAGCGCGGCGGGCGGTATGGTTTACAGGCGATGTGTCAGCGCGAAAGTCTCGGCTAACACGACCCGACGCGGGCAAAGGATCGGGAAATGACCGTAATACGTGCCGCCGCAGTGCAACTCAGCCCGGTCCTTTACAGCCGGGAGGGGACGGTCGAAAAGGTAGTCGGCAAGATCGAACAGCTGGCCCGACAGGACGTGCAGTTCGCGACCTTTCCGGAAACGGTGGTCCCGTACTACCCGTACTTCTCCTTCGTCCAGCGTCCGTTCGAGATGCGTTCGCAACACCTGAGGCTGCTCGATCAAGCCGTGACCATACCGTCGCCGGCGGTCGACGCGATCAGCGCGGCGGCGCGAGCCGCCGGCATGGTGGTGTCCATCGGCGTCAACGAGCGCGACGGTGGTTCGCTGTACAACACGCAGTTGTTGTTCGACGCCGACGGCGCCTTGCTTCAGCGGCGGCGCAAGATCTCGCCGACCTACCACGAACGGATGGTCTGGGGACAGGGCGACGGCAGCGGATTGCGGGCGGTCGACAGCGCGGTCGGGCGTATCGGGCAGTTAGCGTGTTTTGAACACTTCAACCCGCTGGCGCGCTACGCCCTGATCGCCGACGGCGAGCAGATCCACTCGAGCATGTTTCCAGGGTCGTTCGGCGGCGACCTGTTCGCGCAACAGACGGAAATCAGCGTGCGCAACCACGCGCTCGAGTCTGGCGTCTTCGTCGTCAATGCGACCGCGTGGCTCGACGCCGATCAGCAGGCGCAGATCATCGCCGACACGGGTTGTCCCATTGGCCCGATATCCGGGGGTTTTTTCACCGCGATCATCACGCCCCAGGGCGAGTATTTGAGCGAGCCGCTACGCTCCGGAGAGGGCGAGGTGATAGCCGACCTCGACTTGTCATCAATCAACACCCGAAAGGTCCTCATGGATGCCGCCGGCCACTACAGCCGGCCCGAACTGCTCAGCCTGATGGTGGACCGCACGCCGAGCGCGCACCTGCACGATCGGTTCGAACACCAGGCAAACGGCGTACCGGAGCACGCTGACGATGCACACGTCTGAAACCCGCTACATCACCTTCCAGGGCGTCCGGGTGCGCTACGACAGCGCGAAGAGCTACGACGAGCTGGTCGCCGCGCTGCTCGCCGACATCGGTGAGCGGCCGCTCTCGCTCGACGATTTCGCAAACGCGGCGGACAGCTGGGAGTCGTATCAGCGACAGGTTGAACCGCACGTCGGACCGAGCGGATTCATGTTGTTCGCCCTGTTCGACCACGGCGCCTGGATCAAGAAGGCCGGCATCGACCGCAAGGTGTTGCGCGTCATCTTCGGAAACCCGATGATCGCCATCACGATGCTGCGCCACGACGTGAAGGCGGGCCTGTTCGCCCCGGTCGAGGCGCTGGTCGCCGACGAGGGTGACGGCCGCAGCAGCCTGACCTACGTCAAGCCGTCGTCACTGATGGTCATCGAGCCCAACCCGCAATTGCTTAGCGCCGCAGAGGAACTCGACGCCAAGGTGGCCGCGCTGGCCGCCAAGGTGGCCGCGCTGGCCGCCAAGGTGACCGGCTAGGCCGCCAAGTCGTCGGCGTCAGTGATCCGCTGCTCGGCCTGTTTGGCGGCGCGCTTGGCGCGCCGCCAGCCCCGCACCGTTGCGATCGCGGTCTTGAGCCCGCGACGGCGCCCGGTCGCCGGATCGGTGCTCGCGAAACCGGGTTCGAGTTCGGCGAACATCCGCTCGCTGCGGGTCTCCGGCGCGTCGTCGGCGTCGTCGACCAAGTACCTATTCGGCAGCGACAGCTTGGCGATGGTGCGCCACGTCTTGGCGTACTGCAGCAGGAATGAGCCCGTGGTGTACGGCAAGTCGTACTTGTCGCAGACCGCGCGCACGCGCATCGAGATCTCGTGCAGACGATTGCTCGGCAAGTCGGGGTACAAGTGGTGCTCGATCTGGTGGCACAGGTTGCCGCTCATGAACCGCAGCACGGGGCCGCCCTCGAAGTTGGCGCTGCCCAGCATCTGGCGGAGGTACCACTGCCCTTTCGTTTCGCCGATCATGTCGGTCTTGGTGAATTTCTCTGCGCCGTCGGGGAAATGGCCGCAGAAGATGACGGCGTTGGCCCACACGTTGCGGATGCCGTTGGCCACCGCGTTGGCCGTCAGGGTGGACCGGTAGGTCGCGCCGGGTGACAGCGAGGTCAGCGCCGGGAACGCGACATAGTCCTTGAGCACCTGGCGACCGGCCTTGGCGAAGAACTCGTCGACCCTTTGTCGCGCTTCCTCGTGACCCATCCGCTTCTTGAGGATCTTGCCGATCTCCACGTGCTGCAGGCCGACACCCCATTCGAAGAGGAGCGCGAGCAGGGTGTTGTAAAACAGGTTGAAGACGTTGAAGCGCTTCCAGCGCTGGTCTCGGGTGACGCGCAGCAGGCCGTAGCCGACGTCGTCGTCCATCCCGAGGATGTTGGTGTATTTGTGGTGCACGAAGTTGTGGGTGTAGCGCCAGTGCTTGGACGACCCGCTCATGTCCCACTCCCAGGTCGAGGAGTGAATCTCCGGGTCGTTCATCCAGTCCCACTGGCCGTGCATGACGTTGTGGCCGATCTCCATGTTCTCGATGATCTTGGCCACGCCCAGCGTCGCGGTGCCCGCCCACCAGGCCGAGCGCCGCGAACTGGCGGCCAGCACCACCCGGCCGGCCACCTCAAGCGCCCGCTGCGCCGCGATGGTGCGGCGGATGTAGCGCGCGTCGCGCTCGCCGCGCGAGTCTTCGATGTCCTGGCGGATAGCGTCCAGCTCAATCGCCAGGTTCTCGATGTCGGCGTCGGTCAGATGCGCGAATACGTCGACGTCTGTGATCGCCATCGTCTTCATCTCCCCTGCGATCGTTTATGCGGTCCTAAAACTAATTCCAGACCTACGCTATCGTAACCTACGACTCCGTAAGTTACCTGTGAGTAGCCTTTAGATGTCAAGCACGCAATCACCCGATGCGGACGAAATGCAGGTCTGGACCCGTGTGCCGGGGTCGTGTTCCTTGCCAGTTCGCAGATCGCGGACGTGGCCTTCCACCAGGCTGACCACGCACGATTGACAGATACCCATCCGGCAGCCGAAGGGCATCTGGACACCGGCGGCCTCACCCGCGTCCATCAACGATGTCGCGGCATCGGCAGTCAGACTGCGCCCGCTCCGGGCGAACGTAACCGTCCCACCCGCTCCGGCGGGTGCGGCCCTGGACACCGCGAACCGTTCCAAGTGCAGCCGGTCGCGGATGCCCGCCGACGACCAGACCTTCTCAGCCTGGTTGAGCATGCCTTCCGGCCCGCAGGCCCACGTCTGGCGTTCGCGCCAGTCCGGCACCTCCTGGCTCAGCCGCGAAAGGTCGAGCCGACCCTCGGTGCGGGTCTGCCGCACCCGCAACCGATAGCCGGACTGGTCGGCCGCCAGCTCCGCCAACTCGGCGCCAAACATGACGTCAGGTTCGGTGGGCGCCGAATGCAGGTGGGTGATGTCGGCAATTTGGTTGCGGCGCATCAACGTCCGCAGCATCGACATCACTGGCGTAATCCCAGACCCGGCGGTGAGGAACAGAATCGACGGCGGCGCCGGGTCGGGCAGCACGAAATTGCCCTGGGGCGCGGCCAGCCGCACGATGGTTCCCGGCTCGACGCCGGCCACCAGGTGGGTGGACAGGAAGCCTTCGGGCATCGCTTTCACGGTGATGGTCACCGTGCGCGGGGACCCAGAGGTTGCAGCGGCCGGGCTCGACGTCAACGAATAGGATCGCCAGCGCCAGCGTCCGTCTACCAGCAGCCCGATCCCCATGTACTGGCCCGGCTGGTAGTCGAAGCTGAAGCCCCAGCCCGGCTGGATGACAAGGGTCGCGGAATCTTCCGTCTCCCGCCGGACTTCTACGATGCGGCCTCGCAATTCCCGCGCGGACCACAGCGGATTGGCCAGATGCAGATAGTCGTCCGGCAATAACGGCGTTGTGATCCGAGAGGCGAGCTGGCGCAGCGCATGCCAGCCGGGATGCCTGGCCGCCCCCGCAACGGTCGGACGCGTGGTTGCCACAACATTGCCGGTCACCTGCGCGTATTTCTTGCCCATAGGAAGCTCCTGCTCACGATGCGGCGTTTAGCTTCCGCTAACGTTGGGGACAGCTCCGCAGCCGCCGGTAAAAGCTACGCTACCGTAACCTACGGTACCGTATTTAGCCTGAATGCGCGGAGTGCGTCACACCCGCGAGTCAGAGCAGGTCAAGCAGGAATGGCAGTTCCTGGTTGGCGTACCAGGCCAAATCATGGTCCTGGGCATCGCCGACTACCAGGTCAGCGTCCTCATCGCCCAGGTCAGCTTCGTCGATGGCCGCGATCGCCGCGGTGACCGCCGGCTCAGCGTCGGCGTTGTCCACAAATGCGGCGATGACGTGCTCGATCGCGACGGGCGCGCCGAGCCTGACGACGGCGTCGTCGAGATCGGGACGGTACTTGGCGTCGTCGACCTCGGCGGCCAGCACCGCCCGCCGCGGCAGGGTCTCACCGGCGTCGGCCGCCAGCAGACGCAGCGATGCCAGCGCCGCCTCACGCAACGCCACCTCGGCGAGCTCATCGTCGTCACCCTCGGCGTAAGCCTCACGCAACGTCGGTGTCACCGCGAATGCCGTGCCGTTGACCGGCCACAACGAGCCGTCGGCGACGAGTTGCTGCAACATTGCCACCGTGGCCGGGATGTAGACCTTCAAAACGGCATCAGCCACGTCAGTCCCCGATCAACGTGGCCGCATAGTCGTCGACGTACCTCGACAGCTCACGCGGCGGCCGCTGGTAGTTATCACTCACGATTGGACGTGCCGGGAGGTTGATCTTCGGCTGTTTGACCTCTTGGTAGTCGATGGTGGACAGCAGATGGGCCATCATGTTCAGCCGTGCGTGCTTCTTGATATCGGATTCAACGACATACCACGGGTTAGCCGGGGTGTCGGTGTGCACCATCATCTCGTCTTTGGCGCGCGAATAATCCTCCCACCGATATACCGATTCCAGGTCCATGGTGCTGAGTTTCCATCGTCGGACAGGGTCATTCCGCCGCGCCTTGAACCGGCGCAGCTGTTCGTCGTCGGAGACCGAAAACCAATACTTGCGCAACAGAATCCCGTCGTCGATCAGCATCTGCTCGAAGATCGGCGTCTGCCGCAAAAACAGCACATACTCTTGCGGCGTGCAAAATCCCATGACTTTCTCGATGCCGGCTCGGTTGTACCACGACCGGTCGAAGAGCACGATTTCGCCCCGGGAGGGCAGATGGGCGATATACCGCTGGTAGTACCACTGGCCGCGTTCCCGGTCGGTGGGCACCGGCAACGCGGCGATGTGCGCGATCCGCGGACTGAGGTATTCGGTGATCCGTTTGATGGCACCACCCTTGCCCGCCGCGTCGCGCCCTTCGAAGATGACCACCACGCGCGCGCCGGAAAACCGCACCCACTCCTGCAACTTCACGAATTCTGTTTGCAGCCGAAATAATTCGGCCTCGTAGACGTCGTTGGAGATCTTGCGTACAGCCGGCGCACTGGATTTCTTTTTCTTCGCCTTCGCCGACGCGCCCTCGTTTGTCGCGGTGCTCATGGACGGATGGTATATCGACCAGATTCGTGGGCACCGTTTTTAACGGGTGACAGCTACCGAGAAGCTTCCAAAAGCTCGTCAAGTGATTGGCTCAACAGTCCCGGCAGCAGGTCCACGTCGCTCATCGCATCACGGTCGGCATTGATTCCGAAATACAGCATCCCGTTGTAGGACGTCACACTGATCGCGAGCGCCTGATTCTGCAACAGCGGCGGCACGGCGTAGGTCTCCAGCAACTTGGTACCGGCGATGTACATCTGAGACTGAGCTCCAGGAGCATTGGTGATCAACAAGTTGAACGGTTGCTTGGAAAGGGTAGGAAAGCTGGTGGCTACCCGAATACCCATGGCGTGCAATGTGGGTGGCGCAAAACCCGACAGCGTAACGATAGTCCTGGCGTCGACCAGGCTTGGCGCCGTCGGGTTCGATTCGGTGGCGTGCGCGATCTGCGACAGCCGCACCACGGCGTTGCCCTCCCCCACCGGAAGATCGACCAGGAACGGTGTCACCTGACTGATCGCCTGGCCAGGACCGGTTGAGTCGAGCTGGTCATCTGCATAGACCGACAGCGGCGCCATCGCCCGGATCGTCGCCGTCGGTGCCACCGCTTCACCGCGTGACATCAGCCAGTTGCTCAGGGCGCCGGCCACCACCGCCAGCACCACGTCGTTGACGTCGCAGTCATAGCGCGCTCGTACGGTCCGGTAGTCCTCAAGCCGGCCACGGGCAACCGTGAACCGCCGATGGCGCGAAACCGTGGCGTTCAGCGGGCTACTGGGTGCGGTGCCGCGCGCCAACAAGCGCGCGACATCGAAGACCCGGCGACCGGCGTCGATGAGTTGCCCGGAATTGGTGGCCACCCCGGCGATCGCGGACCCGACTGTCTGCATTTGCGAGCCCGGGCCGACCACCCAGTCGCCGAGCGCGCCCAGCAGCAGCCGAGTACTGCCAGGGTCGCGCTCCGGTATCCAGATGTCTTCGGCGAACGGTGGCGGGCGCCGGGTCCGATCGGCGATGACATGGCCGATCTCAAGCGCGGTCATGCCGTTGATCAGTGCTTGGTGCGACTTGGTGTACAGGGCAACGCGGTTTTTGGACAGGCCCTCGACGAGGTACATCTCCCATAGTGGTCGCGACTTGTCGAGCGGCCGCGCGGCCAGCCGGGCGATCAGGTCGTGTAGCTGCTCGTCACTGCCCGGCGACGGCAGCGCCGACCGCCTGACGTGATAGGTGATGTCGAAGTCGCGATCGTCGATCCACAACGGCCTGGCCCTGGGGAGCTTGACTTCGCGGACCTTCTGCCGGTAGCGGGGAATCTGCGGTAGCCGTTGCTCGACGGTGGCCAGCAGCGTCTCGTAGCACAATCCGGCGCGCGGGCGGCGCAAGATAGACAGCGATCCGACGTACATCGGAGTGGCGGTGTTCTCCAGCCGATAGAACGACGCGTCTGCTGGGGACAACCGGGTCACCATTACCCCCCTGTCCTCCTTTGCAATTCGTCGGCCCGACCGATGTCGCAATGCGCGCGCGAGCCCACCGTAACCGCTGCCTCGGGCTGTTCACGGCGCGGGTACACGCCGGCCTCGATTGTGCGATGATGACCGGCAGCCGAACACATGTCTGCCACTCTCCAGCAGGCTCCTCGTTTGATTGATCGATGCGTTGGAGAGTGCCCGTTGACCACCAGCCCGCTCGTGAGCCCACCCCGCAGCGACACGTTCGCCGTCACGCCCGTCGCCGAATACGAGCCTCCGACCCGCAACGTCCAGAACGTCCAGCAGTACCGGCCATCATCCCACGCGACGTTGCGGCGTCGCACCCCGTGTGCGCCTCGTCAACATGGCAGCAGCCACCCGGAGGCCGCAACGGCAGCGGTCAAGGCGGCGGCGCTGTCACTGCCCATGCGCCGGGCGGCAATCTTCGCCGACTCCGCTCTGCGCCGAGTGCTGGAAGTCATCGACCGCCGACGTCCCGCGGCCCAGCTGCGGCCGCTGCTGGTACCCAGCCTGGTCGACTCCGTGGTCTCAATCGGCCGGACCCTACCCGGATCGACAGTAGGACCGGGAGCCGGACACGAAGCAGCCGCGGTGCTGCGCCGGATGCGTCTTCAACCCGTCGGGCGGCACAATCCGGACACCGCAGCGGAGGTTTTCGGTACGTACAGTCGCGGGGACCGCATCCACGCCATCGCGTGCCGCGTGGAACAGGTGCTCGCAAGCAACGGCACGCGATGGCAGGTGGTTGCCCTGCACATAGGTTGACCGTCTAGTTGACCGTGACCTCCGGCTGGGGGTCCTCCCCTGCGTTGCGGGGGCCCCACTCGCTTGCGGGGGACGGGCCACCGGCGAATCGGGCCAGCACCGGGCCCACCGTTGCCATGACGAAGACATACGACGTCGCCAGCGCGGCCACCGTGGGGATCGACGCGCCGACCAATCCGATGATGATCAGGGAGAACTCGCCCCTTGCGATGAGCGCGGTACCGGCGCGCAACTGTCCCCGACGTGCCACTCCGTCGCGTCGGGCTGCGAATATCCCGGTGGCCACCTTGGTCGCCGCGGTGACGACGGCCAGGCCCAGCGCCACCGGAAGCATGGGAAGCAGCTCGTGCGGATCAACCGACAGGCCGATCGCCAGAAAGAAAATCGCGGCGAACAAGTCACGCAGCGGTCCCAGCACCTTGCGTGCCCGATCGGCGGTCTCGCCGGTCAGGGTCAGGCCTACCAGAAACGCGCCGACGGCGGCGGATGCGTGCAGGAACTCGGCCGTCGCCGCCACCATCAGTGTCACTCCCAGGACCCGCAGCAACAATTGCTCGGAATCGGGGTGCGCAACCAGCCGGCCGACGTGGTGCCCCCAGTGATAGGACGCGGCAAACGCCGCGAGGAGAGCGCCGACCGCGACGATCATGCCGACGACAGCCTCCAGCCAGCTGCCGCCGGACGCCAGAACCGCGAACAACGGCAGGTAGGCCGCCATCGCGAAATCCTCGAGCACCAGCACCGACAGCACGGCCGGAGTCTCGCGGTTACCGAGCCGGCGCAAGTCTTCCAACAGCCGCGCGATGACGCCCGACGAGGAGATGTAGGTGACGCCGGCCAGGGCGAGGATGGCGACACCGTCCAAACCCAGCAGCAACCCAGCCACCGCGCCGGGCGTGGCGTTGAGGATGGCATCGACGCCGGCGGACGGCAGATGGTGACGCAGGCTGCTGGCGAATTCGGTTGCGGAGAACTCCAGACCCAAGGTCAGCAGCAGCAAGACGATGCCTATGGGCGCGCCCGTCATGATGAATTCACCGGCGGCGGCCACCGGCCAGATGCCGCCTTTACCCAACGAAAGGCCCGCCATCAAATAGACGGGTATCGGGGACAACGCGAATCGACGTGCGACGGCGCCCAACACCGCGAGCGCGGTCAGGAGGGCGCCGAGCTGGAACAGCAGCGCCCCCGAAACTTGCACTGGTTCAGCCCTTTTCGACGATCTGCTCGACCCCGGCGATACCTTCTTCGGTGCCGATCACTATCAGGACATCTCGGGCCCGCAGCGTTTCAGCCGGACCCGGCGATGCGAGCACGTTCTCATCGCGCACGATCGCCACAATCGATGCGCCCGTGCGGGTGCGGGCGTGCGTGTCGCCCAGCGGCCGGTCCACGAACGGGCCGCCGGGCTCGATGTGAACCTGACCCGCTTCGAGTCCGGGCACTTCGCGGGTCAGTTCGGTGAACCGCTCAGCGATCCTCGGCGCGCCCAAAATCTGGGCTACGGCGTCAGCCTCTTCGTCGTTGAGGCGGAAGACCGGCCGAGCCTGGTCCGGATCGTCGCGGGTATACAGGACGACGTCGAAATCGCCGCCGCGCCGCGCGACGATGCCGATCCGGTCACCGGCGCGGCTGGTGAATTCATATCGCAAGCCGACGCCGGGCAGCAGCACCTCCTTGACATCCATATCGGCAACATACCGGGAATCCGGGACGAAATGCCGCCGAGATGGCAGCGGTACCGGCCAATCTCATAGCAATTGATCGGCGGGCTAGTGTTAGCCCATGGACGGGAACACAGTCAGCGTCGAGCGAGTCATCAAGACATCGCCCGAAAAGATCTTCGCGCTGCTGGCGGACGCGGGTAAACACGCCAGCTTCGACGGTTCGGACTCGGTGAATCATGCTTCGCAGGCGTCGGTTCCGCTGTCGAAGGGTTCGAAATTTGGGATGTCGATGCGAGGGCGCAGGGAGACGCTTTTCATCCCGTACCGCACGACCAACACCGTCATCGAGTACGAGCCCGACCGCCGCATCGCATGGAAGACAACCGCTCTTGGCGGTCTGATGGGAGGCCGCATCTGGCGTTACGAGCTGAGCCCCGCCGAGGGCGGCACGCTGGTGCGTGAAACGTGGGACGTGTCCGAAGACAAGCAGAAGTCGATGATTACCAGCGGTTCGATGCCGAAACAGACCGAGGACGGCATCCGCGCCACCCTGGAGCGGATCGCCAAACTTCTCGAGAGTTAGTTCTGACCAACCGTTTCGGCCGTGTGTCGGCGCGGCAGCGGTATCAGCATGGGCACGTGGCGGCAGTAATCGCGGTATCGGTTGCCCAACGCCGCGACCAGTTCGCGCTCTTCCAACTGCAACGCGATCAGGATGTACCCGGTGGTGCCGGTCGCGAAGAGCAGGTGTCCCGCTGTCATCGTGGGCGCCGCCCAGAACGCGACGATGAATCCCAGCATGAGCGGGTGACGCACCAGCCTATAGAACAGGTGAGTTCGAAAACCGAGGTCGGTGTACGGCTTTCCGCGCCAAGCCAAATACACCTGCCGAAGGCCGAACAGATCGAAATGGTTGATCATGAACGTCGACAACAACACCGTCGCCCAGCCGAGCCAGAACAATGCCCACAGTGTCAGACGGCCGATCGCCTGTCGCACGTCCCAGGCGAGCGAGGGCATCGTTCGCCATTGCCAGTAGAGCAGGAGCAGCACAGAGCTGGCCAGCAACACGTACGTGCTGCGCTCAATCGAGCGCGGCACGAATCGCGTCCACCACCGTTTGAATCCCGGCCGCGCCATAACGCTGTGCTGCACGGCGAATAGGCCGAGCAGCGCCACGTTGATCACCAACGCCTGGCCGATCGGCGAGGCGACCCCGTGATCCACACTCCGCGGCACGCGGACACCGCCGACGAACGCAATCGCATACAGGAAGGCCACCAGGAATACGACGTAGCTCGCGGCGCCGTAACCGACTGTCAAATAACGCTTCATGGCCTGAGTGTCCGGCCAGGAAGCGCGTTGACACATGAGGCGTTTGCCTCAAACTTCGCCGCCCGCCGGCGAGCAGGGCTAACGCCTCTTTACCGATTTCGGCGGCTTGGCGCCGCGACCTTGCCGCCGCGCGGCTTCGCGCCGCTCGCGGCGGCTGGCGCCGGCCTGCACCCCGGCTGGTGTCTTCTCCGCAGCACCACCGTTGCGCTGCACCTGTGCTGAGCCGTCCTCGGAAGGTCCGGAATAAGTCAGGGCGGGCGCCTCGTCGTCAATTCCTTTGGCGCGCAATGTGCTTGGAGCCTCTTGGCGCACTGCGGCGGGTGCGCCGCCGGCGCCATCTTCCTGCTCCGTAGCGGTGGCGGCTCCTTCAAGCGCTGTCAATTCCGCCAGACCTTCCGGTACTTCCACCGGGGCCACCTGTGGTGCTGGCACCGCCTCGACGGTGACATTGAACAAGAAGCCGACCGACTCCTCTTTCATGCCGTCGAGCATGGCCGTGAACATGTCGTAGCCCTCGCGCTGGTACTCCACCAACGGATCGCGCTGGGCCATCGCGCGCAGCCCGATGCCCTCCTTGAGGTAGTCCATCTCGTAGAGGTGCTCGCGCCATTTGCGGTCGATGACGTTGAGCAACACGTTGCGTTCCAGCTGGCGCATCGCACCCTCGCCGGCGAGCTCCTCCAGCTCGGCTTCCCTTTCCGCATAAGCCCGTTCGGCGTCGACGAGCAGCGCGTTGAGCAACTCATCGCGGGTCAGTTCGTCGCGCTCGGAATCCTGATCTTGACGGGTCAGCGTCTCGGCCTTGATCCCGACCGGATAAAGCGTCTTGAGCGCCGCCCACAACGCGTCCAGATCCCAATCCTCGGCATAGCCCTCGCTGGTCGCGCCGTCGACGTAGGCGGTGATGACGTCGACCAGCATGTCGGTGGCCTGCTGCTGCAGGTTCTCTCCTTCGAGAATGCGGCGGCGCTCGGCATAGATCACCTTGCGTTGCTGGTTCATCACCTCGTCGTACTTGAGGACGTTCTTGCGGACCTCGAAGTTCTGCTGCTCGACCTGGGTCTGTGCGCTCTTGATCGCGCGGGTCACCATCTTGGAATCGATCGGCACATCGTCGGGAAGGTTCATCCGGGTGAGCATCGACTCCAGTGCGGCACCATTGAACCTGCGCATCAGCTCGTCGCCCAGCGACAAGTAAAACCGCGACTCACCGGGATCTCCCTGCCGGCCGGACCGGCCACGCAGCTGGTTATCGATGCGCCGCGACTCGTGGCGCTCGGTGCCCAGCACATACAGGCCGCCCGCCTCGATCACCTCGGTGGCCTCCTTGCCGGCCTCCTCCTTGACGACGGGCAACTCCGCGTGCCAGGCCTCCTCGTACTCGTCAGGCGTCGCCACCGGATCCAGGCCACGCTCGCGCAGCCGCTGGTCGGTGAGGAAGTCGACGTTGCCGCCCAGCACGACGTCGGTGCCGCGGCCGGCCATGTTGGTGGCGACGGTGATGCCGCCGCGGCGGCCCGCCACGGCGATGATGCCCGCCTCTTGCTCGTGGTACTTGGCGTTGAGCACGTTGTGCGGGATGCGCCGCTTCTGGAATTGGCGAGAAAGGTATTCGGAGCGCTCCACGCTCGTGGTGCCGATCAGCACCGGTTGGCCCTTGTCATAGCGCTCGGCGACGTCGTCGACCACCGCGATGTATTTGGCCTCCTCGGTCTTGTAGATGAGGTCGGACTGGTCTTCGCGGATCATCGGCTTGTTGGTCGGGATGGTGACCACACCGAGCTTGTAGATCTCGTGCAGCTCGGCGGCCTCGGTCTGGGCGGTGCCGGTCATTCCGGCGAGCTTTTCGTAGAGCCGGAAGTAGTTCTGCAGCGTGATGGTGGCCAGCGTCTGGTTTTCGGCCTTGATCTCGACGTGCTCCTTGGCCTCGATGGCCTGGTGCATGCCTTCGTTGTAGCGCCGGCCGATCAGCACACGACCGGTGAACTCGTCGACGATGAGCACCTCGCCGTCGCGGACGATGTAGTCCTTGTCGCGGTTGAACAGCTCCTTGGCCTTCAGCGCGTTGTTGAGGTAGCTGACCAGCGGGGAGTTGGCCGCCTCGTAGAGGTTGTCGATGCCGAGCTGGTCTTCGACGAACTCCACGCCCTTTTCGTGCACGCCGACGGTGCGTTTACGCAGGTCGACCTCGTAGTGGACGTCCTTTTCCATCAGCGGCGCCAACCGCGCGAACTCGGTGTACCAGCTGGAGGCGCCGTCGGCCGGACCGGAGATGATCAGCGGGGTGCGGGCCTCGTCGATCAGGATGGAGTCGACCTCGTCGACGATGGCGTAGCTGTGTCCGCGCTGCACCAGATCGTCCAGCGAGTGCGCCATGTTGTCGCGCAGGTAGTCGAAGCCGAACTCGTTGTTGGTGCCGTAGGTGATGTCGGCGTTGTAGGCCACGCGCCGTTCGTCGGGCGTCATGGGCGCCAGGATCACCCCGACCTGCAGTCCGAGGAAGCGGTGCACACGTCCCATCCACTCGCTGTCGCGTTTGGCCAGGTAGTCGTTGACGGTGACGATGTGCACGCCGTTGCCGGCCAGCGCGTTGAGGTAGGCGGGCAACACGCAGGTCAGGGTCTTGCCTTCACCGGTCTTCATCTCGGCGACGTTGCCCAGATGCAGGGCGGCCGCACCCATCACCTGCACGTCGAACGGGCGCTGGTCGAGCACCCGCCAGGCGGCCTCGCGCGCCACGGCGAACGCTTCCGGCAGCAGGTCGTCGAGGGTTTCTGGGTTTGTCTCGTCGGCAAGCCGCCGCTTGAACTCGTCGGTCTTGGCCCTCAGCTCGGCGTCGCTGAGTTTCTCGACGTCGTCGGACAACGTGTTGACATAGTCGGCCACCCTTTTGAGGCGCTTGACCATGCGACCTTCACCAAGGCGCAGCAACTTCGACAGCACAGCTATGTCCCCTGTTGGTAGGAGTCTTCTTCTATGAGGCGACTCCCATCGTAGGTGACGACCCGCCGATGACCGCCGATCGTCAGGACAGTCTGATCAGGCCGTAATCGTAGGCGTGCCGACGGTAGACGACGGACGGCCGTTCGGTCTGCTTGTCGTAGAACAAGAAGAAATCGTGTCCAACAAGCTCCATCTCGTAGAGCGCGTCGTCGACCGACATCGGCTTGGCCTGGTGCTCCTTGGTGCGCACCACCCGCCCCGGCTCATGGTCCTTAAGGCCCGTGTCAGCGCCATCGTGCTCGTGCGGCTCCGCCGGTCGGGTGTTGAAGGCCTTCTCGGGCCGCCGGGCGACCGCGGTGGCCGCGGCGAGTGAAACGGGAGTCTTGTCGCCGTAGTGCACCTTGCGGCGATCCTTGCCACGACGCAGTCGGCTCTCCAGTTTGACGACTGCCGACTCGAGCGCGGCATAGAAGCTGTCGGCGCACGCCTCGCCGCGGACGACCGGGCCCCGACCCCGCGCGGTGATCTCCACGCGCTGACAAGACTTACGTTGGCGACGGTTGCGTTCGTGATTGAGTTCGACGTCGAACAGGTAGATAGTTCGGTCGAACCGTTCCAATCGGGCGAGTTTCTCCGAGACATAGATGCGGAAGTGGTCGGGGATCTCGACGTTGCGGCCCTTGAACACCACCTCGGCGGTCAGTGTCGGTTCGGCGGACTCGTCGGTTCCAACCGGTGCTTGGTCCAGAATCTGACCGGATTCCACGGTTAGCCTTGACATACGCGACAACTCGTTTCTCTTTCCACGTCACACGCGCCCTGCGTGTCGGCTTGATGAAAACGCGCCGACGGGGTTGGAGCGGCTTTAGAACGACAATCACCGCGCAGGCTGCCCGCCGGTGCAAGGTGTCGAATACTCACCTCCTCCCGCGGTGGCGGGTTAACCTCGGAAATCGCGACCATTAGTCGTCGAAGGTTGTTCTCGACGTTAGCTCGTGTTCGCCCCGGCGTGCCACCAATTTGTCAGACCTGTTGCGAGTTCTTCACATCTCCTAAGCCGATTCAAGCGGGATTCATGGGTTTCGCCCGAGGCGCCTCACGCAAACGCGATCGTCAAGACAGCGCCCACCCGCAGCCCGGCGGCCTGCAGGATTCGGACGGACTCCCGCGCCGTCGCCCCGGTGGTGACGACGTCGTCGACAATGACGACTTCTGTGCGCGGCCGCTTACCGCGCAGCAGCACTCGGCCCACGACATTGCGCTCACGGGCGGACGTATTTAGGCCCACCGAGTCGCGGGCCGACGCCTTCAGTCGCAATGCCTGGACGACGCCGATGTCCGGGTGCCCCGCCACCGCAGCCCCGGCCACCTTGGTGATGGGGTCACCCCCGCGCCGCCGCGCCGCCGAACGCCGCGTCGGCGCGGGCACGATCGTCAGCGGGGTCTCGACCATGCCCCAGGCCAGCAGCCGATGCACACCGACGGCCAGTGCACGCGCCAGCGGCGCAACAAGGTCGCCGCGGCCGTGCTCCTTCATCGCGAGGATCGCTTGGCGACGGGCGCCGACGTATCGGCCGAGCGCGAACACCGGCACCTGCGGATCGACGCGCGGGTTCACCACCCGAGGCTCGTCGATACCCACCGACAGCTCGGTGGCGCAGGCGTCGCACCAGCGGGTGGACGGCGCCCCGCAGCCGCCGCACTCCAACGGCAGGATGAGGTCGAGCACGGGCGCCAGTGTGGCCGTTGGGGGTGACATCCCCGGCTAGGCCGCCACCGCCTCGATGACGCACTGCGGAGAATCCGACGTCCGCACGCCGCGGCTGACTTTGCTGCGCTATGCCTTGTCAGCGACTCTGCGCGATCCGTCCCAAGCGCTGTGCAAATCGGCCATGCGGTCGGCGGGCTCAGTCGGAACTTCTGAGCAGCGACGGCCAGGCGAAACTGAGCGCACCCTGGCTCAACTGGCTGATCACGTCTTCGAGATGCCTCAGCGGCAACTCCATTCGCCATTCCGGCAGCAGGCCCGAAATCTCCAGGGAATCCACCCCCAGGCTGACGCCGGTGACCAGCAGCCCGTGCGGCAATTCAGGCATCGGCACCGGATGAGCGGGAGTCCGCTTCGGCAGTTTCCATCGCCTTTGCCTGGTTAGCCCGGTCAGCAGCGCGCGCGGCCGCACCCACAACGTCGTCCCGACCACGTTGACGTCGACCTCGAGACTTCCCCAGCCAGGCCGGCGCACCCAATGCAGCTGGGCTGTGCTGTCCGCCCTTAGCTGCGCGTGCAGCTGCGGCGCCGCCTGACGCACCATCTCGTCGAATATCTCTGCCGGCAGCGCAGTTGACAACTCGACCGGCGCGGCAACCACCAGGGGTGGCACGCCGGGACGGATGTGCACGTTGCGCAGGACGGCAACGGCGCGCTGGAGGCGCTGTTGGCCCCACTCGATATCGCGTGCGGCCACCCGGACCTCGCCAAGCTGACCGACGGCCAACGCGCGCGGCTCAAGCTCTGAGTCCAGCTCGGTGACGGTCAGCGTCACATCGTGGTCGCCCATACGGATGGTGATTCGCTTGCCGACGAGCAACTGCTGCAGCGTCGTGAACAGGGTCCGGTACGGCACCGCCACTGCCTGGGCGGATACAGAGGTGACCGACGGCAGTCCGGTCGACGACCATAACGAGCCCAGCACGTCCAGCGCGCGGAGGGGATCGTCCCACCGCAAGCGGGGAACTTTAGGCGGCATCCGAAGCGACTCCTCACTGCGAGGGCAATTCCTCAGGTTAGCGCCGCCCAGACCTGCCGTCAGCCACTCACCCGGGCAATACTGGCGCCGCCCCGGCCACCATCAAACCTGCCACCTCCGACCAGGCCTGCTGGTTTTCGGCAACGGACGCCGAATATTGAAGCACCCCTTGCGGAGTTCCGACGTATACCGCCGACGGGTTGGCCGCAATCGAAAACAGCGGAATTTGCAAACCGCGGGCCGGCGCGTCGGAGTTCACCCCATCGAGGTTCACGTACGCCACGGGGTGCGCGACATCGGTACGGGTAACGACGATGTCATCTCCGGTCCGCCAAGACAGCGACACCACCGAGGTCCCCAGCCCGAAACCCAGCCGCCGCGGGTATGTCAGGGCGAACTGTCCGGCCTGGGTCTGCTCGACACTGGCGAGGATCACCTGTCCGCCAATCACCATCGCGGCACGTGTCCCATCCCGGGACAGCTGCAGGTCCGTGATCGGACCCGGGAAGGCGCTGGCAACTGCGGCCGAATCCACCGGAATGCGTGCGGGCTGGCCCGACGCCGGTTCCTGGATCGCCCGCAGCACATTGTTGGTGTCGACCACCACCCAGACCGCATCGTCCAGCGACCAGCTCGGCTGTGACAGGTTATGCCCGTCGGCGGATTGGACCGCCTCGCCGCCAAGATCACCGATCCACAGCGACGCCGCCATGTCCGGGGCGTCGCGCCGCAGGGTCACCACGGACGCCACCTGACGCCCACTGCGTGACAGCGCTGCACCGGTCTGGTCCCCCATGCGTCCGAATGCTCCGGGCACGGTGGTGGCCCGCTGTCCGTCCAGCCCGACCAGTGACCCGTTTATCAACGCATGTAGCCCCGCACCCGCGCCGTCGGCCACGCCCGGGTCGGTGGCGGCGACATCGGAAGTGGTCCAGCCGTCGGCGAACCTGTCGTCCAGCGGTGCGCCGTCGGCGTTGATCACGTATGGCCCTCTGATGTCGGCCCTGGCCAGCGTCCAAATGATCTGCGCAGCAAGTAATTGCCTGCTGTGCGGATCGGTGGTGGATAGCTTCTCCAGATCGATCCGCGCGCCGCCGTAACCCCGGCCGATCCCGTTCTTGCCGCCATCGGCGCGGGTCACCGGCCCACGTAGCCGCAGCGGTGGAGCGAGCAGATTGCGGACCGTGTGCGCCATCTCTGGCCGGGGGCCCGCCAGCAACTTGGAGACGAGCTCAGTGGCCAGCTGATCGTGATCGGCAACCGCTACGTAGCGCGGATCGGGAACCACGGTCTTGCCGGTCGGGTCGGCGAAGTACAGCGTGTTGCGTTTGTACGTCGCCTGAAACTGCTGCCAGTCCAGGAAGACACCGTTGGGCAGCCGGTCGATTCGCCAGCCACCCGACGTTTTGACCAACTCGATCGGACCCGGGTCTGGCAGCACGCCCTCGGCCGTCTCGAACACCCCCACATCCGACAGCGAGCCCAGTATGTCTGCCCGCATGTTCGCCGAAACCCGTTCGGCAGCACGGGTTTCGACGAACACCACGTGGTCGATCAGTAAAGCGCTACCGGCGTCGTCCCACGCGTTGGACGCCGACTGGGTGAGAAACTGCCGCGCCGCCAAATGCCGGTTGGCCGGATCTGCTGTGGCCTTGAGGAATTCGCGCAGCAGCACGTCGGGATCCATGCCCGGGGTCGGCTTGGGCAGATTCGATGGTGCCGGTCGTTCGACAGTGCCGATGGCTTGCGGCGCCGACGAGCTGGGTATCCCCGCACAGCCGGCGAGCACAAAGGCCAGAAGCCACAGCCCCAATAGCGCCAGCGCCTGCCGCATCTACCCGCTCCGCTCGGCGTGCTCAGGTTGGCGCTGACGTTCTTTGCCGTGTTGCTGACCGTCTGCGCCGGCGGGCGCGGGTTGGGCCGGCTGCGGTATGGGTTTCATGGGCAGCGGACTGGTGGTGACCTTGTGGCCGCGAACCAGGGGAAGCGTCAGCCGAAAGCATGCGCCCTCGCCCGGCTCGCCCCAGGCCTCCAACCGGCCCTGGTGCAGTCGCGCATCCTCGACGCTGATCGCCAGGCCCAGCCCCGTGCCGCCGGACCGCCGCACCCGCGACGGGTCCGAGCGCCAGAACCGGCTGAACACCAGCTTCTCCTCGCCGGGCCGCAGCCCGACCCCGTAGTCGCGGACCGTGACGGCGACGGTGTCTTCGTCGTACCCCATCCGGATGTCCACCGGCTGGTGCTCGGCATGGTCGATGGCGTTGGCGATCAGATTGCGCAGGATCCGCTCGACCCTGCGGGCGTCGACCTCGGCGATCACTTCCTCGTCGGGCATGTCCACCCGCAGCTGGATGCCGGCGTCCTCGGCCAGGTGGCCCACGTTGCCCAGCGCGTTGTTCACCGTCGTCCGCAGATCGACGGCATCGACGGACAACTCGGCCACGCCGGCGTCGTGCCGGGAGATCTCCAGCAGGTCGTTGAGCAGCGTTTCGAACCGATCCAGCTCGCTGACCATCAGCTCGGTCGACCGGCGCAGGGCAGGGTCGAGGTCGGAGCTGTGGTCGTAGATCAAGTCGGCGGCCATCCGCACGGTGGTCAGCGGCGTGCGAAGTTCGTGGCTGACGTCAGAAGTGAACCGGCGCTGCAGGTTGCCGAACTCCTCGAGCTGGGTGATTTGCCGGGACAGGCTCTCAGCCATGTCGTTGAACGACACCGCGAGCCGCGCCATGTCGTCCTCGCCACGCACCGGCATCCGTTCGGACAGATGCCCCTCGGCGAATCTTTCGGCGATCCGGGACGCTGACCGCACCGGCACCACCACCTGACGGGAGACCAGCACCGCGATGCCCGAGAGCAGGACCAGCAGCACCAGGCCGCCGGTGGCCATCGTGCCCCGCACCAGCGTGACGGTGGCCTGCTCGTTCTTGAGGGGAAAGATCAGGTACAGCTCCAGGTTGGCCACCTGCGACGACGTCGGCGTACCGACGATCAGCGCCGGCCCAGAGAAGCCTTCGGTGTGCACCGTGGCGTACTGGTAGGCCGCCTGGCCGGCCTTGACGAAACCACGCAACGAATTGGGCACCTGATCGACGGGTCCGGCGGCGGTGGCGGCGCGCGGGCCGTCACCCGGCACCATCAGCACCGCGTCGAAAGCACCGGCGAGGCCGGCACCCGAGGCCGGGTCGGTTTTGGATGTCAGTGTGTTACGGGCCAGCTGCAGGCTGCTATCCAGCGAGCGGGTCTCTTCACCGTTGACGATCCCAGTGACGGTGGTGCGCGCCCGCTCGATCTGTTCGATGGCGGCCTTCACCTTGACGTCGAGCACGCGGTTGGTGAGCTGGCTGGTCAGCACGAAGCCCAGCGCCAGGATCACGGCCAGCGAGAGACCAAGCGTCAACGCCACGACTCGCAGCTGCAGCGATCGGCGCCAGGCAATGCCTACGGCTCGGCTCAACGCACCCATGCCGCGCGTCATCGGGCCAGTGCGCCCCCAACGACTCCGAGTGCGTCGTCGCGAGCCCCAGATCACGGAGGTCCGGCCTTGTATCCCACTCCTCGAACGGTAAGAACCACGGTCGGGTTCTCAGGGTCTTTCTCGACCTTGGCGCGCAGTCGCTGGACGTGCACATTCACCAAGCGGGTATCGGCTGGGTGGCGGTATCCCCACACCTGTTCGAGCAGCACATCACGAGTAAACACCTGGCGTGGTTTGCGCGCCAACGCGACTAGCAGGTCGAACTCCAGCGGCGTCAAGAAGATCTGCTCGCCGTTTCGGGTGACCTTGTGTGCCGGCACATCGATCTCGACGTCGGCGATGGACAGCATCTCGGCCGGCTCGTCGTCGTTGCGCCGCAGCCGCGCCCGCACCCGGGCGACCAGCTCCTTGGGCTTGAACGGCTTCATGATGTAGTCGTCGGCGCCCGACTCCAAGCCCAGCACCACGTCCACGGTGTCGGTCTTGGCCGTCAGCATCACTATCGGCACACCGGAGTCAGCACGCAACACCCGGCACACGTCGATGCCGTTCATGCCGGGCAGCATCAGGTCCAGCAGCACCAAATCGGGCCGCAACTCGCGCACCGCCGTCAGGGCCTGGGTACCGTCGCCGATGACCGCGGTGTCAAAGCCCTCCCCACGTAGCACGATGGTGAGCATCTCAGCCAGCGAAACGTCGTCATCAACGACCAAAATCCTTTGCCTCATGATGTCCATGTTGTCACCAGATCCGGACAAAACTCAGGCGCCACACGGGCGTTTCTTGCGCCAGAGGCGCAAATATAGAGCAAACAGCGTCAAAATTGGGCTTTTGGGGTGGCCAGAGCGGCGGCGAGCCGCTCCGGATCGATGTCCGCGTCGACGACCAGCCACCGCCCGCCCCAGTCTGCGGCGGCCAGGCCGGCATACACCGCACCGGTGCGCTGCTGAAGTTCGTCGTCGCGTTCGTAGCTGTCGCGCGGCCGGCCTGGTTCGCTTTCGGCCCGGCTGCGCGCCCGCTGCCCGGCGAGCTCGGCGGACACTGCGAGCAGCACTTGCCAGTCGGGCTGGGGCAGCCGCAACCTCTGGTATTCGATCCGGTGCACCCAGTCCACCGCCTCCCCGCCGGAGTCCTGGCGCAGGCGCGCCGCACTGTAGGCCGCGTTGGAGGCGACGTAGCGATCAAGGATCACCACATCGTGGTCACGACGCAACCGCTCGATTTCGTCGACCGCCCCGGCGCGGTCGAGTGCGAACAGCATCGCCATCGCATAGACCGACGACGCGAGGTCACCGTGCTGGCCGTGCAGCGCCTCCGCCGCGATGTCGGCGACCACCGACTGGCCGTAGCGCGGGAATGCCAGCGTGGCCACCGACTTCCCGGCGGTTTCGTAGGCCGTGCGCAGCCCCTCCGATAGCGTCCGCTTGCCGGCCCCGTCGACCCCCTCGATCGCGATCAGCACGGCGCGAGCCTATCGGGCCCGTGACAGTGGAGCTGGTTTCACGCTCGGGATCGAATGTGAGACCAGCTTCACGCTCGGGCAAGCCGTCAGTAGCGGTAGTGGTCCGCCTTGTAGGGGCCCTCGACGTCGACGCCGAGGTATTCGGCCTGCTCCTTGGTCAGCTTGGTCAGGTGGCCACCCAGCGCCACGACGTGGATGCGGGCCACCTTCTCGTCGAGGTACTTGGGCAGCCGGTACACCTCGTTGTCGTACTCGTCGTTCTTGGTCCACAGCTCGATCTGGGCGATCGTCTGGTTGGCGAAGCTGTTGCTCATCACGAACGACGGGTGCCCGGTGGCGTTGCCCAGGTTCAGTAGCCGGCCCTCCGAGAGCACGATGATCGACTTGCCGCTGTCACCGAAGGTCCACAGGTCGACCTGCGGCTTGATGTTCAGTTTCGTCGCCCCCGAGCGCTCCAGAGCCGCCATGTCGATCTCGTTGTCGAAGTGGCCGATGTTGCCCAGGATGGCGTGGTCCTTCATCGCCTTCATGTGGTTCAGCGAGATGATGTCCTTGTTGCCGGTCGCGGTGACGACGATGTCGGCGTCGGCGATCGCGTCCTCGACGGTCTTGACCGGGAAGCCCTCCATCAGGGCCTGCAGCGCGTTGATCGGGTCGATCTCCGTGACGGTGACCCGCGCGCCCTGGCCCTTCACCGCCTCCGCACAGCCCTTGCCGACGTCGCCGTAGCCGCAGATCAGCACGTTCTTGCCGCCGATCAGCGCGTCGGTGCCACGGTTGATGCCGTCGATCAGCGAGTGCCGGGTGCCGTACTTGTTGTCGAACTTGGACTTGGTCACCGAGTCGTTGACGTTGATCGCCGGGAAGGCCAGATCCCCGGCCGCGGCGAACTGGTACAGCCGCAGCACACCGGTGGTGGTTTCTTCGGTGACGCCCTTCACCGACTCGGCGATCTTCGTCCACTTGGTCTTGTCGGTCTCGAACCGGTTACGCAGGACGTTCAGGAAGACTTTCCATTCGGCGGGGTCGTCGTCTTCCGCGGGCGGCACCACGCCGGCCTTCTCATATTGCATGCCGCGCAGCACCATCATGGTGGCGTCGCCGCCGTCGTCGAGGATCATGTTGGCAGGCTTGTCGGGGTCGGGCCAGGTGAGCATCTGCTCGGCGGCCCACCAGTACTCCTCGAGCGTCTCGCCCTTCCACGCGAACACCGGTACGCCGTTGGGCTCCTCGGGGGTGCCGTGCTTGCCGACCACGACCGCCGCCGCCGCATGGTCCTGGGTCGAGAAGATGTTGCACGACGCCCACCGGACCTCGGCGCCCAGCGCGGTCAGGGTCTCGATCAACACCGCCGTCTGCACGGTCATGTGCAGCGAGCCCGAAATGCGGGCCCCCTTCAGCGGTTGGACCTCGGCGTACTCGCGGCGCAGTGACATCAGGCCAGGCATCTCGTACTCGGCCAGGTCGAGTTCCTTGCGGCCGAAATCCGCTAGCGACAGGTCGGCAACCTTGAACTCGAGGCCGTTACGAACGTCGGGGGTCAGCGCATTTTCGGTCGTCGTCATCGGGGTAGCTCATCCTTTTAGTTAGCTTGGGTATGTTCTTCCGCCACTCTAGTCCGTGACATTCAGGGCAGGCCCGATGCCCGCGCTGATCAGGCGTTGATGACGCCGTGACGCTCGGCGAACGGCGTCATCAAGCGCGCCAGGTCCGCCGCGACGTCGTGGTCGGCTTCCGGCGGCATCGACACGTAGCTCAAACACAACCGCACGATGGCACGCGACAACACGCCGGCGTCCTCGTCGCCGATGGCCACCCAGGTCTGGTCGAACGCCGCCACCAGCCGGTCCGACGCGCGGGTGATGATGGGCGCGCTGTCGGTGGTGATGAGCTGCAGCAGATCGGGTTTGGCGACGCCGGTCAGCAGCGAGATCACCAGCGGATCGGCTGCCGACTCCGCGAAGAACCTGCGAAACCCCTGCAGCATCGCCGCGGAGAAGTTGCCGACGTTGGCCTCCAGGGCGGAGGCCACGGTGTCGACCAGGCGATCGGCCAGGCGCAGGGCGTAACCCTGCGCCAGGCCCTGCCTTGAGCCGAATTCGTTGTAGATGGTCTGCCGGCTGATGCCCGCGGCACGGGCCACGTCGGACAGCGTGATGGCCGACCAGTCCCGAGTCAGCAGCAGGTCGCGCATCGCATCCAACACGGAGTCCCGCAACAACGCTCGCGAGGCCTCGGCGTAAGGAATCCGCTTCACAGGCGCGACCATAGCGCTCGCGACGCTCACGATCGAGCGATCTCCACCATCACGAAGTCCGACTTGGCCGCGCCGCAGTCCGGGCAGCTCCAATCGTCGGGGATGTCGTCCCAGCGAGTGCCGGGCGCGATGCCGTCTTCCGGCCAACCCAGCGCCTCGTCGTACTCGAAGCCGCATTGGATGCACTGATACAACTTGTAGTCACTCATGGGTTTGCCCTAATCCTTTCGAAGCTCGTTAAAATCTGGTTTCTCGCGCACCGCGCAGTCTGGGCAGCGCCAGTCGTCGGGAACCTGCTCCCACGGTGTGCCCGCTGGAAAGCCTTCCCTGGCATCGCCTTTGGCCTCGTCATACATGTAGTCGCAGACCGGGCACTGGTAGGCGGCCGTCATGCCGAAGCTCCATAACGGGCCAGCAGCTTTTCACGTAGCCGCGGTTGCAGGTTCACCTTGGTCATGTCGCCGCCGTAGTGCTGCAGCACCCGGTGATCCATCACCTTGCGCCACAGCGGCGGGAAGTAGGTCAACGAGATCATCGACGCGTACCCGCTCGGCAGGTTGGGCGAGCCCTCCATACTGCGCAGGGTCTGGTAGCGGCGGGTGGGGTTGGCGTGGTGGTCGCTGTGACGCTGCAGGTGGTACAGGAACAGGTTGGTGACGATGTGGTCGGAGTTCCAGCTGTGCACCGGCGCGCAGCGCTCGTAGCGGCCGTTGGCGTTCTTCTGCCGCAGCAGCCCGTAGTGCTCGAGGTAGTTGACAGCCTCCAGGAGGGAGAAGCCGAAGACCGCCTGGACGATCACGAACGGAATCAGCGCCGGGCCAAAGACCGCGATCAGCACGCCCCACAACACCACTGACATCGCCCAGGCGTTGAGCACGTCGTTGGACAGATACGTTTTGGGATTCCACGGGCTTTTCCAGACGCCGGAGCCCTGCCGGCGCAGCCGCTGGGCTTCCAGCCGAACCGCCGAACTGAGGCTGCCAAAAACGCTGCGCGGCAAGAACTCCCAGAAGGTCTCCCCGAACCGCGCCGACGCCGGGTCCTCCGGCGTGGACACCCGAACGTGGTGACCGCGGTTGTGCTCGATGTAGAAATGCCCGTAGCAGGTCTGCGCCAGGGTGATTTTGGACAACCAGCGCTCCAGCGCATCCTTCTTGTGGCCCATTTCGTGCGCGGTGTTGATGCCTACGCCCCCGAGCACGCCGACCGACAGCGCCACGCCAAGCTTGCCTACCCAGCTCAACGCGCCGTCAAAGCCAAGCCAACCGAGGTTCGAGGCGGTGAACAGATAAGCACCCAACACCACGCTGAGGTACTGGAACGGGATGTAGATGTAGGTGCAGTAGCGGTAGTACCTGTCGTTCTCGAGCCGCTCCATCACCTCGTCGGGCGGGTTCTGCCCGTCGGGCCCGAAGCGCAGGTCGAGAATGGGCAGCAGGACGTAGAGCAGGATCGGACCGATCCACAACGGCACCTGCGCGGCGGCGTGCCAGCCGAGGTGGTTGAGGCCGGAGATGATCGGCAGCATCACGAATAGCGCCGTCGGGGCGATCAGTCCCATCAGCCACAGGTAGCGCTTCTTGTCGCGCCACTCCGCTGCTTCGGGGGCCACTTCGTGGCCGAGCTGAGTGGTCATATGCCAAACCTCCTTGTGAGTCACACCACGTCTAAACCACGTCGGAGTTGGACAATACGGCAGTCTGCGTCTTGTGTCTAGACATAAGATGCTAATTTGTAAACTGCATCACGCCACGGCGCTGGGTGTCTGGGCTTGCTCGGCCTGGCGGCGGCCCTGCACAGAGTGCCGGCGCCCATATCCGACATAGATCGCGGTTCCCACCACCAGCCAGACACCGAACCGGACCCAGGTCAGCGCGGTGAGGTTCAGCATCAGCCAGGCGCACGCGCATATCGACGCGATCGGAAGCCACGGCACCCCCGGCGCCCGGAACCCGCGCTGCAGATCCGGCCTGGTCCGGCGCAGCACGATGACGCCGGCTGATACCAGGACGAACGCGAAGAGTGTCCCCACGTTGACCATCTCCTCGAGCTTGCTTATCGGGAACACCGATGCCGTCGCCGCCACCACCACCGCGACCAGAACGGTGATCCGGACGGGGGTCCCGTGTGAACCTGTCTTGGCCAACGGGCGCGGCAACAGCCCGTCGCGCGCGATCGCGAACAAGACCCGGCACTGGCCGAGCATCAGCACCATCACCACGGTGGTCAGCCCCGCCAAGGCCCCGATGGCAATGATTTTGCTCGCCCAGTTCACCCCATTCGCGGTGAACGCGGTGGCCAGGTTTGCCGTGCCGCGACCCGGGACCGTCTTGAGCTGGGTGTAGGAGACCATGCCGGACAGCACCACCGAGACCGCCACGTAGAGAACGGTCACGATCGCCAGCGACGCCAGGATCCCCCGGGGGACGTCGCGCTGAGGCCGCTTGGTCTCCTCGGCCATGGTGGCCACGATGTCGAAGCCGATAAACGCGAAGAACACGATCGATGCCCCAGCCAAGACGCCGTACCAGCCGTAATGGCTACTGTGCGCCCCGTTCAGCAGCGACAACACCGACTGGTTGATGCCCGTCGCGTCGGCCCCGGCTTCCGGCTTCGGAATGAACGGCGAGTAGTTGGCGGATTTGATGTAGAAGGCGCCAACCACCACGACCAACACCACCACCGACACCTTGATGGCGGTGATCACCTGAGAGAACCTCGACGACAACTTGGTGCCAAGGGCGATCAGGGTCGAAACCGCCGCGACGATCAGCAGGGCGCCCCAGTCGAGCTGGATTGCTCCGAGTTTGACTGTGCCGCCCGCGAATCCGAACACCGTGCCCAAGTAGCTCGACCAGCCTTTGGACACCACCGCGGCGCCGACCGCCAACTCCAGCAGCAGGTTCCAGCCGATGATCCACGCCAGGAACTCGCCAAAGGTGGCATAGGAGAAGGTGTATGCGCTGCCCGCCACCGGCAGTGTCGAGGCGAACTCCGCGTAGCACAACGCGGCCAGCGCGCAGGTCGCGGCGGCGATCACGAACGATATCCAGATGGCCGGGCCGGTGATGTCGCCGGTTGTCGACGCGGTAACGGTGAAGATGCCCGCCCCGATCACCACCGCTACCCCGAATACCGCCAAGTCCAACCACGTGAGGTCCTTGCGTAGCCGGGTGCCCGGCTCTTCGGTGTCGGCGATCGATTGCTCGACCGACTTCGTGCGCCATCGCCCGGCCATCAACCCGCCCTTTCGGTGCCCGCTGGACCGCACAGTACTGGGTAGTCTGCGGGAATGCCGGGCAGCGCAGAAAACCCGAGAGACCATGCGGTAGTCATCGGAGCGAGCATCGCCGGGTTATCCGCCGCGCGGGTGCTCTCGGACTTTTTTGTCCGGGTGACGGTTTTCGAACGCGACGACCTACCCGGCACCCCGGCAAACCGGGCGACAGTGCCCCAGGACCGCCATTTGCACCTGCTGATGGCCCGCGGGGCGATCGAGTTCGAGAGCCTGTTTCCGGGCTTGCTGAAGGACATGGTGGCCGCGGGCGTGCCCATGCTGGACAACCGGCCCGACGGCATCTACCTCGGCGCCGCGGGCCACGTCCTCGGGACGGGGCATAGGCTGCGCAGGGAATTCACCGCGTACGTGCCCAGCCGACCCCACCTGGAGTGGCAGCTGCGCAAACGCGTGCAAGACATCGACAACGTGGAGGTCGTGCGTCGTTCCGTCTGGCAACCGCGGTTCGACCGTGCGCGGCAGCGCGTGACCGGTGTGCTGTTGGATTCCGGCGAGTGCCCAGATCTTGTGAGCACCGACCTCGTGGTCGACGCGGCCGGCCGTGGCACCCGGCTGCCGGTGTGGTTGACGCAGTGGGGATATCAGCGCCCAGCCGAAGAGACCGTGGACATCGGCATCAGCTACGCCAGCCACCTGTTCCGCATCCCGGAGGGCCTGATCCAGGAGAAGGTCGTGGTCGCCGGCGCCTCCCACGATCAGTCGCTGGGGCTGGGCATGCTGTGCTACGAGAACGGCACTTGGGTGCTGACCACCTTCGGGGTGGCAAACGCCAAGCCGCCGACGACTTTTCCCGAGATGCTGGCGCTGGCCGACGAGCTGCTGCCAGCCCATTTCACCGACGCGCTGGCAGGGGCCGAACCCATCGGCGACCCGGCATTCCACGCCTTTCCGGCCAGCAAGTGGCGCCGCTACGACAAACTCGACCCCTTCCCCGCCGGGATCGTCCCGATCGGCGATGCGGTAGCCAGCTTCAATCCCACCTTCGGACAGGGCATGACGATGACCTCACTCCAGGCGGGCCATCTGCGACGAGCGCTGCAGTCCCCGAATGGCGACCTCGCCGCCGAACTCAATCGGGCCACCTTCAAGACCACCTACCCGGTGTGGATGATGAACGCCGTCGCCGACACCAGCTTCCATCACGCCAACGCCGAACCAATCCCCTGGTGGTGGCGACCCTCCGGTGCGCTGTTTGAGCAATTCCTCGGGGCAGCCGAAACCGAACCCGTTCTCGCCGAATGGTTTCTGCGCCGGTTCTCCCTGCTCGACAGTCTGTACATGGTGCCGCCCCCGCGGATAATCGGCCGCGCCATCGCCCACAATTTGCGCCTGTGGTTACGGGAGCGCTGGGAGCACCGTCGAGCCGTCAAAGACCGACGCCGAACCGTCACAGCCCTACGGTCGCCCTGAACAACTTGGTGGGCTCTTGCGCAACCAGCCGGATCGGGCCGTCCTCGGCCGCCACCCAGGCAGCCATGCCGCGTTCCAACGTGAGCGACTTGGACTTCCCGTGCACCGTCGCCGCACCCTCGGTGCACAACAGGATCTGCGGGCCCTCGTGGCGCGACGGCGCGTCGATCTCGTGGCCGAGATCATCGCCGTCGAGCGTCAGCAGCGCGACCGCGAACTCGTCGGTCGGGGTCTCGTAGATCAATTCGGGTCCCTCGCGCCGGGTCTGCGCCCGCAGCCGCTCCTCGGTGGTTGGGGTGAAGTCCAGCACCCGTAGCAGCTCGGGTACATCGACGTGCTTAGGGGTGAGGCCTCCGCGCAACACGTTGTCGGAGTTGGCCATCACCTCCACTCCGACACCACGCAGATAGGCGTGCAAGTTGCCGGCCGGCAGGAAGATGGCCTCGCCAGGAGCCAGGCTGATGCGGTTGAGTAACAGCGCCGCCAGTACACCGGCGTCACCGGGATAGCGTTCGCCCAGTTCCAGCACTGTCTTGGCCTCTGACTGAAATTCGGTGGCGCCGGAGCTGACGTACTGGATGGCACCGTCCAGCACGGCAGGCACCAGGACGTCGATGTCGGGCTGGGGTGCGGTGATCCAGGTGGTGAAAAGCGCCCGCAGACCGTCGGCGTCGGACTGGTCGTTGAGCAAATCGATGAACGGGTCGAGGTCGGAGACCGCCAATGCCCGCAGCAGCTCGGTCGTTCGAGACGCTTGACGAAATCCGGCCAGCGCCTCGAACGACTGCAGCGCCACCAACAACTCCGGCTTGTGACTGGTATCGCGGTAGTTGCGGACCGGCGAGGACACCGGAATGCCCATCCGTTCCTCACGCAGGTAGCCCTCGACCGCCTGATCGGCGCTCGGGTGGGCCTGCAGCGACAGCGGCTCATCGGCCGCCAGCACCTTGACCAAGAACGGCAACACGTCACCGAACCGGGCGCGCGACGCGGCGCCGAGCTGTCCCTCCGGATCGGCGACCAGCACCTCCAGCAACGAGGTTTCACCCTGTGCCGTCTTTAGCCAGGCCGGGTCACCAGGGTGCGCGCCGAACCAGAGTTCGGCCTCGGGGTGAGCGGCCGGCACGGGCCGCCCGGTGAATTCGGCGATGGCGGTGCGCGATCCCCACGCGTATGTCCGTAACGCTCCGCGTAGCAGTTCCACCGTCTACCTATCCCCGCACCAGCCGCAAGTAAACCGCAGCCATCTCCAGCCGAACGGACAATATCGCCAGCTGCTGCTCGGGGCGGCCGGCACCGGTCGACGCCGGTAAAGCGCCGGACGCAGCCAAGCCGCCGGGTGCGTCGGGCACGTCCTCGGCCGCGACCAGGTAGATGTCGTTGAGCCCGGCTACTCGAGCGGCCACCAGCGTCCGCTCATCGCCCAACGTCAAAGCCAGCACCCGCAGCCGCTCGGGTAGCGGTCCGTCGATCTCTTCGTCGTGAAAGAGAGCATCTACCGAAGCAGAGGCATCGCCCAGCTCCGAAGTCGCCTGCAGTGCCACAATCGCGTCGGCCAGCCCGGTTGCGGCGGCAACCTGGTGCGCGACTCGCAGCAACACCGAACTCCCATGCCGGGCCAGCGCGATTGTCGCGGCACAGTCGCCGGCCAGCGCCACCTGGCGACCGGAAACCCGCGCGGCAAGTGTTTTGGCCGGGTTGGTGAACAGCTCCCGGCCGGCGCTGTTGCGCAGTGCCTCGGCGTCCAGCTCGTCGGCGAGCGACGCCATATCGATGCGCAGCCCGGAGTCCACGGTTTGCAATGCGGCCAGGCCCGCGGCCAGATATCGGCACAACCGGAATTCTTCGGGAACCTGCAGCCGCGGCTCCAGCACCGCGACGCGCCCCGCCGTGCTGTCGCGCAGCGGACCTTCATACGGCGCCACCACAACAACCCGCGCGCCCCGGCGCACTCCGGTCGCGGCAGCCCCGACCAATGCGGGATCGCCGGGATCGTCGCCCGCGACGATCAACACGTCAAGCGGCCCGACCCACGGCGGCGCCTCGCTGACGACCGTGATCGGCTCGTCCGCCTTACCACCCAACGTCGCGGCCAGCATGGCCCCGGCGGTCTCGGCGGTACCGCGTCCGGCCACCCAGATCGCCGAGCGTGGACGGTCGTCAACGCGCAGCGACTCCAAGGCGCCTTCGTCAACCGCGGCGACGACGGCGCGCACCTGAGCGCCGGCCATCGACGCGACCCGCAGCAACCCCTCCCGGTCGGCGGCAAGCAAGCCCTCGGCGTCTTCGAGATCGATCACCTGGGTGGTGTTCACGGTCTCGCTTCTCTAGGTGTTGTTTGGGGTGCGGCGTAGGCGGCGATTTGAGCGCTGACTTGTTGCACCACCGCGTCGACGTCGTCGGCACTGCGTCCCTCTACATTGAGCCGCAGCAACGGCTCGGTGTTGGAGCTGCGCAGATTGAACCAGCTGTCGTCGCCCAGATCCACCGTCACCCCGTCCAAGCGATCGATGGAATGAATCCGGTCGCCCAAAGACTTCAGCACCGCGTCCACACAGCCCGACGCGTCGGGCACGGTGAAGTTGATCTCGCCCGACGATTCGTAACGTTGGTAGTCGGCGGTCAGCTCCGACAGCGGCCTTTGCTGCTCACCGAGGGCGGCCAGGACATACAGCGCGGCCAGCATCCCGGAATCGGCGCCCCAAAAGTCGCGGAAGTAGTAGTGCGCCGAATGTTCACCGCCGAAAATTGCGCCGGTTTCGGCCATCAGCGCCTTGATGTAGGAGTGTCCGACTCGCGAGCGCAGTGGTGTGCCGCCGCGCTCGGAGACCAGTTCGGGCACCGCACGAGAAGTGATCACGTTATGGATGACGGTGGCGCCGATCTCTCGCTTCAGCTCACGAGCGGCCACCAGGCTGGTCACCGTCGACGGCGAGACTGGCCGGCCGCGTTCGTCGACCACGAAGCAGCGGTCGGCGTCCCCGTCGAAGGCCAGCCCTATATCAGCACCGACGGCG